>Ga0180300_10000740_pt1 | contig 14688 bp, 13 predicted proteins | sample GuaBasSediGuay15_FD_121798 | JGI IMG/M metagenome (GOLD analysis project Ga0180300, IMG submission 121798) | Subseafloor sediment microbial communities from Guaymas Basin, Gulf of California, Mexico - Guay15, Core 4569-2, 21-24 cm | ecosystem: Environmental > Aquatic > Marine > Hydrothermal... | reverse complement strand
GGGACACTTCCCCTTTACAAAAAATGTAGATATACAGCTTTCATTGCCTGACACAATACCCCCTGTTAAAATACCGCCACTTTTGACCATCCCATTTATCGAAAACGCCTTCAAACACGGTGTCAGTTACCAACGTCCCTCTTTCATCTACGTTATCTTTCAAATAAAGGATAACCGTCTTTTATTTACGGTACAAAATAGCATAGCTAAGCAACAAGAAAGGCAAGGGCTATCAGGGATTGGTCTGAAAAACGTTCAACTCCGACTGGACGCTTTATACGGAAAAGATTATATCCTTGACATAACCAACAAAGATGATGTATTTCAAGTAATTTTAGAGGTACCGTTATGATTACATGTATCGCAATTGATGATGAGCCACTGGCACTGCGACAGCTGGTTGGTTTTATTGAGAAAGTCCCTTATCTTAAATTGCTTGGCCAATTTTCTAGTGCTATAGAGGCTCTTGATTTTTTACGAAAGAAACCTGTAGACCTTATGTTTGTAGATATCAACATGCCCGATTTATCTGGCATGGACTTTGTCCGATCTCTTTCCCCAGTTCCCAGGGTAATTTTTGTAACCGCATACCGTGAATATGCAGTAGAAGCCTTTCGGGTAGACGCTGCTGACTACCTTGTTAAACCAATCTCATTCGCTGATTTCCTAAAGGCAGTTGAAAAAGCGCGCCAGCGTTTCTTCTCCGACCGTGAGCAAGTTGAAAAGTTGCATCACAATGAGCAGTTTCTTTTCATAAAGTACGAGTATAAAATCATACGCATTGATTTGAATAATATAAGGTACATTGAAAGTATGGGCGATTATGTAAAGATTCATCTAATCCGCGGCAAGCCTATTATGGCCTTGTTAACTATGAAGAAGTTGATGGAACACCTGCCTAAGAAACAGTTTATGCGCGTGCATAGATCTTACATTGTCAACTTGAATCAGATACGCGCCATCGTGCACAATGCTATTATACTGGATAATGATTTCTACATCTCGATCAGTGAACATTACAGAAAGGACTTTCAAAGATTCTTGGATGAGAATTTTCTAAAATGAACACGAGCGAGCAACTGAGAGATAAAACCTCCCAAGGATAGAGAGGATAATTACTCGATGGTATTTAGTCTACTACAGTCATACCACACATTCAGTAAACGAAAGAATATAAATCTATATAACATTCTTGATTTAACTTTCCACATTCGGAATTCAAAAATAAACAAAAAAGTAAAGAAATTCCTTTGGCTTTACTATAAAAAGGTCGTGCTTCTCTTCTGTTTAATCTCCCTTCAGAATTTCTCCGCTTCCTCGATAATCATAATCGGAATATCATCTTTGATTGGGTACCTTAGTCTGCAGTTCTCACATATAAGCCACTGGTTTTCCTCATCGTATATAAGATCCCCTTTACATTTAGGACATGCAAGGATCTCAAGTAGTTCTTTTGAAAGCATCTCATCCTCCAATTAAAGTTAGAATTAGCTTACTCGGGTATGGAATTTTCCTATTGGAGTAACACTTGAGCTTTTCCCCTGAAGAATCCAATACACATACAGTACCCATCCATGGGTCCGCAACATAGACATCCCCATTGCGAGGATTGACTTCTATATCCTCTGGATACAAAAAGCCTGAGCAAAATTCCTTCACTGTTTTGCTGTCCATGTCCTGAAAGAATATTTTCCCTCTGTTTGAAGTCAGCCATAACCTGTTTTTCGAGCTATCGTACTTCATACTCACCAGCCCCGGGAAATCTTGTGAGCTGATAATATTACCTCCATAATCAAGGGCATTTAACTGCCCCTGCCCGTATGTTATAAGTAATTTCTTCTTATTCTCTATGAGAATACCGTGCATTGAACTGTCAGTGTAGATCATCTGATACGATATCGATGAAACACCTGGAAGAATTCTGGCGATTCCCGCATCGCTGCCAACAAATATGTCTCCCGTATCTCTATCCACCTTCAACCATCTTATATCTCCGGAGACATCTCTTTGATAGACAACCCTGAGGTTTTCGTCCATCAGTATAATCCTATTGTTGTAATCTACCAGCGCAAGAATTCCTTCTGGATGAAAAGCAATCATCTTATACCTTTTCGTCCCCAGGGAAACTTTCCAGGCTCGCGAGTTGGGATAGAGTAAAATAAACCCATAGAAAAACAGGTCAAGAGCAGCTACTACTGTATCTTGCAAGGTTCTAGTAATAAAGTACGGATAGACAAGATCAGGTAAGGTAGTATAAAGGTGCATCCCATCGTATGAGAGTACGAGTAGGTAGTAGTAATACCTGTCGAAAACCCATAGGTACCCAGGGCCTGGCTTTATAGTGTCTGAAAAAATTTCATCTGTAGTGTAGTCTCCGGAACTAAAGCTAACTGAATAGCGGTACTTTTTATCGTAACTGATATCCTGATCAACATAGCCACTGATTTTACCACTTAGCGAGACTCCCTTTTCTTTCCTTAATGTTCCCGCTTCGACTCTATACCTTGTCACCACTGCTGAGTCTATGTCGTAATTAGAAACGTCTGTCCACCAGAAATATACCCTGTCATGTGAGGAGGTAAGATGTGGAGAGATAAACTTCCCCAGATCCTCATCTCCGCCGGGGTCAAAAGGGTTTACCCTTGCTCTTTCCGTACAGGAGGAAAGAGTAATAAAAAACACAAATAGCAGGAGGAATTTATCCCTCAAGATATTTTTACCCGGAAGACAGTTTCTCTATCTGATCTCTGAACTCATCAAGATCACGAAACTTTTTGTAGACCGAAGCAAATCTGATATACGCCACTTCATCCAGATTCCTAAGGTATTTCATTACCAGTTCCCCAATTAAACTGGAAGGAATTTCACTCACAGCTTTCTCTTCGATCTCCTTTTCAATATCCATTACGATGCTCTCGATCTTATCAGGGGAGATAGGTCTCTTATTGCACGCGATTTTGATGCTTTTTAGAAGCTTGTCCCGGCTATACTCTTCCCGACGGCCATCATTTTTGATTACCATTAAAGGATACTCTACAACATACTCGTAGGTTGTAAACCTTTTACCGCAATCCTCACACTCTCGCCTTCGGCGAATGGCATTGCTTTTCTGCGCAGGCCTTGAATCTACTACTCTAGTTGCGGGAGAACCACAATAGGGACACTTCATCTATCTATCTCCTAAACATCTATTTCCTTGTACAGAGGGAACTTTTCGCACAACTCTTTTACTTCTTTTCTGATCTGTTTTTTTATTGTTTCATTGTCGTGGTTGGAGAGAACTCGGTCAATCCACTCAGCAATTTGTTTCATTTCGGACTCTTTCATTCCTCTTGTAGTTAATGCAGGAGTACCAATTCTCAATCCGCTGGTAACCATTGGGCTTCTTTTATCGAATGGTACCATATTTTTATTGGTCGTTATCCCAGCCTCTTCGAGAGCAACTTCTGCCTGTTTCCCAGAAATTTGCCTGTCTGATAAATCTATCAAAAGCAGATGGGTATCTGTACCTCCCGAAACCAGCTTATACCCTCTTTTTATGAGCTCATCTGCCAGTGTTTTGGCATTGTCGATAATCTGCTTAGCATATGCTTTGAAAGATGGTTGCAATGCTTCTCCAAAGGCTACTGCTTTAGCAGCAATGATATGCATTAAAGGCCCACCCTGGATTCCTGGCATGACATTGGAGTCAATAATTTCAGACATCATTTTTACCCTACCAGACTTTGGAGCAACAATTCCAAGAGGATTTTCATAGTCTTTCCCGACTAAAATTAACCCTCCGCGTGGACCACGCAGGGTTTTGTGAGTGGTCGAAGTGACCGCATGACAGTAGGGTAACGGAGATGGGTGATATCCTGCTGCAATAAGCCCAGCCGGATGAGCAATATCTGCAACCAGAAAAGCTCCAACTTTGTCTGCTATTTCACGAAATTTCTTAAAATCGATAACTCGGGGATAAGCACTACCACCAGCAATTATCATCTTGGGTTTATGCTTCTTTGCTAAGTCAAAAACTTGGTCGTAGTCTATCATACCAGTTTCTGGATGAATCCCGTAAGAGATGACATTGAATAACTTGCCAGAGAAGTTAACCGGACTTCCATGGGTGAGGTGCCCTCCATGTGAAAGATCCATACCGAGTATAGTATCTCCTACCTTTAAAAAAGAAAAGTAAACCGCCATGTTTGCCTGGGACCCAGAGTGAGGTTGAACGTTTGCATATTCTGCGTTAAAGAGCTTTTTTACACGTTCTCTTGCGAGATCTTCTGCCTTATCTACAGCGAAACACCCACCGTAATATCTTTTCCCAGGATAACCTTCAGCATATTTATTTGTCATGACACAGCCAGCAGCTTCCAGGACAGCAGGACTTACAAAGTTTTCGGAGGCAATCATTTCCAGTGTCCATCTCTGTCTGTCAACTTCCAGTTTAATAGCTTCTAATACCTCTTTGTCCTGACTTTTCAAAAATGAATAATCCAAATTTATCCCTCCCTGCTTATTATTTTCTTCACTCTTCTAAAATGTCTCCCCCCAAGAAACTCCGTGCTCAGGAACTTTCGTGCAATTCTCACCGCCTCACTTGGTTCCGTGAAATCAGCACCCAGGCACAGGACGTTTGCGTCATTGTGGCATCTGGCAAGTTCTGCATACTTTTCACAGTGACACAAAGCAGCTCTGATATTGGTTATTTTGTTAGCAGCAATGCTCATACCTACCCCTGTCCTGCATATCAGTATTCCGAAATCTGCCCTCCCCAGAGAGACAAGAGTACCAACTTTAAATGCAAAATCCGGATAGTCGACCGATTTCTTAGTGTCAGTTCCAACGTCAATTATTTCTATATTATCCTGCAGGTGAGCTTTAAGATATTCCTTTAGCTCTACCCCGCCATGGTCGCAGCCGATAACAACTTTCATTGTTCCCTACTTGGCTCCTCTTCTATCCAGTTGTAGTATTCCCCTTTAGGCCTGAAGCTCTTCCTCAGGTTACCTTTGTTGTCATATTTGTTAAGAAACCAATCTTCATGCGTAGGAATGAGATATTGTTTGAGATAGTCCAGCCTTTTTTTAACGTCATATTCTCCTTTTTCGTAGGCTTTCTTGTAATAGTCATAGGCGAGTTTGTATACGAGCTTGTCCTCAAATGTGAGCTTTTCCGGTGACGAATAACAGCTAGCCACTGAGTAATATAGATCTCCAAACATTCTGAAAACGAGGCCAGAACTCCCTGAGATTTGCTTCGCCTTTTTCGCCCAGGTGTACGCTTTCTGAAATTCTGAAGCCTGAGTGTAAGATTTTACTATCTCATTTATAATCGAGATGTCTCGAGGAGATATGTTCCTGCTAATATATTCGTAAGTTTTTGCCGCCTCTTCATATCTACCGAGAGAGAAATATAACTTAGCCAGGTTTTCCCATGCCTCCCTGTTTTTCAGATTTGCCTGAGTTACCTGTTGCAAAACTTTGAGCGCCTCTTCGTATTCAAGCCGATCCGCAAGTGCTTTTGCATATTCTATGCCCTTTGCAACGTTTCCCTTATCTTTTTCCCACTGTTCCTTTTGCACTTCCAGAACGTCCTTCCCGAGCTTCTGATAAGCGACCAACCTGTCATTCAATGCCTGTTCATCGCCCGGCTCTATTTTCAAAATTTGTTCAGCAGCCCAAACAACATCTCTATATCTCTCTGCAGCGAAATAGAGCTTTACGAGTGTCCTAAGCAATTCAATGTTCTCCGGCTCTATTTCGACCATTTTCTCATATTCCCTTATCTCAAGGTCTCTGTTACCTTTTAGATGGTAAATATATGCCAGATTCTTGTGGATGAAGATATTTTTAGGAAGATATTCTTCACCCTTCAGGTATACGTCCAGAGCACTATCAAGATAGGTAGGGTCTTCCTGTGCCAGCATCTGGTAAGACCTTCCCAGATATGGGAAAATATCCGCAGCATACTCTTCTTCGCATCCCAAATCCATCATTCTCCTGTAATTTTTTATTGCACCCTGCCAGTCCTGATTCTGATAGTAGCTATAAGCAAAACTTAAGTATAACTTACACTTCATATCACGAATGGAATCTTCCCTTGCCTTTTCCTGTGCTGACTTTGCGGCCATCTCTCCAGAAGGTTCCTCTGAAGGAGGAACACAATAACTCAAAATAATTAGTATTGAAACCAGAGCTATAAAAAAAACGTTTTTGCGCTTCATAATCTTACCCACTCCTTTTTAACGTTTTCTGATTTTAACAAACCAAACTTCACCCATAGAAAGACTCACCCTCAGTTTAGCAAGCTTTTCTTGTAGATTTTCATCGTAAAGGCAACCCTCTCTCCGGGCTAATACCACGGATAGATCAAGTCTACTTGAGTTCATATGAAACTCGTATGACCATCCAAAGGTAATTCCATATTCTCTTTCAAAGACCTCTGCATGGGTCGGGTATGTCCAGAAGTATATCCCACTCCTCCAGAATACCCTATTGTAGTATTTTTTCTTGCTACTGAGCCGCCAAAAAGTCTCATATCCAGCAGCGACAAAAACGGAGTTTCTAGCTCTGTATTCTCCCAGTACCAGAAGCTTTTTAAATATGTTGGAAGGGACTCTCTCAGATCTGCATTCAAAACCAACAAACCTTTTTTTATCTATTTTCCCTGTTATGCCGATTCCGTACGTTTCTACAAACCCAAGATTCTTATAGGATGTGACTGAATCTGTGCCATAAAAGAAATCGTACAAGGTTCTTACCTTTCCACCAAGGCTTTTCTCACATATCAATCCTAAATTTACTCTCCGCAAGTCAAAATTAAAACCTAGAGAAACATTTCTGATAATGAGCTCCTGTGTCTTCTCCAAAAAGCTCTCATATCCACCATTAATGTCAACATCTGTGCCAACCACACCTGTATAATTTCCCATTGAGTAACTAATCTTAATTCCTGCCTTTGTTCTTCCAGAAAGTTTCCATCCAATACCGAAATAAAAGTCCGATATACCACCCTTTACGTCAGACTCGGACCTATATTTTGGGGTAAGCTCCGTTGCGACACTATCTTCATAAATCGCTTTGTACCCTACTCTGGTGCGCGGAGCCATCCCCAGAAGAATCCCAACCCTCTTCGAAACGGGAACTCCGAAGGCAAAACCAGAAAACCTCAAGCCCGTCGTTGAAAAGTTCTTACTATCCGAGTTAAACCTGAAGTCAAGTCCGGTGTTCATAGTCACATATTTAAAGTTTCCCCAGAAGGCGGGGTTTGTATTATTTATACAGAAAGAATCTGGTAAAGCGATAGCGATTCCACCCATTCCTGTACTTCTAACCGATTCCAGCCGGATGCCCACACCAAGACCGGTATTATCTAGTCGCGAAAACTGAGACATTAATAGTGCAGGTAAGAAAACCAATAAAAACAGCTTCTTCATAAGCCTACTTCTCTCTCATAATAATTAACTCAACAGAAGGCCTTAATTGTGCAAATTCGCTCTTTGCGTTAAATATACTTAAAACTGAAACATCTGGAGTATAGGGTGAAACCCACATAACCAATCTCAGACTATCTTTTTTTTCTATCACATTCTGTGTTATCTGTTTAAGATCAACAACGATAACACTATCACTTTTCCCGACTGAGGTTAGCTTAGCATTACTAATACCAGACAATTCACCCGAGTCGAGCCACATCCCAGTATCTACATAAGCAGTGTAAAAAGAAAAATACCCCCCATAATTGACCGTTTTTGAGCTGTCAATATTTAACTTGAGTTCACATTTTGCAACAATATCACTATCTTTGATGCTGTCAGGAAGATCTATTAAGATATAGGTTCTATAACCAAGCCCCCTGCTCAAGTTTAGGATCCCCCTTCGTTTGAAATCTCTCTTGAATTTCAGAATGGAGATATCCTCACTACAGTAGTGAACATGTGATAAAGTGTCCCCATCATTTATATATTCTACAAACAGTTTTGGTTTTGTATTCCCCGATTCAGAGGAGTACATGGTTATCATCGTTCCTTCAGAGGAGTCCAGAGGTAAAAGAGCCAGACCATTATTACTTCCATCTCTCCAATATGTATACAATGAGTCCTCCAGTTCTATATATATTGTATCCGAAGATCCTGCGAATACTGTATCAATCCTTTCATAGTCAGATTCTTCAAGAGAAAAATTATCATAACAGGTAGAATCTTCTCCCCAGCTTTCCTCCCCCTTTATGACAGAAAGTATAAATGGTAAAGAGTCCTGTGTCGTATCTGCCCAAAGCGAAGAAGTATACAACACAAGCTTCAAACCGAGGATGGAGTCAGCGTCCACATCATCCAGGAAGTCAGAAAAGCGCAAAAGCGCATAGCTATTAATATTCTCATCATCACCGATGAAAAGATAATAACTTCCCCCAAGGCTGGCATCCACTTCAATAGTGGTATCTTCAATAATACTTTCCGGCCCTAAATCGATTTTCATAAATTCAACAGGGGAATCTTCCAGAACATACTCTGGAACTTTCTCTTCGCAACCAATGAGTATAAATATAACCATAAATGATAGCCAAATCAGGATTTTATTCAATGGCTGCTGCAAATTCATCTGCCACTTTTTGCCATTCATCGGGGTCTTCCACATCCTTTACTGAAAGTTTGGTTACAGGTTTTCCTTTCGTTACCTTCTTATAAATCGTGTTACGGGAATATTGACTATATGAATTCGTTCCTTGAATATCTACGAAAATTATATTATCAGCGAGACTCATTGCGAGTAAAGAAATGTCTACCTTTCCATTAACAACAAACTTGTCGTCCATATCTTTTACACCTATCTGCTCAAAAAAGTCTATCGGATATAGAGCTTTTTCGCTTCGCGAATGAACAACATAAACAAGCTTTGCCTCGCTTGCAAAATCATTTTTAACCAGCCCTTTCCTCAAGTAAAAAGGGAGCAGTGCCATCTGCCAGTCATTGCAAATAATTATCTCTGGCTTCCATCTCAGATATTCAAGAGTTACTAAAGAAGAAACTGCAAAATATCCAAACCGATTGTAATTTCTCGTATCCTCATTGTCTTCTACCTCCTCATAAAGCTGCTCGGGGTCTTTTGGGGAGTAGTAGTTTTCGTTCTCAAGAAAATATACCTGCACCTTAGTATTAGGAATAAAGGCAGATTTCACCGCTGCTTTTAACTTCATCCCTTTGAATTCAACCTCCATTTCTCGCAGCCGAATTACCTCTCGCAGGATATAACGTCTCTCGCTAATAAACTCGTATTTTGGCATCATTACTCTAAAGTCTTCTTTTCTTTCAATAAACACGTTTGGGAACTCTTTGGAAAACGTAGCAAGCTCATAGGTTTCCGCAAAAGGAACTATTTCTGATGTTAAAAAATAATATCTTTTGGCCATGGCATCACTCTATGTATTTTTTTCACTTTTTTTATGTATCCAGTGATAGAATATTTAGCAATTAATGTGTTAAAAGCTTCCTTTATTTTATTTCTATTCCCAAACATCAAGCAGCAAGCACCAAGTTTATACTGGACATCATTATATTTGTTCTCATCAGAGAAGAAAAAGACTTTTTCAAATTTTCCAATGGTAACCTTATTCTCTCCAAGAGCATAATAACATTTCCCCCGAACTCCTTCCGACTAATGATAAAACTGTCGATATCTTTTTTGATCCCTTCCACAAAGCTTTTTTGTGCTTAGCCGAAGTCGCGTTGTCCATCAATCCGACCTATTTCACCTCATAGAACCTGACACAGATTTCATTGGCTATCCTGATCACATGATTTAGTTTGTCTATGACGTTCCTGGGTTTGCCCTCGGAATATTTTAATCTGCTGTCAACTCTTTCTTCCAGTTTCTTACTTCGGAAGTGAAGAGAATTCGGTACAGCAAGAAATATCGAAAAAAATATAACTGTTAGAATTGCAATCTTCTTCATTATAGCCAAAAAACTAATTAAAAATCTCTAAAAACTACTAACTTTAGGTGAAAAAACCAATTAAATACTGAGGGTAAACAGCTGAATGTCCCAATTGAAACTGAAATTCTCCCAAGAAAGGCAAAAAAGTCTCCACCCAGAATGAGAAAGTGCCTTCGGATTATATGGCTATGCTCGAGAAAAGAATAAGTTGAAAAATTGTCCGATAAATAAGAAATTACCAGTGGTTTTTGTAATGAAGGAGGGTGTTGACAATGAAAAGATTAAACGGCGTTGTAATTCTACTGGCAGTGTTAGCATTGATTTCAAACTGTGGCAAGCAAGCTGTCAAAGAAGAACCTGTCAAAGAACAAGCAATAGAAAAGAAAGTAGAAAAGCAACAACCGTCTGAACAGAAACCTGCGGTTGTTGAAACAACAAAAGTGGAAACTGCAAAAGTGGAAACTACTACAGCGGTAGAGGCTCCCGTACCAGAGGAAGAAAAAGTTAAGGAAACGAAAGGGAAACTCGAAGAGGTACTTGAAGTAGCTACTACAGGGGATTCTATTGACGTTATGTATATGGTTCGTCCCAATGATTACCTGATAAAAATAGCCAAAAATGAGTACGGAGTTGCCTGGATGTGGAAGAAAATTTATACCTGGAACATAGACAAGATTGGTGATAATCCCAATCTCATATACCCTTTCAATGAATTCCTTCTCAAAAAACCTCGTGACAAAGCTAATCCTGTAAAGTATGAATTTTACGACTATGAGGTAAAGCCTGGTGAAACTTTATGGTCTATTGCTGGAAAAGAGTATGGGAACAACTATGCCTGGATTGTCATACTTCATGACAATGCTGATGTGTTGAACTTTGATCTTGAGAAACTTCCTCCTGGAACAATACTTAAATTAAGAACAAAACTCTGGTAAAATAAGTTTGATCATAGGGAAAACTTTTTGTAAAAACCGGGATAGATTATAAACTGCCCCAGTTTTTGTTTTTTTATGAGGGGATGAAATGCACACGGTGTCTTTTCTTGACCTTTTCATAATAGTATCGTACCTGGTGTTTAGCCTTTTTATAGCTGTAATTTTCTCTAAAAGAGCAGGGAAAAATACAAAAGAATTCTTCCTATCGGGTCGCAACCTCCCATGGTGGATTGCTGGAACCGCCATGGTGGCAACAACCTTCGCAGCAGATACTCCGCTTGCGGTAACCGAGCTGGTAGCGAAAAATGGTATTGCAGGAAATTGGCTCTGGTGGAATATGCTGTTTGGGGGGATGTTAACGGTCTTCTTCTTTGCCAGACTCTGGAGGAGGGCTGGTATATTGACCGACGTAGAGTTTACGGAGTTAAGATATTCCGGTAAAGCAGCTGCGTTTTTGAGAGGATTCAGGGCTATCTACCTGGGACTTTTTATGAATGTTATAATCCTTGGTTGGGTTAATCTGGCTATGGTGAAAATTATTTCTGTTATGTTTCCTGATCTCACCTTTTTTGGTATCAAAAGCTTTAACATTTTGGGGATGGAATTTACACCCCAGCTTTTGTGGGTAGGGGTGATACTTGTAATCGTTGCGGTTTACTCTTCTCTTTCAGGTCTGTGGGGGGTAGCAATCACAGATACGTTTCAATTTTTCCTTGCTATGACAGGCACCATCATACTTGCTATTGTTGCGCTGAAAATACCCGAGGTAGGCGGCATTGCAGGACTCAAGGAGAGGCTCCCTGATTGGGTTTTCAGGTTTACCCCAAAAATCGGTGAATCTGAACAGACCACAGGAGGGGTTCTGTCTCTAACGCTATCTGCGTTTATAGCGTATATTGGGGTTCAATGGTGGGCATCCTGGTACCCTGGTGCAGAACCGGGAGGTGGCGGATATGTGGCACAGCGAATGATGTCGGCGAAGGACGAGAAACATTCCCTTTTTGCTACTCTGTGGTTCATGATCGCTCACTATGCCTTGAGACCCTGGCCGTGGATAATAGTTGCGCTCGTATCCCTGGCAGTTTATCCTGATCTTGATGCTGCTCATAAGGGTGATGGTTATATAATGGTTATGAAAAACTATCTCCCCCATGGCTTGCTGGGGCTTTTGCTGGCAGCCTTTTTTGCGGCGTACATGTCCACAGTAGCAACACAGCTAAACTGGGGAACATCTTATATTGTAAACGACTTCTATCGCAGGTTTTTCGTTGCTCAGGCAAAGGAAAAATACTATGTTACCGTATCTAGAGTAACTACCATTCTACTTATGATTGTATCCCTGATAGTGACGGCTAATATATCGAGAGTAAGTGATGCGTGGGTTTTTATTCTTGAATGTAGCGCAGGAGTGGGGCTTGTTCTCATATTACGATGGTACTGGTGGAGGATAAATGCCTGGTCGGAAATATCCGCCATGATTGCTCCTTTCATCATATATCCAGTGATAACAAAATTTGTTGATTTTCCATACTCCCTGTTCTTTATTGTAGGGTGGTCCAGCATCGTATGGTTGACAGTTACTTTCCTTACTCCCCCTACAGAAGAAAAAGTCCTGCTTGAATTTTATAAAAGAGTTCACCCGGGTGGAGTTCTCTGGAGGAAAGTTGCCCGAAAGTTGCCTGAGATAGAAAGTGACAGAGGATACTGGCAGTTGTTTATTGACTGGCTTGCAGGATGTGTAATGGTTTACTCAGCTTTATTCGGGATTGGCAGTTTAATATTTGGAGACTACCTGAAAGCTATTCTTCTCCTATTGGTTATGGGCGCTTCTTGTGGGGTCATATATTATCACCTTTCTCGAATAGGATGGACGAAGATCAGAGATTAAGCGATTAAGATTAACATTAAAAAGGCAGCTAAATCTTATCCATGTAACTACTCTGATTCATAGTTTTTGCCTATGTTCATTATAAAGGAGGTAATCTTCAGATCATTCTGACAATTTTGAAGCTTTTTCCTCTTTTTCTGCCGATTAATATTCGAGTTTAAATACTTCAAATTTTCCAGTTCCTCTCAAGCTGAAGGAATCAAAGAGTATTTATCTGCTTGTTAGCGAAGTATCCTGCCACAGCCTGGTCTCATGCAGGTTTTACAAATGTCCCTTCCAAAGACATAGTAAGTTTTGCAGAACAATTCCTAAATCCGCTTGCCTATCTTCCCTCATTTGCAAAATTTGCCAGCTTTTACCAGCATGGTGGGATACATAAGCACTTTGTCAACACAGAATAGATAGCGTTTTCTATCATAAGTCAACCACATCCTAGATATAGAACTTTTATAGCCTACTCTGTAGAAAGGGCAGCTGCTCCTTTTTAATTATCGCCTCAGGTATTCCAATTTATCTCTACTTTAAAAAGGAGGCACATCTACCCACGTAGGTTTCCATTTTTATGGGCTACTCTGTCGAAAATAACTATTATAACAGAAACTCCAAGTCCTGCAAAAAATGGTTCAATTCCTAAAGGATAGCCAGAGTTATTATAGCCATAAATAAGCCATCCTAGAGAAATGCAAAACGGTGAGGTCAGATGGATAATAACCCCTGTCCTACTAAAAAACCCTCTACCAAATAATGTTGCTACCACAGGGAAAAGGAGCGACGGGATAACCAGTGTTCCAACTGTATACCATATATTTACCACTGACGGGAAGAACCTGATAAGAACCGCAGATAGTATAATCGTAAATAAAATTCCTATCTTGGATAATCCTGTCGTATTATCTTCATTAAGCCCGGGATTCAATCTCCAGACAATGTCTCTTGAGAAAGTTATTGCAGAGACAAAAGAAAGGGAATCAAGGGTGGACATTATAGTGGCTAGTATGGAGACTATAAAAACCCCTTTCAAAACTGCAGGCAGTATTACATCGCCAAGGTAGATATATGATAAAGATGGTTCGATATTCGGGAAATAGGCACGGGCATACAATCCTGTAGAAAGTGTGAGAAAATCAAATAACATCCAAAAAAGTATGGAGATAACAATTCCTTTTTGGGCTACTGATGGAGACTTTGCAGCATAGCACCTCTGATAAAAGTTGGGCTCTACAAGAGTCCACAGGGCTATAAAGAACCACACCAAGAGAAAACTGAATTTTTGTCCCCCAAGAGGGGAAAGATGTGCAGGAGGTAAATTATCCCTCAGAAAACTAAAACCTCCTAACTTTACAACACAAAGTATGAAAATCAGAATAAATCCGGCAAACATCAACAGGAATTGAAATATGTCAGTTTTAACAACCGATCTCAATCCGCCTTTAAAAATATAAATCGTTGACACTAATGCCCCTGCCAGAAACCCAGACCAGAAAGGAATCCTGAAAATCACAGATACTAACGAAGCTATCATAAAGTAGTAAGGGGCCGGTGTCACAAGAATAAAGGTCAGAAAACTGCTCAACAAACCGGGAAGGTTCCCATAGTCGCTGAATATGAGATCTGGTATGGTAATGAATTTTTTCTCTCTTATTCTACCGGCTATAAACACTGCGAACAGAAGGGCAAATATATAGTATGGCAACCCCATAGCAAACCAGTTAAGTATGCCGTATCTATAGATAAACTCTCCGATCCCAAGTATTCCACCATACCAGCTAGAAACAAGGGTTGCAACAAAAGCAGGTATTGTCAGGCTCCTCCCGGCAAGGAAAAATTCTTCCATACCAGACTTAGTTCTTGACCTGAATCCAATAATCAGTAGGATAAGAAAGTAACCAATAACTATCAATCTGTCGAAAGGTGTTAAATGTATTTCCATCGCCAGTCTACAGG
>Ga0180300_10000739_pt1 | contig 14697 bp, 8 predicted proteins | sample GuaBasSediGuay15_FD_121798 | JGI IMG/M metagenome (GOLD analysis project Ga0180300, IMG submission 121798) | Subseafloor sediment microbial communities from Guaymas Basin, Gulf of California, Mexico - Guay15, Core 4569-2, 21-24 cm | ecosystem: Environmental > Aquatic > Marine > Hydrothermal... | reverse complement strand
CTTCGAGGGGGAGCCGGCACGGCCGGTTTCCGAGCGCCGTCTGAAGCGCTCACCCTTGAGGGACGTGGCCAGCATGATCCGCTCGTTTCACTACGCCGCCCATGCTGCCCTCCTCGGGCAGGCACCCACCGTGATCCGTGTAGAGGATATGCCCCTGCTGGAGGAGTGGGCCCGCTACTGGTACCTCTGGGTCTCGGCTACCTTCCTCAAAGCGTACCTGGAGGTGGCCGAGGACTCTCCCTTGCTGCCCCAGGACCCCGAGGAGTTCAAGGTGCTGCTTGACGCCTATCTCCTGGACAAGGCCATGTATGAGCTGAGCTACGAGCTCAACAATCGACCGGACTGGCTGAAGGTACCGATCGAAGGAGTCCTGCAACTGCTGGAGGAGGATAGATGAGGTCATCTGGCATCGGCATGCTCCAGCGGCTGGCCCACGAGTACGGCGTACAAACGGCCTACTACGATGTGAACCGGCAGAGGCAGACGGCCTCTGTGGAGGTGCTCCTGGCAGTGCTCCAATCGCTGGGTGCGCCAGTTGCTCGCGTCGAAGATGTGCCCCAGGCTTTGCGGGAAAGGCGGCAGGCTGCTTGGGAGCGGCCCGTCGAGCCAGTGATCGTGGCCTGGAACGGCCAGCCGCCACTGATCGAGTTGCGGTTGCCTGCCAATCTGGCTGATGTTCCCATGGCAGGCCAGTTGACTCTGGACACCGGCGAGCGCCGCGTGTGGCAGTGGCGTGGCGTCGACCTGCCCCTGCTGTGGGAGTCGAAGGTGGAGGGCAGGCGCTACCAGGTCAGGGCTCTCGATCTGGCGGAGAGGCTCCCCAATGGCTATCACCGGCTGGAGCTGGAGGTGGCTGGACGGATCGTGGAAAGCCTGGTCATCGCGGCCCCTTACAGGGCCTACAGGCCGCCCGAGGGTGAGGGCGGCCGAGCCTGGGGTGTGTTTTTGCCTCTTTACGCTCTGCACGGTCAGAGAAGCTGGCAGAGCGGTGATCTGACAGACCTGGAGGCACTGGCGGCGTGGGTCGGCCAGGAGGGGGGAGGCGTCGTAGCCACGCTTCCCCTGCTGCCCACCTTCCCGCAGCAGAGTTGCCCCTATGCGCCGGTGAGCCGCCTCATGTGGAGTGATCTCTACATCGATGTCACGGCTGCTCCGGAGCTGCGGACATGCGGCCCGGCGCAGGCGCTCCTGGCGTCAGACGAGTTCCAGAGGGAGCTGGACTTGCTGCGCCGCGCGCCGCTGATGAACTACGCCGGCCTGATGTCAATGAAGCGGCGGGTGCTGGAAGAGCTGGCCCGGTGCGTCTTCGCAGAGCCCTCCCCACGCCAGCGTGCTCTGCAAGCATTTGCCGAGTCACATCCGATGGTTGAGGAATATGCCCGCTTTCGGGCTGCCTGTGAAAAGCAGCGGGCACCCTGGCGCTCGTGGCCGCAGCCACTGCGGGGCGGGGCACTGAAGGAGGGTGACTACGACGAGGAAGCCAGGCGCTACCACCTCTACGCTCAGTGGCTGGCCCATGAGCAGATGGAGGCCCTTTTCCGGAGCGCTGCTGGGAAGCAGGTACAGTTCTACCTCGACCTGCCGCTGGGCGTTGATCCTGATGGGTACGATGCGTGGAGCCAGCAGGGCGTGTTTGCTCTGGGCGTGACCGCCGGTGCGCCGCCGGATACAGTCTTCGTCAGGGGCCAGGACTGGCATACGCCGCCTCTCCACCCCGAGAGGCTTCGGGAGCAGGGGTACGGGTACTACCTGGCCTGTCTTCGGCACCATCTGCAGCACGGTGGGATACTGCGGATCGACCACGTTATGGGCTTTCATCGCCTTTTCTGGATACCTCAGGGCTGCCAACCAGGCGACGGCGTGTACGTTCGCTACCCGGCCGATGAGCTGTATGCTATCCTGAGTCTTGAATCTCACAGATACAGGTGTATTCCGGTAGGTGAGAACCTGGGTACTGTCCCGGTACGCATTAATCGGACATTGAGGGAGCACGATGTGCACCGGATGTACGTCGTTCAGTACGAGCTTGCTACCGAGGCCGACCAGGCGCTCGGGAGACCGCCGCGCGACTCGGTGGCCAGCATCAACACGCACGACATGCCCACCTTTGCCGGTTTCTGGCAGGGGCTCGATATCAAGGAGCGGCAGGAGTTGGGATTGCTTGACGAGCGCGGTGTCCAGGAGGAGACCATGCGGCGCGAGGCTTCTAAGAAAGCCCTGGTTGCCTTCCTGCGAGGCGCGGGTTTCTTGTCAGGGCCGTCAACCGATCCTGGCACGGTGCTCCAGGCCACCATCGCCTTTCTGAGCGCCAGCCCAGCACGCCTGGTACTGGCCAACCTGGAAGACCTCTGGCTGGAGACGCAGCCACAGAATGTGCCCGGCACCGGGGACGACTTTGGCAACTGGCGCCACAGGGCCCGCTACTCGCTGGAGGAGATGCGCCGCTTGCCGCAGGTCAACCGGTTGTTGGGCGAGATAAGAAGATATCGAAGCAGCGGTAGGAAGTAACCATGACGCAGAAAGAAACCAAGGGGAAACGGCAGGCCCCTCGAGATGAGGCGCCCGCAAAGGTGCGCTATGACGTCAGCCGGCTGACGGACCAGGATGTCTACCTCTTCAACGAGGGAAACCACTTCCGGCTGTACGAGAGACTGGGTGCACACACCATGGCGGTGGACGGCGTCGCCGGGACCTATTTTGCCGTCTGGGCCCCGGATGCGAAGCAGGTGTTCGTCATGGGCGCGTTCAACGGTTGGAGCAAGGTGAGCCACCCTTTGCGTAGCCGGGACCTGTCAGGTATCTGGGAAGGTTTCGTCCCTGGGGTGGGCTCTGGCGACGTCTACAAGTACCATGTAGTCTCCCGCTACCACGGGTACCGGGTGGACAAGGCCGACCCCTTTGCCTTCTGGAGCGAAGTGCCACCCGGGACAGCTTCGGTCGTTTGTGACCTGGAATATGCATGGGGTGACCAGGGGTGGATGCAGGACAGGAGGCGCCGCAATGCACTGGACAGCGCTATGGCCATATATGAGGTGCACCTCGGCTCCTGGATGCGGGCCCCTGAGGAAGGACACCGCCCGCTGACCTATCGGGAGATGGCGCCGAGGCTGGCGGAGCACGTCCAGAAAATGGGATTCACCCACGTGGAGTTGCTGCCCGTTATGGAGCACCCTTTCTACGGCTCCTGGGGCTACCAGACCCTTGGTTACTTTGCACCCACCAGCCGGTACGGATCGCCGCAGGACTTCATGTACTTCGTTGACCACCTGCACCAGCAGGGCATAGGGGTGATCCTGGACTGGGTGCCTTCGCATTTCCCCTCCGACGAGCATGGACTGGGCTATTTCGATGGCACACACTTGTACGAGCACGCTGACTCAAGGAAGGGCTTTCATCCTGACTGGGGCAGCTTCATCTTCAACTATGGCCGGAACGAGGTGCGCAGCTTCCTCATCAGCAGCGCCCTCTTCTGGCTGGACAGGTATCACGTGGACGGGCTCCGGGTGGACGCGGTAGCCTCCATGCTCTACCTGGACTACTCGCGCCGGGAGGGGGAGTGGATACCGAACCGGTATGGAGGCAATGAGAACCTGGAGGCCATTTCTTTCCTGAGACGTTTCAACGAGGAGGTGTACCGGCACTATCCCGACGTGCAGACCATCGCCGAGGAATCCACGGCCTGGCCCATGGTGTCGCGGCCCACCTACGTGGGCGGGCTGGGCTTCGGTCTGAAGTGGGATATGGGCTGGATGCATGACACGCTCGAGTACATAGCCAAGGAACCCGTCTTTAGGAAATACCACCATAACCAGCTCACCTTTCGCATGGTCTACGCTTTCTACGAAAACTTCGTCCTGCCGCTATCCCACGACGAGGTGGTGCACGGCAAGGGTTCGCTCCTGGGAAAGATGCCCGGCGACGACTGGCAGAAGTTTGCGAACCTCAGGCTCTTGCTGGGGTACATGTACGGCCAGCCGGGCAAGAAGCTCCTCTTCATGGGAGCCGAGTTCGGGCAGTGGCGCGAATGGGCCCACGACGAGAGCCTGGACTGGCACCTCACTCAGTACGAGCGCCACGCCCAGATCCAGGGCTGGCTGAAAGACCTGAACCGGCTCTACCAGCGAGAGGCATCCTTACAGGAGCTCGATTGTGACTCAGGTGGCTTCGAGTGGATCGATTGCAGCGACGCTGACACCAGCGTTCTCAGTTTCCTTCGCAAGGGGCGCTCCGGCGATGACATTTTTCTCATCGTGTGCAACTTCACCCCAGTGCCCCGCCTGAGCTACAGGGTAGGTGTGCCACGGGGTGGCAGGTGGGTGGAAGTGCTGAATAGCGACGCAGGCGAATATGGCGGTAGCGGTCTGGGTAATATGGGAGGGGTGGAGGCCGAGCCCATTCGCCATCACGGCCGTCCGTACTCCCTCGACCTCACCTTGCCACCGCTGGCCGTCGTCTTCTTCAAGAGCGGGATGGAATAGCTATGGATGCAGGGGTGGGGTTGGGTGCTACCTGCCTGGGCGAGGGTCGCTGTCATTTCTGCGTGTGGGCGCCGCTGGCTGAGGGAGTGGAGGTACACATTGTGGGGCCACAGGAGCGCTTCATTCCCATGCAGAGCAGCGGGCGGGGGTACCACGAGGTGAAAGCAGAGGACGTTGAACCGGGCACCCTTTACCTCTATCGGCTGGATGGCGCCAAAGAGCGGCCCGACCCGGCTTCCCGCTTCCAGCCGCAGGGCGTCCATGGGCCGTCGCAGGTGGTCGACCGACGCTTCGAGTGGGATGACCACCACTGGACTGGTCTTCGCCTGGAGGACCACGTTATCTACGAGATTCACGTTGGCGCCTTCACCGATGAGGGCACCTTTGATGCGGTGATAGGGCGCCTGGACGAGCTGAAGGAGCTAGGGGCTACGGCGGTGGAGATCATGCCGGTGGCCCAGTTCCCGGGCAGGCGGAACTGGGGCTATGACGGCGTCTACCCCTTCGCGGTGCAACAGTCCTATGGAGGGCCTGCCGGTCTCAAGCGGCTGGTGAATGCCTGCCATCGGAAAGGGCTGGCTCTCATCCTGGACGTGGTCTACAACCACCTTGGCCCCGAAGGCAACTACCTCGGCGATTTCGGACCGTATTTCTCCGATCGCTATCGGACCCCCTGGGGCCTAGCGCTCAACTTCGACGGCCCTGCCAGTGATGAAGTGCGTCGTTTCTTCATCGAGAATGCCCTCGACTGGGTCACCGACTACCATATCGACGGTCTTCGCCTGGATGCCCTGCACGCTATACTAGATATCTCGCCCCGGACGTTTGTCGAGGAGCTGGCGGCCAACGTGCACGAGCGGGCTGACCAGTTGGGCCGCCGGGTCTACCTCTTCGGCGAAAGCGACCTGAATGACGCCCGCCTGGCACGCCCGCCGGACAAGGGCGGTTGCGGGCTCGATGGCCTGTGGAATGATGACTTTCACCATTGCCTTCACGCGCTGCTGACGGGTGAGCGCACCGGGTACTATCAGGACTTCGGAAGAGTGGCACAGCTTGCCAAAGCGTTTCGGGAAGGGTTTGCCTACACGGGCGAATATTCCGTGTATCACCAGCGTCGGCACGGCGTGCCCTCCAGGGACATTCCTGCGGAGAGGCTGGTGGTTTTTGCCCAGAACCACGACCAGGTGGGGAACCGCATGAACGGGGAGCGTCTCGGTCAACTGGTCTCTTTCGAGGGGCTCAAGCTTGCTGCTGCAGTGGTGCTCCTTTCGCCTTTCGTCCCTCTACTGTTTATGGGCGAGGAGTATGGCGAGACGGCACCCTTCCAGTACTTCGTCGATCACTCTGATCCCGATCTGGTGGAGGTGGTGCGGCAGGGCCGCCGCGAGGAGTTCGCTGCGTTCAAATGGCAGGGTGAGCCGCCTGACCCCCAGGATGAAGCTACGTTTCGCCGTGCCAGGCTGGAGTGGCAGGGGCGTCATCGGGGACAGGGCGCTGTGCTGCTGGCCTTCTACAAGGAGCTGATTGGCCTCCGCAGGAATGTCTCCGCGCTGTCGCGCCTGAGCAAGGACAATCTGGAGGTGGTAGGCTATGAGGAGGAGAAGGTGCTGTTCGTTCGCCGCTGGAGTGGTGCGGATGAACTCATGATGTTGTTCAACTTCAGCGATGCGGTGGCGTCAGTATGTGTTCCTGCCCCACAAGGGCGGTGGTACAAGAGACTTGACTCTGCCGGGCCTGAATGGCGGGGAGGCGGGAGCTCCCTGCATGACAAGCTTCAATCGGAGGGTGAGGTGAAGGTGACTCTGGGTCCGAAGGCGTTCGCCCTCTACGGGCGACGGGAGAAAGGGTAGATGGAGAGGTACATCTGTATTCACGGCCATTTCTACCAGCCGCCAAGGGAGAACCCGTGGCTGGAATACCTGGAGCTACAGGACTCGGCCTACCCATTTCACGACTGGAACGAGCGGATCACCGCCGAATGCTACGAGCCCAACTCAGGCTCGCACATTCTCGACAACGAGAGGCAGGTCATACAGGTCGTCAACAACTATGCCAGGATGAGCTTCAACTTCGGCCCTACGCTCCTCTCGTGGATGGAGTACCGAGCCCCCGAAGTCTATCAGGCTATTCTTCAGGCTGACCGCGAAAGCCAGAAGATGTTCTCCGGGCACGGGTCGGCCCTGGCCCAGGCCTATAACCACATGATCCTGCCACTGGCCAACAGGCGCGACAAGTACACGCAGATCCTGTGGGGGATACGGGACTTTGTGCACCGCTTCGGACGCAAACCGGAGGGAATGTGGCTCCCCGAGACCGCGGTAGATATCGAGACCCTCACCATAATGGCCGAGCTGGGTCTGCGCTTCACCATCCTGGCACCTCATCAGGCCCGCCGGGTTGGGCCAATCGGGGGACGGGCCTGGCGGGACGTCAGCGACGGTCAGATCGATCCCACCATGGCCTACCAGGTACGCCTGACTTCGGGACGAAGCCTCGCCGTTTTCTTCTATGAGGAGGCGACGGCGCGGGCCGTGGCCTTCGAGGGCCTGCTGTCCAACGGCGAGGAATTCGCCAGCCGCCTGGTCAGCGTGTTCTCTGAAACGCCCAAGTGGCCGCAGCTCGTCCACATCGCCACTGATGGGGAGACCTTTGGACACCATCACCGATTTGGCGACATGGCGTTGGCCTATGCCCTGCACCATATCGAGACGAACAATATGGCCCGGGTCACCAACTACTCGGAGTACCTGGAAGAGCACCCTCCTACCTACGAGGTGGAGATCGCGGAGAACACGTCATGGAGTTGTGCCCACGGTGTGGAGCGCTGGCGTAGCGACTGTGGCTGCAACGGGGGCACAAGGCCGGGTTGGAATCAGGCATGGCGTGCGCCGCTACGGCAGGCACTGGACTGGTTGCGCGACACGGTGGCCCAGAAATATGAGGAAATGGCAGGCGGCCTGCTGAAGGACCCATGGGCGGCTCGGAACGATTACATTGAGGTGATCCTCGACCGGTCGCCGGAAAGCGTCCAGCGGTTCCTGGGCCAGCATACCACCCACAAGCTCAGTGAAAGCGAACGCATCACCGCGCTGAAGCTCCTCGAGCTTCAGCGCCACGCCATGCTCATGTACACCAGTTGCGGCTGGTTCTTTGATGAGCTCACCCGTATAGAGACGGTCCAGGTCATCCGGTACGCCGGGCGGGTGGTCCAGCTAGCGGAGGAGCTGTTTGGCGAGCCCTTCGAGCCAGATTTCCTGGACCTGCTTGCGGTTGCCAGGAGCAACATCCCCGATTTTGGCGACGGCCGTCACGTCTACGAGAGGTTCGTCAAGCCCGCCATGGTGGACCTGACCAAGGTCGCTGCCCACTATGCCATCAGTTCTCTGTTTGAGGACTACGGCCAGCAGGCCAGGCTCTTCTGCTATGACGTGGAGGCTGAGGACTATCAAAGCCAGCAGGCTGGCAGGTCCCGACTGGCAGTGGGCCGGGCTGTGTTCACTTCCGGTATCACCTCTGAGTCCACCTCGCTGTCTTTTGGCGTCCTTCATTTCGGCGACCACACCATAAACGCGGGCGTCCGTGAGTACCAGGGCGAGGAGGCGTACCAGTCGATGGTGCAGGAGGTAGGTGCGGCCTTCTCTGCGGTAGACCTGCCTCAGGTGATCCGGCTCCTTGACAAACACTTTGGGACATCGGCCTACTCCCTCCGGTCTCTCTTCCGCGATGAACAGCGCAAGGCGGTGGGCCACATTCTGGAGTCGACCATGGAGGAGGTGGAAGCCGTCTTCCGGCGGTTGTACGACCACCACTACTCGCTGATGCGGTTTCTGGTCGACATCGGCAACCCGCCCCCCAGGGCGTTCCACGCTGCCGTCTCTTTTATCCTGAACACTGACCTTCGGAGGCAGGTGGACGGCGATGCTCCGGATGTGGACCGCATCCGCAATCTTCTCGAGGAGGCCAAAGCATGGGAGGCTGAGCTTGATGCTGAAGGGCTTAGCTACGTGCTCGGGCACACTCTGGAGCGAATGATGAGCAGCTTCGCTGCCGACCCTAGCGATTCGTCCCTCCTGCAAAACCTGGTCGCCACGGCGGAGCTGGCGCAGTCCATGCCCTACCCCGTGGATATCTGGCGGGTGCAGAACATGTTCTACGATATGCTCTCCACCAGCTACGTCGATTTTCGGACGAGGGCCGAGAAGGGAGAAGACACCGCAGCAGAGTGGGTCAGCCAGTTCCTCGCTCTCGGGAAACAGCTTTCTGTGCGTGTCCCATAGATGGCCAGTCTGCGAGTGCCCATTGCCACCTACAGGGTGCAGTTGAACCGGAGTTTCCGCTTTGGAGACGTCCGGGTGTTGCTTCCCTACTTGCATCACCTGGGCATCTCCGACCTCTATACTTCCCCGGTGTTGGCGGCGCGTCGCCGAAGCTTGCACGGCTACGACGTGATTGACCCGGCTTGCCTGAACGCGGAGTTGGGGACCGATGAGGACTTCGATTCTCTGGTGGCCGATCTCAAAGCGCATGGCATGGGACTTCTCCTCGACATTGTCCCAAACCACATGGCCGCCAGCCCGGACAACCCGTGGTGGATGGATGTGCTGGAGAATGGCTGCTCGTCGCCCTATGCAGACTTCTTCGACATCGAGTGGGAACCACCGGAAAGCACGCTGCGAGGCAGGGTGCTCCTGCCTATCCTTGGCGCGCCGTACCACCAGGTGCTGGAGGACCGTGAGCTCGTGCTCGGCCTGGACGAGCAGGGGCTCTTCCTGCGCTACCATGACCTGAGGCTGCCGCTGAACCTCAAGTCCTATCCCCTCGTCTTGTCGTATGGCCTGGATGGCCTCCGGAGCATGCTTGGAGGTGACCACGCTGCGCTGAGGCAGTTCGAACGGCTCATGGAAGATATCGGACGTCTCCCTGACCCCAGCACCCAGCAGTCCCGGCAGACCACCAGGCTTCCCCGAAGGCGAGAGGCAATCAAGCGGGCCCTGTCCCGCCTGGTTGCAGGCTCACCGGAGACAAGCTCTTTCATAGCAGACAATGTCGCCCGGTTCAACGGGGAAAAAGGGGACTCCTTTGCTCCTGGTCTGCTTGAGCGGCTGCTGGACCAGCAGGTGTACCAACTGGCTTTCTGGAAAACTGGCCGTGAGAAGATCAACTACAGGCGCTTCTTTGACGTGAGCGACCTCATCGGCATCTGCGTGGAAAAGCCCCACGTGTTTGAGGCGACCCACGCAGCAATTCTGCGCCTCGTCCACGAAGGCAAGGTCACCGGCTTGCGTATCGACCACATCGATGGCCTGGCCGACCCGCCTGGATACCTTGCCCGTCTGCAACGCCGTGTTGCCGGAGATGAGGGAGAGACCAGCGGCAAGCGCCCCAGGTTCTATGTCGTGGTAGAGAAGGTCCTGAGCGGTGACGAGCCTCTGCCGCGGCAGTGGCCGGTTTTCGGTACAACGGGCTACGATTTCCTGAACCTGCTCAACGCGCTCTTTGTCCATCCGGAGGGCGCACGTGCTTTGAGTGCTACGTATGCCCGTGTCACTGGCTGTGAGGAGACGTTTGCCGACATGGTGTACCGGAAGAAGAAGCAGGTAATAGGCCAGCTATTCCCAGCGGAGGTGAGGAGGTTGGGGTGGTACCTGGCCCGGCTGGCCCAGCAGGACACGGATGCCCGGGGCCTGTCACAGGACGCTCTCTCTGGAGCCATTGAAGCGGTGACGGCCTGCCTGCCTGTATACCGGATCTATACCCGCTCTCTGAGGGCAAGGCGGCGGGACAGGGCATACGTGGAGCACGCCGTGCACGAAGCGAGACGGCAGGAGCCCTCGATAGATACCCGTGCGCTCGAGTTCCTGAGACGGGTGCTCATTCTTGATGCATCGGGAACGATCTCCAGGGAGCGCAAGAGGGAGTGGCTGCGCTTCGTCATGCGCTGGCAGCAATTCACCGGCTCTGTCATGGCCAAGGGGCTGGAAGATACGGCTTTGTACAACTACAACCGGTTGGTCTCTCTGAATGACGTCGGCGGCGACCCCGGAGCCAACGGTCTTTCCATTGAGGCGTTTCACCAGAGGAACCTGACGCGCCAGGAGCAGTGGCCGCACGCGCTGAACGCCACGGCGACTCATGATACCAAGCGCGGTGAGGACGCGCGGGCCAGGCTGAACGTGCTGTCCGAGTTGCCTGACGAATGGGAAGAGAGCCTCGTCCGCTGGCAGGAATGGAACCGGCCGAAGAAACGCCCGGTGAACGGGCAGCTTGTGCCTGACCCGAACATGGAGTTGCTGCTCTATCAGACCCTGGTTGGAGCCTGGCCTTATGCCCCGGAAATGAGCGGCTTCGAAGACCGACTGAAGGCATACCTGGTGAAGACGGCAAGAGAGGCCAAGGTGTTCACCAGTTGGCTCTCGCCCAACCCGGAGTACGAGGAGGCGCTCGTCGGGTTTTCAGAGGCGATTCTGGACACTTCCAGAAGCAACCTGTTCCTGGAGGACTTCCTGGCGCTCCAACGGCGGGTGGCGCACTATGGCATTTTCAACTCCCTGTCCCAGGTGCTGCTCAAGATTGCCTCACCAGGCATACCCGACTTCTACCAGGGCACCGAGCTTTGGGACCTGAGCCTCGTCGACCCGGACAACCGGCGGCCGGTGGACTTTGCCCTGCGGCAGCGGCAACTGGATGGACTGGCGCAGCAGGAAGCCGGAAGCCGGTCGGACCTGGTCCGCGGTCTGATGTCCTCGCTGGAGGACGGCCGGGCCAAGATGTACCTTACTTGCAAAGCATTGGGGATACGCCAGAACTACCCCAACGTCTTTCGGCGCGGGGACTACATTCCGCTTCAGGCGGATGGCCGAAGCAGGGAGCACGTCTGTGCCTTCGCCCGGCGCTGGAAAGGCACTTGGGCCATCGCGGCTGTGCCCAGGTTGCTTGCGAAGCTGGTCCCGCTGGCCCGGATGCCGCTCGGGCGAGACGTGTGGGGAGATGATATGCTGCTTCTTCCTGAGCAGGCACCGGCGGCATGGCGTGACGCATTTACCGACGCGACAGTCTGCGTCTCAACCTCCGGCAGAGGTCTGCCTCTATCATCGGTGTTCGGCATGTTTCCCGTGGCTCTGTTGCTCGGCGGCCCGATGTAGCTGATCCTGAGGTGGCCTGGGGCCGCATAGCAGCCGATAATAATGGCTCAGTCCCCAGGTGGGTGCACTAACAGGCGTCGGAACGTGATACGCTCACAAGGCTCTTGAGGTACTCTCTGATTTCGGGCCCCATTTCCGGGTGTTTCAGGGCCAAGGCTATGGTGGCCTTTATCCAGCCCAGGGGGGTGCCGGCATCATAGTAGTCCCCCTCGACCTCGTACGCGTATATCGCTTGCCTGCTGAGCAGGCGGCGGAGGCCATCCGTCAACTGGATTTCCTTGCCGGCCCCGGGTGAGGTATTCTCAAGCTCTTCAAAGACCTGCGGCGTGAGGATGTACCTGCCCATTATTGCCAGGTTTGAGGGTGCCTCCTCCCGCTTTGGCTTTTCCACCAGACTGGTTACCCGATAGGTACGGTCGCCGATGCTCGATGCTTCGATTATGCCGTATCTGCTCACCTGGTCTTCGTTTACCCGCCTGACGGCCAGTACGCTGGCCTGGTGTTGTTCGAAGATATCGGCCATTCGTTGAAGCACTCTTTCCTGTTGCTCAAAGAGGTCGTCCGGGAGCACCAGCATGAACGGCTCATTTCCCACGACCTGCTTGGCAGTAAGGACAGCGTGGCCCAGGCCAAGCTGCTCCTTCTGGCGCACGTAGCAGATGTCTGCCATGTCGGCCAGTTGCCTCACCTTGTGGAGCAGGGACGTGTCGCCTTTGCGTTCCAAGAACAGCTCCAGGTCTGCGTTCTTGTCGAAGTAGTCTTCCACAGCCCTCTTGCCCAGGGAGCTTACGATGACCACCAGTTCCGCGCCGCACCGGACTACTTCTTCAACGGCGTAATGGATGATGGGCCTGTCCACCAGAGGCAGCATCTCCTTGGGCTGCGACTTGGTAGTAGGCAGGAACCTGGTGCCCCAGCCGCCAGCTGGGATCACGGCTTTTCTCGGTCTCATGGCTCTCCTCACCGATCCCGGTTATGCCATGATAGCCGGTGGGCCTCGTCTTATCAAGCGAGCTTGGCCCCGAGGAAAGCCACCCTGTCTGCTGTGTACCTCGCTGCTTGCTGTGCCGTCCTGGACCTGCTGATCTCCCTCGCCAGCTTGCTGTCTCCAATTACTTCCTTCACCCAGTTGCTGAAGTCGTTCTTGTCATCGTTGGCATGATAGTAGAAGGTATCCTCTGTCATGCTGGCAAGTGCGCTCTGCAGGTCACGCATGCTCCGAAGAACGCGGCCGTCGTGACACCAGAACACATATTCCCCTGCCACGTCTGCCAGGAGTCTCTCTGCCTCTGTCTTGGGCATCTTGGCCATGGTGTCTTGTCTCCTTTCGCCCTCCTATGCTGGTTCTTGAATGCGCCTCCGTGTTGCGCGACACGTGGTACATCATGGCAACCACTCTAGGCGGTGACTGCCACGACCGGCTCCCGCTGCGGCACCAGATCCGGCAAGTCGAAATGCCTGGGTTCCTGCACGGCGGCTCTGACCGGTGCAGCCAGTAGCCCCTGGGCTCTGGCCTGGTACTCAAGCTTGCGCACCAGGATGGTTATGACCTCCTCCCAGGTGAACTGTCGCGCTGTCTGTCTTGCCGCCTTGCGTATCCTTTGCCCGTCGTTGGGGTGCTCATTAAGATACACGGCGTAGGCCTCTATCTCACCCGGGTCGGCCGTTTCCAGTACGATGCTGTTGCGGAACGGGACGGCATAGTCCTCGCCGGTGCCACCTGTGAAGGCGATCCCACCGGCCGCCATGGCCTCCAGCCCCACCAACCCGAATGGCTCGTGACCACTGTTGGCCAGTACGGCGTCTGAAGCATGATAGACTATACGCAGGAAATCCTGGGGGCAGCGGAACCTCAGGTTGATGACCTCTGCCTTGTCTCCCCCTTCGATTGCGTTGAGGCAGTCCTGTAGTGATCCCCCCCGAGACCTGGCATCTGCAACCTTGAGCCCGAGCGAGCGGGCATGGTACAACACTTCCTCGCCGTGAGGCTCTATCCCTCCCCGGGCGACGAGCACCGTCCTTAGACCCCGGGCCTTCAACCGAGCCACAGCCTCCACTGCCTCGTTCCAGCGCTTGTCGGGGTGCCAGCGTGCTACTTTGGCCAGTATCAGGTCGGCCTCAAGCCGCTTCCTCAGTGAAGCTGATGCCTTCACGTCGACGCTACCCAGCAGCGACTTGGGAATACCATTGGGTACCACCAGCGGGTTCAGCCCCATGCCCCGCATTATGTGCTTCATATAGCGGCTGACCGTGGTGATGGTGGTGGCATACGAGAGGCGCCCCCAGTTGATGCGATCGAAGGAGAAGGTGTTGTTGGCGTTCCAGAACATCACCACGCGCTCCCTCAGGCCAGCCGTATGCAGCAGATCGCTGATGCGACACATGGCCTCGGCTGTGTGCCATTCCTCGCCCAGGATTATCACGGTCTTGCCCTGGTTCAAAGCGGGCCTTACCAGGTGCTCCGCCACAAACGGTGGCGCAGACTCGTTGAAGTCAGCCAGCTTGCCGTCTTCGCCCTGGTATACGCCCTCCGGGTGATACTCGCTTATCCACTGGCACCACCGATGCAGGGTGCACCTGCCTCCGTAGGTACTCTCCACCCCCTTCCCCTCCGGGTCACCGATGAACAGGAGGTGGGTGTGAAAGCCGAGGCCCGCAAGGGACCGCGACAGGTTGGTGACTCTCACACCGAGGCCTCCGGCCATTGAATAACCGTCGGGGCCCTCGAACGATAGGATGACGAAGATCGTGTTACCGGGTGAGATCGCCGCTGGTCTCATTTGTTCTCTCCTCCCCTCCCTACAGACCGCTATATGCAGGGTTCGACATGCTCGTGCAGTAGATCGATATACGCAACCACCCAATCACCAGCCGGAGCAGCGGTCACGCGAAAGTCAACTGTGGGGGCTTCCTCCCCAAGTCTTATATTAAGATAATATCCTTGACAAAGCAACGAGGCAATGGGGGTTAGCACCCAATTTGTCCTGGGCAGGAACCCTCAACTGGCATCAGCGACAGCAACGGCAGCGATTGTATGATTAAGGATATGTATTTCCCGCGAAAGCGCTTGTAGGCGT
>Ga0180300_10000738_pt1 | contig 14705 bp, 11 predicted proteins | sample GuaBasSediGuay15_FD_121798 | JGI IMG/M metagenome (GOLD analysis project Ga0180300, IMG submission 121798) | Subseafloor sediment microbial communities from Guaymas Basin, Gulf of California, Mexico - Guay15, Core 4569-2, 21-24 cm | ecosystem: Environmental > Aquatic > Marine > Hydrothermal... | reverse complement strand
GTACACGCGGGCCCTGGTAGAGATGAGCAATGATGGTATCCTTGTCTTCGGTCAGGACCGCCGCATAGAGTTCGCCAATCAGATGGCCACCCTTCTTACTGGATATCCGGCACAAGATCTTCTGGGGAAGGACGTCATCTCCATTATGGGACAAGAGGTGGAGGAAGTCCTCAAGCAGCTAAAAAGTCCTGGAGATAAGTTGTGCCAAGAGGTAAAGATAACTACAGCCGAGGGTGAACCAAGGGATGTCTACCTTTGTTTGGCCCTTGCTGAAGGAGACAAAGGTGAGGTCAAGGGTTGTGCCTATCTCACCGATATCACCGAGCGCAAGAGGTTTGAGGAACAACTCAAGGCCTCGGAGAAGAGGTATCGGGAACTTTTTCAGCATGTGGGAGAGGGGCTTTTCATCAGTACTCCCGAAGGGAAGTTCATCGACTGCAATCAGGCGCTTTTAGACATGCTCGGCTATGAGAGCAAGGAGGAGTTTTTAAAGATAGATATTGCAAAGGACCTCTATGTAAATCCCGAGGAGCGAAATGTCTTCCAACAGATGATGGAGCGGGATGGCTACGTCAAAGAATGGGAGGTGGAGTTCAAGAAAAAGGACGGAGGAAAGGTCACAGTGCTCCTATCCGCCAATGCCATCAGGGACAATGAGGGCAGAATCGTCGCATATGAGGGGATAAATGTCGACATCACCCAGCGCAAGAGATTGGAGAAGGAACTCAGAGAGGCCAATGACTTTTTAAAGAACCTCATAGAAAGCTCTGTGGATGGAATTATCGCAGCCGATATAAAGGGGAATATTATCATCTTCAACAAAGGTGCCGAGGTTCTCACCGGTTATAAGGCTGAGGAGGTTATAGGCAAGATGCATATTACTCAGCTTTACCCCCCCGGGGTGGCCAAGGAGGTTATGCGTATGCTGCGCAGCCCCGATTACGGTGGGGTCGGGAAATTTACCGGGACCCAATTTAATGTGGTGAGCAAACAGGGGGAGGTTATACCGATTCATCTCTCTGCCGCTATCATCTATGAAGATGGCAGGGAGGTGGCCTCGGTGGGGATCTTCACCGATCTTCGTCCCCGACTAGCTATGGAGAAGAAGCTACAGGAGACCCAGCTTCAGCTTCTGCAATCAGAAAAGCTGCGCTCTCTTGGTGAGATGGCAGCAGGGGTGGCCCATGAGATAAATAACCCTTTGGGGGGTATCCTCATCTATGCCAGCCTCTTGATGGAGGATCTGCCGCCTGATGACCCCAAGAGGGAAGATCTTGCCAAGATTGTCCAGGAGGCGACACGCTGTAAGGAAATAGTCAAAAGCCTCCTTGAATTTGCCCGCCAAAGTAGCCCCAAGATGGAGCTCACCGATGTTAACAGGGCCATAACCGATGGGCTCTTATTCCTGGAAAACCAGGCTGCCTTCCACAATATAGAGATAGTAAAAGAGCTTGATCCTTTCCTTCCCCCCATTTTGGGCAATGCTGGCCAATTAAAGCAGGTCTTTATGAACATCATAACTAATGCAGCTGATGCCATGCATGGACGAGGGACCCTTTCCATAAAGACCTATCTTTCCGCAGACAGGGATAACGTGATCATAGAGTTTACAGATACCGGAGATGGTATCCCCGAGGACATACTCCCAAGGATATTCGATCCCTTTTTCACCACTAAAGAGGTGGGCGAAGGGACTGGACTGGGTCTTGCTATGTCATATGGAATAGTGAAGGAGCACAAGGGAAATATTGAAGTCGACACAGAGGTGGGGAGGGGAACGACCTTCCGGATTATCCTTCCTGTAGAGTACGAGGAGGCTGCCTCTCAGGAAGATTCAGGTTTGTGAGAAAATTCTTGCATCTCATCTCAAAATTGCTAAAATTGGGATCGGTTTTAGACCTTATAGATAAAGGAGGGCTTCCATGGGGTGGAGGGAGAGGTTGGAGGGTGGCGGTTTCTTAAAGGTGGTGGAGGTTTTACCGCCAAAGGGTATAGATGAAAAGGGGTTTGGGGAGAGGTTGATCCCCTTGAGGGGAAGGGTGGATGCCATCTATATACCCTCCCTTCAGGGAGGGGTCATGCGGATGAGCTCCTGGGCAGCCTGTAAGTACTTACAGGAGAAGGGTTATGACACGATATTTGAGGTCTCATGTGCCCACCAGAACAGAGTGGCGTTACAGGCGGAGTTGCTCGGCGCCTATCTACTAGGCCTGGAGAACGTGATGGCGGTCCCAGGAGACGATCCTAAACTTGGTGATCATCCAGAGGCAAAAGGGGTTTTTGACATAGACCTAATAGAGCTGTTAGAAGGGATAAGAAGACTGCAAAAAGGGTATGATATGAGTGGTGGAGATTTGGAAGGTTCCCCTCGTTTTTGTGTCGGCGCAAAGCTGGATGCCAGTGCGCGGGGCCATGTCTTGGACCTGGAAATGAAGGAGATGGAGAAGAAGATCCGTCTCGGAGTGGAATTCTTCATAACCACCTCCGTGTATGATCTGGGACAATTTGAGACATTCATGCAGAAGGCACAGACCTTTGGGGTACCGGTTATTGCGGGTCTGATGGTACTGAAATCGGCTGGGATGGCAAGATATATAAACAAACATGTGGAGGGGGTCTTTATACCTGATGAGATAATTATGAGGTTGATGAAGGCCCCCGATAAAATCGCGGCATCTATTGAAATAGCAGCGGAGATGATCAGAGGGATAAAAGATCTCTGCCAGGGAGTAAATATCATCTCGATCGGCTGGGAGGATAAAATTCCCGCCATCTTGGAAGAAGCAGAGGGATAAAAGATATGTCCATCGCACCTCAGACCTCTTTTCTTTATCATATCGAGGAAAAAAGCGGCGAAAAGGTCTCTTTGTGTTATCAGTGTAATAAGTGTTCAAGTGGGTGTCCTGTAACCTTTGCCATGGATTTCCCCCCTCACGTGCTTTTGCGCATGGTCCAGCTCGGTTTAAAGGAGAAGGTCCTGGGCAGCTTAACCCCCTGGGTATGTGCCTCATGTGAGACGTGTACAACCAGATGCCCCAATGGTATAGACATCGCCAGGGTGATGGACACCCTGAGGCAGATGGCAAGGGTGGCGCCTGCGGGGGCAGAGGATATTCCTAAATTTCATGAGGCCTTTTTAAACTCTATCAAGGCCAGAGGAAGGGTCTATGAAGTGGGGATGCTTTTGGAATATATGTTCAAGACCGATGTCTGGGCCAAAATAAAGAGCCGTGAGATAATTAAAGAGACCAAACTTGGTTGGGAAATGTTCAGAAGGGGAAAGATGAGGCTCTTTCCTCACACTATACGAGGACTTGAGGACATAAAAAAGATCTTTGAGCATAAAGGTAAATGAAGGTTTCATATTATCCCGGCTGTTCACTTCTGGGCACCGCCCGTGAGTACGATGAGTCAAATCGGGCGGTCTGCGGGGCCTTGGGGATAGAGCTTGAAGAACTGGAAGGTTGGAACTGCTGTGGGGCTACTTCTGCCCATAGCACTGATGACTATCTTGCTCTTGCACTGCCTGCAAGAAATCTTGTTATAGCAGATGGAAAGGGGTTAGACCTTATTGTACCTTGCTCCGCTTGTTTCCTCAGGCTCAAGGCCTCGGAGAAGAAACTTTTGGAGATGCCCCTTGCTGATTTCCCGTACCGTGGCAGTTTAAAGGTCAAACATCTGCTCAATTTCTTGGCAGAGGATGAAAACATCCAGAAGATACAGGAGAGGGTGAAGAAGCCCTTAGCGGGGCTAAAGGTGGCCTGCTATTACGGCTGCCTTATTGTCCGTCCCCCTAAAGTAACGGGGGCGACGGAGCCAGAGGATCCGAAAGAGATGGATAGGCTAATGGCTGCCCTTGGGGCAGAGGTTATTGAATGGTCTTTCAAGACAGAATGCTGTGGGGGCAGTCTTGTGCTGGCCAGACCGGATATCGCAACAAAACTTGTGGAGAGGATCCTCAAAATGGCCAAAGAGGCAGGGGCGGAGGCATTGGTGAGTTGCTGTCCCATGTGCCAGTCGAACTTGGAAACGTGCCAAGGGGAATCTTCCCACCGCACTCCTGTCTTTTATTTTACTGAGCTCTTGGGATTGGCATTAGGGCTGTCAGGGGTGAAGGGATGGTTGAAGAGGCACCTTATCGATCCAAGGCAGCCTCTTCGAGAAAAGGGATTGATCTGAGGGTGAGAATGACAGGCAGGAAGATCGGGGCGGTTATGGTTGTTGGTGGTGGTATAGGGGGAGTTCAATCCGCTCTAGATCTTGCAGAGGCAGGTTACAAAGTTTATCTGGTGGAGAGTTCCCCCTCTATCGGTGGCCGAATGGCTCAACTTGATAAGACCTTTCCCACCAACGACTGCTCCATGTGTATCCTTTCACCTAAACTTGTAGAATGCGGCAGGCACCCCGATATAGAACTCCTCACTTACTCAGAGCTCCTCGGCCTGGAAGGTGAGCCCGGTAACTTCCGGGCCAAGGTACTGAAGCATGCCCGTTATGTAAGGGAAGATATATGCACAGGCTGTGGTACCTGCCAGCAAAAGTGCCCCCGCAGGACGGCAAGCGAGTTTGATGGAGAACTCGGGGAGAGAAAGGCCATCTATGTCCCTTATCCCCAGGCTATACCCAATGTGCCCGTCATAGACAAGCAGATATGCACCTATTTCCTGAAGGGGAAATGCCGGGTGTGTGAGAAGGTCTGCCCAGCAGGGGCAATAGATTTCGAGCAAGAGGATGAGGAGCTGGAGATTGAGGTTGGAGCAGTGATCCTCGCCCTTGGGTATGAGACTTTCGATGCTAGGTTGAGAGGGGAATACGGTTACGGGAGGTATAAAAATGTCGTTACCAGTCTTGAGTTCGAAAGAATCCTCTCCGCCTCAGGGCCCTATCGAGGGGAAATCTTGCGGCCTTCGGATAATGAACACCCCAGGAGAATAGCCTGGATACAATGTACAGGCTCAAGGGATACAAGCTTAGGGAGGGGTTATTGCTCATCTGTTTGTTGTATGTATGCCATAAAGGAGGCCATTATAGCTCAAGAGCATGATCCCAACCTTGAACTTACCATTTTCTATAACGATATCCGCGCCTTTGGGAAGGGATTCGAGGGATATTATGAATCTGCGAAGAAGGCGGGGATAAGATTTGTAAAGAGCATTGTCTCTGATGTAAAAGAGCTACCGAGGACAAAAGATCTCTTCATAAGGTATGTGGAGGATGGAGAGGTCAAAGAGGAGAACTTCGAACTTGTTGTCCTTTCCGTGGGGCTTGAACCCTCCGAACAGACCAAGTTACTCGCCAAAAAACTCGGTGTAGAGCTTGAGCCTTGTGGAGGTTTTTGTTCTACCCCTTTCTTTAACCCCCTTTCTACCACAAGGGAAGGTGTCTATGTATGTGGGGTCTTCCAGGGACCTAAAGATATCCCGGAGACAGTAATGCAGGCGAGCGCTGCCTCGGCAGTAGCATCGGCCACCATTTCTGCTGAAAGAGGGACGATGTTGCAGCAGAGGCAATATCTGCCAGAAAAGCAGATAAAGGGTGAGAAGCCGAAAATAGGGGTATTTGTCTGCCACTGTGGGATAAATATTGCTGCAGTAGTGGATGTGGAGGCGGTGAGGGACTATGCCAGAACCCTTCCACATGTGGTCTGGGCCGAGGATAACCTTTTCACCTGTGCCCAGGATACTCAAGAGCGGATCAAAAAGGTGATCCAGGAGGAGGGACTTAACAGGGTGGTGGTCGCCGCTTGTTCTCCCCGAACCCATGAACCCCTCTTTCGCCAGACCCTGATGGAGGTGGGGTTAAACCCATACCTGTTCGAAATGGCGAACATTCGAGATCAGTGCTCTTGGGTTCACATGAAGGATAAGGAAGGGGCGACCCAGAAAGCCAAGGATCTGGTGAGGATGGCGGTGGCCAATGCTGCCCTCTTAGAGCCCCTTGAGAGGGAGCGGCTTCCTGTTCGCAAGAGGGCATTGGTGGTAGGTGGAGGGCTAGCAGGGATGACAGCGGCCCTGGGCTTTGCCGAACAGGGGTTTGAGGTCTTCCTGGTCGAAAGAGAGGCGGAGCTGGGCGGCAATATGCGCCATATCTACTGGACCCTCTCCGGAGAAGACCCTCAGGCCTTTCTTGAGGAAATGATTGAGCGAGTAACGACCCATCCTGCCATACAGGTGATAACTAATGCGGAGGTCGTGGATCATGAGGGGGTACAGGGGAACTTCTCCACAGGTGTGATGATCGCTCCTACTATGACATACAGAAAGCTGGAGCACGGGGTAACGGTGCTGGCCACAGGTGGTGAGGAATACAAGCCCAAGGAGTATCTCTACGGGGAGCACCCCGCTGTGCTCACCCAGATGGAGCTTGAAGAGAGGATAGCTAGGGGTGAACTTGACCTTGGGGAACTTCGCCGAGTGGTGATGATCCAATGTGTGGGCTCTCGCACCGAGCAACGCCCCTATTGCAGCAGGATATGCTGCTCTGTGGCCGTAAAGAACGCCTTAAAGCTGAAGGAGTTGGCCCCAGATCTCGAGATTCACGTCCTTTTCAGGGATATAAGGACTTACGGACTCCTTGAGCAGTACTATACTAAGGCGAGGGAAAGGGGGGTTATTTTTACTAGGTATATCCCCGAAAGGCCCCCTGAAGTGGAAGCAGAAGGGAATAGGCTTTTGGTAAAGGTCTGGGAGAATACCCTTAAGGACGACCTCATCCTGGAAGCCGATCTTGTTGTTCTAAGTACGGCAACCCTCCCTAGGGAGAACGAGGAGCTAGCTGCCATGTTCAAGGTCCAGCGGACCTTGGAGGGGTTCTATTTAGAGGCCCATATGAAGCTGCGCCCGGTGGATTTCTCTAGCGACGGGATCTATATGTGCGGCCTTGCACACTCGCCTAAGTTGATGGACGAGACCATCTCCCAGGCACAGGCAGCGGTGGCAAGGGCGTCCACCCTCCTTGCGAAGGATGAGATAGAGGTAGGGGGGGTTGTGGCCAGGGTTGAGCCAGAGCTGTGTGCCGCGTGCCTTATTTGTGTTCGGGCCTGCCCGTATGGGGTTCCATATATTTGTGAAGATGGTTATTCTGTTATTGACCCAGCCAAGTGCCGAGGCTGTGGAAATTGTGCAGCTGAATGTCCCCAAAAGGCGATCCAACTGCAACACTATAGGGATGAACAGCTTGTTGCCAAGGTCTTGGCCTTGACAAGGGGGATATGAGATGGAGTTTGAGCCTCAGATCCTCGCCTTTTGCTGTGAACATTGAGCCTATTCAGCGGCGGACCTGGCAGGTTCGATGAGGATGGATTATCCTCCGAATGTAAAGTTAATTAGGGTTCCCTGCAGCGGGAGGGTGGATTCTGTGCACCTCATCAAGGCCTTTGAGGAAGGGATGGATGGGGTCTACGTAGCGGGTTGTCTAGAAGGAGAGTGTCATTTTCTCACGGGAAATCTACGGGCAAAAAAGAGAGTAGAATATGTTAAGGGCGTTCTTACCACCCTGGGGATAAACCCGGAAAGACTCCGCATGTATAACCTCTCCGCGGCCATGGGCAGCAGGTTTGTGGAGATCGCCAGGGAGATGACCGAGATGATCCGCTCTTTGGGACCAAGTCCTGTCAAGACCGGAGCAGGAAGGGAATTTCCCCAGGAACAAGAAGAGGGGGAGGAACAATGATCGTTGCACAGGCAAAGCCGATAGAGGAGATCTTGGAGATGATCGATAAGTACGACAAGATCCTCTTGGTGGGTTGTAAGGGTTGCGTAGCTGTGTGTGCAGCGGGGGGTGAGAAAGAAGTTCAGTTTCTCGCCTCTGCTATAAGGACGGCCAGAAAGACCCAGGGCAGAGAGATAGAGATTCGGGAGGTCACCTTAGAGCGACAGTGTGACCCGGAATATGTGGAGCAAATTAGAGGATTTGCCGGGGACTACCAGGCCATCCTTTCTATTGCCTGCGGAGTGGGGGTTCAGTTTATGGCCGAGCACTACAGAGAGATCCCTGCGCTGCCCGGCCTGAATACTTCCTTCATGGGAGGAGCGTTGGAGCAAGGGGTCTGGAGTGAGAGGTGTCAAGGGTGCGGCAACTGTGTATTGCACCTCACCGGGGGGATCTGCCCCATTACCCGCTGTTCCAAGAGCTTGCTGAATGGACCTTGTGGTGGTTCTTCCAATGGGAAGTGCGAGGTAGACCCGGAGGTCGATTGTGGTTGGCAGCTCATCATTGAGCGCCTCAAGGCCTTGGGGGAGTTTGAGAGCAGATTTATGGAGATCGTTCCCATTAAAGACTGGTCGACCAGCAGAGATGGAGGCCCCAGGAAGATCGTCAGGGAGGATATGAGGCAATGAAGACAGAGAGCCGCCTGGAGAAGGTCCTGGAGAAAGGGGAATTTGCTGTTACCTCGGAATGTGGCCCCCCGCGAGGGGCAGATCCAGACCTAATCCGCAAGAAGGGTGAACTGCTAAAAGGGGTGGTGGATGCGGTAAACGTAACGGATTGTCAGACCTCTGTGGTCAGGATGTCAAGCCTATCTTGTTGTCTTATCCTTAAAGAGATGGGCTTTGACCCCATTGTCCAGATGGTTACCAGAGACCGCAACCGCATCGCCATCCAGAGCGACATCTTGGGGGCAGCGGCCCTGGGGATAAACAACATCCTTTGCCTCTCTGGCGATCACCAGCGCTTCGGAGACCACCCCCAAGCAAAGAACGTCTATGACATTGACTCTATCCAGCTAATTATGACGGTGAAGCAGATGAGGGATGAGGGGAAGTTTCTTAGTGGTGAGGAGCTGACCAAGGTCCCCCGGCTCTTTATCGGAGCAGCAGCAAACCCCTTCGCTGATCCCTTCGAGATAAGGGCCTTAAGGCTGGCCAAGAAGGTAGCAGCAGGTGCTCAGTTCATTCAAACTCAATGCATATATAATCTGAAGAGGTTTGAAGAGTGGATGCATCGAGTGGTCGACATGGGCCTCCATGAAAAGGTATGTATCTTGGCGGGGGTGACCCCCATGAAGTCGGTCGGGATGGCTAGGTATATGAAGAACATGGTCCCAGGGATGGATGTGCCCGATGAGATAATAGAAAGACTTAAGGGTGTCCCCAAGGAGAAGCAGGGCGAAGAAGGTATAAAGATCTGCATTGAGACCATTCAAAGGCTAAGGGAGATGGAGGGGGTGAGAGGTGTCCACATAATGGCTATCGAGTGGGAGGAGAAGGTGAGGGAGATAGCGGAAGGAGCTGGTCTGCTTCCAAGACCGAGAATATAAAAAAAATAGAAGGAGGGCAAGATATGGCGAAGAAGATCTTAATAGTGGATGATGACCCTGATCTGGTGGAGGCTGTCTCTACCATCTTGGAGAGCAAGGGCTATGAAGTGGCTGCAGCCTATGGAGGGGTTGAGGGTTTGGAGAAGGCAAAGACGGAAAGTCCAGATCTAATTGTTCTCGATGTGATGATGCCGGACAAGGATGGATATGTGGTTTGCAAGGAGTTAAAGGCCGATCCCAAGTATCGCTCTATACCTATCCTGTTGCTCACCGCCGTGGTCTCCAAGTTATCCGTTACCAGATATACCCAACAGATGGGGATGGAGACGGAGGCGGATGACTATGTCGATAAACCGGTGGAGCCTGAAGAGCTAGTGAGGAGGATAGAGACCCTCCTGTCAAAATAGCCATGAAAGATTTAACTATACAGACAGCGTGGAAGGTGCGCCGTGGGTGAGGTAGGCAAGATCCTAGTAATCGATGACGAGGCAGTGATACGCGATGGTTGTCGCCGGATCCTGGGCAAAGAGGGGTGTGAGGTTATCACGGCGGCCAATGGAGAGGAGGGAGTAAAGGCCATCCAGAAGGACCCTCAGGAGATTGAAGTGGTGCTGCTGGATCTAAAGATGCCGGGGATGAGCGGGATGGATGTGCTGGAGCATGCCTTGGCCTTAGAACCGTCTCTGCCCATTGTGGTGATAACGGGATATGCCACCGTTGACTCCGCCGTTGAGGCCATGAAGAAGGGGGCTTATGACTTTATCCCCAAGCCCTTCACCCCAGATCAACTCCGTTTGGTGGTCAACCGGGCCTTAGAGAAGAGGAAACTGGAGCGGGAGGCCGAGAGACTCAAGGCGCAGGCAGCGCGTAGCCTTAAGGATGTGGCCACGGAGAAGAGCAAGGTAAGGACCATAATCAACTGCATGGCCGATGGAGTCTTGGTTACCGATAGGGAGGGGAAGGTCGTACTCACCAATCCCGCAGCAGGTAGGATGTTGGGGATTAGGGCCGATACATGTCTGGAGAAGCCCTTGTACGAGGCCGTAGGGGATGAAAAGCTCATTGAGGCGGTGCAAGGGGTACTAAAACCGGAAAACCCAGAGGTGGCTACTATTTCCCAGGAACTTCAGATTGGAGATTCTCTCATCAGGGCCCATACTGCAGCGGTCAAGAGTGAAGATGGTGAGGTGTTGGGGACGGTTACGGTTTTAGAAGATATGACATACTTGCTAGAACTTGACCGCATGAAAGGGGAGTTTATCGCTATGGTCTCACACGAGCTCCGTTCCCCTGTCTCGGCCATCGAGCAGAACATAAGTTTGATTCTAGAAGGCCTGGCTGGAGAGGTAACCGAAAAACAAAGACACCTGCTGAGCAGGGCCAAAGAGCGCTCCAGGGGGCTGCTTGAACTCATCGGTGATCTGCTGGAGATGTCCAAGATAGACGCCGGCATGGCCTTGCAGCGCAAGGAACCCCTGCAGGTGGAAGAGATAGTCGAGAAGGTAATGGAACTAATGGAGGCAGAGGCCCAGGCTAAAGGGGTCGCCCTACAGTTTAAGATCACTTCTCCCCTTCCCCCTGTTTTGGGGGATAGGGACAATCTAGAAGGGGTGTTCACCAATTTGGTGGGCAATGCCATAAAATATACCCCTAGCGGCGGAGAAGTAAAGGTGGAGATGAGCCCTGAGGGTGACTACGTTAAGACCGTGGTGTCGGACACCGGTATCGGTATCCCTAAAGAAGACCTGCCAAGGATCTTTGATAAATTCTATCGGGTCAAGTCGGAGAAGACCCGGGGGATTGTGGGAACAGGGTTAGGTTTGTCCATCGTCAAAAGCATTGTCGAAGCCCATCTTGGCTCCATCTCAGTAGAGAGTGAAGAAGGTAAGGGGACCAGCTTCTGCGTCCTTTTGCCCAGGCAGACTTGATAGCTCTATCAGGGATCCCTAAAGGTCAGTTTTTTACCATACATTCTATAACATAAATAAAGGCGCCTTTTATATATTCTTGCCCTCAACAACAGGTTTCCAAAATTTCTGGATTACAATTATTGGAGGATGGGCGAGAAGGTATTAGGTCTTCCTGAAAGGGGGGAGCCATGTATACGCTCAAGTTTGATGAAAATCTTTGTAAAACTTGTCCAACTTGTGCCTGTCTCGTTAAGTGTCAGTACCTGAATCTGGGCATTGATGAGGCGAAGCAGGAGATGATGAAGATAATCGAAGGAGAGGACTCTTTCGTCTTGCAAGATTGTGTGACATGTTACGGATGCGAGGAATATTGTAAAAGAGGCAACCATCCTTTTTATCTAATTACTGAGCGGCGAGAGGAAAAGGGCATACTTACCTCGCCCAGAGCCATTACCAAACAGTGGATCAATATAGGAGAACCACGGGGGAAATATAAGCTGGGAGAGGTTAAAGAAAGGGTATTATCTTTTGGTTTTATGCCTGAATTTTTGCAGTTGGTCGAGGGGAGGCTCTTTGAAGATGTTATGCCCTCATTTGTCTTCGGCCAGGAATTCTTCTGTAATGTTGTTTATATACATTTTGCCAATACCTCGATAATAAAGAAGAGGCTACCTATGGTAATAGATAATTTTCGCAAACTGGGGGCCCAGGAGGTTGTGTGTATGCATGATGAGTGTTATGGTTCATTTGCCCACCTGGCACCGGCATATGGGATAGAGGTCCCCTTTAGGCCCATTCATTACTTTGAATATTTGTATAGCAGGTTAAAGGCGTTAAGTGATGAGATACGGCCTTTAAATATAAAGGTGGCCTACCAGAGGCCGTGTTCCTCCCGACTCTGTCCTGACAAACATCATTTCGTCAAAGATATAATGGAGTTCATAGGTGTTGATCTAGTTGACAGAACATATCAGGATGAAAATGCCCTGTGCTGCGGGGGGATCTTTGGCATGGCCTTTGGCTATGAGCTAAAAGATGACGTACAGAAGAGGAACATAGATGACATGGTGGAGCATGGTGCGGAGTATTGTGTATTTAACTGCCCGGCATGTCAGAATACCTTAGCAGAAAAGGTCGCCAGAAGAGGGATAAAGCCGATCCACATAATTGACCTCTGCAGGATGGCCATAGGCGAAAACCCTGTGATGGAGGTATCATGATATGAAGGATATCGCCCTTTTACTTGCTGAGATAGTGGGAGAACGTTATGTTTCCGATCGGCCTGAGGAGATTTATTTCTACGCCCGAGATCCTGGCTTGATGCCTCCCCATAAACCAAATTATGTAGTGATACCCAAGACAACGCAGCAGATCCAAAAGATAGTGAGGCTTGCAAACCAGCAGAGGATACCAGTCGTCCCTATGGGGGCAGGTATGTCTTTGACAGGTCTGGTTATTCCCCTTAAGGGGGGGATAGTGATCGACATGAAGAGGATGAACAAAATCATCGAGGTCAATGAAAAGGCACGATATGTAATAGTTGAGGGAGGGACCTCGCAGGGCGCATTGAAGGCGTATCTAGAGAAAAACTATCCGAGATTGCGGCATAGTATACCCGATGCCCCTGCAGCAGCGACAATTGCGGCTAACATAATGATACACGGCCAGGGCAGGCTTACACAGCAGTATGGCTTCAATTCCGACATGGTTGCCGGATTGGAAGTCGTCTTACCATCCGGTCAGATCTGCAAGATAGGTTCATGCTCCCTGGTTCCAGGATGGTTTTCGAAGGGGGCGCCCCTTCCAGATCTATCTGGATTATTTCTGGGGTGGTTCGGGGCAACCGGTATTATTACCAAAGTAGCGCTCAAGCTTTACCCTAAAAAGAAGATGAGAGATGTAGAAATATTTATTACGGATAGAGAAGACCTTGTTCCCGATATAGTATACGAACTTACCCATACCGAGATGGCAGAGGATATAAACATCTTTGCCCAGCCACTGCCTATGATATTTAAGGATAACCACCATATAACCATATTTATAACCGGTGATACCGATGATGAACTTGAGTTTAAACGAAAGATGATCTGGGGTGCACTAGACGGGTTTATAAAGAGCAAAGATGGTGGGTTTATGTCGATTCCTCCGGCCTTGAAGTCTACACTTCTGGAGATGCCCCAAAGGAGTGTCAGTAGATTTGCGGATGTAAAAAAAGGAGGTGGATTTGAATATTCTGGTCCAATTCTGTTGGTTGAACGATATCCGGACTGCAGCAGAAAATTGGTGGAGTTGGCCTCAAAGTATGATCTTGCGTACTCCGCCATGGCTAGGATTATCGGCAGAGGTCACTGTATGATGTTTGGTTTTTCCTTTACGTTCAATCGGGCAGACCCTGATATGATGGCAAGAGTGAGGGAGGCACTGCAGGAGGTAAGTGAATATGTTTTGGAGATCGGTGGTGTTTTTTGGAAGCCAACCATAGATGAGCAAAGGTTGGCCATTGAGCGGATGGATCCCACTACGCTGAATCTTATGAAGATGATTAAGAGAAACCTGGATCCTAATGGGATTATGAACCCTGGCAATTGGGAGGTTACATAAATGAGATATGAGGAAGTTGTGCATCGGTGTTTTCGTTGCGGTTACTGCAAATTTACCGGTGATTATTATGATTTTAACTGTCCATCATATTATAAATTTGGGTTCGAGACCTATGCCCCCGGAGGGAGGATGTGGTTAATTAGGGCATGGCTGAACAATGAGATAGAAAACAGCGGGCATTTTCAAGAGATCTTGTTCTCATGCGCTACGTGCGCCAATTGCGTTGAGCATTGTGTATTCACCTTTAGTGAGGATCTAGTCAACATTTTCATCGCAGCCAGAGAAGAGATGGTAAATAGAGGGGTAATACCACCTGTGGTAAGGGATTTCCTGAAAAACATCTATATTAACGGCAATCCATACAAAGAGCCAGCTAATGAAAGGGGGAGGTGGGCGGATGATACCCCTATTGAGACCTATGACGGCCATGAGTATCTCCTCTATATAGGCTGTGTCGGCTCCTATGATGAGAGAGGGAAAAAGATTGCCAGGGCCGTGGGGAACCTTCTTGTTCAAGCTGGGGTATCCTTTGGAATTCTAGGCAACAGAGAGGTTTGCGATGGGAACGAGGTTAGGGTTCTTGGCGAGGCAGGTTTGTTTCAGTTTCTGGCGGAACAGAACATCGCTCTGTTTAAGGAGCTTGGTGTGAAGAAGATCATCACTTTGGATCCTCATGCCTTCAATGCCTTCAGACAAGATTATCCAGAGCTGGGGGGAGAATTCGAAGTTTATCATTATACACAGATGTTGATCCCCTTGATCCGCTCCCAAAGGATAACGTTATCTGAGTATAAGGCGAAGATAACCTATCATGACCCCTGCTACTTAGGAAGACATAATGGGGAGTACGAGGCCCCACGGGAGATCCTGAGCTCCATTCCTGGGGTAGAGCTGGTTGAGATGGGTCACAGCAGGGAGAATGCCTTCTGCTG
>Ga0180300_10000737_pt1 | contig 14708 bp, 19 predicted proteins | sample GuaBasSediGuay15_FD_121798 | JGI IMG/M metagenome (GOLD analysis project Ga0180300, IMG submission 121798) | Subseafloor sediment microbial communities from Guaymas Basin, Gulf of California, Mexico - Guay15, Core 4569-2, 21-24 cm | ecosystem: Environmental > Aquatic > Marine > Hydrothermal... | reverse complement strand
TTTCTATTCATCTCATTCTTCGCCTCCTCATAAGCATAGCTCTCCTTACGAAGTCTGTGAAAGAACCTTCCTCTTCTCTTAGCTTTCTACCAGTTAGTTGCAGGAAAACGTCGTCAAGTGTAGGTCTACTATACTTTATTTCAAGTATTTTAACGCCGTTTGACTGGGCTACATCAAAAATTAAAGGAATTTTCTCAGGGGCATTTTCCACGGTTATCGCTAAGGTGTTTGTGTTTATGATTTTAGTTTTCTCGCTTACGTTGTCTTTAATTACTTCCATGAATCTTTTAATATCATGGTTTTCTTTTGAAACCGTTATGTAGATTATGTCTCCTCCGATTGTTTTTTTGAGTTGTTCTGGAGTGCCTATTGCGATGATTTTCCCATGGTCTATTATTGCTATTCTATCACACAGCTTTTCTGCTTCATCCATGTAGTGAGTGGTAAGCAGTATAGTCATGTTTTTCTCCTTTTTCGTTCTTCTAATGTAGTCCCAGATGTGCGCTCTGGTTTGCGGGTCTAATCCAAGTGTTGGCTCATCTAAGAAAAGTATTTCTGGTGTGTGAAGAAGCCCTCTAGCAATTTCAAGTCTTCTTATCATCCCACCACTATACTTCCTTAGCTCTACATTTGCCCATTTTTCAAGCTCCACGAACTCTAAAAGTTCCTTGATTCTTCTTTTGAGTTCTTTTTCAGGTATGTTGTAAAGTTTTCCGTGAAGCCACATGTTTTCATATCCGGTTAAGTTTCTGTCCACTGTCATATCTTGAAAAACTACTCCTATGCGTTCACGTATTTTTTCCGGTTCTCTTCTAATATCGAACCCAGAAACATACGCTGTGCCCTCTGTAGGTTTCAAAAGAGTTATTAACATGTTTATTGTGGTGGTTTTACCAGCTCCATTCGGACCGAGCAGACCAAATATTTCTCCACTCTTAACTTTAAAGTTTATGTGATCAACAGCGACAAGTCCGTTGAACTTTTTTGTTAAACCTTGTGTTACAATGGCTTCCTTCATTTCGCTTCACCCAGAGGTTTCTTCACCCAATATTTTGCCTAAAATTTTGTAGAACTCTTTTAGGAGTTCCATTTTATGTTTTAAGAGTTCTTCCCCTTCCTCTGTTATGTAATAGATTTTACGTGCTGGGCCTTTTTCTCGCATTTCCCATTTGAAAGTTAGAAAGCCGTCTTTCTCAAGTTTTTTAAGCGCAAAATAGATGACAGGTCTTGATACTTCTCTTTCCAATATTTTAGATGCTTCTTCGGCGATTTGATATCCATGCATAGGCTTTTCCGAAAGTACTTTCAATATAATTGCCGCCATGAGAAAAGGAGGAATCATCCCGCCTATTTTGCGTCTTTCCATTTTACGCCAAATCATTATTATCTTCCTCGATATAGATAATTAATCTACCTATGTAATAATTTAATCTATATATTATCCTTCACTATTTAAAGCTTGTGTCTTGATGGCTTAATGATGCTTGAGGCTTTTCTTTCTCTTATTTAGAATGTGAAAAACCAGGCAATAGTTGTTTGCATGAAAACGCTGGCATTGAGGTCCTAAGACGTTTATTAATCGTCACGTTCATTATTTAACCTAGCAAGTCTCAGAATGAAAATATGTGTTAATGTTTAGGATAATGATGTCTCTTTGCTGGTGTTTTTCCTCTCAGATGAAAATGGTCATAATTTGTGTTGAGCTGTTTTAGCGAATGTTTAAAATATTTTTTATTTGCATTTTATAACATGTTGCTTGAGAGGAGATTTGTAAGTATTATGGATGTGTGGTGTATTTTATGAGCGAAGCGTACTTGAAAGGCTATGAATTTGCAGAGGCAAGGCTACGTGACTTAGTTACTGCAAATAGGTGGAGTAGGTTTGGTATAATTTCCTACGATTATGAAATTTTTGCAAATGAAATTTTACTTTATCCTGAACAGATATGTATGGCATTTTCGAAAGTTGCACATAAAACTATAGGTAGAAATGTTCTTTTGGTTATAAATTTGAATAGGAAAGGGAAACTTTCTCTAAATAATCCGGAAACATTCGATATGCTGCTTAAACTTGTAAACAAGAAGCTACCTGAAGCTAATATCAAATATTTCGGTGTTAGAGAAGACTTTAATGTGGAGAGGTTACTGGCGAGTATGGGGTCGGTTAAAGAAGCTGCTGATATTGTTGCTGAAGCTCTTGCAGCTATATCTGAAAAAGTTAGGAAAATTAAACCGGAAAAACTGAAAAATATGAATGTCGAAGGTTTCAGCAATTTTTTAGTGAAAATTATGGGTCCTCCATCAACCCTTAAGGACATGTCGATGAGGCTTCAAAAAGGAATAGAGAAGAGGGGGGGAGCAACTAAGTTTATTGCTAGTATGGCAAGCGTGACTAGGCTCATAGAATATCTTTTAACAGGTGCTAAAGGTTTTTTCATCGTGATAAAGCAACATGCCTTCGATAAGGAATTCAAAGAGAAACTCAAGGAAAAGGAAGAAGAAGCAAAAAGCCTATATTCTTATGATGTCATAGGGAAAATGCTTGCTGATGAAGAGGAAGCTCTTTTCAGGGAGGGGGTCAATGTAGTTTTTACTGATTGCTTTGGTAGAAATTATGGTTTTTTGATACCTGTGATTATACAAGAGTTTTTACGTACTTTTAATGAAGGAATCATAGTCTTAGATGACTTACCACAGCCAGATGTGTATTCGAAGATTATTCAATGGATTGTTGATAGACCAGATGAGGTTGAAGGTTGTAAACTCGCGTTGTTCGTACCCTCTGCTTATCTTCCAACCGTAGAAGAATGTGTTGACTCGGTTAGAAAGATGGTTTCGGAAAAATGCATCGTATTTGATATGAATTCGGATTTCTTCCATACTCTTCATGAAAGGGCAAGCGCTACAGTTCATGCATGGCTTTACGAAAAGTTTTTTGAAATGGAAGAAAAGAGAAGAGAAGGCGAATGTTACTTTATTCATCATGATGCTTTTGAGGAAGTTAACTGGGAGGTAATATCGTTGCGGAAAGGAAAAATTGAGAGACTTCGTGGCATATTTAGAAGGATCTTTTAGGTACTAGTTGGAACATTTCTATCTTCCAAAAAGTTTTCTCTTAATTTTGGTTAGCAATGAAGGACGAACGAACCTCCATTTAACCGGTGATGTGGAATTATAGAAAACAAATGCTATATCACCTTTTTCTTCCAGTTCTTTTATTTTATAAAGGTGTTTTACAACCCAAGCTTCTTCTGTTGCAGGTCTTCTTCTAAAGAGGATTCTCATAAATTTTGAGCTTAAATCAAAAAATATCGCCTTTTCACTGATTAATTTTTCGAAGAAACCGTTAAATCTTTCAGAGAATTCCCCCATTGTTGGAGCTATAGCTCCTAAAGATATTTCACGGTTTTCAACTTTATTTATAAGCCACTTTAGGAAGAAATCATATCGATCCATGAACGTTATTGAATCAAAAAGTAACGCAACTTCCTTGACGTCTGTAAGCAGGTTTTCCAATAATATAGGGATAAATGTGTTTTGAAGATTTCTAAAACCATCACCAATGATTACTAAAAGATTTTCTTCCTCTAGTTTTTTCTTTGCTTCATCTAAATTTGATTCGCCAACAATTTTCGACAAAGCCTCCGTATTAAAGAATTTCTCAATATTTTCCTTCCATTGTTTCGCGAATTTTTGATATTCCTCGCTTTCCATTTTTCCTACTATTCTCACAAACTTGAAAGCATACGCCAAACCTTTACCCATTGCAGCACCTGGGTTGAAAATTAAGGTGAGAGAGGAAATAACGTGGCTTCCAATTCTTTCTACAGACACTGATGATAATTCTTTTTTAAGTTCCTCTTTGAGTGTCGGAGGACGCATAAAATCTATTATGAAACTTGATAAACTCTCTAAATTATTGATTTGCGAAAGTCTTCTTTCATCCATTTCTCTGTGTATTGGGAGATTCGCTTTCAAAGCTAACGGAAAGAAGTTTGACTCAATAATGTTCCTTAAATCTAATTTCAATTGTGGAACTTCAAGAGCTTCTCTTATATTTTCGAAATCACTACCGAAAAAGTATACAAGATTGCTAAACCTTCTTTGTGCAAAGAAGTTACGATACCACTCTGGAATAGAACTTATGGAATAAGAATGTTCACGCGTAGAATCCAATAAAAGTATTGTTTTTATACGTCTCTTATAGAGAGAAAGAGCAATGGAGAATAGGAAAAACTCTGGAATGACTATCCATTTTTCTGATTCCACCGGGCCTTCATCGTAAAGAAATGTACTTAAATATTTCCACGTTAAATCCTTTTTTACTACATCTTCCATTGTCAACGAAACGGCATCAAACCCTTGCTGCAACCTCTCATATACATCCGATGACATAGCCATTCACGTAGAAAATCTATATTATAAAAGAGAAACTAAGTTCTTAAAAACGTTTCAGAAGAAAACGTTCCATCAAGACATACAGATACCTAAATTTTAGTAGCTTACCTAGATGGCACATGGGAATCACCAGACAACCTAAATAGTATTTACGATCTATATCACGGTGCGGATGCATATGTGGGATGGGATTGGTGTTGCCTCACCATAAATGAACACGAGGCTTTAGCAATATTTATTGGATAGAAAGCATGTTGAAAAAAGAAGAAATAAATTTCCGACATATTATAATTTCTTAAGTTTAGTTTGTCAAACACAAAAGGTGTTTAGAATGGTTAAGGTTGAAAAATTGGGAGACGGGACATATAGAATTCCTGGAAGAACTGTTATTGGCATAGTTCGTTTGGATAGGGATTGTTATTTGATTGATACTGGTTTAGATGATGATCAAGGACGTAAAGCTTTGAATGCTGTTAAGTCTCTGAACTGCGAGTTAAAAGCTGTGATAAATACGCATTCTCATGCAGATCACATCGGTGGGAATAATTTTGTGGAGAAACGCACTAACGTAGATATTTTTGGTCCTTTAGAGGAAGTTCCATATATTAGGAACCCTAAATTGGAGCCTGTTATGCTTTATGGTGGAAACCCTGTTCCAGAACTGCTTTCAAAATTTTTCATGGCTAAACCTAGCAATGCGAAACCAGTTGAAGATACATCTTTACCTTTAAAGCTAGTTGATCTACGTGGTCATTCACCTGGAATGATAGGGATTCAAACCGATCAAGTGTTTTTTGTTGCGGATGCTTACACCAGCATCGATCTTTTGGGAAAACATGTTATCCCCTATACATATGATCCTGAATTAGCATTAAAAACATTGGAATCCCTATTAGATACAAAAGGATTGCTTTATGTGCCTTTTCACGGCGAACCGAGTACAAAACCTGAGGAAGAAATAGAGGCTAATATATCAGCTATCCAAAGAACAAAAGAAACGCTACTCGAAGTTTTAAATAACGACTTAAGCACCTGTGAGCTTATCTCTAAAGTTTTATCCCAGCTAAATGTCAAAATAGTTAATACAGCTCTCTACTTTCTTTACGAATCCATGTTAAAAGGTTACTTAGCTTGGCTTAAGCGGGACGGTCTAATAACTTCCAAGGTTGAATCAAATAAAATAATTTGGATGAAAATTAAGGCTTAAACCGATCAATAAAACACTGATTACGTCTACGTATTAAGCTTCTAAATCTTCTTTTGTCGTTTCAAAGCCAGACCTAGGTTTAAGAGCCCACTCCAAATACGGGGCAAATGGGTAACGCGACGCCCCTGCTTTATGTGTCTCTGCCAGTCCATTTAACAAATCGTCAACAATGTTGGGGTTAAAATGCAACTATTAGTTGAGTTAGGCAAATCAATCTGGATGCCAAATAAAAACTCAGAATTGTAGAGCTTTTATTTTAACATCAGAGCTTAATTTTAAATTTAGTTTTGATTAGCTTCTTTATTGCGTTTACAATTTCCTCTGCTTTTTTGATGTATTGTTCGCTGTCCTTTCTTGTGTAAAACACTATTATAGCGTAATCGCTTGTTTCTCTTGCCTCAAATAGCTCATTAAGATAGCGGCCAACATTCACAGGAAGTAGGCCTTCTTTTATTACTTTTAACCCGAACATAGTGATAACCCCACGATGCGTTCTAGGTGAACTGCCTAGGAGATATAGGATAGCCCTAGCAGCTAGAAAAGCTGCATAGTAAGCTCTACTTATGGCGTCATCAAATTTTTCATTTTCTAGGAGAATTTTGGCACTTTCAAGTTTTTCTTCGCTTCTAAAAATAAGTTGCTTTACTATTTCAATTAACTCTTCCTTTTTTTCCAAAGTATTTTTCCCTCTTGCTTAATGTTTTTGTAAAGAGGATCTAAATTATTTTTAAGTTCCTTAGGTGTTACATATATAGCAGTAATCATGACGCTTGTTTTTGCATATATTTTTCCTCTAAATTCCGAAAAAAGTTTTTGTGTTTTTTGTTTGTTCTTCGTAACTATAAGAAGATCTATGTCGCTTAAAGGGGAAAAGTCGCCTCGTGCCACCGAGCCAAAAAGTATTATTTCAACTACATTTTTATCGATTTTAGGATATTCTCTAATGATCTTTCTAATTATCTTATCTTTGTAGAGTAAAAGCAAGGAACGCACCTCTATCACTACTCAAATATATAAGCATTATATTTTAAGTTTCATACACAGAAACGCATCTAACTTCGATGATAATAAATGATAAGAGGATATAATATATTAAAATTGTTAAGTTAAGAATAAATGAATGGTTGTAATAATAAACAGAATGATTATTTTAAGAATCTTCCATCATCTTTTGTAATGTGGAGTTTTTTTACTCTTTTTTCGAGCCATCCTATTTTTTCTACATTGCGTACATCAAATTCTGGGACATAAGGCTTAATATCAAGAAGGGGAGTCCCATCTATAATGTCTACATCTTGAATATGCAATATATTCCCCTTAATCTCTATGAGGCGGACAATTGATACGCCAATGGGATTTGGGCGGCTTGGTGCCCGAGTAGCGAAAACTCCACGAAGCTTATTATCCATGTATGGCTTTACTTTTAAAGTTCCTCTCCTAGCTAAATGAAAATGGTATATTAAGATTATATGTGAAAAGCCCTCAAGATCTTTCAGCCCTTCTACGTACTCGGGGAATATTTCAACGGTTCCTTTAACGCCTTGAGCGCCTGCTGATTGTATAGGAGTTCCTTTTGGTTCTTTAAATGGAGAATGAATAATTCCTATCGGCTTATACTTTATTTCGCTCATCATGTTACCCTTCTCCAAGAAATTTATCTGAAACTCTATTCCATTAAAGTCTCATCTTTTACAAGTATAAAATCTGTTAAACTAAGTTTTTAGACTTATTTTAACTTTTCTTCTCTTCTCACTCTTAATAATAAATTTTACTGTGATTTTTACATTTAATGATAAAAAGAGAAAAAGGGTTAAGAGTTACATTAGAGAACTGTTTATCGAGGTCTTCGCAGATAGTACCATGTTGGTGGTATTAGCATGTATCTTGGAACTAGATGTATTGCTTGTCGCGGGCATGAGCGGGCGCATAGGCCGCATCCCATGCAGATCATCCAGTTTACTCTTGCTTTTCCTTCTATTACTTTTATAGCTCCGGTTGGACAGTATCTTTCACATGTTTTACAGCCAATGCATTTGTTTTTATTAACATAGGCTACAAAAAAACACTTACGTCTCTCCTAACAACTTTAAATGCACATATTCGCTTATATTCGGGTTAAATTTTGTTTTGGCGATTTATTTTTTCAGTTCCTCTATGCGTTTTCTAATTTCATTTAGTTGCTGTTCTAGGAACTTTGCCTGTTCTTCTAACATCTTTATTTCTTCTTCCTTTGAGAGTCCTGGAGGAGCCATGTATCCTGGCGCGTAAGGCGTTGTTGGGTAAATGCTTATCCACCAAGGCATCCATGGATAGAACCAGGGCCAAGGCCAATATCTGTATGTATATCTGAACCAGTTTATTATGTATGGGAGTAGGAACCATCCGAATGGTCCCATTCCGAACGGCACTGTGATCACCATGGTTCATCGTTTCACTAATATTGTGCAATAGCACAAAATATATTTTTCGATTTACTACCTCGTGTAGCAGATTTAGGGAACGCTAAAAACAAAATATGAAAAACAGTTGTATTTCATATTTCTATAGTTTTTCCAACTCCTACATCAATATAATTATCACCAAATGCTTCTTTAAACATGTTTCTCGCAAGGTCGCCACTACAGTGGCATGGAGCAACCATTTCTACACCTAAATCTTTAAGTTGCTCAATAATAGATGAAATTTCTTTTTCAGATGCTCCTATTAAATGAAAGCCTCCGATAAGAAGATACACATTAGTATTGGTTAGCTGTTCGGCTTTTTCAACAATTTTTACAAGGCCTGGATGAGCGCAACCTGTAACAATTACAAGGCCTTTTGACGTGTTTACTAGGAGGGATTGTTCCTTAATGGTTGTTCCCAGTTCCCCTGTGGTAGCTACACCTTCACAGATAACAGTTGCATTTTTAATTTCAACAAGTTCACATCCATAGCTTCTTACCTCATTTTTAAAAGAGTTTGGAAAACTAGATGGCACATAGACCTTAACATGATTATTCAAGCTGAGAATACTGGTTAATCCTCCTACATGATCTCCATGTATGTGGGAAAGAACTATTGTTTGAATTTCTTCCACGCTAATATTCAACATATTCATATTGTAAAGCAAAGTTTCTGGATCACCACCAGTATCAAATAGAATAGTGGTTCCACTTACATTAATAAGGCAGCTGAATCCCCAAGCAGTTTTCAATCTTTCATCAAATGGATAGTTATCATAAAGCACGATTATCTTAACATGTTCCGCTATCCCGATATTTAATGTCTCCGGAGTTTTAGGCGATCCTTTTCCCTTTATCCATATATTATAAACAATAAAAGACACATAAGAGGTGAAAACAATGATTATGATGATCAAAAATGCTTTTAAATATTTAACTTTACCTTTCATGTAACGTCATCTTCCATTTCAATCTAACTATTAACGGCACTTAAATTATTGAATGCTCCTGATGTAAATCTTCTTAATGTGATAAAGTTTATAGTGTGATTTTCTATATTTTGTGTTGAAGGTGTTTTGGAAATGGTTACTATTCAGGTTTCGGAAGATACAAAAATTAGACTTTTAAAGTTAGCAGCGCAGCTGCAGATGAAATTAGGAAAAACGGTTAGTTTGGATGATGCAATTCGCTATCTTCTAAAATCTATGCGCAACGAAGACAAGTTAAATTCTTTCTATGGATGTTTAGGCAGCGAAAAAGTCGAAGAGGCCCGCAAACTTTTACAGGAACTTAGAGAGGAGGAGGAAAAAAGACTTGAAAAACTTGAGAAAAAGACTGGTATACGATTCTAGCGTGCTTATTGAAATGGCATATGCTACAAAGCTTGGTGAGATAGCAAAAGAATTAATGAAGGAGCATGACACATATACAACGGAATTAGCTATTTCTGAAACGTTTTACATAATCTGTAGAAAGCTTGGCGTTGAAAAAGCGGAAAATAAGATAAACGATTTATTAGAATCGGGATTTATTGATGTAATTTCCATATCCCCTATTGAAGCGGGGAAAATAAAGTGCGTTAGGTCAATTTCCTTAGCAGACTGTTACATTTTTGCGCTTGCCAAGATGTTAAATGCTACAAGTGTATTTGCAATAAAAGAAAAAGAATTAGAAAGAGAGATTAAAAGGATGCCTTTTAAAGTGCCTGTAATCTTTTTAGAGGAACTTATAGCTAGACAAAGAAAATTCGATGTATAACGTTAGTTTGTTACAGTTGACATTTCAGAAATAGTTTTTATATCTGAATATAATGATTTTATCTGGTGATAAGGTTGTGTTCAGATGCGGATAGATTTGTCGTAGAGACGCGGATAGGTAAAAAATACGCGATCTACTTACCTAAGGCTATAGTTAAAGCTTTAAACCTTAAAGAAGGGGATAAGATCACGTTAAAAGTTGTTGGAACAACCATAGTAATAGAAAGCATCAAAGACCCAATTGAACTAGCACTTTCTGCTGAAAAATTTGCATCTATTAAACCTGAAGAAATTGAGGCGATAAGTGTTGAAGAACAAGAAAAATACGTTAAAAATACTACTTGATACTTCTTTTATACTTCCAACTCTCGGTATTGATGTAGCTAAGAAAGTTTTGGATGGATTAAGGAAACTTACCCAGACTCGCGCAGAAATATTTTATTCCCGCTTTAGCATACTGGAATCCCTGTGGATTGCAGCTAGACTCGTAAGAAACTTTACATTTGATATAAAACGCTTCACTTACGGTCTTAAAAGCATCATGCAAAGTGGAAGATACAACTGTATAAACGAGCCTCCAGAAACGTTCATTAAAGCTCTAGAATTATATGAATTAGGCCATAAAGACCTAATAGACAATATACTTTATGCCAGCTCAGTTCATTTAAACTTAAAGTTACTTACACTTGACACAGAACTTAAAGAATTTATAAAAAATGAAGAACTAAAAGATCCCATTATATTTCCAGACCAGATTTAAGCATTTTAAAATGTTTATGGCTTGCAAACAGCTAAACACTAATTTTAACTTGTTTTCAATTGACTTTAACTTTAATAATGTAGATTTCATAATGTTATTTTATGAGTTTCGATGAAGTGAGAAGGTACTATGATTTAGTGGTCGAAGAAGAGTGGCAGAGACTCGTTAAGGATGCGTACCATCAACTTGAGTTTATTGTTACAATGCATTACCTTAGGAAATATCTTCCTAAAAGCGGGTTGATACTTGATGCTGGCGGTGGGCTTGGAAGATATACCGTAGAGCTAGCTAAGAAAGGTTACGACGTAATATTACTGGACTTGTCGCCTAAATGTTTAGAACTAGCGGAAAAGAAGATTAAGGAAGCAGGTGTTGAAGATAGAGTTAAGAAAATTGTTGAAGGGAACGTTGTAGATCTATCTATGTTTGATGATAATACTTTTGACGCTGTACTTTGTTTAGGTCCTCTTTCACATTTAATTGAAGAAGAGGACAGGGAGAAAGCTGCAAGTGAGCTTGTAAGGGTTGCTAAGCCTAAAGCTTACCTATTTGTTTCTGTAATTAGTAGGTATGGAGCTTTTAGAATTGTCCTTCAAAGGTATCCACATGAACTTACTGAACCGACCCATCGTGAAATGTTTGAAAAGGGTATACATCGTGCAGAATGGCACAAGGACCTTCCACTAGGTAAAGGTTTTACGGATGCTTATTTCTTTCATCCAAATGAGTTAAAACATCTTTTTGAAAGTAAGAAGGTTGAAACTGTAGATATAGTAGGCTGTGAAGGGTTGTCAGCTCATCTTCAAGAGGAAACTAATAAACTGTATGAAGATAAAGAGAAATGGGAAAGGTGGGTGGAGATTATTCTTCAAACATGTAATGATCCGTCGATCATTGGGGTAAGTGAACATATACTTTACGTAGGTAGAAAGAAGTGATTTGTTTTGCTCATTTTAACTGAGTTAAATTGTTGGTTATTTGTATGGGAAGTGGTAGTATGGTTGTGAAGATTGAAATGTTTGGTTTGAAGTTGCCTGAAATCAAACCGGGAGACGATTTAGTTAGGTTGATATTGGATGAAGCTTCACGAACAGCTGGTGGCATAAAGGATGGTGACATTATAGTTGTAACGAGTAAAATCGTCTCTAAAGCATACAACTTTTTAATTAAGTTAGATGAAGTTGAACCTTCAAAAGAGGCTTATAAACTAGCTAAAAAACTTAACATGGATCCGAGATTTATTCAAGCTGTGCTTGATCAAAGCGACGAAATACTTTTTGTGTTCCCATTCTACGAGCTTGTTAAAGAAGGGATAATTGGCTTGGAGAAAATTTCGAAGAATGTTGCTGAGGCATATGAGGCTTTAAAGAGAATTCCATATATGTTGGTTGTTAGGAGAGGAAATCAAATATATACTGATGCGGGATTGGATTTTTCAAATAATCCTGAAGGCATACTTAGTGCTTTACCTAAAAACTTGGATAAAATCGCCAAAGAGATCAGGAGAAAAATATTTGAATTAACCGGGAAGGACGTGGCTGTCGTTATAAGTGATACTGAAATGTGGCTGTCGCTTGGTTCTTTAGATTTTGCTAGAGGCTCCTCTGGCATCGAAGTTGTTTCAAAAAACTTCGGGGAACTAGATTTATATGGTAAACCTAAATTTGGCGGAGTAGACCACGTTGCGCATGAAATTGCTTGTGCAGCAGCTCTCTTAATGGGGCAAACAGCAAAAGGGATCCCCGCAGTCATAATTAGAGGATGTCAATATCAAAGAAGCGAAGAAGGTATATCGAATTATCAGATAGACTTAGAAAACGTAAGAGAAATAATTAAAAGGATAATTAAATGTTCCATTAAAACGTTAGGCCTAAAATGGTTACTAAAAATTTTAAAGTAGAATATAAAAGGTTTTCATTAACTTAGATGCTTTTATTTACCCTTTCGAATTCTTTTCGAAACATAACATAGCAAGTAGGTTTCTTTATGTTCAATAATGAAACAATGAAAAAGATTCGGGGAATGTTTTGTTTTACTGTGTTTAGAGAGCTTTGAATTAGAAAAATGAAGCTAGATTTCTTTGGTTTTCCTAAATATCTTGGTTAACATGTTGTAAACATTTTCTTCTTGCGCACGTTTTGTTAAATAATCTATGTTCAGTTCATCTTTCATGTTTATTATTACTGAGAGAGCGTCTTCTATATCTTGCGGTGAGCTGTAGATAAGTTTGGCAACTATGAGGTCTTCAGGAGCTTCTATCCACGTTTTTAAGCCAAAAAGTGTAATTTTACGCCTATTTTTTATGGCAATTTGATCAAGCTTTGTATTTATACCTTTAGCATCGATTCTAAAGGGAGATAATTTATCGAAAACAGAAAAACGCGAACCTTCAATTAGCGCATCAACTATTTCTTCCGCTGTTACATTTAGGTTAAACTTTGAGAAAATAGCTACTAAATTTTCTATTTTCTCTTTTTCTGAAGCTTTTAAGTCGATAATAACATCTATATCCATGGTTGTTCTTGGTCTCCCGTAAATAATGGCTGCGATTCCTCCGATAATAACATAGTTAACCATAGATTTATTTAGTGCTGAAACTACTCGCTTCACAAATCCTTCAAAACTATTTTCCATTTCCCCTTGGTCTCCGTTAATTTTTCTCTTAACATTTTGAGAAGTTCTTCTTTTGAAGCTTCAGGGTGTTTTATTCTTAAATTTTCTAGCTGAGTTTTGACAGTAAAATCTATAAGTTCCCCAGCTATTTTAAGTGGATCTGCCCCCACTTTTTTTATCCTTTCAATGTCCTTTTTTATTTGTATTATCTTATGTTTGCTGGGAAAACGCATTTCTACCCTCTACCTAAATTGCATATTCACCTATTCACTATGGTATAATATATTTATTTTCGACTTGTGTAGTTTAACGACTTTTAAGTAATACGTTACTAGAAGAAAACCACTTTATTTCTTGTTAACGTGTTAAATTCATAGTAATGCAGGAACTGTTTAGTTAACATTTATTTCACTGCCTCTATCATTCGATTATCACAGTATAATACTGAAATGTAGGATATATTTATATTACATTGACGTAATATTTCAATTGGTGGTTTAATATGAGTGTTGTGAGTATTAGAATTCCTAAAAAATTGAAAGAGGAAATGAAAAAGGTTAATGTAAACTGGTCTAAATATCTTCGATCAGTAATCGAGGAGAAGATTAGACAAATTAAAATGGAGGAAGCATCCCGTAAGATTGATGAAATTAGAAATAAAACTGCCATGGGAGTTTTTAATGCCGCAAAATCTATTCGTGAGGATCGTGATAAAACATGAAAGTTGTTGTAGATGCAAGTGTCGTCGCAAAATGGTTTAACGTTGAAGAATATAGCGATAAAGCGGTTGAACTGAAAAATGCACATGTGAAAGGTGTCGTTAAAATTGTTGCCCCAATCCATCTAATATATGAAGTGGGTAACAGCATTTGGAAAAATAAGCAACTTAATGTTGAAGATGCCTCTGAAGCTATTTCCCTCCTCTTAGAACTAAATTTAGAACTCATATCTCCATCTCGTAAATCTGTCAAAAGAACTATGGAAATTGCTAGAGAAAGGAAAATGACATTTTACGATGCTTCCTACGTTCAATTAGCAGAAGAAAACAATTTAACATTAATAACAGCAGATAGTAAACAATTGGAAAAATCCAAGGATATAGTTGATGTTACACACGTTAAGGATTTTACTATCTAATCCTTGCATAACATTTAAAACGTCTTCTCCCTGTCTACGAGATTTCTAATTTAGTTCTAATTTTCCATCCGTCGATGTTAAATCCGTGCATTTTTTCTAGAACATGGTTTGTTAATTTTTCTATTACCTTCATTTTTTCGTTTCTACCTTCACTTTTTAAACATTTAACAAATAATCTAGAAAATTTCTTGTCTGGAAATTCTGCGAACTTATACTCTTCTCTAAATTTTTCGTTAGTAAAAAATTCTACTAATCTTGAATAAGGAGGTATTTCCGTCCTCAAAAATTTAGAATAAGTCACAAGTATTTGCCTTAAATGAAAATTATAGAGAAAATCGAAATTTTCAGAGTTTTTATCAAATAAGTCTTTCAGGTTATCTAGATTATCCCACAAAC
>Ga0180300_10000736_pt1 | contig 14712 bp, 14 predicted proteins | sample GuaBasSediGuay15_FD_121798 | JGI IMG/M metagenome (GOLD analysis project Ga0180300, IMG submission 121798) | Subseafloor sediment microbial communities from Guaymas Basin, Gulf of California, Mexico - Guay15, Core 4569-2, 21-24 cm | ecosystem: Environmental > Aquatic > Marine > Hydrothermal... | reverse complement strand
GGGGGTGGTCTCACCCGGCGGGGTGGGCTACGACATTAACTGCGGTGTGCGGCTGCTGCGTACCAACCTTCACGAAACCGAGGTCAGAGCCAGGCTGGAGCGGTTGCTCAACGAGCTTTTCGCGGGTGTCCCTTCGGGCGTTGGCTCCAGGGGCAGAATACGCGTTGGGCCAAAGGAAATCGACGAGATCCTGGTAAAGGGGGCTCGTTGGGCGGTGGACCGGGGTCTGGGTACCGAGGTGGACCTGGAGGTGACCGAAGAAGGTGGGTGCCTCAAGGGCGCTGATCCGACAAAGGTGAGCTCCAGGGCCAAGGAGCGAGGCTGTCCGCAGTCAGGGACACTCGGGTCAGGGAACCACTTCCTGGAAGTTGAAGCCGTGGACGAGATCTACGAGCCGGACATTGCTAGGCGCATGGGCATAGACGCGGTCGGGCAGGTACTGGTGCTGATCCACACCGGGAGCCGGGGCCTGGGCCACCAGGTGTGCGATGACTACGTCAAAGCCCTGCGACAGGCGATGAAGAAGTACGGGATCGAGCTTCCCGACCAGGAGCTGGCCTGTGCACCGGTGGACTCGCCGGAAGGTCGCGACTATCTGGCTGCCATGGCCTGCGCCGCCAACTATGCCTGGGCCAACCGCCAGTGCATCGCGCACTGGACCAGGGAGTGCTTCGCCACGGTGTTCGGCAAGAGGCTGCCGGAAATCGGGCTGGAGATGGTCTATGATGTAGCCCACAACATCGCCAAGATCGAGACCTACGAAGTGAACGGCAAGAAGCTCAGGCTGTGCGTTCACCGTAAAGGGGCGACCAGGTCCTTTCCACCCGGCCATGCCGATGTGCCCTCCAGGTACAGAGAGATAGGGCAGCCGGTGCTTATCCCCGGTGATATGGGTCGGTACTCTTATGTTGCGGTGGGGACTGAGGGCGCTGTAAGGGAGTCCTTCGGCTCGGTGTGTCATGGGGCCGGCAGGGTGAAGAGCCGCCACGCCGCCCGGCGCTTCCAGAGGGACGCTGATGTGGCCGCTGATCTGGCCTCGCGAGGTATTCTCGTCAAGGCGGCCAGTAAGGGGAGCCTGGCTGAAGAGGCGTCAGCCGCCTACAAGGACATAGACGAAGTGGTGGAGGTGTGCCACCAGGCTGGCCTGTGCCGTAAGGTGCTCAGGGCCAGACCAATGGGGGTGGTCAAGGGTTAGCAATATCAGGCTTCCGGTTGGTCACCGGCCGGGTCGATTCTCACACCCTTGCCGGTGGCCCATTCAATAGCGCTGTCGATGTCCTTCTCTTTGCCTTCCAGTTGCACCACGGCCCAGCCGCCAGACTCGCTCAAGTTCGCCCTGCGGATGTTGGTCGTCAGCCCGAACTGCATGGCCAGGTTGTAGATTATGGGCTCGGCAACCACCTCCGGCGAGAAGATGAGCATGACACAACGTTTCAATTTGCACCCCTGGAACTGGTCACGTGCGGCGGCTCCCCCCACGCGCATGCCGTCTTGTGACTACGATTGACCACTTTGGCATAACGGTAACCGAGAATATACAGCAAATCGAGTGTCTTTCCAAATCGGTGGGGCGCCGTTGACGCTGGTGGCTCAAGTCTAGCTCGCGGAAGGAGTGCCCCACGTCCAGGCGAGTGTAGAACAGCCTTTCCAGGCTCGAGGAGGGACGGGCCAGCAGGCACGGGTGCACAGGACGAGCACCGCAGACACGCGCCAGCCCTGGCCATGCTCGTGTGGCACGGTCGACCCCGGAAGGTATGTTGCGCATCCGGTCATTGGTCCTGCTCTGACGATTGCGCGGTCGCCTGCCTCGACCGCGTCCCTTTGAGTGCCAGGACTATGCGCCGGCCCTGAGACGATGTACACCAAGTGGCGCCCTTCGCGATGGCTATCCAGGATGTTCAGAGAGAAGCGCGATTGCCAAATGTGCTGTGATGTGGCGGTTGCGGCTGGTTTCAGGAACGCAGAGGAGCGGACTTCGAGAGGCGGCCGTGCCATGGGCAAGGTGACTATTAGGTTTATACCCCGGGTGAGGCCTGAAGCGACGACCGTCGCCTCCCTGGCCGGAAGCCCTCTTCATTCAGTTCCAGTCCATCAGCGGTGGGCCATGCCTCCACGAGGCTCATCCGAGCCCGGTGCCTGATGCACTGTATGCCACAGCGGAGGCAGGGGACGAGACGTTTCCTTTGCCCAAGAGGACTGGCTACCGTGCGAGAGGCCCTCAACGTCTACCTCAACAATTGCGCCCGTCAATAGTCCTTCACTAGCATCTTGCCATAGCCCTTGCCCTCTGCCGGGGTCTGGAATTCTTGCTTCTTTCCCGCGCTGATTGCACCCCTCTCCACTGACCATTTGCCGTCGGCTGTCTCTGCCTCCTTGGGCTTGAACTCGCCATCCAGGTTGATCGTTCCGACGACAAAGGAAGGCTTGTGGGACTGCAGGACGTGTTTTTCCCAGCAGGAGGAATGGATATTCGCCCCGCAACTACAGCGGAATACTGCCCTGCCTGGGTACAGAGGCGAGCCACAGACCCGGCAGACCACAGGATGCCCTGTTTTCATTGACATGCTGGTTTCACCTCGGCCACTTCCTAGTCAGCGATACTTTTATGCCCCGTCTCGCCAGGACAGACACCTGGGTCCGGCCCTTGCGTCTCTGGTAGAGCAGATCGACCGCGCTGTCACCAATTGTCAGTCCCCTAACTTCCACCTCTTCCAGCCAGTAGGGCAGCCTGGGCCGCACTATCAGCAACTCCTTTTCGGGTGCACTGGGCACAAGACCGAGGATAGCCCGGAGGAGCAACGGGAAGGTCCCTGCCGCCCATGCCTGGGGGCGGCAGGCGACAGGGTAACGCACGGGCAGGTTCTGAGCACTTCGGGGAACGCCGCAGAAGAGTTCCGGCAGCCGGTAGTAGTCGAAGCCATGACAACAGTCGTACAGGGCTGTAGTCAGCTCGTTTAGCTCCTCCTCAAACCCGTATCGCTTGAGGCCCATGCCGATAAGCGAGTTGTCGTGAGGCCAGATACTACCCAGGTGGTAGCCGAGTGGGTTATACCGGGCTGCTCGGCTGCTCAAGGTCCTTATGCCCCATCCGGAGAACATATCGTTCGAGAACAGTCGCTCCACTACCTTGGGTGCCTTGTCTGCGTCCACTATGCCTGTCCACAGGCAGTGGCCTGGATTTGAAGTGATTGAGGTAGCTGGTTCCTTGTTGGCCCCCAAGGCCAGGGCATAGAACTCCTCGTCCTCTAGCCAGAAGTCCTGATTGAATCTGGTCTTGAGAAGAGTGGCCTCACGCCGCAGCTTGCGCGCCAGTGACTTCTTTCCCAGCAGTGACATGAGCCAGGCCATACCTCTCTTGGCAGCGTAGACGTAGCCCTGCACCTCTACCAGGGCAATGGGGGGCCTCACCAGAGTGCCGTCGCTGTTGACAATGCCATCCCGTGAGTCTTTCCACCCCTGGTTGAGCAGTCCCTTGGCAGACCGCTTGGAGTATTCCACGTAGCCGCACCTGTCCGAGTCGCCGTAGGTGTCGATCCACTCCAGGGCCGCCATCAAGTTGGGCTCAAGCTGGTGCACCAGGCCCAGGTCTCCTGTCCAGGCGACGTACTCCGCTGCCAGTATGAGGAACAAGGGGGTAGCATCCACGGAGCCGTAGTAGGGGGCCATCGGTATCTCACCGAGCGAGGCCATCTCCCCTGACCTTAGCTCGTGGAGTATCTTGCCCGGCTCCTCGTCACGCCAGTCGTTTATCTCCCTGCCCTGCCAGCGGGCCAGCGCATGGAGAGTGTCCCTGGCTACTTCGTGGTTAAGGGCCAGCACCTGGAAGGAGGTGATAAGGCTGTCTCGTCCGAAGAGGCAATTGAACCACGGAGTGCCAGCCGCCACGAACCGTCCATCTTCCCCGTCTGTCATCAGCAGTCTGGTGTCCCGCAGCGAACGCTGAAGCATGGTGTTGAAGAAGTCGTTATTGGTGAACACCTCGGTGCAAGATCGAAGCCAATCGCGATAGCAGCTATCCAGCTTCTGCAATCCTGCGTAGAAACGGTCATCACTGGGTGCGCCGTTGGGGCTGATGGTCACCGTGATGACGGCGGTCTCCCGGTGGCGCAAAGGGAGGGTGAAGAGCGCGCCATTGTACCAGATCTGGTCGGGAGTCGGCGAAAACCTGATCTGGGTGGTCCGCCTGGCACCGTCCAGACCCCTGTATCTGAAAGTGACCTTATCTTTAGCTACAAGTGGCTTGGAAAGCGTTCCCCGCCGATGCCTCTTCACTCCTCTGACTTCGAAGATGTCCATAAAATCGGCATCGAAATCGAACCGCAGCACTATTGTGGATCGAACGATGTTGAAATTGGTGACCTGGATGGTCTCGTGCAGAGACTGGTTTACAACCCGCTGGCGTCTCACCTCAAGGGTTTCCTTGGGGATAATCCTTCCTCCCGTGGTTGCCATGGGCGGGTTGGTGAGGTGATGTTCCGAGCTGTAGCCGAGCTCCGCGGTGGAGAGAAGGACAATAGGACGTATCTCGTCGAAGGAGAGGTCCCAGACCGAGAGGTGGCGGGTGTCACCTTTGTACAGTCCGTATCCCGCCACGCTGTCCCTGGGCAGGTTCCCCTCGGTGTCGGTCATCAGAAAGACGTCACCCTCCTTGATGACCAGGGCATCACGAATGTCGGCAAGTGCTATAGGTTCGCCGTGGGGTAGGAGCTGGCTGTGCATTGAAGTCGCGGCTGTACTACTGTCGAGTTGCCTTGCTGGCAACGGTGTCGCCTCTCCATTCTGGTGCTGGCCCTTGAGATTGACTGGCGAGCGCGGACTGTGTGCACAGCGTCTCGGTGTCAAGCCTACAGCCCTGACTGGATGGCCTGGCTCTCTCAGGCTGTAAGTCGCTCCTGGTGCCCGGCCAGGCGAGCACCTGTAGCTCGTTCACCACCTCCCCGATCGAGGGGGTCCACCGGGTAAGCTCCTCAGCGGCCGATCTCAAGTAGTCGTTAGGCACTACTCCCTTGAGGTGCGCTGTCCCGTCCACTACTTCAACAGTGACCTTTGATAGGTCCAGACCGAGGCACTGAGAAAGGCCCTGCAATATCTGACCGGCAATCTGAAGTTCGCTCTTGATCTCTTGGGACAGCACGTCGATCCTGTTGATGACATGCCTCACCCCCGGTGCTGCCCAGACCTCCTCTTCAGCCAGGCGCTTCTCAGCGGCTGTGCTGACGAACCCGCCGAGATGCACGACCCCATTTATCACATCCGCCGAGACCTTACCCGCTTCCAGCTTCGGGTTTCTGGCCAGGGCCCGGATAACGCGCCTCTTCAAGCTCTCGTCATCCACAAGTGGCGAAGGTGCTATCCTGAGCCGGTTGACCACCCCACGTATTCCTTCGACCTGGGCAGCGGTCTCGCCCGCCAGGCGCTTTTGACGCAGGTTAGGCACTGAGCCCTCAAGGTACGCGATGTGGTGCCTCACCCGCACTTCAAGGTTGGCCACATCAAGCCCACCCTGTTCCCGCAGGCAGGTAAGCACAAACTCCTCGAGTGACGGATTTGCTGCTGTCGAGCTCACTTCTGCCACCTCCCTTCAACTGCATGGGCCCAAGACCTTACGCTGGTCAACTTGAGACCAGGTTCCACCCTGTCTCGGCAGTGCGCACCGAGGGCACAAGGGGCTTCAGAACTGTCAGCCCTACCACCAACGAGGGTGGCATCACTGTGCGCCACATCCAGCCGCTTGGGCCCCTCGGGATCAGTAACAGTAACCGACTCACTTCCAAGGTCATCAGGGACAGTAGCCCTGTAATTCTCTAATCCAATCCTTTTCACCTCGTCACGTGACATATCATACCACGGACATCCATTCCTAGCCTTAATTCCGAGCCATCGCTGTCATTCCGGGGTCTTTGCCGTCTAGCCCAAGCACAAGGTGCGTTGTGCTATCTACAGCCTTGTCTCCACCGGCGAGCATCTCCATAGCAGTCAGGGCACCGGACTCGCATAGTACCTGCTCATAAGCCCTGAGGTAATCATCTACCATCCGGGGCACATCGAAGTTGCGCTCCACGTGCTCACGGCAGTCATGTGGGGCTATCCGCCCCACTTCACTCAGGGCGTTCGCCATCTCGGTTAGAGTATTGACCACGAACCCCGTCTTGCCGTGCTCTACCACCTCCGGCGCTGACCCGCGGTTAAAGGTCACTACCGGCGTGCCACAGGCCATAGCCTCAGCAAAGAACAGCCCAAAAGGCTCCGGCCAGGTGATGGGGGCCAGCAGGCAATATGCCTGAGCCATCAGCTCTCGCTTGCGATGGTAGTCTGCCTCTCCGACGTACTGGATCTGGTCACCATCCACCCCTGGCATGACCATAGTGCGGAAGTACTCTTCATCCGTGCGGTGCACGTTGCCCGCGATAATCAGCCGCCATCCCACCTTCCTGGCGACCTCTATAGCCAGATGCGGCCCTTTCTCGGGGCTGATGCGGCTGAGAAACAGGAGATAAGGCTCGCGCTCGGCCCCATTGAAGGGATACGATTTCACGTCTATGGCGTTGTATATTACGCCTACAAAGCGCTCCTTCTCCGGCAGCAGGGACTTCGCTGAGCGACTGATAGTGTTGTACCAGCCCTTGTAGCGGGTAAACAGCTCAAGCCAGTCACCTTTGAGGTCACCGTGCAAGGTGGTGAGCACTGGTGTCCTGACCAGTCCCGCTATGGACAGACCTTCAAAACAGGTGTGGTTATGGATAATATCAAACCGGTCAGCCTGCTCCAGGCAAGACACCACGTTTAGCATAGTCAGAATGCCAACATCTCTATTTGAGCCTCTGAGGAAATGAGGACAGACGGATTCCAGCCGGGCACTGGTCAATGAGTCGCCGCTGGCAAATAGTGTAACATCATGTCCTCTCTTGACCAATTCCTCGGTCAGAAGGCTGACCACCAATTCAGTGCCCCCGTAAGCTACCGGCGGCACCCGCATTTCAAGTGGGGATACCATCGCGATCCGCATCATTCAACCTCCCTCATGGCTCTGTTGCTGTCTTGTTACAATCTCTGTCTTTGGGTCCACCTCCCGTTTCCATTCGAGTTCTTATGGGCCTTGTCCAGTTTTCTTCCAGTCTGGTTCTGGGAGGTCTCCCCCTGCCCCCCTCGCGGTTGCTTCATCACGGGTAGCGGTGGGGTGGGGGAGCACCCACCAACTACTTGCCGCCCTCAATCACCGGTTTGGCCTTCACCTTGATTTGCTTGGGCTTCACCTCTTCTAACTTGGGCAGAGTCAGAGTGAGGACACCGTTTTCGAACACCGCGTCTGCCTTGTCGCTTTTGACCGGCACAGGTATCTGGATGGAGCGGCTGAAAGTGCCATAGCGGCGCTCCCTGCGAAAGTAGTCCTCCTCCTTGACCTCTTGCTCCTCTTTGTGCTCACCTTTGATGGTGAGCGTATCCCCTGTAATGGAGATGTCCACCTCGTCCGGCTTCACCCCGGGGAGGGCAGCCTTCACTACCACCTCGTTGGGAGTCTGGTACATATCGAGGTCCAGCGTCCATTCGCCTCTGCCGAAGTCGGGCCAGAACCGTGTTGGCCTGACGAAGCTGTCCTCGAACAGCCTGTCCATTGCCTGCCTGAGGCTCATCAACTCTCTGAATGGTTCCCAGCGCATCATCGTCATGGCACACCTCCTTCTGCCCTATTTTTGCTTGTTGTCCCTGTTTCCGTGTTCGTGGCGGGGTTACCTTCCCCCTGACGGTAGGCTGGTCCGCACCCGGCCTAGAGCCAATCTATTGGCATTTCCCTAGCCGGGTGACCACGGCCAACTGGCAGGGCGTTCAACTGCTATCGGACATACCCTTTGTTGGGGAGTCCATCTGTCCTGCGAATCCCAGGTACCCACATTGAATACACCTTTCGTACCAGCCGTACACACCTCTATCAACACAAAGGTCGCCTCTGCATTTGGGGCAGCTTCTCAGTTTGAGCATCACATTGGACCACCTCCTTTCAGAGACTAGTACTCTGGCACAGGCGGCGCAGACGTCTTCTCCTTCTCCGGTATGTCGGTTACCAGCGACTCGGTAGTCAGTATCATCACTGCCACGCTGGCCGCATTCTCCAGCGCCGTCCTTACCACCTTAGCTGGGTCGATAACGCCTCTTTCTACCATGTCAACGTACTCACCCTTGGCGGCATCATAACCAACCCCAATGGGGCTTTTCTTTACCTTGTCCAGTACGACCGAACCCTCGTCACCGGCGTTAACGGCGATCCATCTGATTGGCTCTTCAACGGCCTCCTTCAGAATCTTTATCCCCACAGCCTCGTCACCGTCCTTCATATAGGGTTCCAGGGCAGTAGCGGCATTGAGCAAGGCCACGCCTCCTCCTGGAAGAATGCCCTCTTCTACCGCGGCCCTGGTGGCCGAGAGAGCGTCCTCCACCCGGTGCTTCTTCTCCTTAAGCTCAGTTTCAGTGGCTGCACCGACCTTGATCACCGCCACCCCACCGGCCAACTTGGCCAGCCTCTCCTGGAGCTTCTCTCGATCAAAGTCAGACGTGGTCTCCTCTATTTGGGCCTTGATCTGCTTTATCCTGGCCTGTATCTGTTCTTCGCTACCTTTGCCTTCGACGATAGTGGTATCATCCTTGTCGGCCACTACCCTACGGGCTCGACCCAGGTCAGCCACTGTGGCTGAGTCAAGCTTCCTCCCCACCTCTTCTGAGATGACCGTGCCGCCGGTGAGGATAGCCATATCCTGTAACATTGCTTTGCGGCGATCGCCAAAGCCGGGTGCCTTGACCGCCAGACAGTTAAGAGTGCCTCTTAGCTTGTTGACCACGAGGGTGGCCAGTGCTTCTCCTTCCACATCCTCAGCAATGACCACCAGGTTCTTGCTCACCTGAACGGTCTTCTCCAGAATCGGAAGAATGTCGGCCACGGCCGATATCTTCTTGTCAGTGAGGAGGATGTAAGGGTCTTCAATCTCCGCCACCATTCGCTCACGGTTGGTAACGAAGTAGGGGCTGATGTATCCGCGATCGAACTTCATTCCCTCCACGAACTCCGTTTCAAACATCAGCCCCTTTGACTCCTCTACGGTGATGACCCCGTCCTTGCCCACCTTCTCCATCACATCAGCAATCAGGTCTCCAATTTGAGGATCGGCGGCTGAGATAGTAGCCACCTGGGCAACTTGCTCCTTGCCAGCTATGGGGATGGCCTGCTTCTTCAGTTCCTCAACCAGGACGTTGACCCCTTTTTCGATGCCCCGCTTGATGGCTGTGGCATCTGAGCCAGCAGCGATATTCTTGAATCCGCCAGTAACCATCGCCTGAGCCAGAATGGTAGACGTAGTGGTGCCGTCTCCACACTTGTCGTTGGTCTTGGAGGCCGCTTGCTTGAGCAGTTGGACCCCCATATTCTCGAAGGGGTCGGGAAGCTCGATCTCCTTGGCAATGCTGACGCCATCATTGATGACCGTCGGGGCACCCCACTTCTTGTCGAGGGCTACCGGTCTACCTTTCGGTCCCAGCGTTGGCCTGACAGCGTCAGCCAGAATGTCGACTCCCCGCTTCAGGCTTTTCCTCGCTTCGTCGCCAAAGATTATCTGTTTTGCCATCTGCTCTCTCCTTCCCTAGGCCCTTCTGGCCAAGATATCGCTTTCTCGTACGATGATCACCTCTTCATCATTCACCTTGATCTCGGTGCCAGCGTACTTTGCGTAAAGTACCTTGTCCCCTACCCTGACGCTCATTGGCACTCTGTCTCCCGTTTCGGTGAGCTTGCCGGGGCCAACGGCAATAACCTCGCCCTCTTGAGGCTTCTCCTTGGCCGTATCCGGTAGAATGATTCCTCCTTTGCTTACCTCCTCGCGTTCGATCGGCTTGATCACTACTCTGTCGTCGAGCGGCTGTAACTTGGTCACCGATTCCACCTTGGTTGACATGTTCCTCCTTTCTGCCTTTGTTTCTAGCGGTGGTAACACTGCGATGCCTCGAGTGCTAGCCAATTTCAAGTATAGATGGGCCCGTGTTGGAATAACGCTAGCGCAATGTTAGAATTGCATTAGAACCTGCCAGGCTATTCCTGTGATCGACGCCCGAAGGAGCGCTCTCAGCGATGCCAAGTCCCAGAGCAACACCAGAGCAGATTGATCTTCACGCTACACTGAAAATGATCCTGAATACCGCTGTCGAAGCCCTGCAAGGCAGTGCTGGGGTGGTGGCTACCTGGTCCGAGGTCGAGCATCGCTTTGTTGCTACAGAGTCTTGCGGCCTGGACGCCAGGGCTCTCGATCGGCTGCGCACGCTGATGGATGAGTCTCTAACTGACCTGGCGACCAGCAGGGAGAGCTTTGATCTGCTGTCCGAGCTTCAAACCCACCGGCTCCCCTTGCCTTCCTCGGAGAAAGGGCAGACCCTGAATCCTATAATCGCCTTGCCGCTGCAAGTCGGTGGAGAATTCGTTGGGCTGATCTATGTGCTGCGGCCCTACGACGCCGCGGCTTTCTCGAGCGCAGACCAGCCCATTTTGGCTGCCTTTGCCCAACAAGCTGCCATTGCCGTGCAGAACGCCAGGCTGGCCTATCTCCTGGCTGAAGAGAAAAGGAGGGTGGAGTCTATTCTGGAGGGCAGTGCGGAGGGCATCATGAGCATCGATGCTCAGCGCCGGATAGTCCGCTTCAACTCAGCTATGGAGAGATTGACCGGCTACTCCAGGGAAGATGTACTGGGGAAGCAATGCTCCAGCGTGTTGAACCTGCGGCGTTGGGACGGAAGCCGACTATGCATAGCGCAATGCCCTATGCTGAAACAGACTGGCGACGCCAGCTCGACGTCTGAACAACAGGGAAGAATCCAGACTAAGGACGGGCAAAACATCGACGTGTCCATGGTGTACTCAATCATCCGATCCCCTGAGGGCCAGCCGCGAAATGCCGTGATCAATGTTCGAGACATTACCCGCTTGCGGGAGATCGAAAGCCTGAGGGCAACCTTCCTTTCGATGTTGGGCCACGAGGTACAGACCCCACTCTCGATTATCAAAGGCTACACCAGCACTCTCGCCAGGAGTGACGGCAACTGGACTGAATCCACGCTCCGTGAAGGTCTCCAGGTGATAGAGGGAGAATGCGATCGCCTGAGCAAGATGATGAGCAGGCTACTCCTCGCCTCCCGCATCGAGACCGGGTCACTCACCCTGAAAAAAGAGGAGCTGCAATTGCCATCTCTGGTCAGCAAGGTGGTGCGTAGGTTTGAGACTATGACGAGGATCCATACTTTCACCGTTTCTTTTGAGCCGGGTTTTCCTGCAGTGTACGCTGACCCCGAACTGACTGAGGAAGTGGTGACCAATCTGATTGACAACGCCGTCAAGTACTCACCGGAGGGCGGCGAGATAGGGGTCACAGGCAAGGTGAGCAACGAGCATGTGGAGGTGACTGTTGCTGACGAAGGTATAGGCATACCGCTGCGAGAGGTCGACCGAATCTTCGAGCAGTTCCACAGGGTGAATAGCGGTCCTGTGCAGAGGATTCGTGGGGTAGGGTTGGGTTTGTATATTTGCAAGTATATTCTGGAGGCCCATGGAGGCAGCATCAGGGTAACTAGCCAGCTGGGGAAGGGCTCACAGTTCACTCTTACGCTGCCCCGCTGCCGGGGTGCTGGGTGAGGGGTCTGACAGACGCTATGGCTTCAAACAAGACCATATTGGTGGTCGACGACGAGGCGAAGATGATAGAGTTCATCAAGATGAACCTGGAGCTTGAGGGATTCCATGTCATCAGCGCTTCTGACGGCTATGAAGCACTGGAGAAGGCAGTCGATGGTCTCCCCGATCTGGTCCTCCTTGATATCATGATGCCCGATATGGATGGCTTCGAGACATTGAGGAGGCTCCGCGAGGTGTCAGGGGTGCCGGTCATTTTCTTGAGCGTCAAGGGAGAGGAGTTTGACCGGGTTCGTGGCCTGGACCTTGGTGCCGATGACTATGTAACAAAGCCTTTCAGCCCGAGGGAGCTGGTCTCACGCATAAGAGCAGTCTTGAGGAGGACAGAGGGAAAGGCTGCGGCCACCAGGTCTGAGGTGGTTGTGGACGATGACCTGACCATCAACTTCGACCAGAGGAAGGTCATAGTACGAGGCCAGGAGGTCCGCCTGAGACCCACGGAGTATCGTCTCCTTTACGAGCTGGTGAGCAACGCCGGGCGCCTGCTCACCCACGAGACTCTGCTGTCTCGGGTCTGGGGTCCCGAGTATAGAGACGAGGACCACTACGTCCGGCTCTACGTTACGTATCTGAGACAAAAGATAGAGAAAGACCCCAAGAAGCCCGAGTATATCCTCAGTGAGCGCGGGCTGGGTTACCGGTTCAAGGAGTTTGGGGAGCCTCGTTAGTGGCATTTCGTAGTCCTGCAAGAGGCTGAATGCACTGCAGGACTCGGGTCAGACAGGTTGGCGTGTCTCGGGCGAGACAGGGGCAGTTGACCTGGCTGACGCGAGCAGCGAGGCTCCCGTCCACAGTAACCGTGCGCAACGGGAAGCTCAGGGGCCGGCTGGCCTTAGCTCCGACTTAACTCTGCATTGAGTTCGGACTTGCTTCTGCCCACGGGTCGCCGGTACACGGTCGAGAGCAGGCCTTGGCTCTTGTCCCCCGGGAGACACCATGATCCTGCACGTTTTTCGACCCGAACAATAGCGCTTCTTGTGCGAAGCTGTTCGTAGCAACTTCTGTATCCCCATTCTGGCAAGCGGCTGGAAGATGTGCACAGCCTGTCTCTTTCTTTGCATCATTTTTACGTCAGACTCAGGGACATTTATGCCCTGTTTATGGGGGCAGTGCTAGCCTACTTGTGCCTGGAGAGACCCTGAAAGGTGATTGGCAAATGGCAGTAAAGACGCTGGCACGGCGAGTCCTGGTCTTGAGCGATGACCCGGTGCTGGTGCGGCTCCTTGAGCGGGACCTCGGCGATAGGGGGTACCAGGTAACGCGGGCGAAGCCCGACGGTCACGAGCTACGCGCCCTGGTTGGCCACACGCTGCCTGACTTCGCTATCGTGGACATCATGATGCCCTCGATGAGCGGAATTGAGTTGTGCTTGCGCCTTCGGCAATGCTCTCAGGTCCCGATAATGATGCTCAGCAGTTGGGGTGCCGGAAAAGACAAGGTCAGGGGGCTCGACCTGAGCGCTGAGGGCTACCTCACCGAGCCTTTCGGCATTCCAGAGCTGGTCAATCGAATGGAGGAAACTTGCCGCCGTGATGCTGTTTCCAGAGGCTCTCTGCGCAACGCAGGCTGATACGGAGTGACGACGGCACGAGATAAGGGAGGTGTGCAGATGAAAAGGGAAGGGACGGCGTATTCCACGTCAGGAGTGAATCTGCTGGCCAATCTAATCCGCTGGGTTTCGGTGGCCAAAAGGGATGTAGGCGCAGACCAGTTGCCCATCTTTCTGGACACCTACGCCATCGGCGAACCCATATCCGCTGAGCTGAGAGACGGAATAGTGCGACTGGCCCAGGTGGTTGGTGAGGCTGCTGGAGAACCTGACAAGGACATGGCCAGTGCCTGGAGTCGGCTGATCCTGGAGTTGCACGGCATAGTCACCGGTGGGGGATCTGGCCCTTCGCATGGACCGGAGCCACTCTTTGACCTCGGCGATGAGGCCCGGACGGACACGAGCGACACCGATGAAAATGGCCAGGAAGAGGCGACGCCGATCCAGCCTAACCTGACCCTGCCTGAAGAGACTGAAGCCCAGGACAGACAGTTCATCGTTGCCCTGGCATCCGGAACAGATAGCTGGACACCCTGAATTCGACATGGTCCAGGAAGAGAGTTGGTTCTTGCTGTTCCTTGATCCCGGGATGAGCGACCAAGGCAGTCGTAGTTTTGGGTGCTTGCACCTAGACAAACTCGGTAGGAGCCCCATTGCGATGGGCTCGCCTCAATCCTATGATCGTGGCCGGAAGGCGCGTTTGGTCCTTACGTGGGTAAGCTATACCTGCACGAAAAGCACTGGTGTGCACCGTAGTCGCTACGGCCCTTTCCAGACGCTGCCCGAGAGCAATCCGACTCCTGCACCTCTGGAAGGCATGCAAAGGAGGAAGGCATCATGACCATGCCCGACGGGGATAGCATTATGGGCCCAGTACATGAACTCCCGGGCGCAGGCGTCCAGCTCATGGGCGCCCCACATCGTTTGGAGCGCAAACGGATTGGAAGGACTTCATGATGGTACAACGGCAGCAGTCGACCAATGACATTGATGCCTACCGCACCGTCAAGCCTGTTGAGGTTCTGCTGGTAGAAGATAACCCGGGAGATGTGCGACTGACAAAGGAAGCGCTCAAAGACGGCAAGGTGTGCAACAACCTTCATGTGGTGGAAGACGGTGTCGAAGCGCTGGCATACCTCCGCCGGGAGGGCAAGTACCAGGATGCGCCGCGCCCAGACCTGATCCTGCTGGACCTCAACCTGCCCAGGAAGGACGGCCGGGATGTGCTGGCGGAGGTCAAGAACGATCAGCGACTGAAGCGCATTCCGGTGGTGGTGCTGACTACCTCCAAAGCGGAGGAAGACGTCCTCAAGGCCTATGACCTGCACGTCAACTGCTACATCACCAAGCCAGTCGACCTTGACCAGTTCATGAACCTGGTGAGGGCGATCGAGGACTTCTGGCTGGCGATGGTCAAATTGCCCAACGCACACGGAGGTGGGCT
>Ga0180300_10000735_pt1 | contig 14717 bp, 29 predicted proteins | sample GuaBasSediGuay15_FD_121798 | JGI IMG/M metagenome (GOLD analysis project Ga0180300, IMG submission 121798) | Subseafloor sediment microbial communities from Guaymas Basin, Gulf of California, Mexico - Guay15, Core 4569-2, 21-24 cm | ecosystem: Environmental > Aquatic > Marine > Hydrothermal... | reverse complement strand
GCCTGAACCAAATCCGGCGGGACCCCCGCGCGGGCCGACCAGGACAAAATCGCCGGGCGCAACGGGTTCGATCGGAGCAATAGATAGATGATGAGAAGCCATACCGCTACCCCAAGCATCTCATTCGAGATATCCGATCAGGAGAATGTGGAGCGTGTCCGTGGATGTGCCCTCGTTCTTCGCCTCTGCGTAGATGGTGGAGTTAGCCTCAAACCTCCAGGGCACGGGCAACTCGAAAGGTCTGGTTCCGGTCTTCGATATCGCTTTGTGGAACACCCTCGCGTTCATGAACTGCTGAGTGACGGTATCATCCTTGATGAGAAAGCTGAAATCCTGATCTCCTTCTGAATACGCAGCGATATGCGTCATCACGAACGGTCTCGACCCAACCTGAATCGCGGGGGATTGGTATGATGTGCTTCCTGACGCCACATCATCGAAATCGATCTGATATATATATGGGACCTTCGCTCTCTCAGCCATCGTTCCCCTCCCGATAAGTTAATTCGGGGGAGATTCACTCCCCCGGTCGCTCCACCACGGCCCACTAGCGAATGGGTTTCTGGATCCATCCCCAGAGGATCACATACACGTATGGGGCAGCGGACAGCGTTGTGGCTTCGTAGTACTTGATCGTTGCCTGGAAGGTGTTTTCACCCGTGAGTATGATCGGCTTCGAGAGCGGCGGAACGGCTGAAGGAGCAGGGGATCCGTTCGATTGCAGTGAGGTTGTGGTTTCGGAACTCTGTCCGTATATGCTCACCGCTCCGAACAGCCCAAATCCAGCGGGGAAGCAGAATACAGGGCCTTCCAGGATAGATCGGTTGTCCACCTCAAGGTTGAGGACGGCGTTGTCGAGGATTAACTTTGCATCCGCGAGCGTTGCTCCGGCAGCGATGTGGACTCCGACCTTCCACACCACCATCTTCCAGCCGGTGGGGAGCTTCTTGGAGACCTGCATGTTCGTGTCGGCCTTGTCCTTGTTGGAGATGTCCCTGAAATAGACATACTCCGTCCCGGCTGAAATGCTGGTGGCGTGCTGGACCCTATCATAGAGAGGTCCCTCGGTGACCTCGTTGATGTTCAACCCCAGATCCTCCGGGGTCAGCTGTCCGAGATTATTCCTTCCTCCAAGTCTCATCTCCTACACCTCCTATATCCCCGCAAAGGGGATAGCTTGAATTGGTCTGTCTGGAATGGGAACACTCATCTCCTCCGTCGTCACAACTCCCATCTCCCCCGCTTCGGCCGTTCCGGCCTGGAGGGGCTGCTGGGTAGGTTCCACCTGTATCAGCCCGATCCCGGACTGAGACGAAACCGGAGGAGATAGATACTTCGTCAGCAGGGTTGACCCAGCGAAAACCATCGGGCCGATCACCAGCGCGGAGGCTATGTCAGCTCGCCGGAAGAAGCGATATACCAACCCTCCGAGCAGGACACCCACACCGACTGTGAGAGCTGCCTCGGATTCATCCGACCACTTCACATCCTTCAGAAGGGATGTTTTAACCTTCTCCGCGACCCTGTCGGACACGAAAGCTCCTGCCGCTGACAGCGCCCCTATCTTCAGATTCTCCATCACCTCCGGCGGGAGAAAATCGGCCCCTAATCCGCTCAGTCTCCTTCTTCGAGCCATTTTCTTCGACCTCCTTTTCCTTTTCTTCGGAATGACGTATTCGACATACTCCGGGGCGTCACATATGGAACACCCCTCCATGAGGAGGACCTCCTCTGCCATGTCCATCCCCCTCCTATGCGTATTTGGCGCACCGACGGATGTACCTCCCCAAGGCGGGGGAGTACACCCTCTTGTAGCGGACACACCGACGACCCCGAATCGATCCGATCTCCCCGATATCTCCGTATTCTCCGAGCGGGGACGGTCCGGGAGCGTATTCGGCGCATCTGAGACCCGCCCTGGTCCGCTTGTAGCGGACGCAATGGCGGACCACTCCGCCTATCTCCCCGACCTCACCGAGATCGCCCATCCGGGTCTTGCCTACGAATCGAGCGCCGACGCCGGGGATGTTGCAGAGGTAGACCCCCTTCTTGGTCCTCTTGCAGGCTCCGGGCCTAAGTTTAGCCATTTGACCTACACCTCCTAGTAGATTAAGCTGTTTGAGATGCCTCTCGGCGCGGAAGACGAAGTTGCAAACGTTCATCGGATCGGACGGATCGGCGTACTTCCTCGCCGTCTCGATTATCTTCCGCGCCATCCTCCTGACCAGTTCGGGGGGATAATGCGATTTATACATCATGAGCCGTCGATACGCCGCCTGCAACCCGGCACAGGCAACCTCACCCGTCTTGGAGCAGATTGGATACGACGGCCTCCCCCTCTGATACGGAGTCCCCTCCGGCAATAGGAAACATTGCCGGGGGAGCCTCAGCCTCTCGTATAGGGTTTTGGGCTTGAGTTTCGACCACCCGATCGTGTGTGTGTCAGCCATGCTAACACTTCCTTTACTTGCGCGAGGCGAATAGATATAACAGCGAGACGGCGGCGGCCCCGATAACCATCCACACCCATATCGGGGTTGCCGTCTCCCCTCTGCATATCTCAGCCGCCTCCTCAGCGGAATATCCTTGTTTCTGTAACTCCTCCAAACAATCCAAATACTCCTTCTTTGCCCTCGCCTGTTCCTGTTCCTTCCGTATCCACACCCCGATCGCCGCTCCGACCGCAAGACCTCCGGCTATCAGCCACGGTAGAAACCCGAATTCGTCGGATATTCCCAATCGAGCTTGGTATAACCTGTTTCGGGCCTTCGCCTCCCTCACCCACCTGTTCCACACGAACCGCTCCGGCTCCGGCAGGAGATATAGTTTTCCCTCGATCTCATCCAATATCCGAGCCGTCTCACGAACCATATCCACGGCTTGACCTTTGCTTACTATCAACATTCCCATTCTACCACCTTAACTTAACCTGGAATCGACAACAAGCATTGATCCCCGCTCTGGATTCGACTACACGTCATCCTCCGATGCGACTTGCCGCACAAATAGCTTTTCCCTTCATACGAAAGTACCATCCCCTCGCCCTCGCCTATCGAAAGCGCATACTCAATCCGGCGTTTGAATTTTTCCATATCCTCTTTTATCGCCTCCGCCAACTTCGGATGTCTCTCCCTTTGCCTCAGATATACCTTCCTCAGATTAGCTAGATTGGCAATCCACCTACCCACGTTCGATGATGAACGAAAGCATCGCAAAGCGTTTACCCCGTCGCCAACGCAGTAGAACGTAGTTCCATGCCTTCTAACTTTCCCCCAGAAGATCAAATCCCCTGGTTTTAAATTGCATTCCTCTCTTCCCCTCTTCATGTTCTCCTCCATACAACCCCCTGATGACCATACATGCTCCCATTACCAGAAGCGGATTGGCCCTCGATATGTCTATCCCGAAGATCGCTCTTGTGAAATCTCTGATCCAATCGGCATCGACATCCCTTTCACTCAAATCGATTATCTCCTTGATCTTGGCCTTCTCAACAGCACTGAGCATCTCACCCTCCTATTTCAATCACACCGTATCCCGGAACAGTCTCAAGATGCCGTAGATACTTTAAGCTTTCTAAGGAATGATCTGGATGAATCCAGCCGATGACGCTCGCCGGAGTAGGGAACAAGACAACCGCATACTCTGAAATCCTATTGATTTCAGAAAGCGCTCGATTGACATCCCCAACCGAAGGAAGATGCTCCAAAACATGACTGCAAAATACACTCCCAAACTGCTTGTCTTGAAACATCCCAAGATCCCTCACATCCGCCCGAAACTCCACAGGACATTCGCCGGTCGGACTTATATCGATTGTGACATCACCGCAACCATGTCTCCCTTTCGGGTTCCCAATTACCAACATTGGTTTGCCTTTCCCTCTTGCTATCTCATACGCTTTTCGCCAATACATTTGTCTCATCTTGTCCTCACACCCATTAACGATCAATTGGTGCATCCCAAAAATAGCAAGCCACTTCCCATTCATTTCCTCTCCGTGCTAATCACCATGATAATCCCAATTCCAAAAAGCCCTAATATCAGCCATTTCAACCATCCCTGGCCATCATGACGCTCGCTACACCAGGTAATGGCATCGATGTAGACTGTCGGAACCCAACTCCACCAACCCTCTCTGGAATCCCCTATCAGATGTTGCGGAAAATTTCTAAGATACTCCTCGATACATCTCCCCCATCTCTTGTTTATCTCAACACACTCATATCCAACCGCGCGACAGGCCTTCAGCAGAGATTCGCCCGAACGAACACGCTCGGCGATCCGAAGATGCTTGTCATACGTATCTTTGTCGATCCCATAATAAGTCTGATACCACTTGTAGACCCTTTCATCCATCCCTCACATACCATCCTCTATTCGTCTTTCCTCCCCTTCATCACATACCATACTCCCAAACCGACGGCGGCCCACTTCATCCAGTTCGGGATACCTGAAGGGGCAAACCTCCTGTAGCATTCCTCAGCGCACTTATCATAATCACTGCTAAAAGGTGGTGTCGGTGGGAAATATTGAGGATATCTGGTGGCACAGTTATATAGACATTCCTCTAGTCGTGGATCTCTCATCTTCCTCCTCCTATTTTCCTTAACCTGTAGACCCTTTCCTTCTCTTTGAAAGAAGATACACCGCTCCCACTCCGATAGCTACCAAGAAAAGCGGGTTAATTCCACGGGACGGCTGCTGTCCCTGCCGTGAGAGGAGTATCCTCTGCTGCTCCATGCGCATTTTCATAGCGTAATACTTGTCAATCAGGCCGGAAATGGCATCGATCACCTTATCCCAGTTGATCCTCATCCACCACGGATCGTCATCTTTGACGTATCTCTGAAGATCGGGCGGAAGTGGATACTTGGAAGCCAAAAGCTCAAAATCCATGACCGGAGGAGTTGCTCCCAAACATGCTCCACATCTCATTTTCTCCCTCCTTTCATCAGGTAAACCACCAAAAATCCGATGACAAGCCATATCCAAGGTGATAACTGCCCGCTATCCTCACCATTTTGATCCTTCTGATCCTCACCGGGCGGAATAAGTATCGGTTGACCGCCCGGCGGAAGCAGTACAACCGTCTGTGGCGGCTGCGCCTCCTTAACCTTCCCCCTCACCACCAACCTGTATATCCCCATAGCTACCCGCTCCCCATCATCCTTCCGCCCAGCCGACTTCCGCCCATCCCACGTCAGATCGATCACCTGTCCAGGTGCGGCGTAGTTCGTGCATCGTCTCCAGATCAACTCCCCCTTCTGGGTGTAGATCTCGATGCACAGATCCCACGTCTCCTCATTTATAAATATGATCGTGCGCTGTCCGGGGGAGACAGGTCCCTGGGATATGATTTTCTCCTTCAACTCCCCTCCTCCTTGACCAGGAAATACGCCGCGGCCGCTCCCGCCGCCAACCAGATCCAGTTTATTCCCTGCTGCTGCTGTTGTTGCTGCTGCTGCCTCCTTTCAACCTCCAAGAGGATCTGCGCCGCCCTTCTCTTCTCCATCTCCTCCCGCCAGCCCATCCAGGCGCTGAACGCGGCCAAGGCCGTCCCCACAACCGGAAGCCATGCAAACCCCAGTTCCCTCATGATGTCAACCTCCTGAATACCCCGAACCCATACAGCGCCACCACCAGGGCGAGCCATGCCCACCAGGGCGCTATCTTGAAGATATCTCCTATTCCCACTCCCGTGCCGGATACCGGAGTCGGAGATCCTCCGATCGGGAAGATCCGATACGCCTTAACCGGCTTGATCTCCCACCCAGCCGGCCTATCAACCGTCGGATCGAGGGGGATCCAGCGGGTTGGATTCTGAGGAGGGACTCCCGCGAGGAGGTAAATATGGCTGAATCCCCCTCCTGTGGTGTCCACGACCTTCAGGGCGATCGGGTATCCGGCGGCCTGAAGCATCGACCCCAGGAGGATAGCCATGTCATCGCAATCGGCGATCTTGAGCTGTAGGGTTCTTAGAGCCCTCTGGAACGTATCGATCCCATACGTATCACGCGTGTACCGAATATTCTTCTGGACATACTCGAAGAGCGCCTTTACCTCCGCCTCGTAGTTCTTTGGAGGGACAACCCACCTATCCCCGATCTTACGCGCTAGGATTTTGGCGACAAGCTCCCTGACGACAGGCTCCTTCTTGCCGCGCTCTATCTCCCGCTTGATGATCCTTATCACCTCGTCGAGATTACGGACGGGGATCGTTCTGGCTCTCATCTCACTGACCGGACTCACCCTCTGACTCTCCTGCATCTCCCTCCTCCATCTCCTTCTTAAACTCCTTAATCCTCTCCGACACTATTCTCTTGATCTCCTCCTTCATCTCCCGCCGATCTGGAGTCTCGTTCAACTCAGGGATGGTGCTCGCTAGCATGTCGATCGCCGTCTCCGGGGAGGAGATAGCCTGCTGAAGGACGGGGTTGTTCGGATCGACCACCGTCAGCGTATCAAGGCCGTATAGGAGCACGTTCGCCACATCCTGTGCGTCACCTCCATCCCTGATCATCTCCCTGATCCTACCGATAAAGGCACCTAGCACCCCCTCCCCAGGAGCCGAATTGTGGCCGGGATTATCCCCGGCCACCGTCCCCGGCTCCGACCCAGCGAACTGCGGCTGGGGGGATACCGCAGCTGTAGGAGGAGAAGACGAACTACCGCTTCGTAGGTGCCGGATCAGGTCCAGCGCGCTCTTGGCGATATCGATGAAATCCCGCGAGTCCGTAGGAGACATCGGCGTGGATTCGATCGGAGGGGAAGATGATTCCGAAAACTCCCTGAACTCCTTTAAAAGACCCATGAGCTGCTGGGCCTTCTGGACCGGATCTTCCGTCTCGCTCATCTTCTCAAGCGCCTTGGTGATGATCTCCTTCGTCACATCATCGTCCGTTTTCACTGCCTCCAGGATCTTAAACACCATCTCGCTGTCACCCTTGGCAAGCTGGACGATCGATGAGACAGCGGTCGCCGCCGCCGATACGATCTGGGATAGATCCAGTTGAGGGCGCTGTTTTTCCTCGATCTTCTTCTCCAACTCGGCGATATAGTCCTTGATAATCTCAAGCTCGCCCTTGGCCGGACGCCGGGAAAGGGTCGGCTCGTATTTGCCGACCGATACGTGAACAACCTTGCTCTTATCCGTGCTGGGCATGAGCCGATATCTGCCGGGGCCTAGATCGGAGAGAAGGATCTCCTCGATGAGCATATCCGATTCCTTCGCCTCCGAAGCCGGGAAGGATGTCAGGTAGGAGGAACCCTGATAGACCAGAACGAGCGTATCATCGGGCAACGAGTTTAACCACTCGTTCGGGTCCGTTTCCTTTTCCTTTTTTCCTTTCTTCGATTTCTCTTCTGAACTTTTCGAGCCGTTTCCTCCTTCGTTTTTCTTTCTCCCTATCCCTAATTTTTTCAAAAAGCTCATAGCTACCCCCTGCCTCAAGAACTTCGGAGAGTTTCAGATATCTTCTTCCACTCGGATTTCTCCTTACCGAAAACCCCCACTCCTCCGCTTTCTGCCTCAGCCACTCACGTGTTATCCCCAACATCGCCGCCGCCTTCCCGATCGGTATCCAGACATCTGGCATCCTGAAACCCTCCCGAACAATACACAACATTTCATCTTTGAAACACAAGCTTGTTTCACGATTGAAATATACATATAAGCGGGAGGAAAGTCAACCCTTCAGCGTAAATTTCTGGGCTTGACAAGCCCACTGATAGGGGGTATGATAGATCCAGAAATTCCAATCGGAGGGTGAAAGATGGTCAGGATGAAGGTATACCTCCCAGAAAGGATGGTGAAGGAGCTGGAGGAACTGAAGGGGAAACTGGAGATCTCGATGAACGAGATCATCAGGAGGGCGATCGATGAGTATATCGAATCTCATCGGAGGAGATTTTTCGGCCCGAAACTGTAATGTCCAATTATCGGCGCGGGACGGCGAATTGAAATCCTGCCCTCGGAGTTTTCCACAGGTTTTCCACAGGTTTTCCACAATCGGCAGAGGATAAGAGGGGTGGAATTGTGGAAAACTGCCGAGTTTTCCACAGAAGTATACAAAAGTATACACCATGACTGGCGAATCAGTAGGGGGGTAAAAAATTGAGTTACTTCGTTACTTTGACTTACGAACCCTTATGGTTATTGAGTTGGTGAGATGTTCGAAAGTAACATTTAGACATTTCGTCGGAAGTTACTAGGTGTTACTAAGTTACTTTCTGACACCCAAGGTAACGCATGGTAACAGGCGGTAACCCCGAAGTAACACCCCCTTTTGTTACTTTTGAACCCTTATAAATACTGGGCTGGAGTGCCAAAGTAACGAAGTAACACCCCTTTTGAGGGTAAACGCAATATTATGTTAACCACGCCATTTTGACATAGTGGATGTTTATGATGATTAACATGTAAAATTTGTGCTTGACAAGGGAGAATCAGTTTGATATAATAGATATATCAGAATGATAAACAATCCTCACCCTGACGGGTGAGGGGGAGGTGAGAAGGTGGAGGATGTCCAGGTTTTAATCCGCCTGCCGCGGGATATGAAGGATTGGCTGTTTGAGGAGGCAAGGAAGAAGACGATATCGGTATCGGGTTATATTCGGCTTTTGCTCTTGGAGAAAATGGGGGAGAAGGATGGACGGTCAGCTATTCGATCAGGAAGCTGAAGAACAGGTACTAGGTGACATATTGAGCAGATCGGAGACGGCGCGGAACTGGAGAAGTGAGGTGGGGGAGAACCCCGCCGTTTTCTATCGTGTCGCTCATAAGGAGATCTACGCAGCGATGCTGGAGTTGGATGACAAGGGAGTTAAGATCGAGCCGGTCGCTGTCGTCGAGAAGCTGAAGGAGAAAGGGGTCCTGCGTGAGATAGGGAACGGGACCGTTTCGGGGGAGGTATACATATACGAGTTGGTGGACGGGGCGATAGGGGCGAACTTCCTGTATTACGTTTCCCGGATCAGAGAATTTGCCTTGAGGCGACGAATAATTGAGTTTGGAAGATCCTTGACGAACTGGGCCGTCGGCGATAAAGAGCTAGATGAGATATGGACGCTGATAACCGGAGGGATCGATCAATTGAAGTCCTGGGCGAAGCCGATCGGATCGGAACTGATGTCGGCGCCGGATCTGGCTAAGGAGGAGTTTCCACCGGTGGAATGGGTGATAGAGGATTTCCTTCCCGTCGGGGTGACGCTGCTCGTCGGAAAGCCGAAGGCGGGTAAAAGCTGGATGGCGCTTAACCTGGCCCTGGCGGTGGCCAAGGGAGGAGTGGCGTTCGGATCGATACAGGTCGATCGTGGGAACGTGCTTTATCTAGCCCTTGAGGACACGCCTCGTAGGATGAAGGGTCGTATAGCACAGCTCGACGGCAACGACGCCGACGGGCTGTTTCTGTGCTTTGAGATCCCAAGGGGAAGCTCTGGGATCATGATGCTCTCCCGCCTCATGGATAGTAAAAGGTTTAAACTCATCATCGTCGATCCCCTCGCGTTCTTCCGAGATCCGGCCCACCGCAATTCGGACATATATATGCTCGATTATGAGGTTATGGGGGCATTTAGGGACTTATCGATTCAGTATTCATGTGCGGTTTTGATCCTCCACCACACGCGGAAGGCTATTGCCGATGATCCCATCGATTTAATCCTTGGAACGACGGGATTGGGCGGGGCGGCGGATACGACTTGGATCTTGAACCGCTCCCGCGGGGCGATGGATGCTTCGCTTCTGGTGACAGGAAGGGATGTCCCGGAGCGTGAGTATGCCTTCCGTCGTGACCCGGAGATAGGGTGGAGGATGTTAGGGGATGCGGAGAACTACAAGGTATCGAAGGAGAGGGCCGAAGTGGTAGAGCTATTGAAGGACAGCGAAGACGGGATGAGCATCAGGGATATAGCTGATGCTATGGGGAAGTCCATAGGCGCCGTAAAGATGTTGTTGTCACGGATGGTTCGGGATAACATACTGGAGCGCGTGGCCCGTGGCAAATACCGGCTGGCGAATAACAATCAGGTGGAGCTTATTCTGGGGGAGGTATAGGGATGGTGAAGAGGGAGATCGGAAGAGCCGGAGAGGAACATGTCTGTATGTGGTGCAAAGGGACAATCAAAAAGGGTGAGACGTGTATGCGATTCACCGGCTTCGCCCGAATCTCACCCCGAAAGGCAAGTTGGGTTCGATATTACGGTCATCTTGCTTGTGTGGGGAGGTAGGTCGTGCAAGAGATAGTTCTGTTTTCTGATATAATCAAGTGCCCTGAATGTGGGAAGGTACAGGACGCTGAGGTAACATATTTTCCTGAATGGCCTTGGCATCCTGTATATGTCCATGAATGTGAAGAGTGTGGATATATAATTACTGAATCCGATTGGTATTCATTGAAAAGGAGGATGACAGATGAATAAGGTATGGCTTCTCCTGATACCGGCGATTTTCCTCATGACAGGGTGTTATGAGGAGTTGGGATGGTACGAGGGATGGATCGCTCCTCCCGTGACAGGGGTGTGGGTTGGAACGATCGATCCCGACACGCGGGTGGAGCTTCACATCGCCCAGGTCGGAAATTTCGTCTCCGGCACGGCCTACGTATACCGCCCTTCGCTCATGCACACATACGTCAAGGAGTCGTATCCTATCGACGGCTATTTCAACGGATGTGATCTGTGTTTTTCGTATGCGGATGTTGGCCTTCTCACGGTTAGGACCGTTCGGGTCACGTCTACATATCTTCCGCCTGGGCGGTTAGTCGGATTCTGGGGAGGAAGGAGATGGAGGGCGGTAAGAGAGCGATGAAGACATACATCGTCGAACTGACAGAGGATGAGATCAGGTATCTTATGGGGTATGTCGGCAAAGATATCGGCTGGCACAAGTCCAGGGGGAACAAGGAAGGAGAAGAGCGCGCAAAGAGCATGTATCATAAGCTGGCAAGGGTATACAGACATGAGCGGCAAAAGCAACAAACAAGATCTTAGAAAGGAGGTGAATCTCTCCCCGCGGTTGAAGTTTCCGCGGTTAGAGGTTCCCGTTCAGGTATGTCTTCTGGGAAGACCGCGACTGAAGCAAAACAAAACCCGCGACTTGGCCGCCCATTTTCAACAAAAGCAAAGGAGGTGATTCAATTATGAGGTTTATCCCTGTCACCTTGATGGTTCTGGTGGCCATCTTCGCTCTAGCGGCTTATTTCAACCTAATCGATATTACCATACGCAAGACGTTCGGCGTGGCGCGGGAGAACGTGAAGCGTGACATCTTTGAGGAGAGCAAGTCGTATGTGCACGGCAAGATCCAGGATCTGGCGCGGTATTACGAGCAATATGTGAACGGGGACGCCGAAACTAAGAGGGCCGTCGCTGAGGTTATCAAGGTAATGTTTGCGGCCTTTGACGCCGACAAGATTAAGGATGCAAGGCTTAGGAATTTCCTGATAAACATCAGGGGATATTGAGGAGGAGACAGATGAAAATGAGGGCGATCTCCATTATAGTGGCGGTGATGATAAGCATCGCTTTATTAGGGTGTGAGGGGGATACCGCCGATCGAATGCAGCGGGAGCAAACCGAACAATTGATGAGCGAGGCGCAGAGACAGGTTGGGATGCCGAACATAGTCAATTTCCAGCAGCGCAAGCTCATGAAGATGATATATGAACTGACAGACAGGGAGAACCTGATATGCTACGCCTACATCCAGAGTCAGTATACTGGAAAGCTCGTTTACATCGGGAAATGTGTCGGCTTCGGGATTCCGTTCTCAGCCCAGTATACCAACCCGATGAAAATTACCTACGCCTACGGTGATGCGATCGCGGTACCTCAACCTGACCCCAACGGCTTATTTATGCCGACATCCAGTAGTGCGACATGGTTGATGTTGATCGATCCGAAGACGGGAAAGCCGCACCCCGTTTATGTCGAACCTCCGATCGTGGTATCTCCCTTCCCGTTGCCGGATTCGGTGGTACAGAAATAAGGAGGAAGCGATGGATGACAAGGAGTTTCAGGACATCATAATCAACGGTCTCGATCTGATAGCTCGACGGATCGAGAGGAGGTATCCAAGATCCGCTCTTGAATCGCGAAAGATCAGCTTGGAAGGGAAACTTCGGAAGGCGAAGGAAAAGCTGGCGAAGGGAAGGTGCACCAAATACTCCGATCAGCTTCCCAAACTCGCCTTGGAGGCTGAGGAGATCCTAAACTCAATCATCACCGATCTGGAGGAGGAAAGATGAAGATCAACGGGCAAAAGATCCTCTGGATTCTCCCGTCCTTCAAGATGGAGTATATCCTCCATCACACCTTTTGGAACCTGAACTTCATGGTTCTGGACGGGGGAACGATGCGGCGTATCATCTCCGAGTCCTTGAAGTCGATCTTAGGCGTGAACGTGAAGACGGTCGAGGGGACAGAGGAGATGATGAGGGATCTGGGAGTGGTCCTAGCGGATACCGTCCCGGAGGAGGAAGTCCGCTTCAACGCCCTGGACGCCATGGTAGTGGGGTTGCCGGAGAGTGAGGAAGGAGGTAAGAGATACCTCTTCATCACAGCCGCGGCGATGGGTGAAACTGAAGTGGTAGGTGGACCTCAGAAGTCCAAGATCATACCGATCGGGTAGGGAGTTAAAATGAGACGGTACGCGATAGTTGATGTCGGCAACGGTGAATGTGTGGTATTATCGGAGGATGGGAAGAAGCCTCAATACAAGTACGTCCAGCGCGTGGGGAGCAAGATCGCGGCGTATCAGATGATATTGAAGATGGAGGGAATCAAGGTATCGGTATGGGACGCTGGGCATCTGCTCAGAACCATGTTGGCCTACGACGAGAGATTACGGGTGTATCCGATCAACGAGGAAAGATGAGGGTCGAGGTTCCATATATCAAGGGAGCTTCCGTGAACCACATATATCTCCGGTCGAGGGGGAGGGTGATCAAGCTCAATCACGCTCAGGTATTTCAGCGATCGATCGCGACGGTCTTCCTCCCCCTCCGCCGCCAGTTCAAGGAGAAAGGTTACAAGCGCGTGAGGATATGGTATTATTTTCCAGACCGCCGACGACGTGATACTCACAATCTGTTAAAGGTGATCCTGGACGGGATATCGGAGGGGTTGAGGATAGATGACAGGTGGTTTCTGGTGCATGAGGAGGGGGTCTGGATAGATCCTGAAAAACCAAGAATTGAGATAGAGGTTGAGGAGGTGGAGGGATGAAGTGTGAGAAGTGTAAGAGAGGAGAAGTATTCAGAGATGGAATGTGTCTGAGGTGCTATCAGAGGCATCTCGACAATCTTTATGAGGAGGGCTTGATCTCCAAAGGTGCTAGGGATCTCTGGAGAAACTTGATCGGACCTTCGGAGGTGGACGGATATGTTTTCCTGGACATCTTCTCCAAGAAGATCATTTTCGATGATGACGATGGCTGTGGTCCTCCGCAGGAGCTGATTAGAATCGATGTGACGGGGAAGACATCGGTCGAAATTAAGGAGCTGAAGGATAAACTGTTTGAGCTGTTGGGCTGGAGCGATGATGAGTATGAGTCCAAGGTGGTTACCTTAATCAAAAGTATCAAGATGAAGGAAAGGGAGGTGTGATGTGGATCTGGCACTTTTCCTTCTTTCAGCCTTCGGGCTGACGGCGATTCTCATCGAGGGGAAACCCACCGCTCCGATTCGGTCGCTCCTACGCTGGATCATGGGGAAGGAGTGGGGGGAGTATTTTATCTCATGCTACCAATGTATAGGGTTCTGGGTCTCCCTCGCGCTCTCGGTTCTCTTCTGGAGGGATTGGATACATATCGCCCTGGGCGCGTTCGCTGGATCAGGGGTTTGTTGGGCATTGGGATCGTGGGTGAAGGCCCAGGTGTCGGTATCCCCGTTCCTTGAGGGCGAGGAGGGGGAATCGGTCGAAGAGAGGTCCGAAGATATTGAGGATGGTAAATCGTTCGTCAAAGCCGTCGCGTCGGCGATGGCGCTTAGGATCGTGGATAGGATTTTAGATAGGGCGATGGATGAGGAGATGGGAGAGGAGGAGGATGAAGAAGGGGATGCTGATCTCCCTGAATTCATCCGTTTCACGGATGAGGATGAGTATATTTGTATAGATGAGGAGGAAGAGGAATGAACATGTTGGGGTTGATATCGGGGATTGTATTCTCCGCGCTTGGAGGCTACGGGTGCGCCGTGGGCATACTGGACGTTGTAAGGGGGTATGTCGATATCGATACCATCGGACTTAGCGGAGCGGGCCTCGCCTGTCTCCTGGGTGGGGTCACTTTAATTTTGCTTTCGATATGGGGGTGAAGATGATGAGGAATGTGTTAACCGGGCTGGTAGGGCTTCTATTTCTTCCCTTCGTTGTCTTCGCTGTGATCGTTTTTGCCTCGTTCGCATGGACGATCAGAATTTTCTGGGATCTGACGGAGGGAAATTTCAAAATGGAGGATAACGATGGCTGATTTCAATAAAGCAGTTGATTTCGTGCTTCAGAACGAAGGGGGATACGTGTATGACCCTGATGATCCAGGCGGGGAGACGAAATACGGCATAAGCAAGCGTCAATATCCAGACCTCGACATCAGAAACCTTACGGTTGATCAGGCGAAGAAGATCTACAGGCAGGATTACTGGGATAGATACAGGGTCGGGGAGATAGAGGATCAGGAGCTGGCAACGAAACTCTTCGACGCTCTTGTGAATATC
>Ga0180300_10000734_pt1 | contig 14723 bp, 16 predicted proteins | sample GuaBasSediGuay15_FD_121798 | JGI IMG/M metagenome (GOLD analysis project Ga0180300, IMG submission 121798) | Subseafloor sediment microbial communities from Guaymas Basin, Gulf of California, Mexico - Guay15, Core 4569-2, 21-24 cm | ecosystem: Environmental > Aquatic > Marine > Hydrothermal... | reverse complement strand
TATCAGTTGGAAGATCAGATAAGCCGGGACTACTCCTTCATTTAACTGTAGATTCTGAAAAGAAGGAAGTTATATACCTTAGAAAAGATTTTAGAGAGCCCTTAATAGGCGATTCTCTGATCAACACAATTCTTCAAAGTGAGGAAATAAAGCAAAAAATCGGAGAGGAATACAATGGCATCAACTACTGCATAAATAAAACAATTCTTGAGATACATGTTCTCACTCCGTCGGGAGCTTATGAAGTATGTTACGATTTGCTACATGAGAAAGTGATTCGAATAGAGACGATAACTCCTTGGGGGAAGTCTTTAAAGGAGGAGAAAATGACGGAAGAGGAGAAACAAAAGTATTTGGCGATGGCTTTGAACGATTCGAGGGTTCAAGAGTTATTGAAGAATGAAAAATTGGATGATAAAAAATTCACTGCAAATTTTGCTAAGTACGTCCTGTACGAAAACGGACAAAAAATAAAGGATCCGGATCATGTAGTAATAACTTTAGAAGTTGATGGAGGCGGTTATGAAATTGTACTGTCTGGGAAGAGAGTTTTATCGGTAGAAAAAATTTGAATGAGTTGTGGAAACCTTAAATCTTTTAAATCTTTAATCTTTAAATCTTAATTCAAAATTAGAGCCGATGACCTTCGATCTCAAGAAGAATCCTCTTTATCCTGATTCCCGATTCCTTACCACCCATGTATCCCCCTAGATCTTTCATTCCAATGACTCTATGGCATGGAATAATTACAGGAATCGGATTTCTTGCTAAGGCCCCTCCAACAGCCCTGTATGCCTTTGTGCCCAGCCTCTCTGCCACTTCTTTGTATGTTTTTGTTTTCCCATACGGAATTTTTGAAACCTCAGACAGAACTCTTGCGGTGAACTCCGGCACAGAAAGTCTTACGGCGTAATTGAAGTCGATTTTTTTACCTGAAAAGTATGCGTAGAGATCATCTCTTAGCTTCCTCGCAACTGGAGTTCTTATGCTCTCCTCCAACTCTCTACTGGAAAAGCCACTTTTTACAATAACCCCATCCTCTAAATGAGCAAGGAAAAAGGGTGAGAGATCCGTGTCTCTAAGATCGATCACTACCAATTCCATACTTGGATGTCTTTTTTAACCCTTGTCTCTATTCATACTTTTTCTCTTCTTGGCTTTCTTCAGCGATCATAGGGGATTTAAGATTGGATTTTGAACCAATGATGACTCCGTTTCCAATCTCTTTTCCGCCAATCTCTCGAATTCTCCTCAGACCATCAATTTCCTTTATTATTTTGACAACGGATGGGGGGACGAGGGATTCCCATTCCTCGTTTTCAAGCATCCTCCTCCTTATCTCTGTCCCCTGATATTCATCCCTGTTGTACATCGCCGTGTTGAATACCTTCACCCCAGCTTCCAGAAAGAGTCTGACAACAAGGGGATTGTTTGAGAATACAACCTCAAAGGGAGGTGCCATAGAGCAGACGTGGGATACCCAGAGGCTGTTCCGGTAAATGTCTTCAAGAGGGATTATGTAAACTTTCTTTTTGATGTTTAGTTCATCCAAGGCAGCAGAGATCATTAGAATTCTCTCTCCAGCTGTGAATGGATTTTCAAGCTCATGACTCTCCTGAGCACTTCCGATTCCTATTATCAGTTCATCGACTTTCTCTATTATATTTTTTATCACCTCATGATGCCCGTAGTGGTATGGTTGGAACCTTCCGATGAAAAAGCCCCTCAAAACCTTCGAACTTTTCAAATTCTTCAGATTTCTCAGCTCTTTCAAGTCCCTCAAATGTCTCTCCTCCTCCCTCTTTCAGTCCCTTGGCTTTTTCACGACTCTGTAAATTTCGCTCTTCAACTTCTTACCAGTTTTTTCCTCCCACTCTTCGATCGGAATACCGTATTCTGCCTGGATTTTGTCTCTGTAAATCTCTGGGATCACGTTGAACGTGCAGAAGGGTATTATTCTTCCATCCGGCGTGGCATAATGAATCTCGCACCTCTTGACCCTCTCTATGTCGTAGTTGTATAGGTCTTGGAAATGCATCATTCCTATGAAAAGCGACCTTGCGTGGAATTCACCCAAGGCAGAGTAATCGTGTTTAACAAGCACATCGAAGAGTATCTTGCTAATATCGAATCCTTTGGGTGCTTTACTCTGATCAACAAATTTTCTGAGGTCTATAAGTCCTTTTAATGCCTTTATCTTTCTTATCCTACTGCGTTTTAGCTCTTCAGCCTTTTCTTCTAGATATTCGAAGAGCCCCTCAACGTCTATAAATCTGGTTATTGGGATAAGTTTTCCGTCATCGTCAACAAAAACATAAGTTGCCATTCCACAGGCCCAATGAGTTGTTAACTCGTACTGCGGAACCCCTGTGAGAGCTTCAACGAAATGTGAGATTGGAGCAACGCTGGGAACTGGGTAAAAATCTTCCCTGCTTATTTCTCCATTCGTCTGCTCTTCTATGCCGATTATCACATCGGGGATCGTTATCCTTACCTTTTCCCTTTCTCGCCTGGGCATGCTTCCTACCAGGCTGACTGGCTGGAAATTAACTCCCCTTATAACATCGATGTTCTTTGCCCCAAATTTAACTATGTCTCCAACTTGGTGATCATTAACACCTTTAATCACTGTTGGAACCAGAACTATACCCAGTCCAGCTCTTCTACAGTTTTCAAGGATCTGTGGAATTTCTGGATGGTTTTTCGGATTGGTTTTTTCATCAACACCATCATAGGAGAGATAAACGGTATTACAACCAGCCTCTCTGACTTTTCTGGCAAAGTCAGGCTCTTTGGCCAGTTTAATCCCGTTTGTGTTTAGTTGAATGTGGTCGATGCCCTCCCCTCGGATCATCTTTATTATATCAATTAAATCATCCCTTAATGTTGGCTCTCCACCGGTTAGCTGGACAGCATTTGTTGGTACTGGCCTTATACTCCTTGCAACTCTTATCATCTCTCTTATCTGTTCAAGGCTTGGTTCGTAGACATAGCCCGCTCTTCTAGCATAGAAAAAGCAGTACCAACATGCAAGATCGCATCTGTTGGTTAAGACTATGTTTAACAGAGCCGTCTGGCTCTTATGGATCTTGCAGAGACCACAGGAAAAGGGACATCTCGAATCATCGATAATCGGGTTCTCAATACCCGGACCATCATGAGCAAACCTGTATGCCTTTTTGAAAAGCTCAACATCGCTCCAGTAAACTTCAACAGTCTCTCCATGCTCTGGGCAGGTTTTACGAATCATAACTTTACCATTTTCACTGTAAACTTCAGCTGAGATAATCTTAAGACATTCAGGGCAAAGGGAGGTGGTCTTATAGGGTAGTTCAAGTTCAGGTTTTAGCTTCGATTTTGATCTAACCTCCATAATTATACCTCCTAAAACCATTATTTAATTTTATATCAGACAAATAAGAATTACCCATATTTTCAATAAAGCCGAAAGAGATATATCAAGCTTTCGTTATTCGCTTTTATGCTCTATCTCCTACTTAAAACGATATGGCTTCTCATTCCAGCTTACACTCCCAACAATTTTGCGGTAGTTTTTGGAGGTGGAATGCCGATCGATCTTGGGAAAAATTTCATTGATGGAAAAAGAATTTTGGGTGATGGAAAGACGATAAGGGGCTTTATTTTTGGAGTTCTTGGAGGTATACTTTGTGGAACAATTCAATTCAATCTTGAGAAGTTCTTTGGATTGGCTTTTTTCTCTTTATTATCATTTATGGACGCTTTCGTTTTGATAGTCTCCCTTTCCATAGGATCCCTGACCGGAGACTTGGTAGGGAGCTTCATCAAAAGAAGGATCGGGATAGAAAGAGGACAAGCCTTTCCCTTTTTTGATCAGCTGACATTTTTGGTTTTCGCTTTTTTGTTCGCCTATTCGTTCTCTCCGTTTTTTAGTTATCTGTTCACTTTAGATGTTATAATAGCGGCTTTCATAATCACGCCCGCCCTCCATCTTTTGACGAATTATATAGCCTTTAAGCTTGGACTTAAGGACGTTCCTTGGTAAGTTTTAAAAATTGATTGGAAGAGTTAATCGCATGGAGATCATGGAAGGTTCAACGGCCTCTCTGGAAGAATCCTTGATTAAACGGATGATCGAAGCTGGATCGTTGAAATTCGGAGAATTTGTTCTGTCTTCGGGAAGGAAAAGCGATTACTATATCGATATCAAACAGGCATCGAGTCATCCAGACATCCTAAAAATGATCGCGGAAATGATTGAGATAAAAACCAAGGAGAAATCTTTAGAATATGAGAAGATTGCCTGTGTGGAGCTTGGTGGGGTTCCACTGGCGGTGTCTCTGTCTTTAAAGACGGGAAAGCCGTATCTGATTTTTAGGAAGGTAAAGAAGGATTATGGAGTAAAATCCGATATGATAGGGGATCTTGAGGAAGGTGATAAGATCCTCGTGATAGAGGATGTCACAACAACTGGAAGTTCTGCCCATTCAGTTGTCGAGAGAGTTCAGGAAAAGGGAGGTGAAGTAAAAGCTGTTTCGTTGTAGTTGATAGAGAAGAGGGAGCATCCGATTTTTTCACATCAAAAAAGATTCCTTTCATCCCGATTTTAACCTCTTCAAAGCTCTTGAAGTATCGTTAGCTTAGATATTTGATATCAAGTACACCTGAAAGGCTTTCTTCGCTTAAATTAATTCCAGACTCCCTTATGTAAGCTTTAATTTCATCGATATCGGTTCTTGGACAGAATCGGTAATTTTTGATCGATTTTTCTATGAGTGTTCGATCGAATTGCAGCACACTGGCCAAAAGATCTAGTTCTTCCTCTTCAAACTCCTTGTTACAGATTTCGTCGTATGAGTTAAGGAAATTTTCTATTTTCTCTCCGTTTATATCCAATGATTCAACGTTTACGGCTAGAGAACAGCAGATGAAGTCTCCCAGAACCTCATTGAAGTGTCTGATCTCAAAACCATCCTCTTTTAGCATCGTTAAATAAGGTTCCCATATCGCCAATCCCTCGATTTCCCCGCTTTTCAGACTCTCGATCATGCTTTTAGGTGAGTTGAAGTAGTGAACCCTCTCATGAACTCTTTTTCCACCATGCCTTGTTAGGAATTTCCTCAGATTTCGATCCATCGTTGACATCTCTGTTGTTCCAAAGATACCGGTTTTGGAATTTGAAAAGACTATTCCGCTCCCGTTCTTTGCGACAATCCTAAAAATTTTGAAATTTTTCATCAAAATACCCATAATCACCTGAGTTAGGAGTGGGCTGGCAGCCATATCAACCCTTCCCTGACTTAGAGCTCTTGTTAGATCAATGGGATCGTCAAATAGCTTAACGATGACGTTGTTCTTTAAAGCTGCAATGATTAGGTATGCATACTCTGTAGATTTAAGGATTCCCAGTCTAAGGAGGCCTGGAAAAGGAGAAGGAAAATATTTAGCTTTCCAAACTCTATAAGAGCGTGCTGAAATTCCTTTTCTTATCACCTCCCCTCTGGATTCAAGATCACTCAGAATTTCAGACACGGTCGATTTGGAGAGGTTCAGAATTCTAGGAATTTCACTTTGCAGAATTCCATCTTCTTTGACGTCGTCTAGCAATCTGATTATCTTCTCTTCTGCAAGCACAGAGATATTCTGGATTATTGCAATATAAATCTTACAACCGGTTTAGTTTTAAAAGTTAAAAATTTAAAGAGTTTAAAGAGTTAGAGTTAAATAACTGTCAATCAATAAGCCACCAAAAAGCTGGAGCAATGTGAGAATTTTAGAAATCTAAATCTAAAAATCAAAAACCTTTTATTCTGTTTTTATCGAACATATGTTCGATGAAACTTCTGGAAGGTTTGGTGGTAATATTAGCAATGATCGTACCTTTCGTGCTCATCAAAAGCCACGACATGCTTACTTACGTTTACTGGTGTTGTGTAGCTTCGATTTATCTCATCTACATAGCCCTTTCGAGGTGGTAAAATGCTTTACATACTTGCTTTCATCGTTTATGCTATTATAGGAACGGCAATTGCGATCTATGCAAGGAAAGGTATAAGGACCCAGGAAGACTACTACATCGGTGGAAGGAGAGTTAGTGGAGCGATTTCAGCCTTGACCTATGCTGCAACAACGTATTCCGCTTTCATGATGGTGGGTCTGGTTGGATTGAGTTATGCTTCAGGCGTTGGAGCTTTTGGTTTTGAGCTTTTCTACTTGGTTGGTACGCTCCTACTCCTTTCTTATTACGCTCCAAGGATATGGAAACTGGGGAAAGATGGGGGATACATAACCCCTGGTGACATGATTTCGGAAAGATACGGGGCAATGGTGCCGAAAATAATGGCGATAATAGTTTCCATAGCCTTAATTCCTTACATCTCCGTTCAGCTAATTGGGGTGGCACTGATAATTGAAAAGAATTCTGGAATAAGCTTCATGAACGGGATTTTTCTCGCTGCAATTCTAATAGCTTTCTGGGCGTTTCTTGGTGGGCTGAGGGGAGTTGCCTGGACGGATGCTGTACAGGGTATTTTCATGCTCGTTCTAGCTGTATCAGCTGTGATCTGGGTTAACACCTTTGGGTTCTCCGGGATCTCTTTCACTCAGGAGGTTCCAAAGCTCGGCGAGCTTCTTACGGTTCCGAATCGGATATGGACGCCCTTAAGATTTATTTCGCTTACAGTCCCATGGTTTTTCTTTGCTCTCACGAATCCTCAAGTTTTCCAGCGTCTCTATATTCCAGAGAGCGAGCATGCTGTTAAAAGAATGGTCATCCTTTTCGGAACATTTGGTCTCATCTATACGATCTTGGTTACTTTTTTAGGGTTGGAACTGAGGGTTATGACGGAATTGGGGAGCTTTCCACTGATAAAGGACAGGGATGCTGTTACACCGACTCTGCTTGGGATGATGCCCCCATCGCTTGGAGTTCTCCTCTCACTGAGCATTTTTGCGGCAGCGATCACGACTGCGAACTCCATCGTTTTGACCCTTGCGTCCATGATCTCAAGGGATCTCTTCGGGAGTGAAAGGATATTCACGGGAAAGATGTTGATAGTCTTACTAACGATAGCCATCACGATCTTCGCCCTCCAGAGACCGGGTTATATTGTGGAACTTTCAGTACTAAGCTCAACTCTGCTTTTGTGTCAGCTCCCCCTCATTTTAGGTGTTTTCCATTGGAAGGTAGGAGGAAAAATTACGGCTAGTCTTACACTCATCTCTGGTTTCTCAACTGCGTTAGCTTTGTTTTATATGAAGAGCAATCCTCTTGGAATTCCAGCTTCCGTATGGGTTTTTGCAGTGTCCTTCTTTGTCTTTTTCATCGTCGGATATTCGGAGAAAAGGTACGTAAGGTCATAAACGGAGTTACAAAAGTGGCATCTAGGCTAACGTTCTTTAATCACTCCAACGTTTTCTGGAAGCATAAGGAAATTTCTATCTCATTTTTAATTCTGAATACTTCACAACCTAAATTATTTTACTTAATTATTTTACTTATAACATTTAATAATGTGTTAAAAGCCAAAGCGTCTAGCGATGACCACAAAATTCAAGTTTAGAATTCGCACACCTAACCTGATGGCAAAGATATATGTCGTCTATAATTATGGGCAGTACAATCATCTCATCCAGCGAACGCTGAGGGATTTGGGAGTTGAAACGAAGCTAATTCAGAATGATACACCCGTTGAGGAGCTAAAGGATTTGGATGGGCTCGTATTTGGGGGAGGACCAACGATTGAAAGGGCGGGCAACTCCTCCCTCTACTTGGATGAACTTGATATACCTATTCTTGGCATCTGTCTGGGCCTCCACATAATTGCAGAACACTTCGGAGGGAGAGTGGATACCGGAAATGTAGGAGGTTACGCGGAAGTTCATGTCAAAATTCTACAACCCGATCCGATTTTTGAGGGAATGCCCGAAACGCTGAAGGTCTGGGCGAGCCATGCGGATGAAGTTAAGGAAATACCGGAGGACTTCAAACATCTGGCAACATCTGATGTTTGCAGGTATGAAGCTATAAGACATCCGAAAAAACCAATCTATGGTGTTCAGTGGCATCCGGAGGTTTATCATACCGATTATGGTGAAGAACTTTATAGGAACTTCATTGAAATCTGCAAAAGATAACTTGGAATTTGGATCTTTGAACTCTAAACTCTTCAACTTTTAATTTCGAATTCTAGGCTCTGGTTATCTCGTCCACTTTCTCTCCAACCTCAGCAATCCAGTCTATTTTTCCGGGTTTGAAGTTTTTCAGCTCTTTGCCTCTTTTAACAACCTCGATGATCTCGACAACTATCTCTGATACCTTCTTTATTGTTTTATCGGATGTATCAATCTCGTAAACATTGTTTGAAGTTTCCAATGCCTCTACCAGAATCACATCGAGAAGCTCAGCCTCCACGTTTTCAAGAACCTTCTCTGTTGTCCATTCCTTTTTCGAAAGCCTCTCTTTCAGCTTTATCGGATTGCATCTCAGCACAATGATAACATCGGAAGGAAGAAGGTGGGCGAGATGTCCTTCGATAACGAGAACTTCGTCTTTATACTTCCCTCGAAAAGAAGAGATTTTTTTGGAAAGACATTCCGTGTCGATCACAAGCACTTTACCGTTTTCATCCTCCTCATCCAGAATACAATCCATTTTTTTTGCTAGATCTGAGACTGATCTCACCTCGTAAAAACTCGAAAGATGGTCCGCCACACTTGTTTTACCCGTCCCGGGGGTGCCACTTAAAGCGACGATCATCTTCTTACCTGTCCTGACCAAGGATTTCCTTAGCCTTCTCGAGGAAATATTCGTTGTCAGCAGTTCTTCCAATTGAAACCCTGACATCTCCTTTCCTGCAGCCAACAAAGGATGAGCAATCCCTCACTATCACGCCTCTCTTCATCATCTCGTCGCAGAAGGATGGAGTTACTCTCATGAAGAGGAAGTTGGCCTCGGAAGGGTAAACTTCGGCTCCAAAGTTTAAAAGTTCCTTGAATACTCTTTCTCTATCTCTTTTGATTCTCTCAACTGTCGATTTCATGTACTCAAGATCATCCAAAGCTGCACAGGCTGCCTTTATCGCTGGTGTTGAGACTGGGAAGGGAGTTGTGACCTTAAGGTACTCCTTTTTAACCCATTCTGGCATTATTGCATATCCTATTCGTAGATTGGCGAGGCCAAAAGCCTTCGAAAAAGTTCTTGCAAGGATGACGTTCTCGTATTCTGTGAATTCCAGAAGATCTGAGGATGAAAATTCAACGTAGGCCTCATCAATGAAAATGATCCCTTGACTTTCCTCAACTATCTCCCTTACAGTTTCACCTCTCTCAAGATTTCCGGTTGGATTGTTTGGAGAGCAGATCAGCGTGATTTTTGATTTTGGGCTGTTCGATACCTTGATGTTGAAACTTTCGTCCCTTTCTAGTCTTTCAATCTTTGCATCGTGAATCGTGGCAAGCGTGATGTAGTAGGGAAATGTGGGTGGAGAAATAGAAACGGAATCTCCTTTTTCGAGAAAAATATTGAATATGCCCTCAAGAATTCCATCGATTCCCGAGCCAATCACAATTTTGCTCTCTTCCACTCCAGTATACTTGGAAATCCTTTCAATCAACTCTTCTGGCTGGGGAGGAGGATACAGATGTAAGTCCTTGAAGTCCTTAAAGGCATCAATTGCCTTTGGGCTTGCACCGTAAAGGTTCTCATTGGAGGCAAGTTTTACAACTCTATCTAGCCCGTACCTTTTTTTGACGTATTCGATGTCTTTTCCGGGAATGTACTCTTTCACCCGTGAGAGAGACTCTCTTACAGCTGCTTTTTCATTCATGTTTTCATCCCGATCATCTGTCTAAGATTAACTCTGCATGATTCCAGTTCTCATCCACACCTTTAAGAGTTGAAATCAGTCCCCTGATAACGACTCCAAAAACCTGCTGGACGTAGGGATTCAAGGGAATTTCCTTTCCATCTATCAAAAGTCTCACGTCAATTTCCACTTCCTTCAACCAAATCACCTCTAACTGCATAATCCTTAATCCTATCCTTGATTGTGCTTCTAACCTCAACTTTCCCGCGGAAGTATGGTTCTCTAAGACTTACAGCCTCCAGAATTTTTTGTTTTAATTCTTCTCCCTTAAGCCCCCTCACATCAACAAGATTATCGTTTCTGAGGAGACAAGGCTTAATCTTTCCATCACACGTAACTCTGATCCTGTTGCAGTTGTAACAGAATTCTGTATTGTCCATGGGTCTTACAAATTCAACCGCTCCCTCATCAAGCAGGTATTGTCTTCTTTTTTGCATTTTTCTTACTCTAACATCCTTTGCAACGGCTGAAATTCTTTTTTCAATACAACCGATATCAAACCAGTAGTTCTCGAGTCCTGGAAGCTTTAAAAGTTCAATTAACTGCAGAATCACCTTTACATCATCTCTGTTGTACTTTGAAAGGAAGTGGATCATGTCATCAACCTCGTCCTCATTTATTCCCTTCATCACAACCATGTTTACCTTTACCGGAACAAGGCCCGCTTCTACAGCAGCTTCCAATCCTGCGAGGACATACTCAAGCTTCCCTCCTCCACTGAGTTTCCTGTATTTTTCAGGTACCAATGAATCTAAGCTTACGTTAACCCTGTTTAAACCACTCTCTTTTAGATCCATTGCATACCTTTCAAGAAGAATTCCGTTGGTGGTCATGGATATTTCTTCGAATTTGGGCATTTCAGTAATGATCTCGACGATGTCCCTCCTTACTAGTGGCTCACCTCCAGTAATCTTAACCTTCTTTATCCCCAAGTCTTTAAATGCCTGGGCTATCGTGGCTATTTCCCCGGGTGAAAGCTCATCACATCCCTTGCTGAGAAAACCCTCCTTATGGCAGTAAAAGCAATTCAAATTACATTTGTCAGTCACTGAGATTCTCAAATTTGTTATTTTCCTGTTAAATCTATCGATCAACATTTTAAAACCCTCTAAACCCTCTTTTTGCCATAATTTTTTCTGCTTTCTCCAGATCCTGAGGTGTGTTGATATTCATAAAAGTTAGAAGCTCCTTATCATATTTTCTAAATTTCTCTATCGGATAATACTTCACTCCATCAAGTCTTTCGATGGCTTTTATAACCCTTCTCTCTTTTAGCCTGTAGCATCTTTCTATCTCCGGTTTAACTTTTGTAGAGTAAGTTGCAAGCGTAGGCTCGAATTTCCCATCTTCCCACATAGGTATGACTGCGTTTGCGTTTCTGCATTCCTCATAAAGCACTTTGCAAACCTCACGATTCAAGAAAGGCATGTCTGTGCTAACAACAAGCACATTGTCGTTGAAATGGCTGAGAGCTGCGTGGATGCCGCCTAATGGTCCCATACCCTTCAAAATGTCGGTAATTGTGGAATCAAATTTGGAATACAATTTGGATTGATCTTCATCCCTGCAGACGATCACCTTTTCAAAATCCTCGAGCGATTCGAGGATATACTCAATTATTCTTTTTCCTCCCACTTTCAGGATCCCCTTTTCAACTCCTCCAAGTCTTCTCCCCTTGCCTCCTGCAAGTATGGCGGCGAACACAAAAAGGCTTGGATGGATATCTATTTAAGACCATTGCTTTTCGGTAAGTGAAAACTTATGGAGATGATAACTTGGGTATGCCTAGCAACGAAAGGGTGTCTGAGGTTGAAGAAAGGTTAGCCTCTTTTAGGAAAGAGGACATTCCCTATTCACGGGTTTTGAGTTCGATGTGCACAACTCCGCACCCCTTAGCGTTGAAGGCGCATGAGCTTTTCATAGAGACGAATCTCGGGGATCCGGGCATATTTCAGGGTACAAGGGAGCTTGAAGGTTTACTACTGGAGATTCTGGGTAAAATACTCCATAACCCCAACGTGGCAGGATACATTTCATCTGGTGGAACGGAAGCGAACATTCAGGGGGTTAGGGCAGCACGAAATCTCATGCGAAATAAAATAAAAAACCCGAAGGAACCTAACATAGTTATACCAAAGTCTGCTCACTTTTCTTTTGAAAAAATTGGGGATATACTCGGTGTAGAGGTGAGGAGAGCATCGCTGGACGATGATTACAGGGTTAACGTAGCAGAAGTCGAATCGCTCATCGACTCGAATACCGTTGCATTGGTTGGGATAGCCGGCACAACTGAACTCGGGCAAATAGATCCGCTTGTGGAGCTTTCAGAGCTTGCCATTGAGAAAGGGATAGAGATGCACGTTGATGCCGCCTTCGGTGGACTTGTGATTCCCTTCATGGATGACCCATATCCGTTTGATTTTCAGCTTGAGGGTGTATCTTCGATAACGATCGACCCTCACAAGATGGGCATGGCTACTATACCTTCTGGAGGCATCCTTTTCAGAAACGAAAGATACTTGCGTGCCCTTGAGGTTGAAACACCCTATCTCACAACAAGAACCCAGTATACACTAACTGGAACCCGACCAGGTACAGGGGTCGCCTCTGCTTTTGCTGTCTTGTATTCCCTTGGTTTTGAAGGGATGAAGGAAATCGTTAGTGAGTGTATTAAAAATACGAAACTCCTGGTTGAAGAGATGCGAGCTTTGGGTTTTGAACCCGTTATCGATCCAGTTATGAACGTCGTTAGCTTTAAAACTGAAAAAGCTGAAAGGATAAAGGAGAATTTGATGAGTAGAAGGTGGGTTATCTCTACAATAAGAAATCCAAGGGCAATAAGATTTGTTATCATGCCCCATGTGACTGAGGAGGTTATCGGGGATTTCATTAAGGAGTTCAAAAAAGTTCTAAAAGATATATAGTTTTTTATAAAAATTCTTTAGGCAGCCAGTGTCGGGTGCTAAGGTCGGACAAGAGGAGGCAGAGGAGCGGGATGTTCTTCTGCCATTTGTGAACCTAGCATTTCCCGCTGGCTGCCAATTACAGTTAGTATTTAAAATTAAATATAGTTTGTGAAATATATGATGATGAGGAGAAAATAAAAACAAAGTCGTCTGATGATAATGATATACTCATAATGATAAGTATTTTTTTATAATCGAAAGATTTATTTATATTTCGCGACAATTGTGTACGGGTCACTACAAGGTGAGCAAATGATAGATGTGGGCGTCATTGGAGTAGGGGCAATAGGAAAACATCATGCGAGGGTCTATAGTGAAATCGATACAGTCAACCTTGTCGGAGTTTCCGATATAAACGAGAATGTAGGAAAAGAGGTTGCAAACACCTTCAAGACTAAATTTTATACTGATTACATCGAACTCCTCGAAAAGGTTGATGCGGTAAGCATAGCAGTCCCAACAAGCCTCCATGTTGACGTTGGCGTTGTTGCAGCAAAGCATGGAGTTCATATGCTTGTGGAAAAGCCGATTGCCGATTCGATTACGAATGCTGAGAGATTAATCAAGGAGGCAAGAAAAAACAAGGTCAAGATGATGGTTGGCCATATTGAGAGATTCAACCCTGCCATCCTTGTTTTGAAGGATCTTGCTAAGAAAGGAGAACTCGGAGACATCCTCACGATGATGGCCGAGAGAGTTGGTCCATATTCCCCGAGAATAAGGGATGTTGGCATAATCATCGATCTTGCAGTACATGACATCGATACGATATCGTACATCTATGAAAAAAGGGCGAAAGAGGTTTACACGATTGCCGGAAACAGCTTTCACACGAGCGAAGATCATGCATCTATATTGCTTAAATTCCCTGGAAACAGAGCTGGAATAATAAATACGAACTGGCTTACGCCGAAGAAAATAAGGAAGCTTACCTCTGTAGGGACTGGAAGTGTAGCGAGAGTAGATTATCTTTCTCAGGATCTTGAGTTGATAAAAAGCGATGGGATTTTTGGCATTGATGTGCCTAAAAAAGAACCCCTCAGAAATGAGATAGAGGAGTTTCTAAGATGTATCGAAGAGGGCAAAAAACCCTCACCATCCGGAGAAGATGGAAAATATGTACTTGAGGTCGCAATCTCTGCTATAAGGAGTTATAAAGAAGGAAGAACGGTGGATTTGCGGGAGATGACGGTTTGATTTTAGTTTAAGTTAAACTACAAGCAAATATCGTGTTCAATCTTTTCTGATATCAACTATCTTTGCTTCTTTCAAAAGCTCTTTGGGGTCAATCTTAAGCAAATGGTTCTCGTCCCCTCCCCCGCCGTATATCACACTTTGATTCATTACGTTTTTATCAACCAAAACCATACAGCCGGTACCGAACGCAGCTACACCTCCTGCGGAGAATCCAGTCAATCTTAGAACCTCATCTCTGTCTGCGATTCTGAGTTTTCCACCGTATATGCTCTCAAGCTTATCTTTATCAACCCTGGATTCTCCATCAACTATCCCAATAACTCCTTCTCCTTTTTCGCTTATGAAAACGATTGACTTGAAAATCTGTTTCTTGCTACAGTTCAGTCTTTTTGCAGCCTTCTCAACTGTGGGAACATCTGGGGCTTTTATGATTTCCCCCTTTATTCCATTTTCTGCCATATATCTCTCTAGCCATCTGTAATCCTTTGTTTCCATACCCTAACTTTGATTTCGGTCATTTTAGAATTTTTCCATAATTTTCCATAATTTCTCATTTTCTAGTTTGCTTTCTTCCATCCTCTCACAGTTCAACTTTTTCCACCAGCCTGATAGCTGGGTATCGTTAAACTTTAATAGCTGACGTGCTGATAGCATTAGTAGGCATTAAGGAGGGCTCGTGGTCTAGCGGTTATGACGTCGCCCTTACAAGGCGGAG
>Ga0180300_10000733_pt1 | contig 14744 bp, 12 predicted proteins | sample GuaBasSediGuay15_FD_121798 | JGI IMG/M metagenome (GOLD analysis project Ga0180300, IMG submission 121798) | Subseafloor sediment microbial communities from Guaymas Basin, Gulf of California, Mexico - Guay15, Core 4569-2, 21-24 cm | ecosystem: Environmental > Aquatic > Marine > Hydrothermal... | reverse complement strand
GTCTAATGGAAAGACTACCACTAAGGAGTTGATCTCAAGATTCCTGGAGGCTTCTGGAAAGCGGGCTTTCAAAACTCGTGCAAATTACAACACCGATGTTGGGGTTCCGCTTTCCATATTGAATCAGTACAGGGGTGAGGAGATCGCGGTACTCGAGTTTGGCGTCTCGCAGCCGGGCGATATGGATAAGCTCTGCAGTGTTACAGAGCCAGATATTGGGATCGTGTTGAGGGTAGGGTCCGCTCACGTGGGGAACTTTCCATCCAAGGAGGCATTGCTGGAAGAGAAGTTGAGTCTCTTGCGAAAGGCTCGCCGATCTCTGATGCACACCAGTCTAAAGAAGTACGTCGAGCAGACCGACGTTACCTTCGGACCTGGTGGAGACGTGGAATTGATGGAACGAGAGTGGAAGGGTTACGCTACTGCGTTTAAGGTCCGTATCTTCGGTTCTGTTGTCCAAGCGGAAGTGCCAGCTGTTTGGCACGGTGGAATGTTGGAAAATCTCACGGCCGCCATTGCGGTTGTGAGAATGATGGGGTTGAATCCGGATCTTCAAGTGCTCGAAACCTTTTCTTTTCCTCCAAGACGTTTTCAGCTCCGACGCTTTGGGGGTATCTCCGTCGTGGACGATACTTACAACAGCAGTGTAGAGTCCGTTGAAGTAGCAGTTGAGTGCTTGCGAGCGATTTCCGATGGAAGGCTCTACGCTGTGGTAGGCGTTATACTCGAGCAGGGGTGGAACAGCCAGCGTACCCACGCGAGGCTGGGGAAGCTGCTACAGGAGGCCTTTGATGGAGTCCTCGTGTACGGTCTTCCAACGGACTCCAACGTGCACGAATTGGCTGAAAATGCTGGACATAAGTTGTTGGGCGTCTTCGATTCTGGTGAGATGCTTGTAAGAAGGTTGCTCGAGGTAGTACGATCGAAGGATCTGGTCTATTTCAAAGCCTCGAGGGGTGTGAAGCTCGACGAAGTGGTTGACCTTTTCATGGCGGAGTTGATGAGGAGTTGAGAATCTTGACCTTAGCCTTTTCTTTGGCGCTGTTGGCGTCGGTGCTTCTGTACCTCCCGTTTATCAAATTGTTAAGGAGATTCAAAGTTGGGCAATACATTAGAGAAGAAGGACCTGATCTCCACAATTACAAGACTGGCACTCCAACCGCGGGTGGCCTTCTCTTTCTGCTAATACCGATGCTGATGATACTCCCATTCTCGTTGAGTGGTGATTATCTCTCCGAAATTCTGGCGGTTGTGGTTTTTGGAACGATTGGATTTCTTGACGATATCTTGAGCGTTCTCAGAAAGCATGCCACGGGTCTTAGAGGCTATCAAAAGCTGGTTCTTCAGATCCTCGGAGCGGCTTTCCTTTTGTGGATGATGGAAGCTACAGCCGTGAAAGAGCAATTCGTTCCGTTGTTTGGAACCCTCAACTTTGGCTTTTGGGCTTATCCCCTATCACTTCTGGGAATAGTGGGTGCTTCAAACGCCGTGAATCTCACCGATGGTGTGGATGGGCTTGCCGGCTGGAACTTCGTGTTAACGGCGGGGATGATGGAACTCTTTGCTGTTTTGCGATTTGGGTTGAGGGCAGATCTTTTCCTTACGGTAACGATTGCCAGCGTTCTGGGATTTCTCTGGTACAACTCCAAACCGGCCAAGCTCTTCATGGGAGATACAGGTTCACTGGCTTTAGGTGCTCTCCTCGCCGTATCGGCAATCAGACGTGGACTGCTTCTCTACCTGGTTTTTGCAGGGTTTGTCTTCGTTTTGGAAACGCTCAGTGTGATCATCCAAGTGGCTTCTTTCAAGCTTCGCGGAAAGAGGGTTTTTCTGATGTCTCCCCTCCACCACCATTTCGAGCTGAAGGGATGGAAGGAAGAGACCATCGTTTTCAGGTCCCTGATTCTGGCGCTTTTGATTGGAACGATGGGAATGTGGTTATGAAACGCTTTTTGATGATATCGATGCTTTTTCTCACAACCGTTATCGGTGCCTGGAAGTTAATCTATGTGGAAGATTCACAAGTTGCCACGCCGTTGCGATGGTTGGAAAGAGTTTTCGATACCCGACTCGAGACAGGTGAGCTCATACCGGTGATGGTTTGTGAAGATACTCGAGAGTTTTCAAAACTTACCAACTTGCCAAACTGGGCAGCCGGCGCCGTAGTGAACGGTGTGGTGGTGCTCCAAAATCGCAACTTTTTGGAACTGCGCGGAATTTGGAAGCGTGTATTAACCCACGAACTGCTCCATTACAAGCTCAGGAGGCTCAATTTGAGCCCTTGCGTGGAAGAAGGAATGGTTCTCTTATGTGAGGAACTCTTCCTCGGTGTACCTTCGAAACTGCGAGCTTCCTCGTGGTACAATTTTACAAAGTATGATCTTTGGCGGAAAGAATGTCTAAAGAAAGCGAGAGTACTTTTAGGGGAGGGGATGGACTATATTCACAAGACTTGCGGAGATCCTTGAAGCTGCCAAAAAAGGTGAGCGAAAGAGGATAGCCATGGTAGGGGCTGAAGATGTGGAGGGTTTGAAAGCCCTTAAGAAGGTGCAGGAAGAGGGGATAGCGGACGTCATCTTGATAGGAAGCTCTCAGTCACGGAAAGAAGCAGAGAAAATTGGGCTTCGTTTCGAATTTATCGAAGCTTCCGACAGCGAAGAAGCGGCTTACATAGGAGCGAAGGTAGTGGGTGAAGATAGAGCTCACGTTTTGATGAAAGGATTGGTGAAGACTTCCACTCTTTTAAAAGCTGTTTTAGATCCTTCCTACGGGCTGAGAAAAGGTAGGCTTCTCAGTCATGTTGCTGTTATCGAATCTCCCATCTTGAATCGACTTCTTCTGCTTTCAGATGGAGGAATGGTTATCCGGCCCACTTTGGAACAGAAAGTGGGTATCATAGAGAATGCGGTGACCGTAGCCAGAAAGCTTGGTATCGAAGAGCCCAAAGTGGCGTGCATTGCAGCTGTGGAAGTTGTCAATCCAGACATGCCTGAGACCTTAGAAGCCGCCGCCTTGGCCCAGATGAACAGGAGAGGTCAAATAAAGGGTTGTGTGGTGGATGGACCTCTCGGACTCGACAATGCCTTGAGTGAATTCGCTGCGGCGGTGAAACGTGTTGAGGGGAAAGTTGCCGGTAACGCGGATGTGCTTGTGGTGCCCGACATCCACAGCGGCAATTTCCTTGGAAAGTCAGTGGTGTATTTAGCGGGAGGTAAGATAGCCGGTGTGGTGGTCGGTGCCAGTGCGCCGGTTGTGATCGTCTCCCGGGCGGACACGGCTGAATCCAAGCTTTATTCGATCGCACTGGGGATAGCACTCAGTTGAAAACATAGGAGGTGCTTGTTATGCCCAAGCTGGCTGTTGTGGCGGTTGGAGGCAACGCTGTTAACAGGCCGGGAGAATCTCCCACGGCGGAGAACATGTTCAAGAACGTACGAGAAACTGCAAAACATCTATTGGACATAGCTGAGGAGTACGATCTCATCATCACCCATGGGAACGGTCCCCAAGTTGGGAACTTGTTGGTACAGCAAGACATAGCCAAGGACGTCATTCCCCCGTTTCCTATCGACGTCAACGACGCTCAAACTCAAGGTAGCCTCGGCTACATGATCGTACAGTCGCTTTACAACACTATGATGGAAAGATACGGAGCGATGAAAAAGCCTGTCTGCGCTGTGGTAACTCAGATAGTGGTGGATAAGAACGATCCAGCATTTGAAAATCCAACCAAACCTGTGGGACCGTTCTACAGCGAAGAAGAAGCCAAGCGATTGAGTGAGGAGAAGGGCTGGGTTGTAGTGGAAGACGCTGGACGTGGTTGGCGCCGTGTAGTTCCGTCACCAAAACCGTTGGACGTCATCGAAAAACAGGCGATAGAGGATTTGGTGAGGGGCGACGTAATCGTTGTGGCTGCAGGTGGAGGAGGTATTCCGGTAGTCAGAAAGGAAGACGGGACTCTTGGAGGAATCGAAGCGGTTATAGATAAAGACAGGGCTTCTTCCCTTCTTGCACGAGTGCTTGATGCCGATCTGTTTGTCATTCTCACCGCCGTGGAAAAAGTCTACCTCAATTTTGGAAAGCCCGATCAGAAAGCTATCGACGTGATGACGGTGGAGGAAGCCGAAAGGTACATGAAAGAAGGACACTTCCACAAGGGAAGCATGCTACCTAAAGTGGAATCCGGTGTGGATTACGTCAAAGCAACGGGCAAGGAGTTCATCATCACGAGCTTGGAGAAAGTTCACGAAGCGTTGAGAGGTGAAACGGGAACGAGAATCGTTCCCTAAGGAAAGGGGTGAGCCGTGTGAGAGAAAGGCTTTTGCTGTTGATTCTGTCGGTTCTCGTGATCACAGGATTTGCGATTTCAACGGAACTTTTGGAGTTGGTGCCACAGAACAGTTCCTTCGTTCTCCTTTTGAACGACAATGCCGGTAATTATGACATGTTGAAGAGCGTGCCTATCTTTTCTACTTTGCTGTCCGATCTCGGATTAGAACTCATGATCCAGCAACAACTCGAGATTTACAGATATTCACAGAACATCGATTTGGACAGGTTCTACCAGTTCCTCTCACACGGCATGGCGTTTTATGTCACAGATGGCGGAGCCGGCCTCGTGGCCGGCCCGTTTGAAGACCCCGAAAAAGTGGCGGAAGCTCTTTCTCAGATCGCAGAAGCATTCGAGGTTTCGTTGATGACAGAACCGACGGGAAATTATCTTGTGGTCACAGTGGAAGGTACGACAACATCCGAGAAGAAGGGCTTCCAGATACCAGCCACCGTTCTCAAGGGAGTTCCGTCAAACGCCTGGGGTGTGTACTATGGAAAGAAAGAGAACACTTCAGAAACTTATGGTTGGTTCGCTGTGGAGGGGAACGTGCTGAAGGGACGAGGTGTTTCTCACATCGAAGACAAAGCCTTGCTAAAGGCTGTAGAAGAAGCTCCATCGTTGAGCGTGTTCGAAAAAGAGCGGGTCCTTCCGGACCTTGTCTTTGCGATTGCGGTACCTGGTGATGTGCTGAATGCCGTTTTGGAGGGAATTCTGGAGAAAAATGAAACTGAAGACGAACTCGCGCGCGAACTTTTGGAAAATGTGGGCAAGTATTTGCTGGTATCCGGCATGCTTGAGGTATCGGTAGAACAAGATCAACAAGAAGTGAAACCGTGGGTACTCGTTCGGTTGAACACCACTCTCGAAAAGGCGAAGTTTGAGGAAATGATGAAAAAGAGAGGATACGCCGTAGAAGCAGGTAACTGGGTTGCTCACCTGGAAGATCAGGTACTTTACTTCAATTTTGACGAGGAGCGGTCCGAGATTCTTTTAGCCTTCGAACCGCCGAGTCTGACCAAAAGCAAGCTGGAAGAAGCGGGGATCCCACTCTCGAATCTGATGGAGCGCCTTTCCATTCCCAAAACTTACCGAGGATTGATCTTTGTGGACACCGGCAGTTTACTCGAGAAATTTATTGGGCTGGGGGTAGAATCTCACATGGTATTGACGACCCACCAGGAAGGGGACACGATAGTGAGCGAATTCACGCTACGATGAGGAGGTGTTTCGCATGTCGAAGAAGTATGTGTACTTCTTTGCAAACGGCAAAGCAGATGGCAACGCCCGGATGAAGGACATACTCGGTGGAAAGGGCGCTAACCTTGCTGAGATGACGAACATAGGTGTTCCTGTGCCGCCTGGATTCACCATCTCGGCAGAAGTGTGCGATTACTATTACAAACACGACAGAATGTATCCTGAAGGACTTAGAGAAGAGGTGGAACAGGCAGTACGGCGCTTGGAAGAAGCAGCTGGAAAGAAGTTTGGAGATCCCAGCAATCCGCTTCTCGTTTCGGTGCGTTCAGGAGCGGCGGTCTCGATGCCAGGCATGATGGATACCATTTTGAACCTTGGTCTCAACGATGTGACCGTTGAAGGACTGGCAGAAGCGACTAGCAATCCGAGGTTCGCCTACGACGCGTACCGAAGGTTCATCCAGATGTTCGGAGACGTTGTCTTGAAGATTCCGCATGAAGAATTCGAAAAAGTGCTGGAAGAGCAGAAGAAAATGAAAGGAGTTAAGCTGGATACCGAGCTTGACGTGGATGATTTGAAGGGAGTTGTTAGCGGGTACAAGGAGATCTACAAAAGGTACGGAAAGGAGTTTCCCCAGGACCCATGGGATCAACTTTGGAAGGCCATAGACGCGGTCTTTGGAAGCTGGATGAATGAACGCGCCATCAAATACAGGGAGATCCACGGTATAAAGGAAGGAGAGCTCCTGGGGACAGCAGTGAACGTGGTGGCGATGGTCTTTGGTAACATGGGTGAAGATAGTGGAACGGGTGTCGCTTTCACAAGGAATCCATCCACTGGAGAGAAGAAATACTACGGTGAATTCCTTCCCAACGCCCAGGGAGAAGACGTCGTCGCCGGTATCAGGACACCGCTTCCTTTGAGTGAGTTGAAGAATCGGATGCCGGAAGTGTACGATCAACTCGTTCGGGTCTTTGAAACCCTTGAGAAACACTACAAAGACATGCAAGATGTGGAGTTCACTATAGAGCGAGGAAAGCTCTTCCTTCTCCAAACCAGAACAGGTAAACGAACAGCTCAAGCGGCCGTCAAGATAGCAGTGGACATGTACAACGAAGGAATCATCACGAAGGAAGAAGCTGTTATGCGAGTGACCCCCGATCAAGTGGAACAACTACTGCACCCCACTTTTGATCCGGAAGAGAGAGCCAAGGCCGCGATTATAGGCAAGGGGCTTCCAGCTTCTCCGGGTGCAGCCACAGGGAGAGTTTTCTTCGATTCCAAAGAGGCCGAGGAAGCGGCCGCTGAGGGGCCGGTGCTTTTGGTTAGACCTGAAACCTCTCCCGAAGACATCGGAGGTATGGCAGCAGCACAAGGTATCCTCACTGCGCGCGGAGGCATGACTTCTCACGCTGCTGTTGTGGCAAGAGGGATGGGTAAACCTTGCGTTGTGGGATGCGAGGAAATAAGTATAGCGGATAACAGCTTCAAAGTAGGCGACGTTGTGGTCAAGAGAGGAGACTGGATTTCCATAGACGGTTCCACTGGAGAAGTGATGCTTGGAAAGGTGCCCACTAAAGTACCGAAGGGATTGGAAGGTCCCATCGCTACGCTCCTTGAATGGGCGGATGAAATTCGAAAACTCGGTGTCAGAGCAAACGCGGATATTCCGCGGGACGCGGAAGTAGCGAGGAATTTCGGAGCCGAAGGAATAGGTTTGTGCAGAACCGAGCACATGTTTTTCGAAAAGGACAGAATCCCCATCGTGCGACGGATGATCGTTTCCAAAACCAAGGAACAGCGGCAAGCCGCCCTTGATCAGCTTCTTCCCATGCAGAAAGAAGACTTCAAAGGCCTCTTCCGCGCGATGAAAGGATATCCGGTGACCATCAGGCTCCTCGATCCACCGCTTCACGAATTCTTGCCCCAGGAAGATTGGCAGTTGGAGGAAGTGGCGGAACAGATGGGTATCGATCTGAAAGAGTTGAAAGCCATCGTCGAAGAACTGAAAGAATTCAACCCGATGCTCGGACACAGAGGCTGTCGATTGGCGATAACCTATCCGGAGATCGCTGTGATGCAGACCAGAGCAATCATGGAGGCGGCCGTCGAGTTGAAGAAAGAAGAAGGAATCGAAGTCATCCCAGAGATCATGATACCTCTGGTGGGGCACGTCAATGAGATCAAATATCTCAAGAAGTTCATTGAAGAAACGATAAAAAGCCTCTTCGAAGAACATGGAGTTCGGTTAGAGTACAAGGTCGGTACGATGATCGAAGTACCGAGAGCTGCGGTTACCGCCGACGAGATCGCCAAGGAGGCGGAGTTCTTCTCCTTCGGTACCAACGACTTGACGCAGATGACTTTCGGGTTCAGCCGCGACGATGCGGGCAAGTTCTTGAAAGAGTACATTGACAAGAAGATCCTCGAGGTCGATCCCTTCAGGATACTCGACAGAACGGGTGTCGGACAGCTCGTTGAAATGGGAACGAAGAAAGGAAGGGCCTCGAGACCTGATCTCAAGGTGGGTATCTGTGGTGAGCATGGAGGCGAACCTTCGTCCATCGAGTTCTGCCATATCGTGGGTTTGGATTACGTGAGCTGTTCGCCGTATCGTGTACCTGTTGCGAGGCTTGCCGCCGCCCAAGCTGCGGTGAAACACGGATAATATGCAATTCTAATGCTTCCGCAAAGTTTCAACGAGCGATTAATAACATCACCTGGCTTTTGCGGAATGCAGAAGTCAGGTGATGTTATAGTCCCTTTGGTATTGAACCTTCTAACCCAACTTTGAAGAAGTCTTCATAGAGCGCTTGCAGAATTCTAAAATCTTACAGGAGGGATCAACCGCAAAAAAGATCTTGATAGCGGTTAGACCATATCATCCAGGCTGTTCCTCCTTTTTCCGAGCCTTCTCAGCACCACACGAATTCCAGCGCGATCTTGAAGGAAATTTCCACTGGCTTCTTCGGCGATAGATGGAGCCTTAGATGAGAGGTTAAGCTCGATCCTTGATAGACCTTTTCAAATCCACCTTCCGAATATGAAACGGTGTAAATGGGAAAGTACCAATGTTCCATTTCTCGTTCACTTTCGAAGATGAAGCACACTTTCCTATACTCGTCCACGACTCCAAATTGTTTTCCTGTAATACTTCCAAAATTCTTGAGTGAGCCAAGGTTTCGCCCGTCGGCGATGTAATACCTACCTTGACTTTCGGGAGCGAGAAGATTCACGTTGTTTTCGATGCCAAACCACACGTCTATCGGTTTGTTCCAAAGATTCGTGATGGTATAGATTACCCTTATTCTCTCGTTTTCAGGGAATATCTCTTTTTCAACGCTTATGGGTATCCATTCGGATCCAACCCAGACATGTCCGGCGCGCCAAAGCTTCACCAAAAGCCTTTTTGCATCTACCGAATATTGGTATGGTTGGTTCACGAAATCACCTTGCTCGGGGTACCGGCATTTTGAAAAACCCTCCAAGGTGGTCCATTCACCGAAAAAGTGGTCTATAAGCGCATAGCGCTCGTACCAATCGTAGGCTATCAAGTTTTCCAAGCCTTTTTCTCTCGTTAAAACGACATCGTGGATCGTTTTGGCTTTTCCAGCGGCACGGAGCTCCTCTTCCGTCAGCGCTTCTTGGAGCTTGTCATGGTAAGGCTCATACCTTCGGGTTAGGTTGTTGAGTAGATTCATGGATGGTTTCTTCACATCCAATTCGAAGAGGCGCCCTCCATAATGGGGGTCGAAGTAAAGGTTGAACTTTTTCGAGGAGATCAGAACTTCCTCGAACCCATCACAATCCAGATCCTCCACCTCCACCGAAGGGGAGAGATTTAGCAGCGATTCTGCTTTGACCAAGTTTGTGTACACGGCATCTCTAAGATGTGGTAGATACAATCCTCCAAAGACGCCGTGCCAATAAGCGTCGTTGGCTTGGGCCATCAGGTATCGTTTTTTCGCTTCTTCCGGTGGGTCTTCAACCCGCGACAGAAGGCGACTTACTCTTAGCATCTTCTTGTGCATGTTGTTGCTTTCGGTGTACTTGGCTAAGAAGGATCTCCACATTCCGCCTTTCAGGAACATGGACAGTCTTTCAAACTCCCCACTTTTGTTGAGTTCTTCGAGGAGTTCTTCAAATTCCTTTCTGGCTTTGGAGGGGAGCGCCCATTCCGTCATTTCGAGGTACGACGATATGGGCAGGTAAACCCTGCCCTTGGGCGGATACTTTTCCAGATACTCTTTAAAGGTCAGGGTTTTGACCCACTCGGTGTTTTCGATGGCTTGGAAGAAGTCTTCCAACCATCCTTTTTCGTACACGTGAGAATAGGTTTGGGGCCACACTCCGAACTTTTCGCCGTCGTCGAACATGACCTGTGCGTTTCCACCCTCTACACTGGCATGAAGGAGCAAGTGATTCAAAGTCGCCTCGGGCGGCTCGAAAGGTATGAGGTATCTGAGACGCTTGCTGATGGGGAAAACGTTCAGTGTGCGTCCGTCTTCTTCAGTGACATAGTAGCCGTTCAGTTCATCGTCGAAAAGACCAGCCCAGCGGAAATGGTTATCATCCACGACGGCATATTTAACACCGGCTTCGGCCAGAGACTTGGTGACAGATGGTTCCCATACCCTTTCTGCAAGCCACATACCTGTGGGTTCTGTATCGAAGAGCTCTTCTATTAAACGGGACAACCTCACGATCTGTTCAATCCGGTCCTTTTCGGGAATGACCGGAATGATGGGCTCGTAGTATCCACCTGTCGCTATCTCCAATCGTCTCTCGTGTACAAAACTTCGCAGCTTCTCGATATACTCGGGGTGATTCCTCGCAAGCCATTCCAAGAGCCAACCACTGAAGTGGACTGTCATCTTCACCCTGTGATTTTCGAAAACGTCGAAAAAGGGCCTATAGGCCCTTTGATACGCTTCTTCCAAAATGTGCTCGAAATTGCCGACCGGTTGATGGTTGTGTATACCGAAGAGAAAGTTTATTTTCTTCACCGTTTTTTTCACCTCTCATGGCGTTATCTGGCCAAGAAATTCCCGCATGCGGCTTATCTTGAGCTGCTCGGCTACCACTATGGATTCGAGCCCCTTGATAGAGGAGGTGAGCTCTCTGTTGACTATCAAGTATTCGAACTTGTACGCTTGTGAAAGCTCCCACCTGGCGTCTTCGAGTCTCCTTTGAAGCGATTTTTCTGACTCGGTTTGTCTCAACATCAGACGATTTTTGAGATCACTGAATGTAGGTGGTGCGATGAAGATAAAAACCGCATCGGGATAAAGCTCCATGATCTTAATGGCACCTTGCACGTCCACGTCCAGCAGTACGTGATTTCCCTGTCTTAATGCTCCTTCAACCTGTGACTTCGAGGTGCCGTAGTAGTAACCGTGGACCTGTGCCCATTCCAGGAACTCACCCCGATCCTTCAGCTTCATGAAGGTGCGTTGATCCACGAAGAAGTAATCCGTCCCGTTCTCTTCCCCCGGTCTCTTAGGTCTGGTGGTGTAGGAAACGGAAAACACGAGGTTGTCGAACCTCTTCAAAACTTCCCGGATGATCGTGCTCTTTCCCACACCCGAGGGTCCCGTGACTACGTACAAGATCCCCTTCACTGTTGACCCCCCGTCCTTGCGCGCTGTAGCGAACTTTCGATGTCGATGAGTGCTTGGACGAATCTCATGGCGATGGTCTCCGGCTGAATGGCGCTGAGGATAATGTGATTGCTGTCAGTGATCAGTATGGAACGGGTCTTCCTGCCGTAGGTTGCGTCTATGAGTTTCCCCTCATCCTTTGCTTGCTCTTTGAGTCTCTTCAAAGGCGAAGATTCAGGGTTCACAATGGCGATCACGCGATCTCCCACCACCACGTTCCCAAACCCTATGTTGATCAAGCCATACACGCTCTCTCCCCCTTTTTTTGAAGACTACAGAACGTTTTGAACTTGCTCTCTCAATTGTGAAACCGTCCATTTGGATTCGACAACGGTGTGTGAGATGTCGTTGAGCACGGTTTTGGAAGCGATGGTGTTCAGTTCACGTAGCATCTCTTGGCAGAGAAAATCCAACCTGGTTCCTACAGGTTCTTCTAAAGTTGCAAGCTCCCGCGCTCGCTCGATGTGAAAGCGAAGCCTCACTATTTCCTCTTCTATGTCACATTTGGAAGCGGCGGTCGCGATCTCCGTTTCGAGAATACCTTCGTCTGGTTGCACTTTCGAGTCTCGTAAAAGCTCTTTCACGCTTTTTTCGAGTCGTCCCTTTACTTCTTCTCTCTGCTTCTGAGCGAGGTTGTCAATATTTTCGACGAGCCCTTCCAGTTCGCTTAGTAAGCTCAGTATGTGAATTCTCAGACGCTCTCCTTCTTTTCCTCTCTCTTCATTCAGCATCTCCACAGCTTCTTTCAGCACTTCCTCTACTGTATACCAAAGTGCGTTCCACTCTTCTTCTTCAATCTCGACAACGAAGATCTCTTTGAACCTGCTCAGTGTATCCGTGGTAGTCGTGTCCGGTATTCCAAATTCTTCGCTCACATTTCTCAGTCCGCTTATCACTGCCCCAGCAAAGCTCATGTCGGGTTTCACCAAAGAGGATGGACCCAAAAAGATCAGACGAACCTTGCAGTTCACACTTCCACGCAGCAATCTTCGGGAGAGAAATCTGTGGACTTCGAATGCCAACCGGTGAAGTTCGGGTTGAACGGAAACGGAAAGGTTCAACCCCTTGGAGTTGAGGGACCTCAGCTCTACTTCTACACCCAACGAATCTCGGACCTTCTTCAGCTTGGTGTATCCCGTCATGCTCAGCATGTAAAAATTATAACATCCAAAACGTGGAAATTGTAGAATATTCAGAGATAATCGCTTGGGAGGTGTTCTAACTGTCCATATCCGAGATTTATGACGTCAAAGTGGTTCCGTTGGCACTACCCATCTCTTTGCGTTCTAACTCTGACTTCGGAATCCTTCTGATCCATGGATTCACCGGGTCTCCTCACGACTACCATTTTCTCGCACCTCGTCTTCACAGAGCGGGCTATAACGTGGAAATTCCGAGACTTCCCGGACATGGCACAACGTCGAAAGATTTCTTGAAAACGCGGGCTGAAGATTGGATCAGGCGAGCCTTGGATACGGCGCTCGATACCAGAAGTGTGTGGAAGAAGATGGGTATCGTGGGATTTTCCATGGGAGGGCTTTTGGCCACCATCGTTGCTTCGGCGGTCGGAGTGGATTCTCTCGTTCTGGCAGCACCGGCTTTCGGTGTCACCAACCACTGGTTCAATCTGGTGCCGCTACTCAGATTTTTTGTCCACCATGTAGAGAGAAAGCCAGAAGATATTCCACAATTCGACGATCCAGATCTTCAGACCCTCTCACGCGAATATTGGTCTAAGCATTGGATACCCGCCATTTACCAGCTTTGGCGCGTGAGAAGGATGGCGTGGAAGAGTTTGGAAAAGGTGAGGACCCCAACTCTTGTCATAGCGTCCAAAAAGGATAGAACAGTGCCCTTGGAGTCGGTTGCGAAAGCCTATGGTAGGATAAATTCAGCCGAAAAGCGCGTGGTCGTGCTCGAAGAGAGTGGTCACGTGGTAGTTGACGATGTCGAACGAGAGCGTGTAGCCGATTTAATAGCCGATTGGTTTCAAGAGACTCTAAGGGGGTGAAGAAAGTGTTTAGGAGTTCCAAGATTCTGATCGTGATCTTGGCGTTCTTGTTTTCCGCCCCACTTTACGCTCAAAAAGAAGACACGCGACCAGTAATCTTGATCCATGCTGTGGATCCGGGCAGGATTGCCAAAGAGATCGTGGCCTCAGTAGCGGAAACAGCTGTTTCTAAGGGAAAGATAAGAGTTGTTGTAAGGGAAAAGCTCGTCTTTGACGAGGCAAAGCTTGGCATGGCAGGATTCTTATCTGCCGAAACGCAGCAGGAGTTCAAGATGCTTGGTGCACAATATTTGGTGTTGTTGTATCCACTGGATCAAAAGTTAATGGTGAAATCCAGGGATGACGGTTACTCAGATCTCACCTTTTATTTGAAAGTGGATCTCAAGGTGGTACGGGTTGACACATCAGAGCTCGTGATCTCCAAGGTCTTCGAATCCAACGGTTATGCTAGCACGGGACCTTATACAAGCTTTGCTGAAGCCCGTGATAGGGCGGAAAAGTACGCGGTGAATTCGGTTGCCTACAACCTTTACTCGGAGCTTCACACGTTGGTGACGGTCAGAGCGTTGGTGGTAGCTCGTCAAGACAACACGGTGGTGATAAACAAGGGAAGGCTCGACGGTGTTGTTGTGGGAGCTTACTTCACCTTTCTCAAACTCACAGAGATCGCAGGCGATACTTATGAAAATACAGACGGTATAGCTGTCGTGGAAAGAGTTTCAGATCACACGGCTATCCTCAAGGTTCTCGAATGGCCAAAATTCGACCTGACAGGCAACGTGATGGTGAAGGAACTTCCCAGAGAAACGGGTGGCTGGGGTATATTTTCATTCGGGATTCTTCACAATCAGGGTAGCGAATTGGGTAATTACGGTGCAGACGCAGAGTTTTATGCCACTGAGTACTGGCTTGTAAAACTCGCGTTCCACGCCACGGATTATTTCGGCACGGGCATCAACGCGAGCATGAGATTGGGTGTTGTGGAAGGTAGATGGTTTTATGCAGATAAGAGTTTTCTCGCGATGGGAGGATCTGTGGGATTCGATAGGTACACGGCGATCAGAGGCAGGTATGCGGGTTTCCTCTTCGGCGGATCTGTGGGAGTAGATACCATCAACTACGTTGAGGATATGGTGAGCGCAGCTTTTTTGATACCATTTGTTGAGATGCACGCTGGGTTTAGAGTACGTATAGGAGGGCTCGTACTCTCACCTGCTGTGGGATATCAGCTTTCCTTCCCGTCGGGCTGGATCGATCTGAGTCAGGACGTGGAAGCACTCCTCCCAGAAAAGACTTCTGGAAAGATACCTGGGGGTATGACGGTCGGGCTTTCCATAGGATGGGCTTTTTGATTATAGGAAGTTCAGAGCTTCCCCATAACATGGAATGGACGCTCACCCGGCGCTTGTGAGGCTGTGTGACCGTGTGGGATCCTATTAAGCGATTCATGTGAAGAGACAGAGGTTTTCACATTGCAGAATGCTTGTCTTGCGTAGCGCCGAAGCGAGCACTCGTACAAACGGGCACCGAGCTACATCCATGT
>Ga0180300_10000731_pt1 | contig 14766 bp, 8 predicted proteins | sample GuaBasSediGuay15_FD_121798 | JGI IMG/M metagenome (GOLD analysis project Ga0180300, IMG submission 121798) | Subseafloor sediment microbial communities from Guaymas Basin, Gulf of California, Mexico - Guay15, Core 4569-2, 21-24 cm | ecosystem: Environmental > Aquatic > Marine > Hydrothermal... | reverse complement strand
GACCCGGACGACGTGAAGCGGGCCATCACCAGCAAGACCGTCCTGGTCTCGGTAATGCATGGCAACAATGAAATAGGCACCATAGAGCCAATCAGTGAGATAGCCAGGATCGCCCGTGACCGGGGTGTCAGCTTTCATACTGACGCTGTGCAGACCGTCGGCCACATTCCGGTAAGCGTGGATGAACTTGGAGTCGACCTGCTGGCCATCTCAGCTCACAAGCTCTACGGCCCAAAAGGGATAGGCGCCCTTTATGTTCGGGCAGGGACGCGGATCGCCCCGCTCATCCATGGCGGAGGTCAGGAGCACGGACGGCGGGCAGGGACGGAGAACGTTCCTGCCATTGTCGGTCTTGGCAAGGCAGCGGAGATCGCCCGAAATGAGATAGCCAACGAGGTTACAGCTATCGCCAGCCTGCGGGACAGGCTTATCCAGGGGCTTCTCGAGCGTATTAACGGTGCCCGTCTCAACGGCCATCCGTTGCACAGATTGCCCAACAACGTGAACGTGAGCATCGAGTCTGTGGAAGGCGAGGCGGTCGCCAGCAGTCTGGACCTGGAAGGCATTGCCGTCTCTACTGGCTCAGCCTGTAGCTCAGGTGAACGTGGGGCGTCCCACGTGCTGCTGGCCACAGGGCTGCCGGCAGAATTGGCCCGCGGCTCCCTGCGGCTCACCCTGGGAAGAGACACAACCGACCGTGACATAGAGCGGGTGCTCGAGGTGGTGCCTCGGATCGTTTCCAGGCTCAGGGCTAGCTCTCCTCTGGCCAGGGGCAGAGAGTGAGACGGGCGAAGAGGTCGTCTTGGAGGTCACCCAGATCGGTAAGGAGTGCCATACCAGGTGCGCCATCTTCCGCGAGGTCGGTAGCTGCATTATGCCCCAGCAAGGTGTATTCGCCAGGGTACTCCGTGGCGGGTTGGTCCAAGCAGGAGACGGGATAGAGTTGAGGAGAACAGACGACACTAATGGATGAGGCGCAGAAACTCACCGTTTGGCGTATCACTGGCGCGGGTCAAGGCAACGCTGAGGACATGGTCGTTAGCGAGTTTGCCCTGACCATTTCCTTCAACAACCAGGATCTGGTAACCTTGCTGTGCTCTCCCACCAGGCTCAGACAACTGGCCATTGGCTTCCTCCACTCTGAGGGGTTGGTCAAGGGCAAGGAAGACTTGAAGAAGGTGGTCGCCGATGAGAAGCGCGGGCTGGTCTGGGTGGAGACGCACGATGGCAGGGACGCCGACCGCGGGGTCTTGCTCAGGCGGGTGATAACATCAGGCTGCGGAAGCGGGCCCTTCCTCCAGGGCATCGCCGATCTTCACCACGAGATGAGAGTGGAATCAGGACTCACTATATCCCCCGATGACGTATTCGGCCTGGTGCACCAGTTCCAGGACTACTCCGACCTGCACAGGGCAACCCACGGTATCCACAGCGCCGCCCTATGCGATGCCGGCCGCATACTGGTATTCAGCGACGACATCGGAAGGCACAACGCCATCGACAAAGTAGTGGGCGAATGCCTGTTGAGCGAAATCCCAACACACGACCGGGTGATGGTCATCAGCGGCAGGGTGTCCTCGGAGATGCTACTCAAGGTGGCCAGGAAAGGCATACCAGTGCTGGTGTCGATCTCGGCACCCACCGACCTTGGTGTAAAGCTGGCCAATGATCTGGGTATAACGCTGATCGGCCTGGTCAGAGGAAAGAGAATGAACGTGTACTCCGGCAGATGGAGGGTAAGGAGCGATGAACGAAGGACGTGATCGCCTGGTCGAGAGAATCACTGCCTTGAAGGCAAGAAGAAAGGCCATCATCCTGGCGCACAACTATCAGCTTGGGGAGATCCAGGACATAGCCGACTTTGTGGGCGACTCTTTGGAGCTCAGCCAGCGGGCGGCCGACTCCCAGGCGGAGGTGATCATTTTCTGCGGCGTACACTTCATGGCTGAGACGGCCGCTATACTGTGCCCGGACAAGGTAGTACTGCTGTCTCACGTGCACGCGGGCTGTCCCATGGCCGACATGGTCACCGCCGAGGCCTTGCGCCAGAAGAAGGCCGAGCACCCTGGAGCCACAGTTGTCTGTTATGTCAACAGCTCAGCCGAAGTCAAAGCAGAGTCGGATGTATGCTGCACCTCTGCCAATGCTCTCGACCTGGTACGGGGATTGGACTCCACGGAGATACTCTTCGTGCCCGACAAGTACCTGGGCCACTACGTGGCCGCACAAACCGGGAAACAAATGGTCCTCTGGCCCGGCTACTGCCCCACTCATACCCGCATACAGGCCGCTGACATCGCCAGGTTGAAAAGCCAGCATCCGCAAGCGGAAGTCATGGTGCACCCGGAGTGTCGGCCCGACGTCATCGAGTTGGCCGATTTTGTTCTGAGCACCGGAGGCATGTGCCGCCACGCACGTGCCACCGCCGCCAGAGAGATAATCGTCGGCACCGAGATCGGCCTGGTCTACCGCCTCAGGAAAGAGAACCCGGAGAAGGTGTTCATTCCCATCTCAGAACAAGCCATCTGTCCCACCATGAAACTGACCAGACTGGAAAATGTGCTCTGGTGCCTGGAGGAGATGTCCCCCCGGGTGGAGGTACCTCAAGAGACTCGCCTGAGGGCCAAGGCGGCTGTAGACAAGATGCTCGGTGGCTAGTGCACTTCTTTCCGCTGCACGGCCCAGACGGCCAGTCCCATCGCTACCGCAGAGATTGTCAGCCAGATGGCTGTGGACATGACAGGGCTGACGTAGTTGGTCAGCTCAAGCGACGGCGGAAGGGCACCGATATCGGGGTCGAAGCTCTCTTGCATCCCTTTGTAGGTACCGGCAAAGACCGTCATGAAGGGCTGGTTCTGGGGCATCATCTGGCCGGCTGCGGCCTGGTCGAGGAGCATGGTGAAGGTGTTGCCCAGGTGGTAGCCCCCATCGAGGTAGTACAGATAGAAAGACTCGTAAGCACCGCTGAATGTCGTCCTGGGCACTATCCCGACAAGGAAGACCACCATGATGAGGAGCATGGCCACCATGGTGATCTTCACCCTGCTTTTCATCAGGGCGGAAAGGGCCACCGCGATAGACCCGAAGGCAAGAGTCACCAGAAGTGAATAGAGAAGCATCCAGGGCACCAGGCTGAAGACCGCATCGAAGGTCTGGGGGTCGATGGGCAGCACGATCCATAGTATCACAACGCTCAAGAGCAGCACTATCGTCTGTATCAGCATGGCGTTGGCTACCAGGGCGAGGAACTTGCCCATCACGAAATCAACGCGGCTTATGGGCTTGCTCACCATGATAAGAAGAGTGCCCTCGGTGTCTTCCTTGGAGATGAAGCCAGCGGCGGTGGCGGCCACCGAGATCGCTAGGAACAGACCTGCTATCCACATGAAGGCAAGAAGGGTGAAGTTATCAACCAGGTAATGAGTCTGCATCTGGAGAGACATGGGACGACTCATTCCCTGACTCCAGACAGCTGACATGATGCCTGTGAACAGGACGCCAATGACGACGAGCGCTGCCGTTCTCTTCAGACTCAGCAGGTCATGCAACGTCTTGGCAAAGATGACATGAAACCTCATTCCGCTTCCAGTCCCATCTTCCTGCGGTAGATCGTCTCCAGGGTTACCTCTTCTTGGCTGAAGTGGTCCAGCAATGCCCCTCTTTCACGGATCACCTCCACCACCTGCCGCTTCAGAGAAACTCCGTCTTGACTCACCAGGTGAATGAAGCCTCCCTCATCAATCCAGCTATCACTGATCAGTGACCTGGTTCGCGCCTTGATGGCATCCAGTACAGCGCCATTGTCGGACGTCTTCAAAACGTACCGGTCCTTCGAATAAGCTTCCTTCAGGTTCTGCATGCTGTCCTCCGCCACCACGCGCCCCTTGTTGATCAACGTAACCGAGTCGACCAGATGCTCCAGCTCACCCAGGATGTGACTGCTGATGAAGATGGTTACACCCCGTTCCTTCGACGTCTCCCTCAGCTTGCCGAGAATGGACATCCGTCCCGTCGGGTCAAGGTTGGCCGTCGGCTCATCCAGAATAAGCAACTCCGGATCGTGAATGAGGGCCTGGGCCAGGCCCAGTCTCTGCTTCATACCGGCGCTGAAACCTCCTACCTTGCTTTCCGTGAACTTACCTAACTCCAGCCAGTCCAGCAGATCGATGGCCTTGCGCTCCACATCCCCTGCAACACCACAGACACGGGCCATGTAGACCAGGTAGTCCAGGGCACTCATCTCGCGGTAGAAAGCGGGGTGCTCTGGCGAATAGCCGATGAGTCTCTTGGCAGCCACTGAGCCAACAGGTTGGCCCATGATGTAGCCACTTCCCCTGGTGCACCTGATGGCGCCTATCAGCATCTTGATCGTGGTCGTCTTTCCGGCACCATTCGGGCCGATGAACCCATGGACAGCGCCCCGCTCGATCCTGAGGTCTATGCCATCAACAGCGACGAACTTGCCAAACTCCTTGGTCATTCCCTTGGTCTCGATCATCAGGCTATCGCTCATGCCGCAACCTCCTGCGTCGAGACCTGAACCTCTTCCACAGAATGGGCGACGCCGCAGCCAGCAAGGATACCACAAGCGCAGAAGAGGCCGTGACTACAGCCCCAGGGCCCTTGTGGACTTCAAAGGTCACCGCTGCATATATGGCCCTCCCGTACTCGTCCAGAGAACGAATAACCAGCTCGTGCTGGCCGCGAGCAACTTCCAGGAGAACCGTGTTCTCATTAGTGCGGGCCACCTCGGCACCGTCGATGAACACCTGATTGAAGGCGCCACTCAGCACGCCATCCCAGGCAAGAGCAACCGGGGAGGACTGGTCGCTTCCCTCGGCTGGAGTGGTGATACTGAGACTGTTGAGCACGTTCAAGAAATATATCCCCCCACCTGGCACGAGGGCGGCGAACTCACCCTCGTTTCCTGCTTCCAGTATCTGACTACCCAGTATGTTGAACTCGGCAATAACCCTTTCATTCGCCACATCAACCACCACCAGCCACGCTTCCTTGGGCCAGCCGGTTCCTCTATCGCCACCTGCCGCAGTCTCCGTCAGCATGGTCACCACGGCCAGATCTCTTACCCCGTCGCCATTGCAGTCTCCGATCTCCCTGATGGAGGCGCCAGGGTGCCAGCGGCGCTCCCATTTCACATTCTGGTTGATCTCTTCCAGGGCAATCTCCTTCAGCAACTCGTTGTGAGCCACGTCGTATAGACTGACTATCGCACCGGGCTGGTCGTGGAGGAACCTGATGACAGCAAGGTCAGGCATTCCATCGTCATTCACATCGGATATACCCCCGGCTGGCATGAGTCCCCGGAGGCCTACGCTGTCAAACAGCCATGATTCCTGGAAGTCACTGAACCGCCACAGAGGACTCCCGTCTCTTCCGCTGGCGACCTCGACCTCTGGTCTATCGCTGTCCGGACGCCATCTCCAGAACAGTACGTGATCCGCGTAACCATCGCCATCGAAGTCGGCTGACGAGAGGTCGTGACTGAAGTCACCTTCGCCTCCGTGCATCTCCCATTGCAGAAAGACCTGGCCGGTCACCGGCGATGCTATGGTATACACGGGAGCCTTGTTCTCCTCGTTGCGGGGAAAGACGACCTCTTCCACGCCATCGCCATCAACGTCCCCCACCAGATCGATCTGCGAAGGGTTCGTCCCCTCGTTTGCCTCTGCTATGAACAGCACTCGGCTCCCTGCGTCCTCACTACTGAAAACTAGCCGGTTCTCCTCCAGCACGCTGATACTGGTGAATATCTCTCCCCAGCCACAGACCAGGAGATCGCCCACGCCATCCTGGTTCAGATCGCCTAGCGACCTGTACCATCTCTCCCCTCCTTCTTGACAGGCCCATTCCTCAGGGATGATGCGCAGGAAGGGGTCTTCATACACCCACGGGTTGTAGGTCCTGAACCAGAGAAGATCGCCCGCCGTGTCCAGCATGAACACATCCTGCCGGCAGCCCACCAGCAAGGCCGGGCTTCCTCCCAGGTCTATGACGTCCAGTGACCTTATCCTCTTGTTGATCCTTCGCCACTCACTGCCGTCATTCAGCCATTCCTCCAGATCGGCGACCCACTGCGGGCTGTTCAGCCAGCCCTGGTCATACTCGCCCCTTTCGTCAAGGACGCGCCCAACGAAGTCATCCACCTGCTTCTTGAGGTAGGGCTTGCTGGCCAGGCCTGGAAACATATCATAGTAAGCCTGCTGGACACCCTTGGCCAGCGTCGCATTCACCAGAGAGACAAACTCCTCCGGCGACGACTGTTTTGCCTGGTACAACTCGTCAAGCATGCCATAGTAGGTCTGGCTGACTACAGGCTGATCAAGCAGCACGGAACCGTCAGCGCCACTGAACGCCGCTAACCTGTACCCCTCCCCGTAGCTCCCCTCCGCATGCGGTTGAACGTAGCCGACAATGTCCTGTTTGCCATCGTTATCGAGATCAGGTGCCACCAGTATGTTCGCTATGCCGGCAATTTCTGCCAGGTCGTCATAGGGTACCTCGTACAACCAGGGCCTTTCCCCGGTGGCTCCATCCACCACGTAAAGGACTCTAGCAACATACTGCTCTTCCCCTCCAGGCAAACGCTGCTTGGACCAGACAAGCATGTCCGGTGTCTCATCGCCCGTGAACTCGCCCTCCGCCACACCAACATCGCCTATCCTTGGGTAGTGCCACAGCACTTCGCCCTCCGTGGAAACACACAGAAGGTCATCATAGTCCGATGCGACTATGAGGCTGCCATCCTCGCGCTGATGCACCCAGTACCTGCTCTCCTTGGCCGATCCACCAGATACGAACTCCAATGTCTCTGCTTGCCCACCATCTACCAGGGAAACCAGTGCTAAGGTTGCCCTTGAATCACGGGGCGCTTGAGGTACAAGCAGAAACTGCTCTTCATCTATGACAACCGTGCTGATGCGGGCTGCAGATCCCAGGCTAAACGGCGCCTTGTCCCACAACACTTCGCCCGATGCCGAGTCGAGCGCAAACAACCCTGAGTTCATCGCCGGTCCTCCCTGGGTCGTCTCCTGCCCGAGATAGGCCTGGGCCAGCAGGTCTCCAGTGCCATCGCCGCTGATGTCCGGCACCAGCGACAACCTGAGGTTGAAGAAATTGGCATCGCCAGGGCTGGTCGGCATCTTGTTCTTGCCGCTGTAGTACCGGTACAGAAAGCTTGAACTGCAGTCAAACAGGGCGGATGTTTCCCAGTCAACACTCCCATCCTCGAGGTCCACCAGGCGGACCTTGCCGTCCTCAGAGCTCAGGGCAATCTTGCCCCGGCCTTCGATCGTCACGGACACGATGTCCCACACAGACCTGTCAATGGTAGCCCACATCCCGCCCTGCTCGTCAAAGACTACACACTCTTCCGCTATCTTCCTCTCCCAAAGCAACTCGCCCGTCTGCCCGCTGAGCAGGTAGATGACCCCAGCCTGGGCACCCGTCACGAAGTCCTCTACGCCATCGCCATCCACATCGGGTACAGAGGTCACCTTCCACAGGTTGCCCCCGGCATCAAACCGCCACACCTGATGACCATCGCGCCCATCCAGAAGGTATAGACAGTAGCCTGACGTAGCCACCACATCCACGTAGCCATCATCGTTCACGTCAGCGGCAGCTTCCAGATCAAAGGTGGAAGTCTGCACCTCCGTCCACAGTACGTTCTCAAGAAAGGCGTCCTGTCTGGGAGCAAACTGCCACACCTTGTCGCCGTCCACCCCATCATAGCAGCGGATGTTGGGGAAATGGGTATCATCGACGGCCAGGGCTATCTCCGCCTGACCATCTCCTGTCGAGTCGGCCAAGCTGACGACATCCGTGACCGTTCCCGGGGTGGGGATGAAACAGAGCAATTCTCCTTCGGAGACGATGTACAGCCCCTTCGATGTCCCCAGCAAGACCGCCTGCTCACCGTCCAGTTCCATAGTGACGATGCCGGTTCCGATCGTGCCTGTCAGCCCAACTGCTAGAGACACCACAGATGGGTCAGGGTCGGCCGCACTACCGGAGAGATCCGACGCAGCCGCTATCGCTGCCGGGCCACCTGAGCGCAGCGCCGGACCGGTCAGGCCCAACACCGGCCCGACCAAGAAGGCCATCAGCAGGAACGCCCTCAGAAGCTTACCGTGAAGCCGAAGCGCTTTCGCCACTCTCACTGCCTTCAGGTACAATCCCCAAAAAGCGACCTGTCCTCGCCCAGAGGATAGAAGCGGCCGTCTGTAGTCACAACTAGGGCGGCACCAACTTTTGCTGGGGGAAAACAAGCAAAATTGCCTGCCCCAAAACTTCGCTCGTTCAATTGATGTGCCGTGTTCGCGGGTGCTATAATTCGGCTTGAACCCCACAATGGACGTCCTCCAAGGCTTGAATCCCGCCCAGAGAGAAGCCGTAGAGACCATCGAGGGCCCTCTACTCATTCTCGCGGGACCGGGGAGCGGCAAGACCCGGGTCATTACGCATCGCATCGCGTATCTCGTCAAGGTCTGGCACATCAGCCCGCGTCGAATCATGGCTGTGACCTTCACTAACAAGGCAGCCCGCGAAATGAAGGAGCGCCTGCACAGGCTTGTGGGACGCTCCGCGCAGGAAGCAACCGTGGGAACCTTCCACGCCATCTGCGCAGCCATCCTGCGTCGCGATGGCAGGGTAGCGGGCATTGACCCGAGCTTCGTCATCTACGACGAAGAGGACCAGATCGGCCTGATAAAGCGCAGTCTCCAGGACCTCGGCATCGACCCCAAGCGGTACCCACCAAAGGCCTTTCATTCAGCCATAGACCAGGCTAAGAGCCAACTCATCACGCCCGAAGCCTACGACAGGCAGCAGCAAGGCTACTTCGGTGAGGCAGTCCAGAGGGTCTACAGGCAGTACCAGACGCTCCTGGATCAGAACCACGCCCTGGACTTCGATGACCTGATCGTGAGGACTTACTACCTGTTCCAGAGTCATCCGGAGGTGCTGTCGAAGTATCAGTCGCGCTATCTGCATGTCCTTGTTGACGAATTCCAGGACACCAACGTGGCCCAGTACGCCGTGGTGAAGCAGATAGGTGGTAAGTATCGCAATATCTGCGTGGTGGGAGATCCCGACCAGTCCATCTACTCATGGAGACACGCCGATCTGCGCAATATCCTCCGCTTCGAGAAAGACTATCCCGAATCGAAGGTCGTATACCTGGAGCAGAGCTATCGATCCACCAAGACCATCCTGGAGGCCGCCCATCAGGTCATCTCAGTAAATCGAGACCGCAAAGAGCATGGGCTCTGGACCGCGAACGATGTTGGAACGCCGATCCGTGTGGTCAGCACCCTGGACGAGTCAGACGAGGCGCACTTCGTGGTGGCTGAAATCCAGCGACTGGTGAGCCAGAGAGAGGCAAGGCACTCGGATTGCGTGGTGATGTACCGCACGCACGCGCAGTCGAGAGCCCTGGAAGAGATGTTCCTAAGATACGGTATCCCATATCAACTCGTGGGCGGGACCCGCTTTTACGAGCGCCGCGAGGTCAAAGACGTAGTCGCTTATCTCAGGCTGATCCGCAATCCTTATGACAGCGTCAGTCTTGCGCGCGTGATCAACACTCCCCCACGCGGCATAGGCAAGAAGACGATCGACGATCTGCTGCAATGGACAAAGAGCCTTGGCATCGCGCCGTACACAGGGCTGAACATGATTGCCAGCGACGAACCCATCCCACACTTCAGCGGGCGCACTGCCCAGGCGTTAGCAGGATTCTTCCATCTGTTGCATGAACTAATAGAGGCAAGCCGGGAGCATGGAGTGGCCGACCTGATCGACCTTCTGGTCCGCAAGACAGGCTATCAGCACTACCTCCTCGAAATGGATGACGGAGACGAGCGCTGGGAAAACGTCATGGAATTGCACGGAATAGCACGAGAGCTCCAGCACCTCTCTCCCAGAGAGAGCCTGGACTCCTTTCTCGATGGAGTGACTTTGTTCACAGAGGCGGACCGGCTCGATGACACGAGAGATGCTGTGACACTCATCACGCTGCACCAGGCCAAGGGCCTGGAGTACCCGATTGTCTTTATAGTGGGTATGGAGGAAGGCGTTCTACCCCACTTCAGGTCCTTTGACGACCCCGGCCAGATGGAGGAGGAGCGTCGTCTCTGTTATGTCGGCATGACCCGCACCAAGAGCCGCCTATACCTGGTCAATGCGATGCGACGCCGACTCATGGGCGGCCTCAATGCCAATCCTCCGTCCCGCTTCCTGCAAGACATCCCGCCACGTCTGGTCGAATCGGCCAAGCTAGTAGAAGGGGAGGCGTGGCCAGCACCAGTCGCCGACCGTGAGACCAGCCTTGAAGCTGGCGACTACGTCCAGCATGCCAGATTTGGCGAAGGGGTGGTATTGAGCTGCCATCCTGCCAGGGGTGACCAGGAAATCGTGGTTGATTTCGGAAACGCTGGTACGAAGAGGCTGCTGCTGAGCCTGGCACCCCTAAGGAAGATTGACGGCTAGCCGACTGGCAGCCGAGCCATATTACGGGAAAGCGTAGCGGCCCGGGGCTTCATTCGGGCACGCCACTGCCGCTGGAGCCAGTCCAAGGCCCTCTTTGTATCACTGGCCACCCGCTCCTTGTCACTGTTTTCCAGCCGATACTTGAATAGCCAGTAGGTGAACTCTTTTTGTTCCAATAACGTGATCAAGTCGCCCGAAGGGTGACCTCGCTCGCTGCGGAACCGCTCTAGCAGCGAACCCATATCGGCACCGTAGACACGGCGGTACGCTTCTTGCTGAACGTACTCGCTCTGGCCATTGGCAAACCGGCTGCGCTCCTTCTGCACCTCTTCCTCAACCACGGCAATCAACGCTTCCTCCACAACCACTCCGTAGAGGTAGTTGAGGTAAGCCCGGTACTTGGCCTCGCCAATGAGAGCCCTGAACTCACTTGCTGAGACCTCAACGGGGGGGCTCGCGAAGAAAAGCAGGTTGACCTTCTCCTCTTCGGGCAAAAGCCCATCGATTTCGAGACACAGGCGCTCAGCTAGCAGGAGCCAATCGAACGCCTCGCCACCGACCAAATAGCAGTAATACTGGTCACCATAGATCTCCTCACCACTGGTCCACAACCCTATAGCCTCAAGCAAGGCGAAGTACCAATGTCTTCCGCTGGAGACGGCCTGCCGAAGATGCTGAATCGCCTCCGCATCAGCACGACATAGGCCAAGCTTCTGGTACATCATAGCTGATTCTAACATATTCCGTCGCCCTCATGCCAGGCACCTGCTCTGGTGGGGAAGCGTAATCTACTGTCGCCAGAAAGCAGGGGTGTACCCTCTCAGAGAACATGGAAATCTGGTAGTCAGATACGCAACGAGGTACAAACGTGGGCGAGGCGCTAGCTCACCGGTTCTTGCCCTTGCCAGCTCGCCTCACCAAGTAATACCCTGCTCCCCAGGTCACACCAGCCACAGACCAGCCTATCATGAGGCCAACCGGCGAAGGGGCAGCGCTAACAGGGGCGCACCCACACGTCCCCAACCCACCCCCGGCTGTTGCCTCAATGTAACCGGGCTTCTCCTCAGTGTCAGAGCCTCCCGGGCCGGTCACCGTAAGGGTCACGCTGTACACGCCCTCGCCAAAGGACTGAGTCGGGTTCCTAGCCGTGCTATCCACTGTGCCGTCACTGTCAAAGTCCCAGGCGTACGAGTCAATCACCCCGGTCGACTCATCGGTGAACTGGACATTGAGGGGTGCGTCGCCCGAAGTCGGACTGGCGCTGAATGCAGCCACCGGCGCCGCAGGCACCGGGCCAGTGCTGAAGGATGTTTCCTCCGACCAGTCTGACCAGATCCCTTGGCTGTCCTGGTGTCTGACGTGCCAGTAGTAGGTAGTGTCATAGCGCAGCTTGCCGGGAGATACCTTGTAGCTGGTCAGGTTCTGCGTGTCCCTGCCGCTTGTAAGGGTCGGATTGGAGTAGTCTCCTGATGTGCTGGTTATCTGCCACTCCGAAGCTGCATGCTTGTCTCCAATCTCGGGGTCGACAAACGGAGAGGACTTCAGTTCCGGCGTTACACCCGTGTCGCCAGCCCCATCAATCGGCCACACGTTGCCTGGCTGCTCCGGCGGTGCACTGGCAGTGGAAAAACTCGTCTCACTTGAGTAGGCTGACCAGGCACCATGGTTGTCCTGATACCGCACCCTCCAGTAGTACGTGGCAACATGCGCAAGGTAGCCCTCGGGCAGGGACAACGTGGTCTTGTTTTCTGTGTCCCTGAGACTATCGTACACCGGGTCTGAATAGTCCCCTCTTGTAGCAGTAATCTGCCACTGGGATGCAGCATGGCTGTCTTGGTCATCAGGGTCCACAAAAGGCGACGACGTCAGGGTAGTCTCCACGCTTAAACCCTCAGCGCCGTCTGCAGGAATCAAGTTGGTGGGATGCATCGGAGGGTTGCTTACCTTTATCACCCAGGCATCGAAATCGCCAGAGCCGTAGGATGATGTCTCACCAGCGATGATGTAGCCGTCCTTGGTCACGAACACTGATCGAGCAAGGTCAGCACCGAAGCCCCCGAAAGTCTGGTCCCACTGAACGTTCCCGGCCGCGTCGGTCTTCACCAGCCATGCATCCACAGCACCACTCCCATACGAGGAAGTCTCTCCCACGATGACGTAACCACCGTCCGATGTCACCTTCACTGAGTACGCTATGTCATTTCCTGGCCCCCCAATCCATTTGGTCCACTGCTGTGTACCAGCCGAATCCGTCTTCAGCAAATAGAAATCGTACCCACGGTCTGTTACATAGAACGCACCGGCAACAATGTAGCCCCCGTCGCTGGTCTGCTCCACCGAGTACCCAATGTCAAGACCCGTCCAACCGTATATGCGATACCACTCTTGCACGCCATTTGCGTCGGTCTTGATCAGGTAAACATCACTGCTGCCCCGACTCTTCTGATTGCCTGACTCTCCATCCCACTCGGAGTAGGTCTGGCCGACCACGATGTATCCTCCATCGTCTGTCTGCCGCACTGAGCGGGCAACATCGAGACCCATTCCCCCGAAGGTCTTCTCCCAGACCACGTTGCCGTTTGAGTCCGTCTTCCCCAGGTACACGTCGCTGCTAGCATGTATCTGTGTGTGAACCTGTCCGGCAACAATATAACCCCCGTCCTTTGTCTGCCGTACCGAATAAGCTTTGTCAGCCTGACCCGCCACCCCCCCGATCGTGGTTACCCATACCTGGTCCCCGTTCAGGTCAGTCTTGATGAGCCAGACATCGTATCCCCCATCACTGGAGTAGGTAATACCGGCAATTATGTAGCCATCAGGCGCCCCAGCCTCCCACGTCTGTTGAACTGACCAGCCTTCATCGTAGAATGAACCATCGAACGTCTTCTCGAACAACCCAGGACCGGAAGTGCTTCCACTCTCATCCGTCTTGATCAGGTAGATATCGGAGTCACCTCCCGTGGCCGCGCCCTTGGTCCCGACGACGATGTACCCACCATCCGATGTCTGCTGTACCGAGCATGCCCGGTCATCGTGCGTCCCTCCGTAGACCTCCTCCCACTCCGCAGCAGCCAGAGGGCCTTCGTCGGCCAACACCGAGCCTCCTGCGAGCACGACAGAAAGGCTCACACCCAACAGAGATACCACCAGGAACCTGGCAATCAACCCTCGGTGCTTCATCTAATGCATCGCTCCCCGTATTTGTACTCGATCGGTATACCCCATGCCATTCCCCAGCCAGGCACGGCGCTGAACTGACTGATGCCAGGGGCAATAAACGATTTGGACACTGATGGCGGTCTTCCCCCCACGGGTAGCACACGCGTTACGTTCTTAAATAACACAACGGGCTACCTTTGTCAATCGGAATTGCTGGGCACGATGACACTATTGCCACGGAACACCAGCGTTACACTACCGAAGGACGGCCGTTTCAAAGTGTCACGCATCCTTTCCACGTCGCCAATCCCACGTATCGGTGGGCTTCTCTGCTGCCGCTCCTATTCTCGAAGGCCCTTGGACGCACCACAAGCCGCGGCAATCTGCCCGCAAGACAGCTTCTGAGTCGACTCCATGTCCGTGGGTCCAGCCTGGTACAGACAACAAATGGCCATACGCAGCCTGATCACCTGGCATCGCCCTGCCCGCCCTGGAGCGCTCAAGCGTGGTCTTACACAGGAACAACGCTCTTGGAGGCATCCCAGAAGTGGTCGACGACCCGGCGGTCCCAGCTACCCGTTGACTAGGCTGTGACCGTTAGCGTCGACGTCAGAGTAAGAACTCCACGTGCCGTCAGACGCTTGAGCGAAGACCCACCAGTAGTACCTGGTACCATCCCCCGGATACCCTGTATCTACATGGGTGGTCACGTCGCCCACATCGATGACGGCCTTCCTGCCCGGCTCGTACCACAGCCGAGGGTCCGTGCTGACTATCAGTCTGTAGTTCGTAGCACCCGCGATAGCAGTCCACTCATACGCCACGGAGTCACCCGCAACAGCAGCGCCATCACCCGGAGACAGAAGAGTCGGCGCACCTACACTCAGCGTGGTGAAGCTGCGGCCATTTGTATCCACATCCGAGTATGGACTCCATGAACCATCAGGAGCTTGGGCAAAGACCCACCAGTAGTACTCGGTGCCGTTCCATGGGTACCCCGTGTCCTCATAGCTGGTGACATCGCCTACGTCGACCACGGTCTTTCTCGGCGCCCCGTACCAGAGCTCGGGGTCCGTGCTGACTATCAGCCTGTAGTTC
>Ga0180300_10000730_pt1 | contig 14766 bp, 11 predicted proteins | sample GuaBasSediGuay15_FD_121798 | JGI IMG/M metagenome (GOLD analysis project Ga0180300, IMG submission 121798) | Subseafloor sediment microbial communities from Guaymas Basin, Gulf of California, Mexico - Guay15, Core 4569-2, 21-24 cm | ecosystem: Environmental > Aquatic > Marine > Hydrothermal... | reverse complement strand
GAAGTCCGTGACGGAGGGGCTGGGGGCGATATCTGGAGCGTTTGACTACCTGCGCGGATACATAGAGGGCCTCTTCAGGGCATTCGGCGAGTCCGTATCGGGAGCCCTGAAGGCGGTCCAAGACGCCCTCACCAGCGCTGGACAGACCATTAGCACGTGGATACAGCAGGCATCGGCCACGATCCAGGGATTCGTTAGTGGCATAAACAAGTTCCCAGAGTGGTTCCCCAAGTGGTTCAAGGAGAAAATCGCAGATCCAATTAGCGATGCGCTAGCCGGAGTTGGGAAGGCGATATGGGATGCGTTACCGGATTGGCTCAAGGATGACATCAAAGCCCTAAAAGACGCGTGGACAGATTTCGTGAGCGGTTTAGAGGACTTCCTGAAAGATCCGAAGAAGTTCATAGAGGAGCGCCTTGGTTGGTTGGCGAAACAGATCTGGGAGTTGTTGCCAGACTGGCTTAAGGGCGCCATCACAACGATACAGAACGCCTGGAACTCGTTCGTGGAGGGACTGAAGGATTTCCTGAAAAACCCGGTGGAGTTCATACAGAAGAGGTTCCAGGAGTTGACCAAGTGGATCTGGGATCACTTGCCAGGTTGGCTCAAGGGCGCCATACAAACCATACAAAATGCCTGGAACTCGTTCGTCCAGGGCCTACAGGACTTCCTGAAAGACCCCGTGAAGTGGATAAGCGACAGGTTGCAAGACTTCGCGAAGTGGATCTGGGATCACCTGCCCGAGCCAGTCAAGTGGTTCATAGACAACGCGAAGAAGGCGCTGGAGGGCGCGTGGGATAGAATAGTCAAGTTCTTCACGGAAGACCTGCCAGGATTCTTCGGCTGGCTCTGGGAGAACATCCAGGAGTTCGCCAAGGACCCCATCAACTGGCTGGTGAAGAACGTAGCAGAGCCGATATGGAACGCGCTCTCCAACCTCTGGGAGCGGGTGTCGGCATTCTTCTCAGATTTCGCTAGGAAGGCCATGTCCTTCTTCCAGGATCTCGGCTCCAAGTTGCAAGGCGCAGTGCAGGGCGCGGCCCAGTGGGCGATGGGTCTGGCGACGGGGCTGTTGAACTGGTTCAAAGGCGTGACGAAACCGCTTGCGGGGGCGATAACTAACGTATTGAGGCCATTCCTAGAGGACGTGCCCAAGGAGGTCGCCAAGTCCCTCTCGGATTACTTCAAGAAATTATTCGCGCCAGGGGAGGGCGAGAGACCGGGCGAATTGGAGGTCCTGCCCGCCATCTGGCTCGCGGTCGTGCCGCACTTCATGACCATCCTCCTACTGCCGACGGGGCTCAAGTCGCTCTCCCACATCTTGGCGGAGGTGAGGGGGAGGATAGAGGGGCACCTAGCGCCGCTGGGAATAGGGGGCAAGGTAGTGGGCACGTTGATATCGCGCTTCAACAAGACGTTGTACGAGCTGGGCAAGGCGATGGAGAAGGTGCCAGTGGAGTTCCTGAAATCCCTGGGCGTGGGCACGGCGATAATCTCCATGCTCCCGCTCCGATACCCATTACGCTACGCCTGGAAACAGTACTTCAGGGCGCTCGGCCTAGGGAACATCCCCTTCGAGCTTCCCCCGCTCTCCGAGACCATACGGCTGGCGAGGAGGGTCGGCGTGGGGGAGAGCAAGGGATACGTACAGGGCATATTGGAGTACAGGGGCTATCCCGACTGGTTCATAAAGTATGCCGTGGCGGTACCGGAGGAACTGCACGTGACGATAAAGGACCGATTCGGGACGGATCGCCTCATACCGCTCTCCCTGCTCTACGAGCAACCCAGCCTGTCGGACCTCTGTAGGTTCATGATACGGGACATCTTCGGGGCTGGGGTGAGGGGCTACGAGGCGTTCAAGGTGTGGGCAGAGAGGCTGGGCATGCACGAGAACGTCGCGCTCCTCTACTACCTGTTGCACTTCCGCTACCCGAGCCCCGAGCAACTATCGCGCTTCTACTGGAGGGGCATAGCCAAGGTGCTCTGGAGCCCCGGGCTCCCGCGAAAGCGCGAGGAGGTGGAGGAGTTCATACGGAAGACGGGGCTGGGGAAGATCCCGAGCCCGCCCAAGGAGTTGAACGATAAGCCGGACATCCTGAACAAGATGATGGCCAGCTACATGAAGTGGCACGACTACTTCCCGCTGGCCTGGGATAATGAGTTCCCCGCCGACATAGACATCATACACGACCTCATGGCGGACTTGCCCACCAAGATAGACATACGCTGGATGGTCAGGTGGGCCCTCCTGGAGCAACTCAGCAAGGTCGGCTTCGACATGGGCACGTCGATAGAGGAGCTGGTGGACAAGATGAGGGCTTGCAAGGGCGATGAGTTGCTCGCGCAGAAGGTGTCCCCGGGCATAGCCATGGACGTGAGCGTGATGGCCAGGCTCATAGAGGCCACGGGCATGCACCCCTACTGGACGCCGCTCGTGGCTGTGGCCGAGGCAATAAACGCCCTGGCGGACGAGAAGACCCTAGTGAGGACTGGCTTCATAAACGCCTACAAGGAGGGCCTGATAACGCTGGACAACTCCGAGCAACTCCTGAGCGGCCTGTTCGTGACCACGTTCAGGACTGGCTACATAGACCCAGCCACGGGAGAGGCCGTCCCGTTCGACTACAAGGTGCCGCTAGCTTGGTTGCCAGCCGAGAGGAGGCTGTTGCAGATCAGGGCCGCCTTCGACAGGACCCTAGATCTATTCAGGGAGGGCTACAGGGCGATAGCCTCAGCCGTGCGCCTGCTGGTGTGGACACCCGAGGAGGCGCACGAGCGCCTGGCATCCTTCTCCGAGAGCCTGAGGCAGTACCTCTCCAAGCAGTTGAAGGCGCTCACGGGCGTGGACGTGAAGCTCTCCACGGATGTGGAGTACCTGGAGAGGTGGATAGAGATGGAGTCCATGGTGGCTGAGGTGGAGCTGGCCATGAGGAAGCGCTGGTTGGCGCAGAGGATACTCGGATGGCTGTTGTACCGTGTGAGCTGGGGCTGGGTCACCATAGAGGAGCTTAAGGGCGTGGCGGACGCGCTCATGAAATACTTCGAGTTCACGCCATCGGAGGCCGAGGCGATAGTGAAGCTGGGAGAGGTCGTGCTGGGCATAGTCAGGAGGGAGCAGTACCCAGCGCCATCCACGCTGGGGACGTGGGCCGAGTACATGGTGGTGCCAGAGTGGGCGATAGAGGAGGTCCTGGAGATGTACAACATACCCGACAAGTACCGCCCGCTCTGGAGGCGCTACATAGGGGTCAAGCCAGTGAAGAGCGACTACAAGGCGGTGTTATCGGCGGCCCTCAGGGCGCTCAAGAGGGGCGCCATAAGCGAGGACCTCTGGAAATCCATACTCGCCAACGCGGAGAGGTTCGGCTTCACGGACGTGGAGATAGAACTGCTCGACATGAGGGCCTCGCTGGAGATGCTGGTGGAGGAGGCGAAGGAGTTCATACCCACCCTGGGCACCCTCGCCTCCATGATGGAGTACATAGACGTGCCGAACGACCTAGTGGTGCGCGTCTTCGAGGCGAGGAGGGTCAGGGAGCCGTGGGCCAGCCTGTGGATGCGCTACGCCATGGCCAGGAGCATAGCCAGCGAGACCAACACTATGGTGAGCACGTTCAGGGGCTTGCTGGAGCGCTACGCCATGCCCCAGGAGATAGTCGATCAGGTCGTGGCGCTGATGAAGCAAGGCGGGTGGACGGCTAGGGAGCTGGAGATATTCCAGGTTGACCTCACGTTGCGCAGGATAAGGCGCATACTGGACACGTTCGTGCCCACCCTCAGGGAGTTCATCTCGGACGCACAGTACCTCGGCGAGTGGGAGGCGCTCCTAGAGGACTGGCTGAGGGCTAGGGGCATAGAGGCGGAGAAGTACAGGAGGCAGGTGGAATACTACAGGAAGCTCATCAAGTCAAGGAAGATCCACAGGAGGCTCTCCTGGTACATCACGCGCCTGCTCAACGCGTACTGCGCGGACATAATCGACAGGAACGAGGCCAGGAGGAGGCTGGAGAGGTTCAAGACGTATGGCCTCAGCGATGAGGAGATAGATATACTGCTGGAGGGCTTCGAGCTGGAGAAGGCGTATAGATATGCGATCTACGGCCCGCCCGGTGGAGGATCACCGCCGCCAGTCCCCGCCGAGTAGCTATATAAGCCACCGCCCGGATTTTTCCACGGGTGGCGAAGCATGCCGACTAGGACGAGGTACAGGACGCGATCCCCTAGGCCGACCGCCAGGCCCACCGCGCCCGCCAGCCCTGGCGCGAGCCCGGATGAGGCGACCAGGGCCATAGAGGAGCTTAGGAGGTTGTCGGAGAAGATAGCGAGGGACATGGATAAGGCGATAAAGGCGCTCAACGAGTCCCTGAAGAGGCTGGAGGAGACCGTCAGCGGGGGAGGGGCTGGCGTTAGGCGATGAGACCACACATCATTTACTGCTACCCCATATGGCACACCGTCTCTTTCTCCCTGATCGCCAAGAAGCACATAGAGGGGCTGAGGAGGTATACGAAGGTCTACGAGTGGGACGAGCTTAACCTCCCCGACATCTACCCCGTGAAGCCCTACGTGTTGCTCGTCCACCCCATGTTCTGGTGTACCTGGCGCTGGTGCCAGCAACTCAAGCTGGCTGAGCCGAGCCTGGACAGGGCCTTGGAGAACCTCTCCAAGCGGTTCGAGAAGTACGAGAAGGCGGTGGGCATAGACGTGGCGGACAGCGACGGGATCAGCGACCTAGCGGTCAAGCTCACCGAGGTATATGATGAGGTGGTGGTGCCATCCGACTTCGCCAGGCGCTCATACGTGAGGAGCGGGGTGAAAGTGCCCGTCAGGGTGATCCCCCACGGCTTAGATCTGGAGTGGTACGACTCGCCGCCCATTTCCATAGAGGGGGTGAGCAACCAGGCGCTGAGGGTGCTGTGGCAACTAAAGCAGATGTCGCATAGGAAATTACTGTTGTTCTGGATGTGGCATAGTCCTGAGCGTAAAGGCTGGCCAGAGGTCCTCGTCTTCTACGAGCGCTTGAAACGCGAGAGGGATGATGTAGCATTAGTCGTGAAGACTGGTGGCCCGCTCAACATAGACGTGGAGCGTGCCAAGAGGCTGGGCATCATAAACGTCTTCGGTTGGCTCACGGAGGAGGAGAAGATGTTCCTCTACGACATCTGCGACGTCACCTTGCTCTTCTCGCGTGGCGGTGGCTTTGAGGTGTGCGGGTTGGAGAGCCTGGCCAGGGGCACGCCAGCGGTGGGGCACAGGATGGGGGCGTGGGCGGAGTACATGCCCGACTGGTTGCTGTGCAGGGAGGGCCTCAGGGTCAGGGTCTTCCCAGACAACCAGATCCACGTGGGCTACGGCTACACGGTGGACGTGGATGACGCGTTGGACAAGGTTCACGAGATACTGGAGGACTTGGCGGAGTACAGGGCTAGGGTGAGGGAGTACGCGGTGAGGCGCCTGAGGGGGGTTTATAACTGGCGGGAGGTCGGCAAGAGGCTGTGGGAGGTGGCGACGGATGGGGGCGTCCCAGAGGGAGGCTAGCGAGATACTGGAGATGAAGCGGAAGTACTTCAGCAAGTTGCTCAGCGACGACGCCATAGACAGCAACATATTCCGCATGTTCAACATCTACGACTACGCGTCGTTCTGGGGGGAGTACGTGCTATCCGACACGCTGTTCTCATCGCTGACTGGCCTCCTCTTCTTCGACCTCTCCCTAGCGGAGGTGGAGCCCTGGCAACAGATCTGGGACATCCAGTTGCCATCCATGGACGAGTTCCTGGAGGGCGTCCTGCTGGAGATAGAGCCGATAGAGATAGAGGTGGAGTTCCCGGAGCTGGAGTTGCCAGAACTCACGATCCCCGAGATAATAGTGCCGGACGTCTCGCGGAACGTGGAGGAGACCCGCCCCGTGAAGGCGGTGGTGGGGAAGTCCAGGTATGGCGAGAGCTACGTGGACCCGCCAGCCGTGCGAGAGTTCCTGAGGAGCGCCATCTACGCGTTCCTCAAGAAGGACGTCAGCCTGACGGAGGCCAAGAACAGGCTCATGGCGGTTGCTAGGCAACTGGGCATAGCGGAGGAGGTGGTGGAGGACGTGTTCAACAGGCTCTCCATGATGACGAGCATGAAGCGCCAGGTGGCGGTGTGGGACTACGCGTGGTGGGATCTCTCGCCATGGGGGACGCCCGACGCGCCATCCATCATAGAGTTCACCGACTGGCTCCTGCGGACGGCCACGAGGGAGATGAGGCACCTCTGGGACGTGGAGGCTGGGGGCTGGTGGGATGAGTCGTACTGGGACATGTGCTACTGGACGGATGATGAGACCCCCTTCCGCGTGGACCCGGAGACCCTGGTGCCGAAGCTGGTGGAGTACGTCAACTTCGTGGTGGGGAACTTCAAGCGTCGCCTCCTCTCCACGCCCCTGGTAGTCGCGAACTACCAGCGTGCCAGGGAGAGGAGGTACCCCTGGCGCTCTAGGAGGCTGGAGGCATGGGCGGTGCCGTCCTCCCACCGCATGCGACTGGAGTCGTTGACGGAGGAGGTGGTGAGGAGGCTCAGGCCAGGCACCCCGCCACACGTCATGCGCCTCTACAAGACGGCGGTCCTGGACATGTACGGCAAGCTCTACGGCACGCACGGCTGGGGGAGGAGGATGGAGAAGGCCATGAGCGGGGAGGAGTTCAAGAACTACTGGATAGAGAAGTGGGCGGGCGACGGGCTGGAGAGGGAGGTCCTGGAGAAGCTCTATGAGACCATACGTCCGGTGGTGGACGCCCTAGGTGGCGCTAGGCTCACGCACCACATCCGCTGGTTGCGCGAGACCAGGAGGCTACTGTCACGACACTGAGAACGTGAACTGCACCCTCACCTGCGTCTCGGTCGTTATGGAGACGGCGGTATCGAGGCTGAAGACCGCCACCGCGTAGCCCCCGCTGTTCCTGAACTGCAACGTCACGGCATCCCCCTCGGCGCTGGGCGACTGCATCCCCGTGTCCCCCGTGGCCTGGTTGTTCGCCGTGTCGGCTGTGCGGGAGAGGGGCTGGTTGTACAGCTCAACGTTATCTGCGGTCAACAAGACGGCCCTAGCGAACCCTATCTGCTCCCTCTCGCTAGCGCCTATCAGGGCCTTGCAGATGTGTATGGCGAACCCAGCCCCAGCCAGGGAGCCAGTCGTGGTGCCAGAGACGGAGCCAGACCCGCTCACTTGGACCGTGACCGTGACGTCAACCTTATCGCCGTTCTGGACCGCCCTAGACCAGCTAGTCTCGAAGTAGAGCTTGGTGCCAGCGTAGAGCCTGATCTTGGCGACCGTGTAGTCAGCCGTTATGTCTATCGTGCCGTGTATCTCCACCTTGGGCGGGCTCTCCGTGGTCCTATCCGTGTAGTCCAGGGTGGTGGTGCTGTCCCTCTCCGTCCCACCGCTGTCCACCAGCACGATCTTGTCCACCTTGGAGATGTAGAGCGAGTCCGTGGCCACCTCGTTGACTATATCGTTGAAGAGGGCGTCCTGGGGGGACGCCCCCCCGATGGGCTCCCCGTTCACCCTCACATCCGCCCTTATCTCCGCGCCAATCCTCATACCATGCCTGTTGGTCTCCCCCTCCCCTTTATGTTTATCTTAGGGAGGAGATGTTATTTAACCGTGGTCGCGCATTTCTCGTGTATGCGGAGGAACAGGAGGGGCGCTAGGGAGGGCCTCAAGTTGCGCGGCACCCTGGTGATCACGGTCATAGGCAAGGACGGGAAGGTCAAGACTAGGCGCGTGATAAGGAACACGGTCACGTCGGACGGGATAACCGCCATATGCGAGCTGATAGTGGGGATCAGGACCACGCCATTCAAGTACATAGCCATCGGGCAGGGCACGCCATCCGAGAGCGGGCTGGGGGCGGAGGTGGCGAGGAAGGAGGCCACGGTCAACGTCCCTGGCTACGCGTACTGGGAGGCGACCTTCACCGCCGACGCGTCATGGTCCATCACCGAGGCGGGCATATTCGACGCCCCGTCTGGCGGCACCATGCTGGCGTACCAGTCGTTCGGCGCCGTGGATCTCTCGCCTGGGGATCAGATCAGGATAACGTGGAGCCTGACCCTATCCTAGGGGGCTAGGGCGTGTTCAAGAAGCCACGGAGGGTGCGGGACAGGTACGATTGGATACTGCCACACGAGTTCAACGTCAACACGGAGAACTGGAGACGCCAACTGGAGTTCCTGAAGGCCCTCTCCAGGGCCGTGCCCGACATCGCTGGCTACGTGGCGAGGCTGGAGGACATAGTGGCGGAGATGCCGACGTTCAGGGGCGGGGAGCAACTGGAGAGCGAGCACGTCAACGTCTACGTGAGGGCCTGGAGGGTGATGAAGACGATAGATGACGTGTACTTCGGCATGCGGGGCGTGATGCCTGGGGCGCTGTTGGAGCTGAGGAGGCTGGTGGACAACCTGTTGACGTTGGAGTCGGGGGAGGTGATCCACGCGGATCACATGAACCAGTTCATAAGGCTGTGGGAGTTGCAGGAGAAGCTCAACCACATGATGGCCCGCTTCTTAGAGGCGAGGGTCAGGGCCACCGTGTCGGACAGGTGGGGCGTGTTCTGGCTGGAGGGGGGCACTGGGGCGACGCTCCTGGCCAGGGCATCGACCGCCATATCCGACGCCTGGAGGGCTGGGAAGATATTCTTCGCCAGGCTCCTGGAGGCGTTGCAGGGAGTGGCCACGGCCCTGCTGGAGGTCTTCAGGGTCCAGCGACTGTGGGATCACCTGGAGGTCAGGGATCGCTTCAGGCTCTACAGGGTGTGGCTCCTCGTCGCGACCGCATCCGCATCCATAACCGATGTGGCATCCGCCATAAGGAGGCACGTGGCGGGGCTGGCGGAATCCATATCCACGACCGTGGAGACGATCATAAGCAAGCTGGTGCGGAAGAGCCTCTACGACGCGCTCGCCATTAGCGACTACCTCTCCAAGACGATATTCAGGACGTTGGCAACCACGGTGTCGGCAACGATATCCGACGCTTGGACAAGCATTAGGAGATTAATCGCATCCATCACCGAGGCCATCAGCGCCACCGTGGATGCGGTCATAAGCAAGCTGGTGAAAAAGGGGTTGTCGGATGCGTTATCCACGGTTGAGACGTTCAGCAAGACCATTTACAGGTTCTTTACTACAGAAGTGACCAGCGCCATCTCGGATGCGTACGCCATGCTCGTCATCGCGTACGCGAAGTTGAGCGAGGCCATCAGCGCGACCGTGGATGCGGTCATAAGCAGGTTGGTGAGGAGGGCCGTGAGAGACGCGCTGACGGTCAGCGAGGTGTTCAGCAAGAGGATTTCTAAATCCCTGTCGGCTAGCGTCTCCGCATCGGTCGGGGACGCTTGGTTGCACAGCATCCTGACGTGGCTGAGCCTGACGGAGACCGTGTACGGCTCCATACTGGCCTACATAAACAGGTACACGCACTCGGACGTCGCCTTCAGCGACGTGCCCCACAGCGACGTGGCGCATGGCGACGCCATCCACGGCGACACGCCGCACAGCGACGCGCCCCACAGCGACGCGGCCCACTCAAATGCCTACCGCGTCATCGCACCCTACTCAGATATCATCCACTCGGACGTCGCCCACAGCGACGCGCCATTCAGCGACGTGGCGCATGGCGATACCCCCCACGCGGACTACCCCCACTCGGACGCGTCCCACAGCGACGTGGGGCACACGGATGCCTACCACAGCGATGTGGAGCACCTAGATGCGGGGCACATAGACACGCCCCACTCCGACCAGGCGCCCAGCTCCTGGAGCGACCACAGCGACACGCCACATGGCGACGCGCCATTCAGCGACGTCGCCTTCAGCAACGTGAGCCACTCGGATAGGGCTGGGCAGGTGTGGAGCGATCACAGCGATACCCCCCACGCGGACTACCCCCACTCGGACGTGTCGCACAGCGACGTCAACCACAGCGACTCTGGCGCGTTCACGGACATCCTGGCGTTGCCTGGCCACACGGATATAGTGCCGCTACAGCACTCTGATGTCGCCTTCAGCAACGTGCCCCATAGCGATGAGGCGCACGTGGACACGGGGCACCAGGACTTCAGCGACTACCTAGACGTGTCCCACTCGGACGTGCCCTTCAGCGACGTATCCCACTCGGATGCGACGCACTACGACAGCGGGCACCTAGACTTCAGCGACTTCAGCGACTTCCCGCACAGCGACGTGGCGCATGGCGACGCCATCCACGGCGACACGCCGCACAGCGACGCGGTTGCGTGACAATAGCTTTATCCGCCCGCGCTCCACAGGTGTGATGTGGCAATATTGCTGTACCCCACCAGGGGTTGTAACCTCGGTTGCCTCTACTGCTTCCAGCGCCCAGGGTTGCCCAGGCCAGGCGCCATGAGGGACTGGGAGGAGATGGACTGGGAGGGCATACGCAAGGCATTAAGACTCCTGAAACAATACAGGAACTCCTGCGGGACGGAAGTCGTGCTCCACGGCGGGGAGCCGACGTCGGTGCCGCTGGACGTGCTGGAGAGGCTGATGAAACTCATACGATCCGAGGGCTTCAACGTGGGGATGCAGAGCAACGGGTACGCCATCACCGAGGATCACATACGGCTCTTCAAGCGGTACGGCTGTCACGTGGGGATCAGCGTGGACGGGTTCCCCGACATCAACACGCTGAGGGGTTTCTTCGATGAGCAAGGGCGCGAGATTAAACCAGCGAGCGAGGAATATCGCAAGCGAGTAATGGAAAATCTGGAGATCCTGATCTCCGAGAAGCTCTGCGGTGGCGTGATAACGATACTGCACAGGGCCAACGCTGGCGACGCCAGGCGCCTGGAGCGACTAAAGGAGTTCCTGAAGTGGCTGGAGGAGAGGGGCGCCCAGAGCGTGAGGCTGAACCCGATGTCGGCTGACGCTGGGCCAGCCAAGGCGTATGAGCTTACTAATGAGGAGCTGGCCAGGGCGTACATAGAGCTGTACGAGTACTGCAAGGGGCTCAGGCTAAAGGTGTCGCCATTCATAGACATGCGGAGGACCCTGCTGGGAGAGAGGGAGACGGTGTGCTGGTTCAGCGGATGCCACCTCTACGACTCTCTGGTATGGGCCATAGACAACAGGGGAAATATCCTATCATGCGACAGGATACTGGGCTGGGGCACGCTCCTCAGGCCCAGCCAGCTACCGCACACGGACATGTTCAGGATGCAGGTGAGGACGCTGGCGCTGTTGCAGACCGAGCTTAGGGACGACCCGTATGCGCACCTGCACCGTGGCGGTTGCCCAGCGGAGGGCATAGGTGGCGACTGGAGGAGGCCCAGTCGCTTCGTGCCAGCGTTCGACAAGCTCTTCGCGAAGATAGAGGAGGATCTTAGGAAGGCCTTGCCAGATGCCATATTTCCGACAGAGTACCCAGATAAGGTGAGGTACGTCAAGATGATAGACGCCGGATACAGGTGGGACATCTGGAGGGGTGATTTCACGCGATGAGGGTGGAGATCCCCCCGTTCACGACCATCGTCTGGGAGGGGAGGGAGGCCAGGGAGAGGTACTCGCCAGTGCTGAGCTGGGCCGAGAGATCCCTCCAGCACGTGGAACTCCTCCTCATACTCGCTGGCAAGCGACGTTGCGACGTGTACCACGTGGACCCCTACCACATGATGGAGCAGATGATTTACCTGCACAGGCTGGGGCTGAAGTTCAGACCGCTCAGGCTGGTGCGACGCTTCAGCGGCTTCGCGCACAAGCACGAGGAGCCCACGGGGCTCCACGACGCGTTGATATTCGGCGTGGTCGGCAAGAGGGAAGAGGACCTCCTGGCCTTCGAGAGGGCGTTCCGCTCCTGCGACGACGACGCGCAAGGGGCGCTCCTGGGGTACCCCGAGTGTTGCAGGGAGTTCTTCACCAAGGTGTGGAGGGCGGGCGAGCTTGACCCCATACTCGCCATAGCCAAGGCCACGGGCATGAACGGCAAGGGAGAGGTGGAGGGCGACCCGTTGCTGAACGTCCTGATACGCTACGCTGGGGCTAGGGTGATCCCCCACCTGCCGTGTAGCTTCAAGTGCGAGCCCTCCAGGAAGTTCGCGTTGACCATACTCTCGTTCCTGAAGAGGATGGACAGGGGCATGACGAGGCGCCTGCTGGAGCTTCTCAGCAAGCCAGTCGTGTGGACGCAGGTGAACGGCATAATAGAGGCGAGGGTGGAGGGCGTGTTCAGGGTCATAGCTGGCGGCTACGACTCTGGGCCTCAGCGCGTGGTATTTATCCCCGAGTACGACGCATCTAAACTGGTGTGAGGGCATGTCCATGCCACCCGACCTGAGGGAGGAGGTCATCGCCCTCGTTAGGGAGCGCCTGCCCAGGGGCGCCAAGCTGGTGTTGCTCTCCCTGACTGGCAGCAGGGCGTTCGGTTGGGCGGCGCCCAACTTCGACTACGACGTCCACGGCATATACGTCAAGAGGGGGTGGTGGGACTACATGCACCTGGGCAAGCCACCGTTCGACATAAACATTTTCGAGTTGGAGCACCTCATCAAGCTGGATGTGCCCTACAGGCATGGCGAGACGATACTGAACTTCCTAAACCCATTCTACGTAGACCCACACTTTCCCATCGAGGAGGTGATCCAGTTGTTGACAAAGGATTTCTTCCCACCACAGAATATATTACATCAGATAAGGTGGTTCGAGGACACGAGGTCGCCGAGGGCGGCGCTCCACGCCTATCGTATGTTGATATTGCCGATGTACATCTTCGTCAAGGGTAAGGTTGAGATGAACATGTTCAAGGCCATGGAGGAGCTAGGGCTGGAGCTGGAGGGTCCCGAGCTTTGCAAGGAGCTGTACACGGCGCCATACACTGGGGGCAGGAGGGCGTCCCTCTCGGAGGATGAGTACGAGATGGTCAGGGCGGAGATATGGGATCTCTACAAGAAGTATGAGAGCGCCGAGGGCCCAGCGTGGGATGAGGGGCGCTGGCTCTCGCTGAAGGCTAGGCTGATCAGGACCTACTACACCGCCTGATTTTTTTATCCTTAATCCCTAGTCAACTGAGGGGAGCATGTGGTTAGACCACCTGAGGCCCAAGCCGAAGACTAGGATAACGGTGGACTGGGGGCAACAGGTGATAGACATCCTGGAACAGCTCTACGGCAGGGCGCTGGCGCCAGGGAGGGAGGCGCTCATGCTCTCCGACCTGGGGAGCTTGCCCAGCGACATCATCCCCGCGCTGGACGCGTACTACTCCCTGGGCAGTGACGCCAGGGCGTGGCTGAGGGTTGTGGCGCAGAGGGGGGAGTTCAGGGAGGACGTGACCGTGGCTGGCAGGAGCGTGCTGAAGGATGGAGACCCCATCACGGTCTCGGACATAACAGATCCGGCCCTCAACAAGCTGTGGACGATGAAGATGGACCTGCAAGGCTACCTGCAACGCATCTACGGCAAGGTGGCGCCCCTCTACGTGGACGAGGAGGGGAGGGTCGGCGTCAGGATATTCGAGCTGGAGGAGCCAGCGGTCAACAAGTTGATCTATGGCGTGCTGAGGCCCGCGTTCCCAGGCTACACGGTGGTGGCCCTGGCCAGGAACGTCGGCGTGCCCGCCAACGCCACGGGCGTGGAGCTGATAGGCGAGACGGACGTATCAGCTTACAAGAGCAAGACCATAACCGTCAAGGCGGACTACGCCCTCACCCTCAAGGTCTACTGCTACGACGACCCCTCGGACTACGACAGCGCCGACCCCTACCACCAGGCCACGCTCGACGCGGGCAGGGCCTACACCGTGCGCATAGAGGACGAGTTCATGTACGTGAGGCTCCTAGTGGACAACCCAGACGCGTCGGATCACGTCGTGTACTACGCATACGTGAAGGGGCGTGGCTTATAAACGACTGAGCCAACTAATGATGGGAGCATGGCGTTCGAGCACCTCAGGCCAAAGCCGTTAACGGCCATAACGTCCGCCTGGGGACACGCGCTAGTGGACGCGCTGGAGCAACTCTACGACGCGGACAGGCAACTGGAGCGCAAGGTTGACGCGACCAGGGCCGACCTGGATTGCCTGGCTTGCGACGTGAGGGACGCATTCGACCGCCTCTACGGCAAGATAGCGCCCCTCTACATGGATGAGTACGGGCGCGTCGGGGTGCTCCTCTTCGAGCTGGCGCAACCAGCGCTCCAGCAGTTGCTCGGCTCCACCTTCAACGTGGACGTGCTCGCGACGGAGGCGTCCGTCAGCGGGGAGATAAACACCGCCACGGAGTCGCCACCAAAGGTGGTGCTGTCCCCACCGCCTGGCAAGCGCATAGACACTAGGAGCGCCTACCTAGCCTCTAACAGCACCAGCGGAGAGGTGTGGGCGTACTTCAAGAACTCTGGGAAGCTGGTGGGCAAGATCTACTGTAGCAAGTTCGCCATGATACCGCTGGACAGCATAAAGCTGACTGGCGACGTGGATGAGCCGATAGTCGTGAACTGGTCGGGGTTGGACGCCAACTCCAAGATATTCTACGTGATACGCTACAAATTACTGTGACGCGAGAAGGTTCTTCTCCCTGGGCACGGCTTTTAAGGGGTTGTCAGGATTTAAATCCTGATCGGTTGGGATTGCGCGCGGTCCAGGCGTGGCGACGGTAGGGTTGGCGCAGGAATCAGGAAACGATTCCTAACGTCGCGCCCGGGAATCCTGACGCGGGGCGACCTGTTGATAAATCAATCAGGGGCTCTTCCTCAGCTCCGCCCTTATCTTCCTCCTGG
>Ga0180300_10000729_pt1 | contig 14793 bp, 18 predicted proteins | sample GuaBasSediGuay15_FD_121798 | JGI IMG/M metagenome (GOLD analysis project Ga0180300, IMG submission 121798) | Subseafloor sediment microbial communities from Guaymas Basin, Gulf of California, Mexico - Guay15, Core 4569-2, 21-24 cm | ecosystem: Environmental > Aquatic > Marine > Hydrothermal... | reverse complement strand
GGTTTATCTGTCTAAACCTTTGAATAGGTAAAGCATTTATATTCATGCTATATCTTTTCTCATGTGTCTTGCTGTCCCAGGAAAAGTCATTGAGAGAAGAGGTAATAAAGCCATCATTGACTATGGTGGTGTGAGAAGAGAAGCAGATATATCATTAGTTGATGTAAAGGAAGGAGATTATGTCATCGTCCATGCAGGTTTTGCCATTCAGGTACTCAGCAAAGAAGATGCTGAAGAAACTCTAAAGATCTTTGAGGAGATGTTGAAGAATGCATGAGTTTGCAACTATGCAACAGATTATTTATGCAATATTGGAAGAAGCAAAAAAATGCAATGCAAAAGAAGTGAGTAAAGTTTTTTTAGAAATAGGAGAACTAACTTTTCTGGGAGAAGAACAATTGAAATTTGCCTTTGACATTTTGAAGGAAGAAACTATATTGGAGAATGCAGAACTTATTATAGAGAAAGTAAAGGCAAAAATAAAGTGTGAATGTGGTTATGAGGGGGGTATAGAATATGGACTTAAAGAAGAATTTCACATTGCATTCCCTATTTTAAAATGTCCTGTTTGTGGAGGGGATGTTGAAATAATAAATGGAAGAGAATGTTTAATAAAAAAAGTTGAGATGGAGATTGAAGATGTTACAGTTGAGAGATAAGAAAATTGCAGATGAAATTTTAGCCAGAATAAAAAAACTCAATTTACAATTAAAAATAATGCATGTATGTGGCACCCATCAGGATACAATTGTAAGGTATGGCTTGGACAGCCTGCTGAAAAATTGTGGCATAGAAGTTATACAAGGTCCAGGTTGTCCAGTTTGCGTTACTACAACACTTGAAATTCAGAAGGCAATTACTCTTGCAAAAAATGGCGTTACAGTGGCAACCTTTGGAGATATGATAAAAGTGCCTGCTGCTGGCACAAGCCTGCAAAAAGCAAGGGCGGAAGGAGGGGATGTGAGGATAGTATATAGCATAGATGATGCTGTTAAGATGGCAGAAAAAGGAGAGGTGGTTTTTATTGGCGTTGGCTTTGAAACGACGGCCCCATCAACAGCTGTAACCCTTCTCAATGAACCAGAAAATTTTTATGTGCTGAGCTGCCATCGTTACATACCTCCTGCCTTAGATGCTTTGCTTGGAATGGGCGAGATAAAATTGGATGGGATTATTTGCCCTGGACATGTTTCAACTATAATTGGGATGGAGCCATATAAACCTCTTTCCTCCAGATACAAAATACCTCAGGTAATAGCAGGATTTGAACCGCTTGATATATTAATGGCAGTTTATATGATTGCAAGACAAATTGATGAAGGTAGGCACGAGGTTGAAAATGAATATGTCAGGGTTGTAAGACCGGAAGGAAATAAAAAAGCACAAGAAGCTTTAAAAGAAGTTTTTAATCCTGCTGATGCAGAATGGAGAGGATTTCCGGTCATTAAAAAATCCAAAATGGCTTTGAAGAAAGAATTTGAAGAATATGATGCAGAAAAAAGATATGAAAATTTACTCGAAAATATAGAAATGGCTGAGGAAGCAAAAGGTTGTAGATGTGGTGAAGTGTTGCGAGGCTTGATATACCCTCAGCAATGTCCATTATTTGGCAAGATTTGCAATCCCTCCAACCCTGTTGGACCCTGTATGGTAAGTATAGAAGGAGCATGTAATATAGAATATAGATATAAAGAATGATTGAAATTAAAAAAGGAACATTAGAGGAAAGAATAATCAAAACGTTAGAGGAAGAATATCCCATAACTTTAAAAGAATTGAGTAAAAAGTTGGGCATATCAGAAAATATACTCAAGGCAAAATTGCTGAAGATGCAAACAAAAAATATTTTAGTACTTGAACCCTTACCAGATAAAATTTATGTTCGTCTTATCCGATTTGATTTTATGTTTGTTGGAAAGAGATCTCAATATAAGTTTATAAAAAAGAAAAAAATGAAAGGCGATAAAGAAGAGAAAGAGGATGATGATAGCATAATGTATGGGTGATTTATGCAGCCCTTAACAAATCCATTGGCTCTATTATGCCGAGATAATTTCTATTTTTACAGACAATGACAAATCCTTGCTCCTCCATTATTTCAATTATTTTTTTAGCATCATCTTTCGGGTTACATGTTCTCACTCCAGATTCCATATAACCCTTTACGGGGGCTGCTAGCAAAGAAGTTTTTTCCTGATGATAATCTGTTATCTTCTCATGGGTTGTAATCACTTTTAAAATATTTTTTACACTGATAACACCACAAAACTTTTTATTTGATACAACTGGCAGTATTTTTTCATTCTGTTTTTTCATTAAGTTGATTGTCTCTCCAATTTCGAAATCTTCTTCTATGGCATCTATCTCTCTCATCAATGATTCTGCATTGCCTTTCAATCCGATTTCCTTTGCAATATCAAGGGCAGTAACATAACCAAGCAATTCTTTCTCCTTGGTGACTATTATTTTATCAACGCCGCTCTTAATCATTTTATTCTTTGCTTTCGCTATTGAATATGTTGCATCAAGTTTTGGCACACCGACAACAAAATCCTTGATTTTTTCCTTGCCCGATAACTTGCTTTTTATTAATTTCCTTTCATCTATTATTCCCCATGGCCTTTTTCCATCCATTATTATTGGAAAATCCGTTTCTCCATACAGATAGCCAAATATCTTGCTAATTTCTTCATTTTTATCAATTTCTCTAAAATTTCTTCTCACAATATTTTCCAACATTAGGCATAATAACAAATTTTTATACTAAAGCTTTTTCTATTATGGAAGAAATAATTAAAAAACTTGAAGAATTTGTTGAAAAAAGAAACTGGAGGCAATTTCATTCTCCAAAAAATCTTGCCGTTTCAATAGCAATAGAAGCTGCCGAGTTATTGGAACATTTTCAGTGGCATGATTATGGATTTGAGGAAGTCATAGCAAATGAAAAGAAAAAGAAAGAAATTGAGGAAGAAATAGCAGATATTATGATATACTGCCTCCTGTTCCTTAACTATATGGGGGCAGATATTAACGAAGTTTTAATGAAAAAAATAAAGAAAAATGAAGAAAAGTATGAAATATGACTAGAATTTAAAGATGTGGTAATCTTGAAAAAAAGCAAAATATTTATAAAAAAGAAGGGAATTCTTAAGTTGTCCTAAAATGGAGCGAATAAAAAAGAAAAGGTTAAAAAAGGGTAAGCATTTTAGATGGCAAATTTAAGGGGGAATAAAATGTATGGGAAAAAATTAGTTAAAAGGGTAGGGTGTTTAGTAATTGCAGCCGTAATAGTAGCGAGCGCTTTCGCTGTATTACCGGGGAACTATAAGAATGTAGAGGCTTTGACAATTACAACCACTGTAGTGGTATCAGAAATAATGTATGATCCAAATGCAACGTACAATGAATGGATAGAATTGTTTAATCCAACAGATACGGTCATTAATCTAACAGGGTGGGTCATAAAAGATAAAGCAAATAATACTTTTGGCGACCTCACAAATGTTGAAATTCCTGCTTATGGCTACTATGTGGTGGAAGATTCTAATGTATTAAATAATGATGGAGATGAAATACATATTTATGATGATACCGGCGCAGAAATAATCAATATCTCCTTCAGTGATGGTGCCGCAACCAATCATTCCTTAGAACTGGGCGAAGACGATGTATGGTATGAAGGTCCAGAAGGCGGTACACCCGGCATGCCGAACAGCGTTATGAATGCCCCGGTGACAACTCATAAGCTAGAAGGAGAGGAAACTGCTTGGGGCTGGTATGTAACAAATGTAACAGTAACATTAAATGCAACAGATGAAACAGATGTAAAAGAAACAAAATACAGCATCGATGGAGGTGCTTGGATAACTTATACAGGGCCTTTTGTAATTGAAGAGCCAGGCACCCATATTGTTGAATATTATTCTGTTGATATTTGGGGTGTTGAAGAAGCACATCATAATTTCACTGTTAAGATTGCAAATCTTTCATCTGCCCTAGAAGTTACGCCGACTTCTGCAGATTGGAACACAACACATACCATAATAGTGGAAAACGCTGTGGGCAATGTAGCTTTATATGCTCCTCGCGAAGACACACCTCGCAAGACAGGTACAGGCGCTTATATCCAGTGGTCATATTTCACGTTTGATGTGAGCGGCAAATGGTGGGTTGCTGATTTTGTTGACAGCGAATGTAATGCTGTAGCAATAGATGTAAGCCCAATTGCACTCGATGTAAATGCAACCCCTGATGAAGTAGACTATGTGAAGTTTGGACAGCCAGGCAGCTATATAAACATAGAAGGAACAGTTATGATGAATGGAGAGGCAGCAACACAAGCAACAGTTAGACTTACATATCCAGATGGAAGCTTTGACACCACAGGTGTGGCGGCGGATGGAAGTTACAGTTTCTTGGATATAAATATTGGGCAGAAAGGAGCTGGAGAATATAATGTTTCAGCATATATTGGTGATGCAGAATATCCAAATGCATTTGGATACGATGTTGTTGTGGTTAACCCTGTTGCGCCAAACATAACTTTGATAAGTAATAATGCAGTTGGTGGCTTTGATATTGGTACAGTTGTTTTTGAAGTAACATATCCAGAAGATGGATTGGCATTGCTTGCCAGCGATTATAACATCTCCATATACAAAGATGGTGAACTTTATGCCTGGTATACAAAGACAGGAGCAACAATTGAAACAGGAGGTCCAATTAATTTTGATATAGTTGGCAAACTCCTCAATCTAACATCAGGTATGTGGGAAGCTGGCGATTATGTCATAAACATAAGCGTTGATGTTACAGAAGATGGAAACTGGGAATATATAGGAGAAGCAGACTATACAATTCAGGCAGCTCCTCCAGTAAATCTCAAGCTTTTGAGTTCATCAGAAATTAATGTAATGGATGCAGAGAACAACAGCCAAGTAATACAAATCCAGATATTCGGCGAGAATATGACAACATATGGAACCCCAGAAGCTTTGGGAGTAGGAGCAGATAATGAGAATATCACAGATCGCATAAGTGTAGAAGGAGATATATTGTATGCGCCACCAAAAACAGCATATGAGTACTGGAAAGATGGAATATGGAATATAACAGTATTCCCAACAAAAGGAAATGGAAAGATTTATGTTAACGTAACATGGCCAGATAAGGGAGAAGCTGGAGAGACCATCAGTGTTATAAAAGGAGGATACATTACAGCTGAACCAGATACAATTATTGTGGATACACCAACAAACATAACAGTTACAGTTAAGGACAATTATGGAAACATAGTTCCAAATGCTCAGGTTATGATGTATTATGAAGATGAAAATGTGCCATACAAGCTTGCAGAGGCGGTAGAGAATGGAAGCATAACTGGAGATGGCTCAAGTGGTAAGGGATTAAATGGTGTATATGAATTCACAATTTCATCCAAATATGCAGCTCGAAATATCATTGTTGTTGCAACCTTCCAGACACCAGGTGGAGAAACCTTCTATGCATATGCAAAAATACGCTCGCAGCCAGCTCATGATTTAGATGTGGCTTTGGCACCAGCAAATGTTTTGGCTGGCGAAATGACAGAGTTTGCAGTGAATATAACAAGAAATGGCGCACCATATGCAGATACATTTGAATTTTACATACTAAATGAAACAGAATTGCAGATGCTGCATGATGGCGAATTGGAGCTAACAGATGGAGTGGCATATACTGGAAGTGATGGAAACTATACCTTTGAGAGATACTTTACAGAGACAGGTACATATTATCTGTATGTGAGGACAACAGATAAGAAGCACGATAATATGAACAATGAGCCGAGCTTTACCGTATCAAAAGCAACAGTAACTGTGGACCCAAGCCTACTCGTTAAGAACGTGGATAAGAATGTAACCCTCGTGTTCAATGTTGAGTGGAATGGTCAGGATGTTGACGGCACACTACTCATTTATGGATTGCAGGAAGTAGCAAGCTTCGAAGCATATGTAGAAAATGGAACATATGAACTTGCAATAGAGAATGGAACAGGAACACTTGAAAATGTAACAGCTATTGCAACAGGTACATTAACATTTGAATTCAAGGCAGCAACAGAAGGAAGCGTTTATGCTGATGCAGATGGCAGTTTGGAGATAACAACACCAACCATAGAGATTGTTGAGCCAGCAGAAAAGGTAGCATTCTTGGCAGAGGAAAATCTGATAACAATAGTAGTCAAGCATCCATTGACTGGCAATGGTGTGGCTGGATTGAAGGTAGAGATAATCACACCAACAAGAGGAGAACCAGTTGAAGTAGGCAAAACAGACGAGAATGGAAAACTAATATTCGGAATTGTACCACTACAGACAGGAAAGATAAAGATACTGGTAGGCGGCGAAGAAGCGGGAGAGATAGACATATGGATTGGCCTGAAGATAGTCGTTGCATCAGAGATTGAGAAAGACAATGAAGTCACAATATTGATTACTACAAGAGGCGGAAAGCCTGTAGAAGGAGCAACTGTGAAGGTAAATGGTGCAACAATTGGTACAACAGATGCAAATGGAGAGATCAAATATAAACCAACAGAAGAAGGAACAATAACAATAACAGCAGAAAAGGATGGCTATTATGCAGCCACAAAGACAATCACTGTAAAGAAGGGAGCAGAAACACCTGGATTTGAATTTGTCGGCATTGCAGTAGCAATAGCCTTAATCGCATTGATATACAGAAAAAGAAGAAAGTAAACAAAACACCCCTCTTTCCTTTTCCAAAATATTTTAATACATCCTTTTTATTTTTTTTAAAAATGATATTTGATGATGAAAAAAGAAGAAAAAAAGATGCAGAAGACTTTGAGAAGATAGTTAAAGAGATGGAAAAAATAATTGAGGAGGCGTTTAAAAGCGCCTTCAATATGCAGCCTTTTGTAAAAGGTTTTTCATTAAAAATAAATGAGAATGGAGAGCCAAGCTTTGAAGAACTCGGATTTGAAGATGAAAAAGGAGATATTTTTGAAGATGAAAATAAGATATACATAACCCTTGAATTGCCAAATGTTGATGAGAAGGAAATTAAAGTTAAGTTAAAGAATGGCGTACTTGAAATTATTGCAGGAGATGACATAAAGGAAATAAAGTTACCAACTAAGGTGAAAAAAAGAATAAAGAAAACTTTCCGTAATGGAATACTGGATATAGAACTCGAGAAACTATGAGATATATTCTTTGAGCATATCTTTTGCACCTTCCCTTTTTTCTTTTAAATCAGTCAGGAACTGCTCAATTAGCTGATAAGCCAGCTTTTTGCATTCTCCACATAGCAACTCCCCTTCTTTGCATCTGCTGTATATGTTTTGTAATTCTTTATCGTCTTCAAGAATGCCATATGTGAACAACTCATAAATGATACATTCTTCTGGCTTTCCCCCATGCTTGCGTTGCTCTTCTGCTGTCATTGCTCCTCCCGTTTTTGCTGCCCATATCTTTTTCTTTGCTTCTTGTGGCGAATCAGTTAAAAATAATGCATACTGTGGTCTGCTGCTCGACATTTTGTTGCCATCCAGGCCAGAAATGAAACGATGATAGGTGGATGAAGGAAGTATGAAGCCATAGCCGCCATGGCTACGCTCTATTTTTGCCAGTTCACAATCCAAGGAGAAAATATCATTTACTTTTGCGTAAATTGCCTTGTAATCATCCTTTCTTTCAATAACTTCTCCGTGCTTTTTTATGATCTCTTCCGCTTCGTCCAACAATTCTTTCACATTTTCATTGCCTTTGACAAACACCCCTATTTTTTCATCCTGCGGGATTATGCTATAGAGGCGATGAGCATCTGCCAGGTCACGGCAAAATCTTATGTGAGGATCTTGATCCACGCCAACTGGCACAAGCGTCGGGCATAAGCCAGAATATTTTTCCATTTGGACATGCAATATATCGCCTGTTTGCACAAAAGGAGCAAATACATGTGCCATATTTGTTGAGCCTTTGAAGCCATATATCGCATTTACTTCAGATAAATTCGCTTTTTTGGCAAGTAAATAAGCCAGATCTTTCACATCTTCATTTTTTGACTGAAAGTAAATGCGGCATGGTTCCAAGCCAAGAGCTATGTAATTTAAAATGTATTCTTCTATTGCTATCCTTTCTGCCTCTTTTAAAGAATAGCCTCTCGTGGCATATGCCTCTATGTCTGCAACAGCTATGTTGACATCTGCTCCTATACTCTGATAATATATTGCCTGGTCTATGACAATCTTATGTCCAAAATGCATTTTTCCTGATGGCATTAAACCTGTAAGTAAAGCCCATGGTTTGCCATTCTTTATTGCATCCTTTATTCTCTCAAAATCTCTGTGCCCAAATACTATTTTACGGCGAAAGAAAAAAGGAGGATGAGGCAAATCTTTCCATAATTCTTCCTCAAATTTTTTAATTCCAAAGTCCTCAAAGAGCTTTTCATATTCATATTTCTGTGAACCCCATGGATCTATAATCATAATTTTTGCATGCTTTCCCATTAATTAAGTTTATCGATTTACGAAACAATCTTTTGCAGCATAATTGCATATGTAAAATAGACTCAGTAAATCTTTCAAGCTGAGAATAACGGGGGGAAAGAATTTAGCGTCGACGCATTTCAATCTCCTCATATGAGCATCAATATACTCAAAGCCATCATCAGGGCAGTTGGAGAAAATGTTGGGATACGATGCATCTCCACCATCTTATTCAAATCAAGTTTTTCAAATGGTATGGCAAATAATGGAAGTATGGCTAGCGTTGATACAAGATGCCACAGCATAAAGGGTATGGCTAAAGTATAACAAAGCATTAAGCCATTCAAATCATGGCTGTACCATCCAAGCCAGCACCCAAAGTTTGTCCATAGGTCATATGCAACTACTGCTAGTATGCTGAAGCCGAAGAATTGCAACATACTTTTTCTTTTGCTTGCGTATCCAATGCTGCCCATTATGGCAAATCCACTCCAGGTGAACAGAAAAATCATGCTATTGCCTATTATTATATCCGTTACAGCCATTATTGAGAGAGGCAACAAAAATGAGAAATAGCTACCCAAATATCTTCCTGCTACCAATGAAATGGCTGCGATAACAAAAAACACATCCATCATAAAAATTGGCTGCTTTGCGCCTGCCAATGTTATATAAATATGGGGTGCAGACGGAAGAAAATTATACAGCCATAAGCGGGCTGCTATGCCTATGAATAATAATATTCCAGCAATCAATAATTTCTTTTTCATCAAGTGGTTTATACTCAAGCCCTTTAAATTTTTAACTAAATTCTTCAAGACGCCATTCAATCATATCACCTTCTCCTACAACTTTTTTATCTGCTCCTACCTCTCCCATTACTCCATTGACATAATAAATCCAGAATTTTCCATCTCCTCCTGCTCCTGCTATGCTATCAACGAAATAGCTGTCATACTGGCCATAATAAGTGTATTCAACATTAAATCCATTTTCATTAGCTGCTTTGAGGAGTGCATAAAATACTGTTGCATTTTTTTCATCTAGTGTTAGCCCAAATTGCCATTCTGTCTCGTTGCCGAAATTTATTATGAGAGTTACATTAACTGTTGCATTCTCTGTCAATTCTTCTTTTTTCTCATTTTCAATGACATAATATGCAAAGGCCGCCGAAACAGCCACCAGCCCAACCAGTATTGCAATCAATATCCTCTTCATCTTTTCACCATCAAATTTATTTTACAAAAGTAAAATAAAATTTACTATAAAAAAGTTTTTATCTTTTGGATTGCATAAATGGAATGTGAAAAAGAAAGAATTGGAAATCATGCTTCAAAAAATTGAAGTGCCTGAGAAAATCAAAGCAGAGCTAGAGCAATATATTACGCCTGCATCAATAGCTGCTGATATTTTATGGCTTGCATATTATAATGGAGACATAGAGAACAGGATTGTTATTGATTTAGGGTGCGGAACAGGCATTTTTTCAATAGGGGCGGCATTATTGAAGGCGAAAAAAGTCATTGGTGTGGATATAGATGAAAGGCTAGTAAAAATTGCAACAAAGGAGGCAAAAAAATTAGGAGCTATAGTAGATTTCCTTGTAATGGATGTTGAGGATTTCAATTTGCAAGGAGACACAGTTATTATGAATCCTCCATTTGGTGCGCAATATGCAAATAGAGGGGCAGATAAAAAATTTGTTAAAAAAGCAATGGAGATAAGCAATGTTTTTTATTCCCTCCATTTAAAAGATAGCGTAGAGTTCATAAAAAAATTGGTAGAAAAAAACGGATGGAAGATTGAAGGGCAGAAATTATACAGATTTCCAATAAAAGCCTCTTTACCATTTCATGAAAAAAGAGTAGCCCACTATGATGTTGTGATGATAAATGCAAGAAAAATTTAGCTACAGCACTTCCACGATTATGAATGCAATTAATGCGGTCATGGATATTGATATTAAATTGACATCGCTATTTGTTAATACTGTATCTTCTCCCGTTATCGCTCCTTTATATCTTCCCTGGAAAGTCGCCCCAAGCACTGAATCTATATGGCAGCCTATTAGGCCTAAAACAATGCACAAAATTGTTTCATTTAATGATAAGCCAAGTAAAAAATATCCTGCAATTGATATGAGAACAGCTCCTAAAAAAGCAACTCCCTCCCCCAGTAATGAGATGGCTCCGTTTGTGCCGGGCTCGACTTTCTTAAAATTAGTTATAAGATAGGCGTTGTTGGAGAGCACTCCGAGCTCAGAGGCTAAAGTATCTGACATAGCAACTGCAATGGCAGCAACGAATGGCACGGAAAAATCGTATGTTAATGAAAATACAGCCAGTATGGCAGGAATCAAGCCATTCGCCATTACATTTGTCGCTCTTCTTGCTGCTCTTTCATGCAATCTTTTTCTCTTAAAATTTCTTTTATAGCTTGTAGCCATTGAGCCAAAAATTAAAAAAATTAGAAGCAAAACAAACCATGATATTCCCTGAGTAAAGAGAATGGTTGCTCCTATTATCACTGCAAAAACAGTCCCTCCTGAATCAAGCACTTTGAATTTTAAAGCTAGGACGGCAAATGCAGCACATATTACTATTTTCATCAGTAACTCTATCATCCTTTTACTACACCCAAGGGCACCATTTTTGCTACTTTAAGCGATAATCCAGCTCCATGAGTTACATTGACAACTTGGCTGACATCCTTATATGCATCTGGACTCTCCTCCGCCATAACACTCCAGCTTGCAGGATGTGCATATATGCCGCGCTGCTCAAGCATCCTTGCAATTTCCCTCCCATTCCATCTTCTCTTTGCCTGATGTCTCGACATAACTCTTCCTGCTCCATGGCACGTTGAGCCAAATGCCTCCTCAGATTCATTAGTGCCGCGAAGCAAATAGCTTTCTGTTCCCATATCTCCAGGAATCAAAACTGGCTGACCCACTTGCTGATATTTCTTCGGTATTTCTTTTCTACCCGGTCCAAAAGAACGAGTGGCTCCTTTCCTGTGAACATACAAAAGCATTTTTTCGCCATCTACAACATGCTCTTCCACCTTTGCAATATTATGGCACACATCATATACAATGTGCATTCCAAGCTCTTCAGCATCTCTGCCAAGAACATTCTCAAAAGACTGCCTTACCCAGTGAACAATCATTTGCCTGTTAGCCCATGCAAAGTTTGCAGCACATGCCATGGCTTTGAAATAGCTTTCTCCTTCCTTGCTTTTTACAGGGGCGCATGCAAGCTGGCGATCTGGCAAACTTATATTATATTTCCTTACTGCCTGCTCCAGAACTCGTAGATAGTCTGAACATATTTGATGGCCGCAGCCTCTTGAGCCGGTATGAATCATAACAACTATCTGGTCTTTCTCTACTCCATATATTTTTGCTGCATTTTCATCGAAAATCTCTGCCACTCTCTGTATCTCCAGAAAATGATTTCCTGCCCCTAGTGAGCCTACTTGAGATTTTCCACGCTCCTTTGCCTTTTCAGACACATAGCTTGCATCTGCAATTTCCATGCATCCATTTTCCTCCAGGTATTCCAGATCCTCTTCCCATCCATAGCCATTTTCAACCGCCCATCTTGCACCCATCTGCAAAACATCATCAAGCTGAGCCCTATTCAACCTAACTTTTGCCTGGCTACCTACTCCAGATGGAATATTTTTAAAAAGCTCGTCAACCAACTGCCTTATTTTATTTCTATCCAAGTCACCAATTTTTAAATTTGTTCTGACAAGCCTCACTCCACAATTTATATCAAAGCCTACCCCTCCCGGCGAGATGACACCCTCTTCGGCATCAGTGGCAGCCACCCCGCCAATAGGAAAACCATAGCCCCAGTGTATGTCTGGCATCGCAAGAGACCTGCCAACTATACCTGGCAATGTTGCAACATTTGCTGCTTGCTCCGGAGCATTATCCTTTCTTATTGCTGGAAGCATCTCCTCGCTTGCATAAATTAAGGCAGGGACCCTCATTTTCAGATTACCATTTATCCCTCTGTATGTTTTTGGTATCTCGTATCTGTACTCTCCTATCTTATTTAATGGACCACTCCACATTTTCAATCACCTTATATATCAAATAATACTTTAATGGTTACTCCTTTTTTATTTCTTTTTATCTCGAGCATGTGATATGTTACTGCCTTGATATCCATTCCATATCCGTGTTTTTGTCTGTCATATTTCTCTCCATAAGCATAGCCAACCAACTTATCATTTATTTTCACATCAAATTCTCCAAATACTAGGCCTTCAACATCATGAATGTATAACAATTCGTTAAGCCAGTCAACAAGTAGAATTTCCTCGTCTCTATCAAATGGAATTTCGATTTTTCTTTTTACTTTGCCTTCTATTTTACTTCCATCTGTTATTATTGCAAACATCCCTTTGGCAGCCTCTTCAAATGCCTCTTCCAAAGTTTTCCCATGAGCTTCTATGCCTACATCGGCAGTGTGCTCAATGATTTTATACATGCTTTTGAAAAAAGCCAAATTATAAAAACATTGGGGAGGGTAGGAAAAAGACGTGGAGGCACCTTTTAAAAACCCTCCCCTCACTAAAAATTAATATGTTGTTTTTAAATGTTTTGTTTTTAATGTGGGAGAATTAACAATTGCTAATAAATGCTGGAACGGGCTATTTATCATGCAAATACCTAAATAAATGTTTCATCATTTTCAAAAATTGATAATCAATATTATTTTTTCATTTTCTTTTTCGTTTCAGGACATTCAATGAGTTTGCCTTCATTACAATAAATTTTGAATCTTTCTAACCATTTTGGCTTTTCATGTTTTTGCATAAATTCAACAAACTTTGTCAATATTTTCATAGTTTCATTTGATGCAATATGCTCAATTTTGCAGGCATCATCATCTGCTGTCTTTTCATCGATTCCTATCAAAATAAAAAAATTTTTTAGTGTTTCGTGTCTCCTTTCCAAATTTTTAACAATTTTTCTCCCCTTTTCAGTTAATGTTACGCCTCCATACTTCTCATAATTTATGAATCCTTCTCTATCCAATTTTTGGAGCATTTCAGTAACAGTTGGAGGGCTGACATTCATTGCCTTTACAATATCCTTAGCTCTTGCATATCCTTTTTGCTCTATTACGCTATATATTATCTCCAAATACTCCTCTAGTCTTTTTGTTATCATTTTTTGCCTTCCTAAATTTTTTCGTTTTTTTGAGATGAAGAAAAATTATATAAATTTTCTTATCCATCCTATCACCACTTTGTTTCTCTAACATTTTTCCAAACTAAATACACTAAAGGCAATATTGTAAAAAATAACCATATCTCGATCCTCATTTCTTTAATTAATGAAAAGCTCTCTACATTTCCAATCAAATATTCCAGCCAGTTTGCTATCATCATTAATATGTATAGAATGCCATATACTGTTGAAAGAAATAAGCCACCAATTAGAAATGATAATCCTTTATAGTTTCCATTGGAAGTGTCTTTTATCCCTGCTAAATAAGTTGCTGCTATAATCATTAGCATTATCCCACCAATTATGTCTCTAGATATAATTCCAAAAATTTCCATTATTCCTGCAGATAAGTAAAGAATGCCCGCAATTAATGCATACGCCGCCATTACTTTTCCTCTATTCATATCAAAATCTGCCATTTTATCACCTACGAAAACCCAAGAAGATAACCAATTCCTTCTATTAAGCCAGCAACAATGAAAGCAAGCGTTATTGTATATGCTATAGTTAGCAAAGTGTATTTTGCCTTCATTTCTCTCAACATGACTGCTATAGTAGCGACACATGGAAAGTATATTAAAACGAAAGCCATATATGCAAATCCTGTCAAGGGGGTAAACCAGCCAGCATTCATTAATGCATTTTTAACTCCTTCCTCGCTTACTCCAAGTAAAGAGCCGAAAGTTCCAACAACTGCTTCTTTTGCTAAAAATCCGAAAAATAAGGCCACTCCTGCCTGCCAGTTCCAGCCAAGCGGCTTAAAAATTGGTTCTATTGCATGACCGAATGAAGCAATATATGAGTTTTCGATTAGCTCGCCGCCATTTGTTGCATCCCATGGAAATGCTGATAAAAACCAGATTAGTATGACTACTGTAAAGATAAAAGTCCCGGCTTTTATTAAAAACCATTTTCCACGTTCCCACATGTGCAGTAAAGCACTCTTTAAAGTTGGCAACATATAGCGAGGCAATTCAAGGATAAAAGGCGATGGCTTGCCTTTAAACAAAGTTTTTCTGAGAAGTAAAGCAACAATTATTGCTAAAGC
>Ga0180300_10000728_pt1 | contig 14794 bp, 14 predicted proteins | sample GuaBasSediGuay15_FD_121798 | JGI IMG/M metagenome (GOLD analysis project Ga0180300, IMG submission 121798) | Subseafloor sediment microbial communities from Guaymas Basin, Gulf of California, Mexico - Guay15, Core 4569-2, 21-24 cm | ecosystem: Environmental > Aquatic > Marine > Hydrothermal... | reverse complement strand
TCCCACGCGCAACGCAGGGCAACTTCGGAGGTATCGGTGGCCACCACACGCAGATCGCCCCGCGCACGGGCCAGGGCGATAGCCAAGGCCCCGGTTCCCGTCCCGATGTCCAGGGCCCACGCCCCACGGGGCAACGTTGGGACAAGCTCCACGGCCCGCTCGGCCAGTCCTTCGGTCTCCGGCCGGGGGATAAATACCCCGGGACGCACACAGAGGATGAAATCGAGGAAGCCCACATAACCCAAGAGGTAAGGCAGGGGATAACGCTTGCACCTTTTGTCTAAAAGCTCCTTCAAAAGCCGTCGCTCCTCCCGGTCCAGGTGTCCATCCCTGACCCCCACCTCCGCCGGCCCAACGCCCATCACATGCGCCAGGATCAGGCGGGCTTCGCGGAGCGGGGTTGCTATCCCAACGCGGGAAAGCGAACGCGCAACCCAGTGCAGCGCTTGAGATGGCCTTTCCGGCACGTTACCCTGCGGCATGAGAACCGCGATAAGTTTCCGCGCCACTCATACGATGTCAAGCACGATTAAGCAAACTATAATTCCGAGCAAGGAGGCATGGTGAAGAAGGGAACCATTGCGTTTACTGTGATTCTGGCTTTGGCAGCGGTATTCCTTGGGCTCGGGGGATGTGGCTTCCTTTTCCCGGGCAAGCAGGAACCGGTCCACTTCTACATGCCGGCCCTCTCCCCTGACGGGACCAAGCTCGTCTACCTCGACCAGGGCGAAGATAGCTACGAGATCTTCCTCCTGGACCTTACCACCGGGGAGGAGAAGCAACTCACCGACAACTCCTACAACGAGATGTACCTCTCCTGGTCCCCCGATGGGAAGCGGATCGCCTTCATGGCGGCCCAGGAGAAGAACAACCTGGATATCTTCGTTCTGGACGTAGAAACCGGGGAGATCACTCGCCTCACCACCCATTCCGCCACCGACGTCAACCCCAACTGGTCCGCTTCGGGGAGGATCGTGTTCAACTCCGACCGGGATGACGAGTGGGCCATCTACGCCATCGATCCCGATGACCCCGACTCCCTGGAGCGGCTTTCCCCATCTCGCCCTAAAGAAAAGAAGTGAGGGAATGCCAAGCAAGCGGGGTGATCCTGGCCGCGGGGAGGGGGGTGCGCTTCGGAGCCGCCGTTAACAAGGCCTTTGTGGAGCTTTCGGGGAAGCCTCTCCTTCTCTGGTCCGTGGAAGCCTTCCGCGCCGCCGGGGTGATCCGTGAACTCGTGGTGGTGGCCGGACCCCGGGAAAAGGAAAGGGTCGAAGAAATTCTTTCTGGCATCGCGATTCCCCACACGGTGGTTTCGGGAGGGGAACGGCGCCAGGACTCCTCACTGGCGGGGATCCGGGCTGCGCAAGGGGAGTACGTGCTCGTGCACGATGCGGCCCGCCCCCTCGTGGCCCCGGAACTCATTCGCAGGGTCTTTGACGCGACGCTGAAACATGGCGCGGCGGTCCCGGTGGTCCCGGTGCGGGATACCCTCCGCTACGTGGAAAGCGGGTTCCTATCCGGGGAACTGGTGGATCGCGAGGGCCTCTGTGCCGTTCAAACCCCCCAAGGTTTCAGGCGGGACCTCCTCTTGTGGGCCCTGGAGAGCGCCAACGAAAGGGGTTTATCCCTCACCGACGATGCCACCGCGTTGCTTGTGGTGGGGAAACAGGTGGCAACGGTTCCCGGGGATGTCAGGAACATCAAGATCACCTATCCGGAGGACTTAAAGGTGGCCCTCGCTTTCTTGTCCTCCGGGGGCTGAACCCTGGGGAGCGGGGAGAAGCACCTGGGAGATGGTTTCCCGCAACCGCCGGTAATGTGTTCCCGGCCAATAGAGCTTACCACAGTCCCGGCAGCGGGTGTACTCCTCCAGCCATGCGGCAGTGCGCGGGGGTATGAGATCCAATACCTCCTCCTTCCGCACTGGCTCCAGTTTACCGTTGCACACCGGGCATCGGGTGAAGGGCCTCACTTGTCCCCACAGATCGAAGCGCCGCAGCACTTCCCGGGCCTGTTCCACCGGCCGATCGGAGCGCACGTAATAGCCATGCGTAAGCTTCCCATGTTTTAGGAGGTGCCGGTCGCGGGTGAGGAGGATCCGTCCCTCCTTCCGGGATATCCGCACCAATTCCTCATCGGCCGGGTTGGACGGCTGGATCACATCGATCCCCAAAAGCCGTAGGATCCGCACCAGCTTCCCCAAATGCACATCGGCCACGAACCTGGGTTCCCGCAGGGGTTTCGGCCGCAGGCGGGACACCTCCGAGATGTCCAGGCTTTCGAACACCGGATAGACCGCGACCCGGTCGCCATCCCTCAGGTGATGGGAAAAATCTACGGGAACGCCGTTGATGATGACCAGATCCACCTCTACATGGGGGACCCCAAGGGCCTCGATGGCGTCTTTTACCGTGGGCGTCCCGAAGAACTCGTACTCGATGTCCCGCTTCCTCTTTTCCGGGGGGAGGAAATCGTTGAGCTCCGCATAGAACCGGAAGGTCGCCCGCCCCATAACCTTCCAATTTTAACCCAGAACTTTCCCTCCCTGAAAACTCCACAGCTCTTCCATTGGACCTCTACCACCGCGGCGGTAAGCTTTTTAGCCCAGATTAAAGCTGTGCCAAAGGAGGTGGCCATGCGCAGGATCATGATGGGCCTTTTTGCGTGTGCGGCCATCGGGGTGGGAGCCGTGGCCCTTGCTCAAGCGGACATCCAGGAGTCCATCGCCGCCTCGGGGCAAGCCGCCATCCACGCGGCCATCGACCGGGTAGCGCCGGCGGTGGTGCGGGTGGAGGCCGTGACCAAACGGGTTTTTCCTTGGGAGAAATTCGACTGGTTCTGGCGGTTCTTCGGTGAGCCCCCGTTTCCCGAACGCAAGGTGACATCCCTGGGCTCGGGGTTCGTGATCGAGTTCGGGGGCGAAAAATACGTCCTCACCAACAACCACGTGGTGGACGAAGCAGAAGAGGTGCGGGTGATCTCGCAGGACGGGAAGATCCGCCGGGCCGAGGTGTTGGGGACCGACGAGATGCTGGACGTAGCGGTCCTGAAGGTAGAGGGGATCGCGGAGCTCCCCGTCGCTCCCCTGGGCGATTCGGATGCCCTCAGGGTGGGTGACTGGGTGATCGCCATCGGGAACCCCCTGGGATTCGACTACACCGTCACCCTGGGGATCGTTTCAGCCCTGAACCGTGATGTTCCCCGGCCCGACAACCGGGGATACTTCCGACGCATGATCCAAACCGACGCCGCCATCAACCCCGGCAACTCCGGGGGGCCCCTGGTGAACGCCCGGGGTGAGGTGGTGGGGATGAACACCATCATTGCCCGGATGAGCTCGGAGGGCATCGCCATCGAGGGGATCAACTTCGCCGTGCCCATAAACGAGATCGTGCGGGTCCTTCCCCAGCTCGTCTCCAAGGGGACCGTGACCCGGGCCTGGCTGGGGGTGTACATCCAGGACTTGACCCCGGAGCTCGCGGCCCAGTTCGGGGTGGAGCCAGGGAGCGGTGTATTGGTCTCCGACGTGGTTCCCGGGAGCCCCGCGGAGGCGGCGGGGATAAAGCGGGGGGACATCATCGCTGCGGTGGACGGGAATCCGGTCCACAACACCAACGAGCTGCAACTTGAGATCATGTATCGGCAACCCGGGGATACGGTTACGGTGGACCTTGTCCGGGAAGGGCAGAGGCTCACGGTCCAGGTAGTGCTCGGGGTGCGTCCCACCGAGGAGGCCTTGGCCCGGATGATCCCTGGGGGGAAAGGTGCCGGGGAAGAAGAATACTTCGGCATGGTGCTCCGGGAGCTCACCCCGGAGTTGGCGCAGCGGTACCGCGTTCCCGCCGGGGTGGAAGGGTTGCTTGTCGTGGCGGTGCGGGACGGATCCCGGGCCGACTGGGCCGGGGTAGAGAAAGGGGATGTGATTATCGAGGTCAACCGAAAGCCCGTGCGAACACTGGATGAGTGGAAGGCGGTTGTTGAGTCCCTTCCCGCCAACGCCGACATCCTGCTCACCGTGGTGCGGGAAGGAAGGACCATCTACCTCGTGCTTCCCTGATCCGGGAGGGACCGGGTATAATTGGGGAGCCGGTCGGAGAGTAGCGCAGCCTGGTTAGCGCGCAGCGTTCGGGACGCTGAGGTCGCCGGTTCGAATCCGGCCTCTCCGACCAGCTCCCTAGGGCGGGTATAGCTCAATGGTAGAGCGCTGGCCTTCCAAGCCAGTGACGCGGGTTCGATTCCCGCTACCCGCTCCAGTTGGTGATGGGTGATGTGTGATCAGTGATGGGTCTCTTTGTTGCTTTCTCGTCACGCATCACCGATCACCCATCACGAGGGATGCGCCCGTAGCTCAACTGGAGAGAGCAGCGGCCTTCTAAGCCGCAGGTTGGGGGTTCGAGTCCTCCCGGGCGCGGGAGAGGAGCGTAGCTCAATGGCAGAGCGCCGCGCTGTGGACGCGGTGGTTGCGGGTTCGAGTCCCGTCGCTCCTCCCAGCGCCCGTAGCTCAATTGGACAGAGCATCGGCCTTCGGAGCCGAGGGTTGGGGGTTCGAGTCCTCCCGGGCGCGTTTTTCTTTTTGTGACCCCAAAGGATTTGGGGTATGCTCCAACGCTATGCGCGAACTGGAAGAGGAACTCTGGGAAATCCTGGACGAAGCCGACGTCGACCTCCTCATCACCATGGGGGAGGATGGCTTCCCGTACATCCGCCCCATGACGTTGCTCGCTTATGAGGAGGATACAGGGGTACTTTGGTTCGCCACAAGCCGCATCTCCCGTAAGGTCTCCCACATCCAACGAAACCCTAAGGTCACCGCGTTCTTCCTCGCCTTTGAGCGGGACGCTTACGCCGCCTTCTTCGGCGAGGCCGAGTTGTTGGATGATCCGAAGCTGAAGCGCGAGTTTTGGGAAGATGATTGGGCTGAACATTGGGACGGACCCGAGGATCCCGATTATGTGCTTTTACGTATAAGGTCCAAAAAGGCCCAGTTCTACCTTGTGGAAGAGGACGAGCTTTGGGAGACCGAATTCGACTAGCTCCTAAAACAGCTCCATACGCGCGAAAAGAAGCCCTCCTCATCGGGAAAACGTACAAAGAGGGTGTCAACGGGCGCCTTCCTCACGTACACCTCGTTTCCCCTCTTGAGGACCCCCACCTTGTCGCCGTCCGCGAAAATATGGGCGGGATACTTGGCCTTTATCTCTATCTCCTCCCCGGCAGGAAGAAGAAGAGGGCGCAAACCCAATGTATGGGGGGAGAGAGGTACAAGGAGCATCGCGGACAACGTCGGGTGGATGAGGGGGCCTCCCGCGGAGAGGGCATAGGCGGTGGATCCGGTGGGCGTGGCTACCACCAAACCATCCCCCGCGAAGGAGAGGATCTCCTCGCCTCCACAACGCACCGAAAGCTCGGTAAACCGATGGCCCCCAGGCCCCACGAAGACCACGTCGTTCAAGGCACTCACTTCGCTTCCCCTCAAACCCACCGCAAGCCGCATGCGGCGTTCGATCTCGTATTCTCCGGAGGCGAATCTCTCCAACGCCGGTATAAGGCTTTCACCACCGCCTATGCTCAAGAATCCCAAAGCGCCTCCTACATTTACCCCAAAGACGGGTATCTCTCGGGGATAGATGGCGCCGGCTACCCGCAATAACGTCCCGTCTCCCCCGATGGCCACAACCAGTCCTACCCCGTCCAACCCCACCTCCCGACGCGGGGTGATCCGGGCGGGGATCCCTCGGTTTGTGCACCATCGCCTGCCGTCCGCCGCAGCTGCAGCGGCCCCGCGTTTCCGGGGGTTGTAAACGAAAAGGATCGCCTCCCTACCCCTTTCCGACATACTTCCACCGACAAAGCCAACGCTCCAATATCTCGAGGAACGTGTAGAAAAGAAGCCCGAGGAAGGCCAAACCCACCACCCCGGAAAGGGACAAATCGGTACGCATGGCGTAGGTCTCGATGAAGACCCCGAGTCCGGAACCGGGACCCCCCAGGAGTCCCAGCTTCGTCTCGGCGATGTAGAGCATGGTAATCCCCAAGCCCACAGAAACACGGGCCGCGGTGAAGACCTCGGGCAATACCGCCGGAAGGATCACGTGACGGTGGAGCTGTAAGGCATTGGCCCCCGCCGTGCGCACTGCAAGGATGTAGGAAGGGGAGATGTTCCGCGCCGCCCCAATGGCCGCCACCAACACCTGGAAGAAAAGGGTGAGGCTTACAGTGACCACCTTCACCGCCTCCCCGACCCCGAAGGCCATGTAGAGGAAGAAAAGCAGGGCGATGGGGGGAATGGGGTAAAGCAAGTAGATGAGAGGGGAGAACCAACGGTGAAGCCGTTCGCTTGCCCCCACCAGAAGCCCCAACGGAAGCCCCGTGGCGAATGCCAAAATGAGCGAAAGGAAGAACCGACGCGCCGAGGAGGCGAAGGCCGTGCTCCACTGGGGGAGATACTCGATGCCCGCAGCCGCCACGCTCCAGGGATAGGGGATAACGGGCCAACCCTTGACCTGTTCCAACACGAAGGAGGCCAAGGCCCAGAGAAAAAAGATGGCCAAGGCGGCTGCGAGATAATGGAGGACTTGCCTCATTTCTCCTCCAGCGATTTGAGGATCTCCCGAGCTCTTACCACCACGCGATAGAACTCTTCCGATCGGCGATATTCCGCCTCCCCCATCCCGGGGTTTTCGATCACCTCCACCACTCGGGCGGGCCTAGGGGAAAGGATGATGATGCGTTGCCCCAAAAACACGGCCTCCTCGATGTCGTGGGTGACAAGCAGCCCCGTGAACCGGTACATGTGCCAAAGCCTGAGGATGATCTCCTGGATGCGCTCTCGGGTGAGGGTGTCCAGGTTCGCCATGGGCTCGTCCATGAGGAAGACCTCGGGGCGCAGGGCCAGGGCCCGGGCGATCCCGACCCGCCGCCGCATCCCCTCCGAAAGCTCGGCGGGATATCGGTTTTCGAATCCGCCGAGGCCCAAACTCCTCAGGATCTCCTGTATCCCCTCCCGGGGGCGCCGCTGGAGGCGCAACGCCAATTCGGCATTTTGGCGTACCGTCTTCCAGGGAAGGAGCCCCGCGTCTTGGGTGATGAACGCCACATCCCGTCTCACCCCCCGTACCTCCTCCCCCCGGATGATGATCCTCCCGGAAGTGGGCCTTATGATCCCGTCGATGGCCAAAAGGACCGAGGTCTTGCCACAGCCTGAAGGCCCGATTAAGGCCACGGACTCCCCGTCTTCCACCCTGAAGCTCACCTCCTCCACCGCCAGCGTGCGCCGTCGACCCCGGCCGTATTCGATCCTCAAGGCCTCTACGGAGATCATTTTAGGTACTCGTCGGTTACGACCTCCTCATACGGATGTTCGAACCGCACATACCCCTTCTCAATGGCCCACCGCTGGATGGCGTCATAGATCCCTTTTGGTAAAACGGTGGGCGCTTGAAAGTAAGGCACGGAAAGCGCTTCTATCGCCGCCAGCACGCTGGGATGGACAAGGACCTCATCGGGGTTCTGCCCACGGTAAAAAAGGCGGAGGACCTCCGGGGCCCCCAGCGAGAGGAGCCCTTCCTTGGTCTCTTCGTTCATCCTTTCCGCTGCCGCCCCGAAAGCGGAGACGAATTTCCTCACAGCTTCGGGATGTTCTTCGGCGTATCTCCGCTGGAAGACGATCAGGTGAGGAAGCGGGGGGATACCGGAGAAGTCCCCAAGCGCGGTGAGCCCCAGGCCCTCGGCCTCGGCGAACTTCAGGGAGTAGCTCGCGTAAGGTTCGGGAAGCACGGCCGCCGCCACTACGCCGTAGATCACCATAGAGGCCATGATGAACAGGTTGTCCTGCCCAAAGTAGAAACGTGGATCCGGCGTAAGGCCGTGGGACTCGAGGACCACATCGGTGGCGTATTCGATGTCGGACTGGAGGGGAAGGGCGATCCGAAAGAAGCTCCTTGTGCCCAGCGCCGCCGCCAGGTCTTCGATGGAGGAGATCCCGGAGTATTCCTGTTGCACCAGGACGGTGAACTGCTTCGCGGGGTCCTCCGGGACGTAAGCCGTGGCCACCACCAGGGGTTCTCCTTGCGCGGCGAGCAACACCACCGAGGTCACGTCCGCTATCACCACGTCCACCTGGCCGGCCTGGAAGGCGAATAGCCGGTCCCGTTGGGAGGCAAGGGGGATCAACTCCACCTCCAAGCCCTCATGGTCGAAAAATCCCCACTCCACCCCGAACAACACCGGGGCCGAACCGAGAACGGGACTCAGGGAGACGCGAAGGGGCTGAGGGAGCACGCCGGCCACAGCGAGTAGTAAAAAAACTAGAACCAAAGATAACTTTCGCATGGCCCATCCATTATAGGTCCCGGTCTGCGGCGACGCAATGTAATCTGCATCGCTTGGCAAAGGGTAACGTTGGGTGTATATTCGAATCGAGGTTAGGAGGTGGAAGGTCCTATGTGCTGTGGCGCGTGGTGGCTGTTCCTTCTCGTATGGTGGCTCGTCTGGCTGGGAGCCTTCGTCGGCTGGTGGTGCTGCCCATAGGGTGAAGCACCTAGGGGTATTGGCGGCGCTGCTCCTCTGTAGCGCCGTTTGGGCCCTGGGGTTCGGCGGTGCTGCGGAGGAGCAGTGGTATGATGGGCTCCGCGAAACCGGGCTTCCGCGGGAGGTAGTGGCAATACTCCCGGTAGAGGTCCCTCCGGAGGGTCCGGGCTTTCCCACAAAGGTTCTGTTCGTGTTCGTTTACATAGACGAGCGAACCCTGGAGTCCCGGACCCGCTGGCGGGAGGTTCTCGCTGATTACGTGGACAAGAACGCTGTTTTGGTGTGGGCTTACAGTCAGATGCCCTTCGTCCCCCAGGTGCGATTCGACCCGTTGAGCCTTTGGTTTTCCCAGACCGGATGGGAATTCCACCCCTCGGCCGAGGACTTCGTCCCGGTAGACGGGGATTTCCTCGCCGGGGAGGTGTACTCGGGGAAGCCGGTGGCCGCCATCGTGCTTCTTGGAGAGGGTTTTACCCCCGCGGAATCCCTCGTGGTCCACTACGGGGACCTCGCCGAGGCGATCATCCCTCTGGGGAGCCAGGGGGACCGGTGAGGGCCCCTCCATCCTTCAGGCCCACGATCAGGGCCTCCGTCGCCGGGCCAATGATCTCAGGTACATAACCCCCTTCCAGCACGCAGAAGGTGGGGAGCGCGAGTTTCCCTAACATAACCCCGATTTCGTAGAAACTCTGGACCTCAAGTCCCAGGGAGGCTAGGGGATCGTCCCGGTAGGTGTCGAAGCCCGCGGAGATGGCGAGCTGTTGGTAATCACGTCCCGCCTCCTCCACGGCCTTCTCCAATGTCTCCAGGTACACCTTCTCCCCGCACCGTGGAGGAAGGGGGTAGTTAAGGCAATTCCGCTCCGAACGGTATCCGGTGCCGGGGTAGTTGTACATCCGGTGGAGGGAAACGTAAGTCACCTGGTCATCCCCCAGGAAAATAGCTTGGGTGCCGTTCCCGTGGTGGCCGTCGATATCCACGATGAGGGTCCTAAGGCCCGATAGCCTCACCGCGATGGCAATGTTGTTGAAATAACAGAAGCCGCCCAGGAAGGAGGGACCGGCATGGTGGCCGGGTGGGCGCATCAGGGAAAAACCCCGACGCTTCTGCGCTAGAATCGCCCCTCCAGCAGAAAGCCTGGCGTAGAACTCTATCCCCTCGTATGGCGGGCAATCGGGATCGTAGAAGTCACCGGTCTCTACGCGGCGCACGAGCTCTTCGGTGTGGACCGAAAGGATCTCTTCCCGGCTCGCGGGCTCAGGCTTGAGGAACTCGTAACCCAGCCGAGCGAGGTACTCCTGGGCGATCCGGACCCTGACCGGGGACTCCGGGTGGGCTATCCGTTGGTATCTCAGGCACTCCGGGCTATAAATGATCTCCATGGCCATGGATTATCGTCCAGCGGGGGTCGAGTGCCAAAGGATAGTGCTCGCCTCCTCTTCCCCCAGGAGGGCGGAGCTTCTGCGGTTGCTCGTCCCCAGGTTCGAGACACGGTCTCCGGAGGTGGATGAGGGGAAGATCACGCGGCCGGTGGACCTCCTGCGAGTGGCTATGGCGAAAGCCCAAGCGGTGAGGAGAGGTCCTGAAGAGATCTTGATCGCCGCCGATACCGGGGTCTTTCATCGCGGCCTCCACCTGGGAAAACCAAGGGACTTGGATGAAGCGCGGCACATGCTTTCGCGGCTTTCCGGGGGATGGCATCACGTGTATACCGGCCTCGTGGTCCTCCGGGATCGGGTGGTCCGGAGGCAGTTGGTTTGCACCAAGGTGCGTTTCCGCGACCTCAGCAGGGAAGACATCGACTGGTACCTCTCCCGGGAGGAGGTGTGCGACAAGGCCGGGGCCTATGCGATACAGGGGGCTGCCGCCGCCTTCGTGGCCGAGATCCGGGGCGACTTCACCAACGTCGTGGGCCTTCCCCTTCCGGTCCTCTATCGGATCTTGCGGGAGCTGGGGTGGTGCCCGTGGTTGTAAAGGGGAAAGGAAGCGGTTAATGTCCAATTCCGTAAAGATGAAACAAGTGATCATCGTGGAGTCGCCGACCAAAGCCCGCACCATCGGCCAGTATTTGGGTAAGGGTTTCTCTGTGCTCTCCTCCAAGGGACACGTGCGCGACCTCCCCGAGCGGGAACTCGGGGTAGACATCGAGAACGGTTTCCGTCCCAAGTGGGTTGTGAAAAACAAAAAGCTCATCCGGGAACTGAAGAAAGCCGTTTCCGACGCGGCCAGGGTATATCTCGCCACCGACCCCGACCGCGAAGGCGAGGCCATCGCCTTCGATCTAATGGAGCTTTTGGCCGATGGGAACCGGGACAGGTTCGCGAGGATCCTCCTGCACGAGATCACCCCCAAGGCAGTGCGGGAGGCCCTGGAGGCCCCGGGGGAGATCGATCTGCGGAAAGTGGAGGCCCAACGGACCCGCCGGATCCTGGACAGGCTGGTGGGCTACAAGATAAGTCCCCTCCTCTCCCGGGTGTTGGCGGGAAGCAAATACGAGGGGCTCTCGGCCGGGAGGGTCCAATCGGTGGCGCTGCGTTTCATCTGTGATCGTGAGCTCGAGATCCAGGATTTCGTCCCCGAGCCTTACTGGGAGATCGAAGTGGACTTCGCCACCGACCCCCCCTTCACCGCAAGGCTCAAGGGGAAGCTGACGGATCCGGACAAGGTAAAGCGGATCCTCGAGGAGTTATCCGGGGCCGAGTTCCGAATCGTCTCCCGGGAGGAGAAGGAGGTGGTGCGCAAGCCACCGCCCCCGTTCATCACCTCGACCCTGCAGCAGGCGGCCTCGAGTGAGCTCGGGTTCTCCCCTTCCCGCACCATGCGCGTGGCCCAGGAGCTTTACGAGGGCGTGGACATCGGGGGAAAGTCGGTGGGGCTCATCACCTACATGCGCACCGACTCGGTCCGGGTGGCGGAATCCGCCATCGCCCAAGCCCGAAAGTTCATCGCCGAAAAGTTCGGGAAGGAATACCTATCCCCGAAGCCGCGGATCTTCCGAAACAAGCGCCGTTCCCAGGATGCCCACGAAGCCATCAGGCCCACCGACGTCTCCCGGACCCCGGAGGAGGTGGCGGGGTACCTCACCCCGGACCAGCGCAAGCTCTACGACCTCATCTGGAGACGGTTCCTGGCCACCCAGATGGCGGATGGGATCTGGAAACGGTACCGGGTGGTCTTGAAGGCGGGGGATCACGAGTTCGTGGCCTCTACTTCCTTCCCCGCGTTCAAGGGGTTCGCTAAGGTGCTGCGGGTGGGGAAGCTGGAGGACGAGGGGAATCCTCTCCCGGAGGGCCTCCGGGAGGGAACGGTCCTATCCGCGGCCGAGATCCTTCCCCACGAGAAGTACACCGAGCCCCCCAAGCGCTACACCGAAGGCTCCCTGGTCAAAAAGCTGGAGCAGGAGGGTGTGGGCCGGCCCAGCACCTACGCCCAGATCGTGTCGGTGATTCAGGAGCGGGGCTATGTGGTCAAGGAGAAGGGGGCACTGCGGCCGACCCTTCTCGGGTTCATCGTGGCCGACTTCCTCCGGGAGTACTTTCCCGAGACGGTCCAGGAGAACTTCACCGCTGAGATGGAGGAGTTTCTCGACCTGATACAGGAAGGGGAGGCCCGGGGGAAGGAAGTGCTCCAGCGGTTCTATGCCGCGTTGGCGGAGCGGCTGAAGGTGGTGGAGGAAAAGATAGGGGGCGGGAAAAAACCTTTTCAAGCCCTGACGGACGTTCCCTGTCCGAAGTGCGGTGCTCCCATGGAGGTGCGGATCTGGAAAGGGGCCCTGTATCTTGGGTGCAGTCGCTACCCCGAGTGCAAGACAACAAAGCCCCTGCCGCCCCGCTTTCCTTACCGTTACCGGCGGGAGCGGATCGAGCTCGCCGAAGGGCTCGCCCAGGCTTCCGAGGCCCCCGATCTCCCCTGTCCCGAATGTGGGGGCAGGATGGAGCTCAAGCACGGGCGTTACGGAAGGTACCTTTCCTGCAAGTCATGCGGCCACACCATGCCCGTCCCCACCGGGGTTACCTGCCCCGCCTGTGGGAAGGGGGAGCTTGTGGAGCGCTTCTCCCGCAAGAACGGGCGCACCTTCTACGCGTGCTCCAATTACCCGGAGTGCAGGTTCACCCTCCCGGGGAAACCGTTGGGCCCTTGTGGGGAATGCGGTAAAGGCGTCCTCTACGAGGATCCCAAGCGAGGCCTCATCTGTTCAAACCCCGAGTGTAAGGGCTCCGCCGTCCCTACTCCTCGGCCAGCAACCTGAACCGCTCGAGCTTCTGGAGGAGCTCCGAGCCCTTCAGCTTCTCCAGGGCCTCCTTCTGGATCTGGCGCACCCTTTCCCGGGAGATCCCGAAGATCTCCCCCACCTCGTCCAGGGTCTTGGGGGGCTGGCCGTCGAGGCCGTAGCGGAGCTCGAGGATCCTCCGCTCCCTGGGGGTGAGGTACTCCTTCAGGGCCCGGCGGAGCTCCTGCTGCAGGAGCTCCTTGAAGGTCTCCTTGGTGGGGGAGACGGCGCCCTCGTCGGCGATGAAGTCCCCCAAGACCGAGCCCTCGTCGTCGTAGCCGATGGGGGTGTCGAGCGAGGCGGTGTAGTGGGCGGTGCGCTTGGCCTTGATGATGTTCTCCACGGTGGTATCGAGCTCGTCGGCCAGCTCCTCCAGGGAAGGGGCCTCGCCGTGCTCTTTGATGTGGTCGCGCTCGGCCTGATAGATTTTGCGGATGAGCTCGTTGATGTGGGTGGGAACGCGGATGGTGCGGGAGCGGTTAGTAATCGCCCGCAGGATCGCCTGGCGGATCCACCAGGTGGCGTAGGTGGAGAACTTGTACCCCTTGCGCCAGTCGAACTTCTCGATGGCCTTCATGAGGCCGAGGTTCCCCTCCTGGATGAGGTCGAGGAAGGGGAGTCCGCATCCCCGGTACTTCTTGGCGATGGAGACGACGAGGCGGAGGTTCGCCTCGGCGAGCTTTTCTTTCGCGGCCTTATCGCCGGCCTCGACGCGTTTGGCGAGCTCCACCTCCTCTTCCTTGGTGAGGAGGGGGACCCGCGAGATCTCATCGAAATACGTACGGATTGGGTTCTCCGGGGAGCGGTGATGAGCTTCCTCCTCTTCCCACTCCCAGAGCTCCTCTTCCGCCTCGAGATTTTCCAGGTATTCCTTGGCGTTAAGTTCCTTTTCCTTCACGTTGCCCATGGAACCACCTCTTTTTTATTCGATAAAGGCTTTTGCCTTTGTTGTCACTCCGAGCGTCCCATTATACCGCGGAAAAGGCCCTTTGATAAGCCCCCGATGTTCCCCATCGGAACCGGGCTCGTGGATCGATCGCGACGGGAAGACGCTTGGGTTAACCCCTCCGGCGCTCTAATACTTTACCGCCTCGAGTACGGGGATAAAATTTTTCTCAGAAGCCCGTGTAGCTCAACCGGTAGAGCGTCCGCCTTGTAAGCGGAGGGTTGCCCGTTCGAGTCGGGCCACGGGCTTTAGCCTCGCGGGGCGAGGCGTTAAAATTTAGACGTCCTGGAGGGGTAGCGAAGCGGTCAAACGCACCGGGCTGTAAACCCGGCGGCTTGAGGCCTTCGGGGGTTCGAATCCCTCCCCCTCCATTAGGTTGTTGTCCCCCGTTTGGGGAGGTAAAATGCGGGTCTGTGGGGGCCCGTGTAGCTCAGACGGCCAGAGCGCACCCTTGGTAAGGGTGAGGTCGGCGGTTCGAATCCGCCCGCGGGCTCCAGCACGGGGCGCTTGAGCTCCATTATTTTTGCCACGCCAACAAAGCAAGGAGGTCGGAAGGGATGTCAAAGGAGAAGTTCGAGAGGACGAAGCCACACATAAACGTGGGGACGATTGGACACATCGACCACGGAAAGACCACGCTCACGGCGGCCATCACCAAGGTGTTGGCCATGAAGGGCCTTGCCAAGGAACGTTCCTACGATGAGGTGGCCAAGGCCGACGCCAAGCTCTTCCGCCGTGACGAGACCAAGATCCTCACCGTGAACGTGGCCCACGTGGAGTACGAGACCGAGAACCGCCACTACGCCCACATCGACTGTCCCGGCCACGCCGACTACGTGAAGAACATGATCACCGGTGCCGCCCAGATGGACGGGGCCATCCTCGTCGTCTCCGCCGCCGACGGGCCCATGCCCCAGACCCGGGAGCACGTCCTTTTGGCACGCCAGGTGAACGTCCCCGCCATCGTGGTCTTCCTCAACAAGGTGGACATGGTGGACGATCCGGACCTCGTGGATTTGGTGGAGATGGAGGTGCGGGAGCTCCTCAAT
>Ga0180300_10000726_pt1 | contig 14805 bp, 12 predicted proteins | sample GuaBasSediGuay15_FD_121798 | JGI IMG/M metagenome (GOLD analysis project Ga0180300, IMG submission 121798) | Subseafloor sediment microbial communities from Guaymas Basin, Gulf of California, Mexico - Guay15, Core 4569-2, 21-24 cm | ecosystem: Environmental > Aquatic > Marine > Hydrothermal... | reverse complement strand
GCAGGGCGAATCCGCATCAGCATCGAGGAAAATTTTGAGCAAACACAAAGTTACATCGGGACGACTATCCCCGAGAAATGGTTTCAGCAGCTGCGGGATTACTCTTATGCTTTTTTGGATGAGGAGGGCGAGATTTTTACAGAAAGGATGAAGGAAGGAAGGATTCGAAACTGCCACGGCGATCTTCATGCGCAAAACATCTATTTCTGGGATCAGATCTATATTCTTGACTGTATAGAGTTCAATGAACGCTTCCGCTTCATCGATGTGGCTTGCGATGTGGCCTTTCTCATCATGGACTTGGAGTATAGGGGCTTCATGGGGCTGGCTAACAGGTTCTTGAACACCTACCTCCAGCATACCGGCGACTATGGTCTTGTAGGGGTGCTGGACTTCTACAAAATCTACCGCGCCTATGTGAGGGGGAAGATCGCAAGCTTTGAGTCTTCTACGGAGGGACTGCCCCATCAGCAGAAAGAGGAGGCGAAGCAGAAGGCGGAAAGTTACTTTTCCCTTGCCTATCGCTACCTGAAAAGGGGAAAGAGGCCGATCCTGCTAGCCACCACTGGAGTTATCGGTAGCGGCAAGACCCACCTTGCCCGCACTCTGGCCAACTTACTGGGGGGAGTCGTCATCCGATCTGACGCCGTCCGCAAGGCCATCGCCGGGGTAGAAGTTACAGAGCATCGCTATGAGCCCTTCGGGAAGGGGATCTACTCTGAGGCCTTTACAAAAAAGGTCTATGATCAGCTCCTAGTCGAGGCCCGCGGGATCCTTGCGGCGGGTCTGCCCGTGATCTTGGATGCTAGCTTCTCTAAGGGATGGCAGCGTGAGAAAGTGGCTGCCTTCGCGCAAGCCAATGGCTGTCCCTTTCTCTTCATCCAGACGCTCTGCCGCAAAGAGGCCATTTTAAAACGCCTTCAGGATAGGGAAAGCAGGGGCAGGGACATCTCCGATGCCCGAGCAGACCTCATGGAGGCCCAGATGGCCTCTTATGAGGAGCCCACGGAGATCCCCGAAAGGCATCTGCTGAGGGTGGATACCGAAAGGAGACTTAACTTGGATGAGTTAGAGAGGCAGATAAAGCGTAAGCTTGAAGAGCTGCCTTATCCTTTTTGACGAGTGTTCTATCTCATATTCATACCCTGAGCTCGATCACCTTTACCTTTTTCAGATCCATGGTTCCCAGCCTTAGTCTCTCAGCCACCCTCAAGTAGGGGGTGATCATCTCAGTGGTGTAGGTCTCGTCGTACTCCTGCATAATCTGCGAGCAGTAGGTATCCAGGGCCACCATATCCCCGCTCAGGATGAACCTACTGACACCCTTCTTGAGTTCCCCCTTCCCCCTGGTGGGGCCTCCTTTAATAAGGATTACTCTGGCGTCAACGATGGAGAGCTCAGGGCGCACTGCATCGGCGAACTCGGCCAGAGCGGTCATGAAGTGGGTTTCATCCCGGAAGGGTGCCTTGGCCCTCTCATGGGCCTTTTCGCTCATCTTCTCAAACCCCTCTCCCCGGATATGGGCGTCCCAGCGCTGGGCCCCATAGATGGCCCCGAAGTTGTTCTTTAGGGCACAGGTGAGATAGGAGGTATGATGTCTCTTCAGGCAAGGCATGTTGACTATCACCGGTGCATGGTAGATCTTCTTGTGCACGAGGATTTCGGGGTAGGCACGCCATCCCTGCCTTTTTGTCTTCACATACTCCCGGCGGCGCCCTGCATCGCCGTAAGTGACTTTTATTCCCCTTTGCCTCCCTCTTCGGACTAGGTCATAGAAGTCAAAGGTCTCTCGCTCACTGCCCACCAAGTAGGTCCCGGGTGCATCAAATACCTCCACCCCCGAGGCCCCTGCCTCTCGCAAAAGGCGGGCCACAAGAAAGATCATCTCCGGATCGGTGGTCACGGGAAAGGCTTGGGGGAAGACGAAATTGGGCTTGATGAGGACTTCTTTCCCATCTCCGACCAAAGATTTGAGACCACCTAAGGCCTCCAGGCCGGCGCGCAGCATTCGCTCTGGATCCTTCCCCTGAACGGAGACCAAAAGGGGTTTGCCTCCCTCCACAAAGGGGTTAGATATCCCTGATCGGGCCTCTTTTGCCCCTTTGGCACATCCAGTGCTCCAAGCGGAAAAGGCCAAGGTTCCCCCCATGGCCAGTTTGATGAACTCTCGGCGGGAAATCTCCATATTCATCTCCTCTTTAACCAGGCGGTTGTTCCACCAATGAAGGCCCCGGCCACCACCAGCCCCAAACCCTCAATGTCGTAGTCAAAGGTGGTGGGAAGCCCCAGCACTGGCAGGACGAACATCGTGAGAAGTGGCAAAATATGTATCCCAACAAATCCGCCCAAAAAGCCGATTCCACCTCCGCCGATCCTCTTCCTTAACCCATTATGGGAGCAAAAGGCACCCAATACCGTCCCCAGCAAAGGCCAAGCGAACATGGGGTACCTCATCCCCCTGCCCAAGTACCAACCGGCCAAAATGGCACTTCCCCCTAAGAGCCCCCACCAAAGCCATCTTCTTTTGGCGAGGTGAGAGACCTGAAAGGAGATTCCCAGCAGGACCCCAATGGTCAACCACCCCCAGATCCGTTGATCGGTCAGATCGTACACAAAAACCCCTATGGCCCCAGCTGCCGCTCCCAGAAAAATGGCTGCCGTTATCCTTTTCATCATTTATCTCCTTTATGTTTATACGGCAGTGTTCTCAGGGCCCTTTTTACAGTCCTTAGGTTTTTCCCATCAAGGACCAAAATTAAAAGATCTTCCACCAATTTGACCCCTCCATAACCCCTTCTACTCTTGCCCAGAAAGCCCTCATCTTTCAGAATTCCTTCTTTAATGACACCAGACGCACAAAAAGACTGGAAGGCCTTCTCGGCCCGGGGGCTTCCCGGATAGCGTACCATAACAACCCTGAGGGGTTGGTTCTCTTGCAAGTATTTAAAGGTAATCCCTTCAACACCCTCCCCTAGAGAGAGGACGTTCTGGTGGGAAAGAAAATAGGCGTTGTTCAGGGCGATCATCCCGCGGAGATATAGCAGGGTATCCCGTATCCTCATTTGAACAGGAGGGAGAAACTCCAGGATTTCAGGCCGATTCCCTTTCTCAGTGATCTTTTGAGAGATGACCCGCCCCAGGGCCAAGATGGATTCTTTGAGCCCTTCATTCTGGGCGAAGACCCGGACAAAGTATCTTCCCTTCCAGAAGGTCAGAAGCCCTTTCTCATAGGTGGCCTCCTGCCCCACCTGGGGGTGCTCCCCTTGTGTGTCGAAGGTATAGATCCCATAGGCATCGGTGGGAAGGTCCATTTGATAGATTTCCACCGTTACCTCCCCCTCAGCGACCTTATATCTCTGCACACATGCCCGCTCAAAGCCGTATTCATAGAAGAGCTCCGCCCCTCCATCCATGTAGTCGAAAAGCTTCTTCCCCTCATAGAGCTGGGCTCTCCCCTCTTTCTTGATTCCCTGCACCTCAGCAGTGGATGGAAGGAGTCCTTTGAGTCCTCCACCTCCCCCACCACATCCAATTATCAGAAAAAGGGAGGCAAAGGCACAAAGCAATTTCTTCTTCCCCAAGTTCACCCCCCATCTAAAATTTAACCATTGCTAACACATCCCCAGTTGCGAAGTCAAGCCTACACCCTGCCTTATTTAACCTTCCCCCTCCAGGGCATTTTGGTCCACCCGAGCCTCTCTCCGCCGAGGATCTTTTTGTGTACAAAGCGGCGTTGAAAGAGGTTGAAGGGAAAGTAGATGACCTTATTGACCAAGTTGGGGGGATATTCCCATTGAAACCTCTTCAGGATGGAGGAGTAGGAGTAATACTCCCGCCAGGCCCATTCCCACCCCTCCCGGAGCTCCTCCCTGGTCATCCCCCGGGGGTGGAAGTGGGGGGCGTGGGCCTCTTGATCCTCCAGGAGCCACCACTTCTCATAGGTCAACCTTCCTTCCTCCTTCAGGCGTTCGTAAAGGGCGGTGCCAGGATAGGGGGTAAGGATCGCGAAGACCACTGAGAAGAACTTGGCTTCGATGGCGAAGCGTACTGTCCTCTCAAAGATCCCTTTGTCATCGTGATCAAAGCCGAAGAGAAAAGACGCCCAGATGGCGATACCGTGGCGGTGCAGATTACGTATAATATGCTGATACTTATCTGGCCGGTTCTGGTACTTTCTTGAGAGCCTGATATTCTCTTCGGAGATGGACTCAAAACCGATAAGCAACCCCATACAGCCGCTTTTCGCCATGAGTTTAATCATTTCCTCATCCTCCAGACCGGCCAGTGAGGCCTGACCGATCCATCGCTTTCGCAGGGGGACAAGGGCCTCTAATAACGCTTTTGAGTAGCGAGGGTGGCCTACGATATTGTCATCGGCGAACATGATCACCTTGTGCCGTAGGGAGCGGACCTCCTCTATTACATCCTCCAGAGGACGGTAGCGATAGGTACCCCCGAAAAACTTCCTCACTGAGCAAAAGTCACAAAGATAGGGGCAACCACGGGTGGCCTGTAGGGAGCCAATGGGGAAGTAGTCTTTGGGGTTGTAGATGTCGCGGCGGGCCTGGGGGATCTGCTCCGGAGGGGTGAAGCCCTCCTGTTGGTAGATCCGTTCCAAATTACCCTTTTGGAAGTCCTCTATCAGGCGCGGCCAACTCTGCTCCGCCTCCCCCACCACCACGGCATCGCAGTGCTCGAGGGCCTCTTCGGGCATGGCCGAGGGGTGGATCCCTCCCAGAACTACGGGGACCCCTCGCTCGCGATAGGCCCGGGCGATCTCGTAAGCCCTAGGAGCAGTTTTGGTAGAGCAAGTGATTCCCACCAGATTTACATCCTTCAGGCCGCCATCCAGATCTATGGGATGGATGAGGTCGTCGGAGAAGGAGATCTCCACTTGGGGGGGCGTGAGGGCAGCTACCGTGGCAAGAGAGAGGTTGGGGATGGGGGCGTTGTCCTCCACTGCTGCAGTGATGAGCTCCAATCTTATCTTAGCCTTCATTTTATCTCCAGAGATAATCACCTTTGGCAAATACTACCAGAATCGGCCATAAAAAGCGAGCAAGGTCCCGGCCTTTCTTTCCCTTTGACAAAATGGGGATCTTGTGGTTTTGTAAATTAAGCTAATCATGCCCTTGGGGGAGGATGATGAAATTTCTACTGGTAGATCCGCCGCACAAGATCTGGGAGTTTTTAAGGGCGTGGGTCCCCAGCCCGGGCTGCCTGCAGTTGGCGGCCTATCTAGAGAGGGATTTTGATTTAGAATTTCTTGACTGCACCATTCAGGATCATCCTTGGAGGTCATTGGAGGAAAGGGTGCGATATTTGCGTCCCGAGGTAGTGGGTATCAGCGTGGCCTGCACCTATTTCATCTATGACGCCATGAACGCTGCTCGGCTAGTCAAGGACGTGAACCCCAACTCTATTGTCGTTATAGGTGGGGCCCACCCCTCTCTCATACCTGAGGAGACCCTGCGTGAATGCCGTGCCATCGATTTTATCTGTGTGGGTGAAGGGGAGCTCACCATGCACGAGTTCCTTCGGGCAGTTGAGCGCAAGCAGGAGGACTTCTCCCAGATCCTCGGGCTCGCCTACCTGGATGGGGAGGACAACTTCATCTTCACCGGGCATCGCCCCCTCATCGAAGATCTAGATGAACTCCCCATGCCTGCTTATCACCTCTATAATATGGAGCATCCCTATATAGGGCTTCCCTCCGAGGGGGATAGATCCCTGGTGGTGAACTTTGCCCGCGGCTGCAACTTCGGTTGCACCTTTTGTTCGGAGTCGGTCTTCTGGCAGAGGAACTATCGGACCCGCAGTCCCAAGCTCATCGTCGATGAACTGGAGCTGCTCAAGGAGGAGTATAACCGCCATATCTTCTATGTGGGGGATAACATCTTTAACCTCACCCGGGAAAAGGGCGAAGGGTTTATCGAGGAGATGAACAAGCGCAAGACCGGCCAGCTCCTCTGGGTTCAATCTAGGGCGGACCTGATTATCAGGGATGAAGACCTGATGGATGGATTTCGTGAGGCGGGAATCTACCAGTTTATGATCGGGGTGGAACACGCCGGCCAGAAGTTCCTTGACGAAGTGCAAAAACGCATCCGTATGGAGCAGAACAAAAGGGCCATGGAGATTGTGAAGAAGCACGGCATGATGGTGATGGCCACCCTGATGATCGGCTTCTGGGACGAAACCGAGGAGGATCGTCGAGAGCTCCTGAAGTTCGTCCGTCCATATGTAGATCATTTTGGCCTTAATGTAATCACCCCTTATCCTGGCACCAAGTTCTTCGAAGAGATGGATAGGCTGGGGAGGCTCAAGACAAAGGACTGGTCTAAGTACGATCAGATAGAGGCGGTGATGGATACCAGATACAACACAGCGGAGGAGATCACAGAGGCCCACATATCCATGATGCGCAAGTATTACTGGCACCCCCGGGAACTGTGGAAGATGTTCTTTTCTCGCAAGCCTATCCTCAGACACCACCACAAGCACTTTCTCAAAATAGGGGTCACCGCCTTCAAGCACGAGGTCTTCGGCTTTCCCATGTGGGTGCAGGAAACCTATCAGACCTTCGAGGACTACCTCAAAGAGAGGGGAAGGCCCCTGGCGCATGGTTTATGAAAAAGGGATAAGAATCGGCACCAGAGGCAGCAAGCTAGCCCTGAAGCAGACCACATGGGTAAGGGACAGGATCGCTGCCAGGTACCCGGAGATTTCCCTGGAGGTGGTCCGGATCAGGACCACAGGGGATAAGATCACCGATGTGCCGCTGGCCAAGGTAGGGGGTAAGGGGCTTTTTGTCAAGGAGATCGAAGAGGCCCTTTTGCGTGGTGAGATAGACCTGGCTGTGCATAGTATGAAGGATGTCCCCACCGAGCTCCCCCCAGGCCTTCACTTGGGGGCCATCACGGAGCGGCAGGACCCTAGGGATGTGTTGATCTCCAGGAACGGGCGAGGACTGCGGGAGCTTCCTTCTGGGGCCAGAATTGGGACCTCCTCTTTGCGCAGGAAGGCCCAACTATTGGGGATCAATCCCCATTGGGAAGTGGTCCCCTTGCGTGGAAACCTAGATACCAGGATCAGAAAGTTGGAGACAGAGGGCCTTGATGCAGTGATTCTAGCTGCCGCCGGGGTTTGTAGAATGGGGCTGGAGGGGGAGATTACCGAATATTTCACCCCCGAGGTGATGCTTCCGGCCGTCGGACAGGGGGCTTTAGGGATCGAGTGTCGGGTAGATGCCGAGGCCAACGAGCTGATCGCCTTTCTCCACCATCCTGAAAGCGCCATGGCCGTGAGGGGAGAGAGGGCCTTTCTGCGGCAACTGCAAGGGGGGTGTCAGGTTCCCATAGCTGCCTATGGTGAGGTGCGGGGAGGAAAACTCCTTCTGCAAGGGATGGTGGCTCGTCTTGACGGCTCCAAGTTTTTTCGCGCTGAGGCCGAAGGGGAGGATCCAGAGGAGGTGGGCAGGAGGTTGGCTGAAGACCTCTTGGCCCAAGGGGCGGAGAAGGTCCTGCGGGAAATTTATTCGGGTTCCAAGGAGGAATAAGCAATGGCAAGCAAAGTATATTTCGCTGATCTTAGGGCGGAGGTCAAAAGGGGTTTGCTCGACAAGATAGGGGAGTTGTTAGATAGGGTAGAACTTCCCAAGAGGATCAAGCCCAACGGGATGGTGGCCATCAAGCTCCACTTCGGCGAGCGGGGCAACACCGCCTATGTAAGGCCGATTTTCCTGCGTCGGATCTGCCAGCGGGTGAAGGAACTGGGCGGGAAACCCTTCCTCACCGATACAAATACCTTATATGGTGGTTCTAGGTCCGAGGCCGTTTCCCATATCACCACCGCAATGGAGAACGGGTTTGTCTTCTCAGTAGTTGGGGCCCCGGTCATTATCGCCGATGGCCTAATGGGCAACGCCTCCGTCCGGGTGCCGATAGAGGGGAAGATCTACCGCGAAGTGAGCATAGCACATGAGATATACTATGCCGATTCTCTTATCGGGGTGGCGCACTTTAAGGGGCATGAGTTATCGGGCTTCGGCGGGGCTATTAAGAACATCGGGATGGGTTGTGCCAGCCGAGAGGGAAAGCTAAGCCAGCACTCCACCCTGGGGCCAAAGGTGAAGAAGAAGGAGTGCGTAGGGTGTGAGACATGCGTTCAGTGGTGTGCCTATGGGGCCATCGCGATAAGAGGTGAGGTGGCCTTTATCGACCCCCAAAAATGTGTTGGGTGCGGAGAGTGCATCGTGATTTGCCCCCAAGGGGCCATCCAGATTCAGTGGAACGAGGCCTCTCCGGAGTTCCAGCGCAAGATGGTGGAGTACGCCTACGGGGCCTTGAAAAACAAAGGAGGGAGGGTTGCTTTTTTAAACTTCATCACCCAAGTCTCCCCTTACTGCGACTGCTATGGGCACAGTGATGCCCCTATTGTGGGAGATGTGGGGATCCTCGCCTCCAATGACCCGGTGGCCATAGATCAGGCCTCTGTTGACCTGGTGAATGCTCAGCCTGGTAGCCCTAATTCCCCTTATACGGATGGGCTGCCCTCTGGGGCAGACAAGTTTCGCGCAGTGCACCGTGAGGTAGACTGGGAGGTCCAGCTGGCTTACGGCGAGGAAATAGGTCTTGGCAGCAGGGAGTATGAGCTAATCAAGATCTGAAAGTATTTCAGGGGAAGAAGTTCGGAGAAGATTTGCCGTTAGGGTTCTTTTAAGATAATAAAGGCGCCTATCTTGTTCATATATGGGGATCGTGAGATTTTTGCCGATTGGCCTGAAGAGGCAAAAAGGCTCATCAAAGAAGATATAATAGATGTAAAGAATAAGTTGAGGAGCTTTATCGAAGGCCGGAAGGGGATGAAATAGTTAGATGATGCCTCAAATCCGAGTTTTGTTGCGAAAGGCAGAGGGGAGAAAAGGACTTGAGCAAAAGGAAGATGCACCTTTGGCATTTCTATTATGGTTGGATCATCGTAGGGGTTGCTTTAGTCTCAATGGCCTTTTGGTTCGGTATCCGGACGACCTTCTCGGTCTTTTACGTAGCCCTGCTGGAGGACTTTCCCTGGAGCCGTGGGGAGGCAGCAGGGGGCCAGTCTATGGCCCTGATCACTTATACCGTTATGGCGCCCTTGGTGGGGGGGTTGATCGACCGCTTTGGCCCCCGCCGCATCATCATCCCGGGGATATTGTTATTGGCCTCTGGGCTTATCCTCTGTGCTTATATAGAGATCCTCCTTCAATTTTACCTCATCTATGGGGCAATCGTAGGCATAGGAGTTACATGCATCGGAATTGTCTCCTACACCGCCATCCTGGCCCATTGGTTTGAAAAAAAGAGAGGGGTGGCCAGTGGCCTTGCCGTATCTGGGATGGGGTTGGGGACCTTCCTTTTGGTCCCCCTATCTCAGCACTTTATCTCACTGTGGGGATGGAGAGCTGCCTTTCACCATCTTCTTTGGTGCAGGCTGGGGGGTTACAGCTCCTATGTTTATGGCAGCGGCTGCTGATCTCTTTCAGGGGAGGAGGTTCGGCCTCATCTACGGCATCTTGGAGGGGATCATAGGGATCGGAGGTGCCCTTGGGGCCTGGGTGGCAGGGTTCATCTTTGATGTGTCCCAGAGCTATCTATGGGCCTTTGTCCTTGCAGCCTTTGTGAGTATATCCTCCTGCATCTTTGTATGGTTGGCTGCCCCTCGGAAGGTACGCCAAGCAAGAAGGGTAGACCCTTAAGTAGGCCTCCTGAAGAGGATGGAGATATTGGCTCCCCCGTTGGCAAAGCCGTTGAGGAGGGCGAATTCTATTTCTCTCTTTCGAGCTTGTTGGGGCGTATAATCTAGGTCGCACTCAGGGTCGGGTTCTTTGTAGTTGATGGTAGGGGGGATGATCCCCTCCTTTATACTCAATACCGTCGCACAACCCCTAATTCCACCTGAGGCCTCAAATTCTCCGGTCATCGCCTTGATGGTGCTGATGGATATCTCCTCGGCCCTTTTCCCGAACACCTCTTTGATGGCCCTTGTCTCGGCACGATCCAAGACCTGAGTGGAATTGGCTGCGGCACAGATATAATCAACTTGGGGCAGGTCTCTTACTGCCTGCTTAATAGCCATGGCCATGGAGTGGCCGTCTTTGTCGTAACTTAAGATCCCATAGTTGCCCCCGCTCATCCCGTACTCCACCACTTCTGCGTAGACAGTAGCCCCACGCCGTTTTGCATGCTCCAAGGTCTCCATGACCATCACACCGCTTCCCTCCCCCAGGACAATGCCGTTTCTGGTGCGATCAAAGGGTCTCATTCCCTCAAGATAATGGGATCTTTGTGGAGAGAGGGCCCCTAGGGTGGCGTATACATTGTAAAGAGGCTCGCTGATCTCATCCGCCCCTCCAGCAAAGACAACCTCCGCCTTTCCACGGCGCAGGGCCTCGAAGGCATGAACGATGGCGCTCTCGGCTGAGGCCTCTTTATGGGAGAATGTGGAGTTTATTCCTTTAATGCCAAACTCTATAGAGGCGTGGCTGCAGATGGCATTGGGGACCGAGGTCTGAAACAGTAAAGGTGCTACCTCATCCGGTCCATCCCGTACCAGATCCCGGAAAAAGAGATCCACCGTCTTGGAGCTCCCCAGCCCGGTTCCTATCATGATCCCTACCCTATCAGGGCTCTCCTCTTGCAATACTAAGCCCGCATCGTCCATAGCGAGCTTCACCGAGGCCACCACCATCCTGCTGATGCGGTCCATACGGCGCAAGTTACCCGGTTTTATGTATTTCTTGTAATCTGGGTCGCTTACTTGCCCTCCCAATCTAGAGCGAAGGTGAGCCACTTCAAAACCCTGGATAGGGCGGATACCCGATCGGCCTTCTACACAACCCTGCCAGAATTCCTCCTTGCCGATCCCTATAGGGCTGATGGCTCCTACCCCTGTAATCACTACTCGATTCATGCCTCACAGCATACAAATTTTGGGATAAGGATGCAAGTCCCGAAAACCTTTGCAAGATGCCCTTTAATTAGGCTAAAATGGGAGGCAACAAACCGGACAAAGGAGGGAAAATGCCCCCGATAGGATTAAAGGTGAGGCTTTTGGATTTGAGCGATGACCCCCTCTCTTTACTCTATGTGGCGTACCGGCAGTGTTACTCATCTCGCTGGGCAGGAGATATGTGGGAGGAGGATATAAGCGATGAACACAAGGCCTCCTTTATCAGAGAGATGATGAACTCCGGCCACGACAGTCCCCTGGAGCATGTGAAATTCACCTTCGCCATCGAAGGAGTTTCCAGGGCCTTGACCCACCAGTTGGTAAGATATAGAATAGCTTCTTATTCCCAGCAGAGCCAAAGGTATGTGCCCATGGAGCGATTTAACTACATTGTGCCCCCTTCCATTGCAGAAGACGATATATTGCGGGAGGAGTTTTCGCGGCTCATGGAGGAGATCCAGCGGGGCTATCTGAATCTGGTGGCTAGGTTTAAGGAAAAAGGGATTACAGGGGAGAAGGCTTATGAGGATGCGAGGTTTATCCTCCCTCAAGCCGCGGAGACCAAGATCGTGGTCACTATGAATTGCAGGGAGCTGCTGCATTTTTTCGCCCAGAGGTGTTGCCAACGGGCTCAATGGGAGATAAGGACATTGGCGAATAAAATGCTGGAGATATGCCGAAAGGAGCTGCCTCCAGTATTTGAGAATGGTGGGGCGAAGTGCGAACGCCTAGGGTATTGTCCGGAAGGAAAGTTTAGCTGCGGCAGGTTTCCCCTTAAAGAGGAGGTTATCCGGGAAAAGGGATGACTTGTGTACTTCACCTTCTTTTGGCCAGCGCCTTGTGTTTTTCGTAGCCAAGTTTTTCATCTCTCGTTAAGGCGCCCTCTTTTAACTTAGTCCCCAACTTTTCCTCAAGGGCGCTCAAGATCGCCCTTTTAATTTCCTCATCGGTAGGTCTTTTGCCCAGTTCCTCTTGGATCGAGGTCAGGGGCTCTATGACCTTGTCCTTTACCTCTGGTGGGACCCAGATGACGGAGAAGAAGTCTGTAGGGTCAAAAGGGGTGAGAAAACAGATAACATTTAAGATATACAGATCCTCTATCTCTGAGAAATAGAAACCAGCTATCTTTCTCCCCCTTATGCGGAGGCTTCCTCTGTGCTTGTACCATACCTCCTTCAAACCCAACTTCCGAAGCCCCTGGACCATGGCATCCCCTATCCTACTGTAGGCCTCATCCAGATCCCTAAACACGGCTTTGGATAAAACCCCCTGCAGGAACAGCGTGGAGTCAGGATCGGCAAAGGTAATATTGCGCTCTCCTGTGGTAATAATGTATTGCAGATGGGGGAGTTCTGGGCGGATCTCATTGATAAGGGGGACGGCGCTATTAAGGGTGATGACCGCCTTCGCCCCGCAGTCCTTGAGGATATATAGTATTTCACCGCCCTTATACATCGTGTTGAAGGGAACCGCTACAGCACCTAGCCTCTGGCAGGCGAAAAATGAATAGACAAACTCCGGTGTGTTGGGGAGCATGATGGCCACCCTATCCCCTCTGCTTATGCCGAGATCCTTTAGGCCATTGGCAAGCCTATTTACGTTTTTGTTTAGCTCCTCAAAGCTTATGGCTTTGCCCTCATATAGGAGGGCGGCCCTTTTGGGATGCTTTTTTGCCCTTTCTTCAAGGAGTCTTCCTAAATTCATTCCCTCTCTATCACCCTTAAGTCCTTATATCCCTGCCGCAGTTCCTTTCTCAACACCTTGCCCGTAGCGCTCTTAGGCAGGTTCTGCCGAAACTCTACCTCGTCGGGCACCTTATATGAGGCTAGTCTCATTCTACAGTATCCGATGATCTCCGCTGAGGTGAGTTCCTCCCCCTCGGCTGGGACGACAAAGGCCTTTATGGCCTCCTCTCTGTCCTCCTTCTCCTTTTGCCCCACCACGGCTGCCTCTTTTACCTTGGGATGAGAGCACAACAGTTCCTCTATCTCTGCCGGGGAGATGTTAAATCCCCCCTTTATTATGATATCCTTCTTCCTCTCCGTGATATAGAAATAACCCTCCTCGTCTTGATATCCTAAATCACCTGTGCGAAGCCAACCATCGTTTAAGACTTCTTGGGTCTCTTGCGGGAGGTTGTAATATCCCTTCATCACCACCTCCCCTTTCACCAATACCTCCCCCACCTTATTAGGCGGTAATGCATTACCATGGTCGTCGGCTATCTTTATTTGGATGCCTTTGACTGCCTTACCCACAGATCCTGGTTTTGCCTCCTCATGGGGGTTCACTGCTACAGCGGCAGTAGTTTCAGTGAGACCATATCCCTCTAGAATACCGACCCCGAAGGTCTCTTTGAAGGCCTGAATGACCTTTACAGGCAAGGGGGCAGCTCCTGATATGCAGTACTTCAGACAGCGATGATGGATGAGCCCTTTCTTTGCGGCAAGCAGAAGATGATGGTATTGGGTGGGGATAGCGATAAGGATGGAGACCTTCTCCTGGCCCATCCTTTTGAGGAACTGGCGCGGGGAATATTGGGGGAACAATACCGTGCCACAGCCCCGGAAAAGGGAGACAACTAGACCAATGGCTAAGCCATAGATGTGGAAGAAGGGGACCAGACTGGCGAATCTATCTTCCTCGGTGGTGGTTATGATCTCTGAGGTCGCCTCGCACTCGGCCAAGAAGTTACCGTGGGTGAGCATTACCCCCTTGGGATTTCCCGTGGTGCCGGAGGTGTAGATGAGGGCAGCGAGTTCATCGGGCGGGCTATCTGCCGAGCTGAATTTGTCCTTCGCTTTGAGCATCAACTCTTGAAGGGAGATCGTCTCTGCCGGACGTGCCCCCCGGCGTCCTCCCCTAGGCTGTGTGGCGACCTCTATCCCCTTCCTTTGTGCTCCTTCTTTGTCTATCACCACCTCCGCACCGGCCAAGATTCCTTTTCTCTTAACCCTTTGAAGGATTATCGTCTCCGGTACAGATCTTTGGGCGAGGATATAGCGTCCCGCTATCCTGGCCTCAGCCACAGCCGCTGGCAGGGCCAATAGATCTGCTACCCCTGCCTCGGTATTACAAATCAGCCTCCACTCCATCAGACCTTCTCTTTTAAGAACTCATCCACCTCATCGAAGAATATCCCCTCTACCTGCTCCGATGGCTTGGGGGTAAAGAGGCTAACGATTATGTAAAGGATGACGTTGATAATAAAGGAGAGGATTATGGCATTGGAGAATTTAAAGATAAACCCCACAACTAAGGTAGCTGTTCCGGCCAAGGTTCCTACTATCGCTCCCTGCTTCGTCCCCCTCTTCCAGAGAACGCCACCCACAAGGCAAGGTGCCCACTGGGCAAAACCGGGCACGGCCACATGGGTGAGATAAAGGGCTAGGGCTATAGGGTTCCAGAGGGCAATCCCCAGGGAGAGGATGATCAACCCTATAACTGCTAATTTTGTCCAGATGATAAGCTGTTTATCGGTGGCATCGGGCTTGATAAACCCATGGATCAAGTCCCTAGAGACTAAAATTGCCGATGTCATAAGTTGTATTGCCGCAGTAGAGAGCGCAGCGGCGACAACTCCCATGAGGGCAAAGGTTGAGAACCAGGTTGGGAGATATCTGGTTATGATCACTTGGATGATATTATCCGCCGCTTTGCCCTCCACTACAGGTACCAGGGTTCCATCCATATGGCTAATAGCAGGGGCCACGAGGGAACCCCAGAGAAAGGGGATGGTGTAAAAACCAATTCCTCCTGCTGCAATGCCCAAAAGTGGGAGCCATTTAAAGATGGACTTATCCCTCACCGTTAGGG
>Ga0180300_10000724_pt1 | contig 14821 bp, 25 predicted proteins | sample GuaBasSediGuay15_FD_121798 | JGI IMG/M metagenome (GOLD analysis project Ga0180300, IMG submission 121798) | Subseafloor sediment microbial communities from Guaymas Basin, Gulf of California, Mexico - Guay15, Core 4569-2, 21-24 cm | ecosystem: Environmental > Aquatic > Marine > Hydrothermal... | reverse complement strand
GGGCAGGAGATCGCCCGCCGGGTAACCCTGCACGAGGGCAGCATTCCTCTCCACACCCTAATTGCGGATGTAGATTATGGTTTTACCGAAGCCCACACGACCACCGGTAAGATAGGGGTCAAGGTCTGGATTTACAAGGGCAATATCCTTCCCGAGGTGGCGGAGGTGGGCTTGGAGTCCGCGCCGGTTAAGGAATCCACGGAGTAAGAAGTGCTACAGCCCAGGAGGGTAAAGTATCGCAAGCAACAACGGGGCCGCCTTAAAGGCAAGGCGACCTCAGGCAACACGCTGGCCTTCGGCGATTTTGGACTTCAGGCGCTGGAGCCGGCCTGGATCACCGCCCGCCAGATCGAGGCTGCCAGGCGGGCCATTGTGCACCATGCCCGGCGAGGAGGGAAGATCTGGATTCGGATCTTCCCCGATAAGCCGGTAACGGCCAGGCCGCCGGAGACGAGGATGGGTGGGGGAAAGGGGGCGGTGGACCACTGGGTGGCGGTCGTAAAGCGAGAAAGAATACTGTTTGAGATCGGGGGGGTGCCTGAAGAGGTGGCTCGGGAGGCCTTAAGGCTCGCCTCCCATAAGCTGCCCATAGCCACCCGAATCGTGACCCGGCAGGCTCAAGCCGAAGGAAAGTCATGAGGGCATCAGAGCTCAGAGAGCTGGATCCGGAGAGGCTGGAGAAGGAACTCGAGGAGGCCTACCGGGAACTCTTTAACCTGAGGTTCCGGCTGGCCATTAGGCAGCTTACCAACTTCCGGGAGATTCGCAAGGTGAAGAGAAAAATCGCTCGCATAAAGACGATACTCAGGGAAAGGGAGCTAGGTATAAGTGGGTAAGCGGAAGGTCTTTATAGGGCGAGTGGTGAGCGACAAGATGGATAAGACGGTCGTGGTGCAGGTGGAGAGGCTGCGCCAGCATCCTCGCTATAAGAAATACATCCGGTACCGTAAGAAGTTCAAGGCCCACGATGAGAATAATGCCTGTCGGGTGGGGGATGTGGTGAGAATCATGGAGACCCGGCCTCTCTCCAAGGAGAAGCGATGGCGGGTGGTGGAGATCATTGGCCGGGCAATTGCGGCTGAGCTTCCCGAAGAGATCGAGGTCGAAAAGCTGGAAAAGGTGGAGGAGACCGGTGATTCAGATATACACCCGGCTTAAGGTGGCCGATAATACCGGGGCCCGGGAGATCATGTGCATCAATGTGCCGGGCGGCACCCGAAAGAGGTATGCCCGGGTAGGAGACGTTATCGTGGCCTCGGTGAAGGAGGCCGTGCCCGGCGGCTCGGTCAAGGAGGGGGACGTGGTGCGGGCGGTGGTTGTTCGAGTGGCCAAGACCTATGGCCGCAAGGATGGCTCCTACATCCGCTTTGATGACAACGCCGCGGTTATCCTGGATGAGCGGGGAAATCCCAAAGGAAGCCGCATATTTGGGCCAGTGGCCCGTGAGCTCCGGGAGAAAAACTTCGCCAAAATCATTTCCCTGGCTCCGGAGGTGGTCTAGCGGTGAGGAAAATTCGCAAGGGTGACGAGGTACTGGTGATCCGCGGGGAGGACCGGGGCAAGAAGGGGAAGGTTATGCGTTCATTTCCCCGCGAGGACCGTATCGTGGTTGAAGGAGTTAACTTGGTCAAACGTCATTTGCGTCCGGGGAGGGCCAGGCAGGCAGGAATCGTGACTATGGAGGCTCCCATCCACGTCTCTAAGGTCAAGCTCATCTGCAAGAAGTGCAACCAGCCCACCAGGGTTGGATTTCGAGAGCTGGCGGACGGAAGCAAGGTCAGGTGGTGCAAGAAGTGCGGGGAGGTGATCGACTGATGCCCTCGAGGCTGAAGCAGAAATATCGCGAGGAGATCGTGCCCAAGCTTATGCAGGAGCGGGGATACCGCAGCCCGATGGAAGTTCCTCGGCTGGAGAAGATCGTGTTGAACATCGGTCTGGGCGAGGCCATTCAAAACCCTCGGGCGCTGGAGGCTGCCAGTCGAGACCTATCAGCTATCTCTGGGCAGAAGCCGGTGACCACCCGGGCCAGGAAATCGATCGCCGGCTTTAAGGTTCGGCGAGGCATGCCCATCGGGCTGATGGTAACGCTTCGGGGGGATCGCATGTATGACTTCCTCGATAAGTTGATCAATGCCGCCCTGCCGCGCATCAGGGACTTCCATGGGGTGCCCGCCAACTCCTTCGATGGACGCGGAAATTATTCCCTGGGAATTAGAGAACAGATAATTTTCCCCGAGGTCGAGTATGATAAGATTGATAAAGTGCGAGGACTCGAGGTCTCCATAGTCACTACGGCGAGAACCGATGAGGAGGGAAAAAGGTTGCTCGAACTTCTGGGCATGCCCTTTGCCAGCTAATTTTTAGAACTTAAGGATTGGAGATGGCCAAGAAATCGAAAATCGTAAAATCGCAGAAGCCTCAGAAATACAAGGTAAGGCATAGAAATCGCTGTCGCCTTTGCGGGCGGCCCCGGGCCTTCATCCGACACTTTGAACTTTGCCGAATTTGTTTTCGGAAGCTGGCCAACGAGGGGCTGCTCCCGGGCGTGAGAAAGGCAAGCTGGTAAGATGGTGACCGATCCCATTGCTGACATGCTGACGCGGATCAGGAATGCCAACTTGGTGGGCAAGGAATGGGTGCTTGTCCCAGCCTCAAAGATCAAGTTGGCCATTGCCAAGATACTCGAGGAGGAGGGCTTTATCGAGGGCTTTGAGGTATTAAGGGGCAACACACCCCAGCGGGTGCTGAAAATCAAGCTCAAGTATACCGATAAAAAGGAGCCGGTGCTCCGAGGACTTAAGCGGGTGAGCAAGCCGGGACGACGGGTGTATGTCGGCAAGGACGAGATCCCGCGCATCTTCGGGGGCCTGGGAGTGGTCATCATGTCCACCTCGCAGGGGGTGATGACCGGAAAGCAGGCCTGGCGGAGGGGCATCGGCGGCGAGATCCTATGCTACGTCTGGTAAAGCCATGTCGAGAGTTGGGAAGAAACCTATAAATCTGCCTCCAGGGGTTGAGGTTCTCATCAACGAGGGTAACGAGGTGGTGGTGCGTGGGCCAAAGGGGGAACTGAGACGTTCCTTCCATCCGGATCTGTCCATCAAGCTTCAGGATGGCACCATCGTGGTAACCCGGCCCACGGATAACCGAATCCACCGCTCCCTCCATGGGTTGACCAGGGCACTCCTGGCCAACATGGTGCAGGGGGTGAGCGAGGGGTTTACCAAAACCCTGGAGATCGTGGGGACTGGCTACCGGGCCCAAAAGGTTGGGGAGAAGCTGGTGCTCCAACTGGGCTACTCTCACCCGGTTGAGTTCATCCCCCCACCGGGTGTCTCCATCAGCGTGGAGGGCAATCGGGTCAACGTATCCGGGATAGATAAGGAGCTGGTGGGAGAGGTAGCCGCCCGAATTCGCCGATTACGTCCTCCGGATCGTTACAAAGGAAAGGGCGTGCGTTATCTGGGAGAGCAGCTCATGCTCAAGCCGGGCAAGGCCGGTAAGGTGGGCAAGAGGTAATGCGGGTCAAGACCAGCCGAGAGGCCAGGATAAGGCGACATTTGAGGGTGAGGAAAAAGGTCTCGGGCACACCTTCGAGGCCAAGGCTATGTGTTTTTCGAAGCTTGAAGCACATCTATGCCCAAATCATCAACGATGAGGAAGGCCGAACGCTCGTCTCAGCCTCGAGCCTCGACCCGGAGATAAGAGAGGAGCTGGTGGGCAAGACCAAGACGGAGAAGGCCAAGGTTGTGGGTACCCTTTTAGGGAAAAGGGCCAAGGAGTTGGGGGTGGAGGTCGTGGCCTTCGACCGCGGTGGGTACAAGTACCACGGCCGGGTAAAGGCCCTGGCTGAAGGAGCCAGGGAAGCCGGGCTTAAGTTTTAAAGGAAAAAGATGAGAGAAAGGATGGAACCGGAGGTTCCCAGTCTAACGGAGAGGTTAGTTCACCTACGTCGGGTGGCCAAGACGGTCACCGGGGGGAAGAAACTTTCCTTCAGCGCGCTGGTGGTGGTGGGAGATGGCCAGGGCAGAGTAGGTTATGGCCTGGGCAAAGGAGCAGAGATTCCGGAGGCCATCAGGAAAGCCTCTGCCAAGGCACGGAAGAACCTCATCCGGGTGCCACTTAAGGAAACTACCATCCCTCATGAGATAGTGGCTAAGTTTGGTGCGGCAAAGGTAATGCTCAAACCGGCCTCTCCAGGCACCGGGGTAGTTGCCGGAAGGGCTGTTCGGGCGGTGGTCGAGGCCGCCGGGATAAAGGACGTCCTGAGCAAGATCTTGAGCGCCAGCACCAACCCGATAAACGTGGTTCCGGTGACGGTTAAGGCCTTGAGCTTGCTGATGGACCCCGAGGAAACGCTGGCCCGGCGGGGAAAGCTGAAGAAGGCCGCCGAGGAGGGAAGAGTTGGTTCGGGAGCATGAGCTGGCTCCACCCCCGGGCGCCAAACACAAGCGCAAGCGAGTTGGTCGGGGGGTTGGCAGCGGACACGGCACTTACTCCTGCCGGGGGATTAAAGGGCAGAAGGCCCGTTCCGGTGGTGGGGTTCATCCGCTCTTCGAGGGAGGGCAGACCCCCCTTTCGATGAGGTTGCCCAAGTTACGGGGGTTCACCAACCCCTTCCGTAAGGAATACGCTGTGGTGAACCTGGAGAAGCTGGAGAAATTCCCCGAGGGGGCTGAGGTGACCCTGGAGAAGCTGGTGGAGAGCCGGGTGGTGAAAAACCTAAAGAAGCCGATCAAGATATTGGGTCGCGGGGAGCTGAGTCATCCCCTCGTGGTCAAAGCTCACAAATTCTCTGAAACGGCCAAGGAGAAGATAGAAGCTGCTGGAGGAAAGGTGGAGGAGATACCGTGGCAGAGCGCCGAGTAAGCCCTGGCATGCCGAAGCTGCTCCAGGCAGTGCGGGATGCCCTACACCTTCCAGACCTGCGCCGAAAGATCCTATTTACCATCGGCATCCTGGTGATATTTCGTCTCCTGGCCCATATTCCGCTGCCCGGGGTAAACACCGAAGCCCTCCACGAGCTTTTCCAGCGCAGCCAATTATTGGGCATGCTCGACCTCTTCAGCGGCGGGGCCATGAGAAATCTGAGCATCGTGGCCATGGGGGTATATCCCTACATCACCGCCACCATCGTAATGCAGCTTCTGGTGCCGGTAATCCCCCGACTTCAAGCGCTTTCCCAGGAGGGGGAGGAGGGGCGAAGAAAGCTGGATCAGTACACCCACTGGCTGACCGTCCCCCTGGCCATGCTTCAGGGATATGGGCAGTTGGTTTGGTTCAGCCGCCCGGTTTCAGGCATAACCGAGCCCCCCATCAGCGGAATAGGTCTTTCCGGGGCCAATCTGCTGCCCACCTTCGCCATGATACTCTGTCTGGCGGCCGGCACCATGTTCCTGGTCTGGCTGGGCGAGCGCATCACCGAACACGGAATCGGCAACGGGATCTCGATAATAATCTTTGGCGGAATCGTCGCTGCTTTACCAGCGAATATTGGGCGCAGTTACCTCAGCACCGGAGCCGGGGGATTGATCAAGATGCTGATCCTCTTTCTGGCGATCACCTTCTTCATCGTCTACTTCACCGAGGCCTACCGGCGTATTCCGGTGCAATACTCCCGGCAGATCTTCCGCGGGGGAAGGATGTACCGCCAGAGCGGGGGTACCTTCCTGCCCATTCGGGTGAACTCGGCCGGGATGATCCCCTTGATCTTCGCCATGGCGCTGATGGTTTTCCCGGGCACGGTGGCCAGCTGGTTTGCCAACCCGCCAGGGCAGGATCCCAACCTGGCCAACTACATCCAGAACCTCTTTAGCCCGGATCGGGGTTATTGGTGGTTTTACTGGGGGCTTTTCTTTCTCCTGGTCATCGGCTTTACCTTCTTCTACACCATGATCATCTTTCAGCAGCAGAACATCCCCGACACCCTCCAGAAGCAGGGGGGCTTCATCCCCGGCATAAGGCCGGGAAAGACTACGGCGGACTATCTTAACCGGGTGATCAATCGGGTTACCTGGGGAGGTGCAATCTGCCTTGGGCTGGTGGCCATCATGCCCGTTTTCGCCCGCTGGATAGCGGGCACTCCGGCAAATGTGCCGGCCACCAACCTCATGATCCTAAGCAGCGCGGGGCTGCTGATCGTAGTAGGGGTAGTCCTGGATACCATGAGGCAGATGGAGGCCCAGCTCTTAATACGCCACTACGAGGGATTTCTCAAATGAGTGCCTTGAAGTTGGTCTTTCTCGGTGCCCCCGGGGCAGGCAAGGGAACACAGGCAAAGATCCTCTCCGAGAAGCTGGGATTGGTGCACATCAGCTCGGGAGATCTCTTCCGCCAGGCAGCGGAGAGCGGAACCGAGCTGGGGCAGTTGGCCAAGTCATACATGGAGAAGGGCTTGCTCGTTCCCGATGAGGTGACCATAAAGTTGATTCTGGAGCGCATTTCAAGCCTCAGTCCAGGCCAGGGTTTCATTCTCGATGGCTTTCCTCGCACTAAGCCCCAGGCCGAGGCTCTGGAAAAGGAAGTCGAGATTGATAAGGCCGTCTACCTCAAGGTTCCCAAGGATGAGCTTATTCGGCGGCTTTCCAGCCGCTGGATTTGCCGAAACTGCCAGACGCCCTATAACCTACTGAGCCATCCGCCGAAGGTGGCCGGGAGATGTGACCTCTGTGGGGGCGAGCTTTACCAGCGGGAGGATGACAAGGAGGAGACGGTCAGGAAGCGCATCGAGGTCTACTTGGAGCAAACTGCCCCCCTGCTGGATTTCTACGCCCGAAAGGGCAAACTGCTCGAGGTAGATGGGGGAAAGGGGGCAGAGGAGGTGGCGGTGGACTTGCTTCAGGCCCTGCAAAAGCTTTAAAATAATGAGCATCATCATTAAGTCGGCCGAGGAATTGCAGATCATGCGGGAAGTGGGCCGAATTGTGGCGCGAGTTTTGGAAAGGCTGATTCGGGAGATAAGGCCGGGGATAACCACCGGCGAACTGGATGCTCTGGCTGCCGAGGAACTTAAGAGGTATGGGGCTGCTTCGTCGGATAAGGGTTATCGTGGATTTCCGGCGAACATCTGCACCTCGGTGAACGAAGAGGTGGTTCACGGCATACCCGGTGATCGGGTGCTCCGGGAGGGAGATATAATTTCACTTGACATAACTGCAAACTATAAGGGATTCCATGGGGATGCGGCGGTAACGGTGGGGGTAGGGGAAATCAGCCCTCTGGCCCGGAGCCTCATCGAGGCGACTCGGGGAGCCCTTGAGGCCGGGATTGCCGCGGCCAGGGCAAGAGCCCACGTGAGCGACATATCTTACGCGATCCAGAGTTACGTGGAAGCCCGTGGTTTCTCCCCGGTTCGCGAGTATGTGGGACATGGGATCGGCCGTGAGATGCACGAAGAACCCCAAATACCTAACTTTGGCCCCCCAGGGAAGGGGCCCATATTGCGCCCGGGCATGACCCTGGCCATTGAGCCGATGATCAACGCCGGAGGGTGGAAGACTAAGGTACGCCCGGACGGATGGACGGTGGTCACGTCCGATGGAAGCCTCTCGGCCCATTTTGAACACACCATTGCCATCACCGATGGGGAGGCGGAGATATTGACGCTGGCTTGAGGACTCATGCCGAAGAAGGAAAAGATCGAGGTCGAAGGAAGGGTAATTGAGCCACTGCCCAGCGGAATGTTCCGGGTGGAGCTACCCAATGGGCACCAGGTTCTGGCCCATGCCTCGGGCAAGATGAGGAAGTATTTCATCCGGATAGTCCGCGGGGATCGGGTTCTGGTGGAGCTCTCCCCCTATGATCTCTCCCGCGGAAGGATAACCTACAGGTTGGAGTGAGCGATGAAGGTGAAGGCATCGGTAAAACGCAGGTGTGCCAAGTGCAAGCTAATACGGCGTCGCGGCGTCGTGCGCGTCATCTGCAGCAATCCAAAGCACAAGCAGAGGCAGGGATAGGAGCGATTTAGAGATGGCTCGAGTTGCTGGAGTCGATATTCCGGACAACAAGCGGGTGGAGATCTCGCTGCAGTATCTTTACGGAATTGGCCCCACCCTGAGTCGGCAGGTGCTGGCCAAAGCCAACGTTGATCCGGCCAAGAAGGTGAAGGAGCTTTCAGATGAGGAGCTGAGCCGCATTCGCGAGCTTATCGACCGAGAATATAAGGTCGAGGGCGACCTAAGGAAGGAAGTTCAGCTTAACATCAAGCGGTTGATCGAGATCGGTAGCTATCGGGGCATGAGGCACCGCCGGGGCCTGCCAGTTCGGGGACAGCGCACCCGCACCAATGCCCGAACAAAGCGAGGCCCTCGGAAGACCGTGGCCGGCAGGGGCCGCCGACGCGGTGCGGCGAAGAAGTAAGGTTTAGGGGTTAAAATAAGGAGGGGGAAGTGGCAAGAAAGAAGAGCACCACCAGGGTTAAAAAGAGGGAGCGGAAGGGGGTGGTGCACGGGCGAGCTTATATTCAGTCCACCTTCAACAACACCATCATCACGCTCACCGATCAGGAGGGAAACGTCATCTGCTGGGGAAGTTCCGGAACGGCCGGGTTTAAAGGGACGAGAAAGGGAACGGCCTATGCCGCCCAGCAGGCGGCCATGCAGGTAGCCCGGCGGGGAATGGAGCACGGATTGCGACAGGTGGATGTTTACATCAAAGGCCCGGGGAGCGGTCGGGAGGCGGCCATCCGCACCCTCAAGGCAGCCGGACTGGACATCCTGAGCATCAGGGACGTTACCCCCATCCCTCATGATGGCTGTCGCCCACCGAAACGAAGAAGAGTGTAGGGAAAGATGGCTCGTTATACCGGTCCAGTTTGTCGTCTTTGTCGCCGTCACGGCGAGAAGCTCTTCCTAAAGGGGGAGAAGTGTTACACTCCCAAATGCCCCCTGGAGCGACGTCGTACCCCTCCAGGATACCGACCCCATAGCCGACCACGTAAGCTTTCGGAATATGGGCTGAGGCTCCTGGAGAAGCAAAAGGCCAAGCGCATCTATGGGGTCTTGGAGCGTCAGTTTCGCCGCTATTTTGAGATGGCCTCCAAGCTTCCCGGACTCACCGGGGAGAACTTGCTCAAGCTTCTGGAGAGGAGGCTGGACAACGTGGTTTATCGCCTTGGCTTTGCTGAATCACGCCCTCAAGCCCGGCAGCTTGTTTGTCACGGTCATTTTAAGGTCAATGGTCGCCGGGTAAACATCCCGTCCTATTTGGTCAAGCCTGGCGATGTCATCAGCTGGAAAGAGGGTGAAGAGGATCGCTTCCCCTATCAGAGCGCTGTCCAGAGGGTGAAAGAGGTGAAGCTTCCCAGTTGGCTGAGCCTGGATCAGGAGAAACTCGTGGCCAAGGTTCTGGGCGAGCCGACACGTGAGGACATCGGTTACAGCATCAGTGAGCAGCTCATTGTGGAGTACTACGCAAGGTAGGAGGCCAACTTGTTGGAAGTAGAACTGGAGATAATCCCCAAGCTGAAGTGTCTGGAGACCTCCAAGAACTACGGTCGCTTCCTAATCGAGCCCCTGGAGAGAGGATATGGCATCACCCTGGGCAATGCTCTTCGAAGAGTGCTCTTAAGCTCGCTTCCTGGGGCGGCGGTGACCGCCGTTCGCATTGCGGGGATACAGCACGAATTCTCTACCCTGCCCCACATGAAGGAGGACATAATCGAATTCCTGCTCAACGTCAAGGAGATATGCCTGCGACCGCTAACGGGGCGGGCGGGCAGCCTCTTCCTCGAGGTTGAGGGGGAGAGGAAGGTTCATGCTGGAGACATAAAGCCGTCAGCGGATTTTGAAATCGTTAACCCGGAGCTTTACCTGGCCACCTTGGACTCACCTGAGGCGAAGCTTGAGGTGGAGTTCTTCGCGGAGGTGGGCAAGGGGTATGTTCCCGCCAGCACGGTTGGTGGGAGGCCCATTGGCGTGCTGCCCGTAGACGCGATCTTCACGCCCATAAGGCGGGTGAACTACCAGGTTGAGAAGACTCGTGTGGGCGACCGGAGCGATTTCGACAAGCTCACGCTGGAGATATGGACTAATGGGGCCATCTCTCCCGAGGATGCCCTGGGGCAGGGAGCTCAGATTCTAATTCGGCATCTTTCGCTGTTCTCCAAGCTCCGCCCGGAGATGCTAGAGGAGGAGCTGAAGCCGGAATTGCCCGAAGAGGAAGCGGCTAAAGCGGTGAGAGAGGAGGTGCCTCTGGAGAAGCTGGGCCTCTCCTCCCGGGTGCTTAACGCCCTTCGCCGGGGAGGAATTCGGACGGTGGACGAGTTGCTCAAGAAGAGCAAGGAGGAACTGCTCAGCCTGAGCAATTTCGGGGAGAAGGCCTGGCAGGAACTCCAGGAACGCTTGGAGGCACTCGGCTTAGCTGCCAAGCCTGAGGAGGCTGCCCCTGAAGAAGGAGGGTTGGAGGAGGCCAGGCGAAAATTACTGGAGCGCGGATTTAAGGTAACAGGGGAGAAATGAGGCACCGGGTTGCGGGACATAAGCTCTCACGTAAGACCAGCCACCGCCTGGCACTTTATCGGAATCAGGTGACCGATCTTCTGAGATACGGTAAGCTGGTGACCACTGAAGCCAAGGCCCGGGCAGTTCGCCCCCTGGCGGAGAAGATAATAAGCTTGGGCAAAGCAGGAGACCTCCATTCCCGCCGCCAGGCACTTGCCTTTATCTATGATGAGGACGTGGTGCAAAAGCTGTTTGAAGAGCTGGCACCTCGTTATGCCGACCGCCCCGGCGGTTATACCCGGCTTATTAAGCTTGGACGTCGGCAGGGAGATGGAGCCCCGATGGCTCGCTTAGAACTGGTATGAAGCTTGCCCTGTTGGTCGAATATGATGGGACGAGATACTTTGGCTTTCAATATCAAGCGGATGTCCCCACGATTCAGGGCGAACTGGAGAAGGCCATCAAGAAAGTTACTGGAGAGGAGGTCAGGATAAAAGGGGCCGGACGCACCGATGCGGGAGTGCATGCCAAAGGGCAGGTGATTAGCTTCGAGAGCCAGACCTCACTGCCTCTGGGGAATTTTATCCGGGCTCTGAACTTTTACCTGCCCAGCGATATCGCGGTTCGAGCTGGCTGCGAGGTGCCGCAAGACTTCGATGCTCGACGCAGTGCCCAGAGTCGGGAGTATCGTTACATCATATTAAATAGCGCTACGCCCTCGCCGCTGCTCCACCGACGAGCCCTTTTAGTGATCCAGAAGCTCGATGTCGAGCTCATGAGTCAGGGAACAAGGATGCTGGTGGGGAAGCATAATTTTGCCTCCTTCGCTGGTAGCCTGGGACGCCGCAACCCGGTGCGCCAGGTTTTCCGGGCCGAGATCAGCCGGAAGGGCGAGCTCATATTTTTCGACGTCGAGGCAGATTCCTTCCTGCCGCAGCAAATGCGTCGTATGACGGCCGCCTTGATTAGACTCGGTTTGGGAAGGCTTGGCCTGGAGGAATTCCGAGAGTTGATAGATTGTGGGAAGGTGAGTGCCGCCAGATGGGTCGCTCCATCCTACGGACTCTATCTGACCCGGGTGAATTACCCTGACCTTCAACTTGACACCAGCTGGGAGAACGCATGAGGACTTATAGCGTCAAGGGACCAGAGATAAAAAGGGAATGGCGGGTGATCGATGCCTCGGGGAAAACCCTTGGCCGATTGGCCTCCCAGATCGCCACTATCCTGCGGGGAAAGCACAAACCAATTTACACCCCGTGGCTGGATACCGGGGATTATGTGATCGTGGTGAACGCCTCCAAGGTGAGGGTTACGGGGAAGAAGGCGGAACAGAAAGTATATTACCGCCATTCAGGTTACCCCGGGGGGCTAAAGTCCATCACGCTGGGCCAGCTAATGCAAAAGGATCCCTGTCAGGTAATTGAACACGCGGTCAAGGGGATGCTGCCCAAAGGGCCTTTGGGCCGAGCCATGCTGAGGAAGCTCAAGGTCTATCCCGGCCCGGAGCACCCTCACCAGGCCCAGGTAAAGGGCCAGGGCAAGTAGTTAAAGCGTTAACGGCTTAGGAGAGAAACTTGGAAGAGAGATATTTCTACGGTACCGGGAGAAGGAAAACGGCAGTGGCCAGGGTTAGGCTCTACCCGGATGGTGGGGGAGTTTTGGTAAATGAGAAGTCCTTCGAGGAGTTCTTCCCCACCGAGAGGCTCCGGGCTACTGTCCTGCAACCCCTTCAGCTTACCGGGAACCTGGAAAAATTCCGGGTGGTGGCGAAGGTGGAGGGGGGCGGAATCACCGGGCAGGCTGAGGCGGTCAGGCACGGCATCAGCCGCGCCCTGGTTCAGGCCGACCCCAATCTGAAGCTACTACTTCGTGATCACGGTCTGCTTACCCGGGATCCTCGGGTGAAGGAACGGCAGAAATACGGCTTCCGCCGGGCACGCAAGCGAAAACAATACCGGAAGCGCTAAGTCATTTCAAGGGGGTTGGCTTCTCGCTCAGCGTAGAAGGAAATGGCCAAAAGGCCTGGGCCAGCGTGAACCCCCATGCTGGGGGTAAACTCGGTGAGATAGAGTTCAACACAGTTAAACCTTGATTCGATCTCGGCCCGAAGCTTTTCCCCCTCCTCCGGCTCATCAGCATGATGAACCGCAACGTGTATCCTGGAGCTTCCCACCCTTTTCCACATTATCTCCAGCATCTGCTCTATGGCCTTTGTCCTGATTCTGGGGCGGGCCACGGGTACTGTTTCCCCAACGGAGGGAGAGTGCTCCACGATAGGCTTGACGTTTAGCAGCGAGCTGGCCCATGCCGCTGCCCGAGCAATGCGGCCCGTTCTGGCGAGGTAGAAAAGGGTGTCCAGCACGGCCAAGAAGTTCACCCGACTCATCATCTCCTGAGCAACCTTGAGCACCTGAGCCAGCTCCGCCCCCTGACCGGCGCTGCGGGCGGCCTCCAAGACGATGAACCCCAGCGCACCGGCTACAGAGCGGCTGTCAAGCACTTCAATGGGCGTGTTGGGAATCACTTCCCTCGCCACCTCCCGGGCCGCCGAGGCCGTCTCAAAGACCCCACTCTGCAGGCTGGTGAGGGTAATGCAAAGTATGCTTTCCGCCGTTTGACTTAGCTGGCGATAGGCCTCCAAGAAGTCCCCCGCTGATGGGGTAGAGGTGGTGGGGAGATCTTTCCGCCGACGCATGATTCGGTAGACCTCACCCGGGCTTATATCGATCCCGTCACGATAGCTTTTGCCCTCATGGATTATTAGCAGGGGCACCACGTGAATATGATACCTTTCCACCAGCTCCTGAGGCAGACAACAGGTGCTGTCGGTGAGGATGGCTACCTTTCTCAGCATTGCCCGACCTTAAACGCCTGCCCATGCCGCGATCTTTAAGCTTTCAGCCTTCGCGGTAGGTTCAGGAGCTTATCCACGAGCGTAACCACGTGAATGAGCGGATTGACTGGTCGACCGAATATCTTCCCCTGCCTCAGCGAGGCGAGGAAATCCTCCGGGGAACTGAAGGAAGGCATCTCGACATAGGCATTGCCCACCTCATAGGGCAGATGGGCATCGCTTCCAGCACTGGCCAGGAATCCGTTCTGGCGAGCGAAATGACGTGCCTTGGCCGAAGCTCCCGGGAACACCGTTCGGGAGTTGAACACCTCGACAATTTGAATCTGGGGGAGCAGCTTCTCCCTCTCCCGGCTTCTCAATGGAGAGCGGGTGAGTCGATCAAAGGGGTGGGGCAGACACACCAGCCCTCCCTGGGACTTGATTCGAGCCACGGTCTCCTCCGCCGAAAGTCCCGGGGGAATTTCCTCCTGCAGAAAGTAGCCGATCAGCTCCCCGCTAAGGGTCATGATCTCCTCCCCCACGATAATGGGAAAGGGGGCCAGTTCCTTAAACCTCAGCGCCCCGGCAATGGTATTGTGATCAGTTATTGCCAAACAGTTTATCCCCTTCCTCTGGCAGACCTTCACGATGTCCTCCAAGGAGGCTCGGGAATCTGGAGAATAGCAGGTGTGAACGTGGAGGTCAGCTCGAAGGAGGGAATTAACATTTTCCATTTTTGAGGCCTGTGGAGGCTTTACTGCTCTGCCCTCCTACTATTTTTAAGCCCTTGCAACTCGATATGCCTGGCCTGCATGGCGGAGCCAAAGGTGGCCACCGAATAGGGAACCAAGTAAGTTATCGCTATTTGAACAATATCCGTAGCTGTCACGGTCCTACAAAGCAGGGCATTGTAGTGATTGATCAGGGCAAGTATAGTTCCTACCACTAAGGCAACCTTGAGCGAACGGCGAACGCAAACCCCATCTAACGCATGCTTCAGGAACGACCTCATCGTTATCTTGCACTAGTTCAGCCTTCGGCGATGAAATCCGACTTCCGCTTAGCTGACTCTTTCCAGGTACTCGCCGGTTCGGGTATCCACCCGGACAATATCCCCGGTCTCGATGAAGAAAGGAACCTGGACGGTAAGGCCGGTCTCCAGGGTGGCCGGTTTGCCCCCACCGGATGAGGTATCTCCTTTGAAAGCTGGCCCAGTCTCCACAACCTGAAGGTCAACCGTGATGGGTAGCTCAACCCCAACCGTCCGGCCCTCATGCCTGGAGAGCTGCACCACCAGTCCCTCCTTCAGGTAATTCAGGGCATCACCCAGTTGCTCCTGAGAGAGCGGAATCTGCTCAAAGCTCTCCTGATCCATGAAGTAGTAAAGCTCGCCATCCTGATAGAGGTACTGCGCCGGCTTGGTCTCCAGGTAGACCCTCTTGAAGGTCTCCCCGGCCTGAAAGGTGCGCTCGATGGTGTGCCCTTCCTGGATATCGCGCAGCTTCAACCTTACCTGGGCAGTGCCTCTCCCCAACTTGATGTGACG
>Ga0180300_10000722_pt1 | contig 14830 bp, 10 predicted proteins | sample GuaBasSediGuay15_FD_121798 | JGI IMG/M metagenome (GOLD analysis project Ga0180300, IMG submission 121798) | Subseafloor sediment microbial communities from Guaymas Basin, Gulf of California, Mexico - Guay15, Core 4569-2, 21-24 cm | ecosystem: Environmental > Aquatic > Marine > Hydrothermal... | reverse complement strand
CATATAGAAATTTCCTATTTTTCAATCTAACATTGATTCAGCTTAATATATCAATATCATTATAGAAAAATTCTACATATGTAATAAGTAGATGCCCGCATCGGGATTCGAACCCGAGTAGAAGCCTCCGCAGGGCTTCAGGATATCCAAACTACCTCATGCGGGCTTTTTATTTCATTACATCTACTAGAGCTATCTTTTCCAGAATGAGATCCCCATATTTATGTTTCGTGATGGTATCAATCTCCTCTTGTTTGATACCAAATCTTATCAATGTTTCTAAATCTCCATCTATAACAGAATCATCTCGATGTATACCTAGAGTTCCTAGAATCTCAGATGTAATTTTAGATAAATTATATTTATTAGATAAATCTAGAAGTAATAGAATTATATCTTTATTCTCTCCTTCTTTTACACCTATCTTTGATATAGCATTTTTAAGTTGTCTTTCACCTGCAGCATATAATAAAATCTCCATACCTAGAGAGTTTGTACGATTTCTTCTTTCTTCCATAGATCTAATTGCATGACTAACAGCAGATAGTATATGATCTCTCCCATAAATCAAGTTTGCATCAAACGTTTGAATAATTATATCATATTTATCTGAAAATTTTTTAATAGAATTCATAAAATCATTAAGGTTTATAATATCAACTTTTCCTCCAACTATATTTAGATTCAAACCAATCACCTATAGTATTCCTCTACATTGGTTTCTCCTTGTTTTATCTCATTAAGTTGTTGTTTAATACTCTTTGCTATACCATGTCCAATAGTTGGTATCTCTGCTAATCTACTAATGGGTACAGCTCTTAGATCATTTATCGTTTTGAAACCTTCGTTGAATAAAGCCCTTGCTCTAACCCGTCCAATTCCTTTAAGTGAAACTAGGTTTAATAACTCTTTTTTACAACCATAACGTACACGCATAATTAGATCATTTAAAAAAGAAACATAACTGAAATTATAAAGACGAGCGAATTCTCTAGTTGCATGTAGAATCCATTGAACAGTTTCAATTATACTATGGATATCACCTGGTCCAACTCCATATTTATTTACCAATTCATCTTCTGTCTTCTCTTCAATCCAATCTAAGATCAATAAAGCTGTTTTTAGATCACTTAAAAACCATTCATATTCATCTTCCCATGGAGAAGGCACCTCTACCAATAGAGAGTCTCTATATTGATCTAATGTTTCTTCTACCCATTCATCATTCCTCCTAAGGTAGAGGGATCTCACATCTGGTGTTGAACAAACAATATGTAGAAAGGATAACTCTGAGATCTCCTGTGTTTCAATATTCTCCAAACCTTTTCTAATTGTTAAAGCAGACATTGGATCAACATATAGAAAAGAGGTTTGCCTACCAAACAATGTGGGTTTAAAGATATCTCCATCTGATAATATAAACTCATTTTTCTCCAAGAATGTAATGGCTTCATCTATTAAATCACGTAAAGTAAAAGGGTTAGATTGACACGCATAAAAGGTACTCTCTATAAACCTATAGATATCCTCTATGTTATTTACAAAACCAGTTGATATAGCTGCTAATAGATGGGTTCTTAGAGATGCTCTACTTCCAAGTTTTGAATAGATGGGTTCTACCTCTCCATATATATAAGAATTTAATATCTCTTCTTTTGCATTTTCATCTTTGGCGATAGTTATTGCCTCTCCATATTTATCATACTGTGGACGTCCAGCGCGTCCTGCTTGTTGTTTATATTCTAAAACAGGTATAGGTACCATACCATAAAGTGGATCATATCTCCATAGATCTCTTATTATCACTCTCTGTGCAGGTATATTAACTCCTGCTGCAAGTGTAGGTGTTGCAACAACACATTTTATTATACGTTTCTTAAAATTCTTTTCAACTAATCTACGTTGAAAGCTGGATAAACCAGCATGATGAAAAGCAACTCCTTGTTTTATACATCTAGATAATATTTTATCTATAGAAGTTTGTTCTGTCTGTTCTTTTAGAGAAGAGGATATATCCTCTAATAATTTCTTTTCTTCTTTAGATAAGGTTTTCTCAACTATTTTACCTAGATGTTGAGCCACTGAAACAGTTGATCTACGGGTGTTAACAAAAACTAATACCTGCCCATTATTATCTAGAGACTGGGAAACTAAACGAAGAATCGGATTTCTTTCTGAACCAGGAATCTCTTTTATCTCTCCATCCCTATAAGTGATATATCCTCTACAATATATCCCCTCTCTTAGAATCACTGGACGCCATTCAGAGTGAATCACCTCTGCATTAAGCCATCTACCAAGTTCATCAGCGTTTCTAATAGTAGCTGATAAACCAATAATCTGTGTATCTGGATTCAAAGCTCTAAATCTAGCTATAAGAACCTCTAGAGTAGGACCCCTATCAGGATCATGGATGAGATGAATCTCATCTACCACTAATACCTTTACTTTTTTAATCCATTTTACTCCATGTCTTAGTAGAGAATCTGCCTTTTCAGAAGTGCAAACAATTATATCATATCTAGATAAATGTGGATCCGATTCATCGTAATCACCTGTCGATATACCTATTTTTAAACCAACTTGTTTAAATAACTGTAATTCTTCATATTTCTCCCTAGCTAAAGCAATCAGAGGTACTACATAGAGAGCTTTTCCATCTTCAGATAATAATCTATTTAAAATAGCTATATAGGCAACCAATGTTTTTCCACTAGCGGTTGGAATAGATAATAAAACATTCTTCTTATCTAATATATATGACATAGCCTCCTTTTGTGGAGGATAAAGTTTTGTAATACCTTGAGAATGAAATAAATCAAGGATCTTTGGATCAATGGGTATCTCATCTACATTCATAGCAAGATCATAATATGAACTATGTCAAAAACTTTATTCAACAGTTGATAAATTACATTTATGGTATCTATGGGTCGAAGACAAACAATGCAGGAAAAATTTAAGCAGCAGATGAAAGCTTATAGGAAAAAAAGAATGAAGGTTGATAATACACCTTTTCTTCCACCTGATGGAGAAGTATGGGTTATGGATTCTCTAAATCCAACTGAGAAAATAAAGGTAGAGGTTTTAAAAACAAAAACAAAGCAACATAGGGAGATAATCGTGAATCTAGCCTGTCCAGTATGTGGCAACCCTATGGAATGGGATTCAAGATGGGAAGCTTTCATATGTACAAAACATGGGAAGAAAGCGATATATGAAATCGTTGAGAAAGATTAAAAAGAAACTAATTTTTAAGTACATCCTATGTTATTCCCTGTTAGACAGGTGTTATAATGATAGAAGAAAAAATAGGAGTTGTAGATCATTTCTTCACTAAAGTAGGTGTTGCAGCTGTTAGAATCACCAATGGCGAATTAAAGATTGGTGATACCATACATTTTGTTGGAAAACATACAGATTTTACTCAGAAAGTAGAGAGCATGGAAATTGATAGAAAACCTGTTGATAGGGTAACCGTTGGTGACGATGTAGGTATAAAAGTCAAAGAAAGAGTACGTGAAAATGATATAGTTTATAAAGTAAGTGAAGATGAGGTATGAAAATATGAAAGAGCTAGCAGAGGTTAGGACACTTAAGATAAATAGGTATATAATAATAGATGATGAACCCTGTAAAATAGTTAGCATATCAACATCGAAACCAGGGAAACATGGAGAAGCAAAAGCTAGGATTGAAGCCATTGGAGTATTCGACCAACAAAAGAGAAGTATAGTTCACCCTGTGACTCATAAAGTGAGTGTACCTATTATTAATAAAGGAACTGCTCAAGTTATAGCTGTTATGGGTGACACTGTACAACTCATGGATATGGAAACCTATGAAACTTTTGATATGCCTATACCAGATGAATTCAAAGGGCAATTGGAAGCAGGTAAAGAGATACAGTATTTAGAAGCGCTTGGTAGAAGGAAGATTACTAGAGTATAAATTATGGATTTCCCTTCTTATTTCGCCGATGCAGAAACAGATTTCAGAGAAGCATTATTTGTATTATTTGGTATACCCTATGATAGAACAGTTTCTTTTAGAAGCGGTGCAAAAGAAGCACCAGATAGCATAAGAGAAGCCAGCTGGAATTTTGAAGCTTTTGATATATTAAATGGCTTAAATTTTAAAGATATACCTGTTCATGACTATGGTAACCTACCGATTAATAATAATGATAAACCAGAAGAGATGGTTAAGAAAACTAGGAAATTCACTGAATATCTATTAAAAAACAATAAGATACCAATTGGAATAGGAGGAGAACATTCTACAACAATAGGTATAGTTTCGGCTTTTCCTAAAGATACAGTTGTCATAGTTTTTGATGCCCATCTTGATTTCCGAGATAAATATCAAGATGAATTATATAATCATGCATGTGTTATACGTAGATTATCTGAACATATAGGTGTAGAGAATATTTTTATCATAGGAGTAAGATCTGCTGATCAATTAGAGTTTGAAGAAGCAACAAAGAAAAAACTTAGATTCTATGACATTCTAGATGTATATAATAGGGGAATTGAAGGTATCATAGAAGAGATTAAAAGGGAGATAGAGGATAGAGATGTATATCTAACCATAGATATAGATGTATTTGATCCAGCCTATGCACCTGGAACTGGTACACCAGAACCTTTTGGATTAAAACCTTTTGATATAATAAAAAGTATAGATCCTATAAATTCTAATATTATAGGTTTAGATATCGTAGAGGTTTGTCCCCCATTTGATCATGGTGAAACATCTATTCTAGCAGCTAAACTAATTAGATATATTATAGAATCTATATGGCTGGAGAAGAAAAAAAAGGATTAGGTTAATATATACCGTCTCTGTTCACATTGATATGCAAAGTGAGAAGATAGCTGCTATAGCATTAGTAGTGATAATTGCTGGTGCATTAGGATTATATCTAAGTATGGTTTATGGTGGAGATATATGGAGTAACATTGCTCCCTCTAAACCACCAAGTTTTCAGTCTACCTCTAATTTGGAGAATACAGTTCAACTTGGAGATTGTGTAGATGTCAACTATATAGGTAGATTTCATAGTAATGGAACGGTTTTTGATACATCTTATGAAGATATAGCTCGTAAATGGAATATATATAATGCAAATAGAACATATCAAGCTCTAAAGATATTTGTAAATCCATATGGAAATCTAACTGTTCCAAAGGGTTATGAAAATTATACCTCCTCTATGATACCTGGTTTCATAGAAGCACTTGTAGGTATGAAGAAAGGTGAGAATAAAACTGTTTCTATACCACCAGAAAAAGCATATGGTACATGGAATGTCAGTCTTGCTGAACAATATGGATTAAGCCCTTATCCAATAGATTACGTTGTAAATGATACACAGAAGATAGATAAAAGCGTATTTTCTAGTTATTTTCCAAATGTTAATGTAACATTGAATAACACCTTTGATTGGGGATCTAGGATGATAGGTATAAATGATACCTTATATGCCACTATTACAAATATCAGCGGTACAAATGTAACATATGTGTTACTTCCGCAGAATGGTACAACATTTCCTATGCCTCTCTTCAACTGGACAGAGGTTATAATAGTTAAAAATAGTACTCATTTCATATTACATACAATAGTAGATAAAGGATATACAACTAGTATAAACCTAATGTATGGTTTTCTACATATAAAAGTGGTTGATAAGAATGAAACCCATATGATATTAGCTATGAATACAGAAGCGCCTTCTATAAAATTTGTAAATCAAACACTAGATTTTACCATAGAAATTGTAAACATCTATAAAACATCTTTAGAAGAGGAAAGCTGAGTTTTAATCTCTTCTTCCAATGCTTCTAGAAATCTCTCTTCTTCTCCTTTTGGTATAGTTGCCCCTGCAGCTATACTATGACCTCCTCCTACACCATTTACATGAGAAGCTGCTTTTCTGATTGCAACTGATAGGTCAACTCCTTGATCAACTAGAGATTGCGTAGTTCTTATAGATGCTTTAACCTCTCTACTGTTTTTATCTGCAAAACCTACAAGTGGTATATCATTTCTTATATTGGAATCATTGAGCAGCATATTTGTGACAATACCTACAATAGTATCTCTTACTCCATTACCTGCATGGAAGAATTGTAGGTATCTACGTTGTTTAATACCTTCTCCTTTGACATACTGTACACCTTCTACTAGATTCTGACGGTGACCTCTAAGTAAACTCCTAGCTTTCTTCAGCCATTTATCTCTATCTCCAAGGCAAACTTGTAATCCAACATCATAGTAACCATATCTAGCAGTTGAGTTGAGTAGAGTAGCAAATTCCTTTGCATCATGTAACTCTGTACCAACCTCCTCTCTAGGCAAGGTGTATACCTCTCCTATAAGTTTTTTAACCATGTTATGACCAAAACCTTTCAATAAAAGCCTCTGAGCTATACCAGATAGTATAATTCTTTTCTCCTCTTTACTGAGATCAATCCATCTCCTCCAACTACTGTTATCTTTCAATAAAATCTTCTTCTCATATAGGAAAGATAAACTATTGGATTCATAACCACTTATACCTGGTATAATAGGATCTGTAGAATATTGAAGTAATTTATGAATAGGACGTGTTTCTCTTCCAAAATATTGTATATCTGTTTCTACTCTAACCACATTAGCATCAATAGCATCTTTCAATATCTCTCTATTTCCACCTACAAGTCTTCTATATCTATGTTCTTGTAGATCGCCACAGGCTCCTATTATAGCTAGTGCAGATAAATCTATATTATTACTATCAAGCATCTTAGCTACTAGATATGTTACTCCAGCTCCACTAATATAGATGCTACCATCAAGACCAAATAGATGTGGATTTAGATGAAAAAAACTATTGGAATCATCTGTACACATATGATGATCAGATATAATCATTGAAAGAGATGAATTGGAAATACTGCTACCTAGATCAGTAAACCATACAAGTTCATGGTTTTCATCTCTAATACGTTCTATAGTTGAAGGATCAAGCTGTTTGATGAATTCAATTGAATAATTTTTACCAAGTCTACTTAACGCTTGAACTGCTATAGCGCCAGAGGTTATACCATCTGCATCAATATGAGTAACAATATGTATATCCTCATGTTTTCTTATAATATCTGCTAAAGATTTTGCTCTATCCAACACTGCTATCCACCACAAGAGAGGAAATTATCATCTTCCTCATCCATCTCCTAGAAAACTGTAATATAGAAAATGGATAATAAGTTTCCTATAAAATAAAAAAATAGTAGTTCAAAGTTTTTTACCTTTAAATAGAAAACCCATTTGTTTTTTATATAAAGAAGGTTCTATTCCAAGTGATAACGCCTTGGATTCAATCGCCTTATGTTTGATAAAGTCTAGAAAAACATTGAATAAAACTTTAACTATAATAGCTGGATCTACTTCTTTTTCATATCTATCAATAGTTGATATAATATCTTTATGGAATCTTACACCTAATTCTCTGTTTATCTCTGAACTTTCAAGACTAAGATATCTTTTAGTTTCAGATAACAGGAATTCATATGGGTTCTTTTTCTCTATCTCCTCAATATATTCCACTAATTCTCCTAGTTTATCATCTAATACCATGGAAAATAAAAAGAGGAAAGGGAATATAAAAACTATTGTTCCTCAGCCATCTTCTTATACTTCTGATATCTCTCGATTACATCCTCTTCTAGCATCTTATGTAAACGTTTTGCCTCCTCTGGGAATGTAAAGGTTAAAGAGTTGTATCTAACTTCACCCATTATAAAATCATGTAAACTTCCATCTGGTCCCTTGTAATCCAACTGGAATGGATTTTTACCTTCCTTCTTTAACCTTGGATCATATCTATAGAGTGGCCAATAACCTGAGGCAACAGCTTTCTTCTCCTCCTGTTGTGATTTTTCCATACCAGCTTTGATACCATGGTTTATACAGGGAGCATAGGCAATTATCAGAGAAGGCCCTGGATATGATTCTGCCTCTATCATAGCTTTAATTAACTGGTTTTTATCAGCACCCATTGCAACAGATGCTACATATACATATCCATAGGTCATAGCCATCATACCTAGATCCTTCTTCTTGGTTTTCTTACCAGAAGCAGCGAATTTTGCAACCGAACCACATGGAGTGGCTTTTGAAGATTGTCCACCTGTATTACTATAAACCTCTGTATCAAATACCAATATATTGATATCTTCACCCATCGCTATTACATGATCAAGTCCGCCGTAACCGATGTCATATGCCCATCCATCTCCACCAACAGCCCATATAGATTTTTTAGTAAACATATCTCTAGATTCCCAGATTTGATTTAAAAGTTCGTCATCATGATTATCTTTTAGTAATTCCTTGATTTTCTCTCCATATTTTTGTGATTCCTCTGCATTATCTTTACCTGCAAGCCATTTCTCAAAGTTTTCTTTTAGTTCTCCAGATACCTTGTTTTCTTGAATTGCTTGTCTAACTAGATCTGCAAGTTTATTCCTCCTTTGTGTAACAGCTAATACCATACCAAATCCATATTCAGCATTGTCTTCAAAGAGAGAGTTTGCCCAAGCAGGTCCATATCCTTTTTTATTTACAGTGAAAGGTATACCCGGTGGTGATCCACCCCATATAGAGGAACAACCTGTTGCATTAGCAATAATCATTCTATCGCCAAATAACTGTGTTGCAAGTTTAAGATAAGGTGTTTCACCACAACCAGCGCAGGCACCAGAGAATTCTAGCAAAGGCTGCTGGAATTGTGAACCTTTAACAGTGAATTTATCAAAACCACCATCACGTATAGGTAGAGTTTCTACATATCTCTGTAATGGTATTTGGTTCAACTGTGTAGCAAATGGCTTCATAATTAAAGCTTTTTCTTTAGCTGGACATACATCTACACAGTTACCACAACCAGTACAATCCTCTGGATAAACTTGTATACGGTAGAATAAACCTTCTGCTCCTTTACCCACTGCTTTTTTAGCGGTGAAGCCTTCCGGAGCTTTATCTATCTCTTCTTTTGTAACAAGGAATGGTCTTATAGCTGCATGTGGGCATACAAGAGAACAAAAGTTACATTGTATACATCTATCCATCTGCCATTCTGGAACATTTATAGCTATACCTCTTTTCTCATATTTTGCAGTTCCAACTGGGAAGATACCCCCTGGAGTGAAAACACTGACAGGTAATGTATCACCTTTCTGAGCCATCATTGGACGCATAATCTTCCTCACATATTCTGGTTCATCTTTGGATTCCTTTTTCTCCTCCAGTTGAAGATCAACCCAGGATTTAGGATATTTAACTTCCTGTATATTTTCTAATGTTGCATCAACTGCTTTCCAATTCTTCTCTACCACATCTTTACCCTTCCTACCATAGGTTTTCTCAATAGCTTTTTTCAAATATCTAATAGCATCTTCAACAGGTATGACATTGGCCAGTTTGAAGAACACTGTTTGCATAACCATGTTGATTCTACCACCTAAGCCAATGCTCTCGGCGATTTTAACAGCATCAATCGTATAAAATTTCAGATGTTTCTCTGCAATTGTTTTCTTTAAACTATTTGGTAGGTATTTATCCATCTCCTCTGGTCTCCATGGAGCATTTAAAACAAAGATGCCATTCTCTTTTATACCTTCTAATAAATCATATTTGTATACATAGGATGGATTATGACATGCTATATAGTCGGCCTTATTTACAAAATAAGTTGATTTTATAGGTGTCTTACCGAATCTTAGATGAGAGATTGTAAGCCCACCAGATTTCTTGGAATCATAGGCGAAATATCCTTGTACATATAGATCTGTGTTATCTCCAATGATTTTTATAGCATCTTTATTGGCACCAACTGTTCCATCTCCACCGAGTCCCCAGAATTTACATTGAATTAAACCATCTGGAGACGTATCGATGTCTTCTTTTATCGGTAGAGATGTAAAGGTCACATCATCCTCTATACCAACAGTGAAACCATTCTTAGGTTCATCTAAAGATAGGTTATCAAAAACTGCTTTAACCATAGAAGGATTGAATTCTTTCTGTCCAACACCATATCTACCTCCTATAACCAATATATCTTTTCTATCAGAATGTTGTATAACAGATGATACATCTAGATAGAGTGGTTCACCATATGATCCATGTTCCTTTGTTCTATCTAATACAGCTATTTTCTTAACTGTATCTGGCAAAGCTTTTAAGAAATGAGATGCAGAGAAGGGACGGTATAATCTTACCTTGATGAGACCTACTTTCTCTCCTTTATTTGTAAGATGATTAACAACTTCTTCTGCTGTTTCTGCCCCAGAACCCATCATTACTATTACTCTATCTGCGTCAGGTGCCCCTATATAATCAAAGAGATGGTATCTTCTACCTATTACCTTAGCCACTCTATTCATTTCTTCTTCTACAATCTCTGGAACTTTTTGATAGAATTTATTTGCAGCTTCCACTATTTGGAAATATATATCGGGATTCTGTGCACTACCTCTTAGATGGGGGTGCTCTGGGTTTAAAGCCCTTTCTCTATGTTTTTTAACTGCATTCCAATCAACTAATTGCGGTATATCTTCATAGTTAATCATCTCTATCTTCTGTATCTCATGTGATGTTCTAAAACCATCAAAGAATGATACAAATGGAACACTTGCTCTAAGAGTAGCTAGATGAGCAACTAGAGATAAATCCATTACTTCTTGAACAGAACCTGATGCAATCATGGCAAAACCTGTAGCACGAGCAGCCATAACATCTTGATGATCTCCAAAAATAGATAACGCTTGTCCAGATATAGCTCGAGCTGCTACATGAAAGACAGATGGCATAAGTTCTCCTGCAATTTTATACATATTTGGTATCATTAATAGCAATCCTTGTGATGCAGTAAATGTTGAACAGAAGGCACCTGCACTTAAAGCTCCATGTACTGCACCTGCAGCTCCACCTTCAGATTGCATTTCAACGACTTTGACACGTTGTCCAAAGATATTTTTTCTACCTTCTGCAGACCATGCGTCTATAAGTTCTCCCATTGGAGAAGACGGTGTGATTGGATAGATAGCAGCTACATCACTGAAAGCATAAGCTATATGAGCCGCAGCTGTATTTCCATCAATAGATTTCCATATCTTTTTCTCTTCGCTCATATTCCATCACCTTAATAAATTTGAATGGGATTAATTGGAGTATAGCAGTGGTATACATAAATATTTGGGAGAAAAATTATGTATAGATTTTTAACTCCAATCATAGATACTCATACTTTCCTAGATAAGAATCTCCAATGTTGAACCATGAAGAGAAAAAGCATATGTATATAGATAGAATAATTCAATAACTTGCAGATGGAAAAATTTTATTTATCATCATATGGAGAGATGATATATCCTTTGTGTTTCTTCCTCCATTCAGCCCATCTATATAATACTAACGGTAAAAGAAATATAGAGGTTAGGAAGGAATAGGTTATAGTGACTGCTAGTATAAAACCAAATTGTTGCTGTGGAGGTATAGGAGCTAATACCAGTATTATAAAACCAAGAACAGTTGTAAGAGCTGCTATTAGAAGAGCTCCACCTGTATGAGATATAGTTTCACGTACAGATCTACTTATATCTCCTGTTCTATCTGCTATAAGTCTAAATCTTTCAACAGCATGGATTGCATAGTCTATACCTATACCAATGGTTATACTTGTCACAGTTATAGTTAATGCATTTAAAGTATAGCCAATATAATACATGGTTCCAAGAACCCATACTATGGAGATACTAACAGGTATAAGAGAGATTAAACCAAGTAGTATATCTCTATATACTATGATGAGGATAATCGCAGCTAGTATAATAGAAAGCATAGTTGATGTAATCTGACTTTCTGTCAATGAATTAGTTATAGTATAAGATATTATATCTTGACCTGTTGCTATGCCTTTAGCATTACCATAATCAGATATATCCTCGTCTAACTCTTTTTTAATAATCTCTCTTTGTTTAGATATATTTCCATTAGAAACAATGAAACCCGGTTTAATGTATATCCTTATAAGAGTTGCCTTATATTTGCCATTCTCTCTATATAAAACATTTTTTATATCCCCTTTAAACGAATCTAAGTTAATGTTGGATGGAGGTGTAAAGTTAATCTGTATATCTGTAAAATATGATAGAAATGATGGTTTTTCATATGTTTTATTTTGATTGTATAGGTAATCATAGAGAGCTTTTACATCTTCATCTGTTTGTGGTATACCATTTATTATATGGAATTTCTCAACTATAGTTTCATTCTCTTCAATAGCTCGTTGTATAAAAGAATATACACTGGTTATCTGCAGAGAACCGTCTGTATTCCTAGCAACAAATGGATCATCTTCTATATTTTTAATGGTATCAACAACTCCTTTCAATGTTGCAACTGTAGCTACATCATCTCCTTCTATGAGAATGTATTCTTGATTTTGACTTGAAAATGGGAACTCTGCTGCGATTTCATCAAATACCTCATAGGCATGTGAATGACTAGGGGCAAATTGTTTTATATCAAAACCGGTCTTAATTTTTATTGCGCCAACTGCAAAAATGATTGATATAACGATCATAGTCAGAATAATCTTCTTTTGATGCCTAAGAATTTTAATAGAGAGAATACCCATTAACCTTCTTGCAATTAACTTCTTAGGTTTACTCTGTATATGGATAGTTTTTCGATAGTCAAGTATATATCTAAGAGATGGAAGTAGTGTTAAAGCAGTTATAAAAGTAAATAACACTCCTATAGCTAATAGTATACCTAGATTCCTTACAGATGGAACCGTTGCAGTTAGAAAAGATAGGAAGGCTATAACGGTTGTAAGCATAGCTAGAAACATGGCGGTTCCTATTTCTTTAACAGAGTTTCCTATGGCTTCTGCAGGGGTTTTATCTTTTTCTAATTCAACACGATAATTATGAAATAAATGTATAGAGTAATCTACTCCTAATCCAAATATCAATGGTACTATAGCAACAAAGATTACATTAAATGATATACCAAATAAAGCCATGCATCCAAAGAGCCAGATAGTGGAAACAACTAGAGTAAGCATAGGAAGAATTACATAGGATATCTTACGGAAATTTAGAAAGAGTACGATCATGATTATAATGAATATAGAAGGAGCGATAATCCTATTGGCTTGTGATGTTAAATCATTAAGTTCCATAGATACTACGCCATTTCCAGTTGCATCCACTTTGATATTAGATAGCTGGATATCATTAAGTGCCTCTACAACCTCTTTATTCATAGCTATAATTTTATCATAATCTTTAGTTGGTTGAAGGATTAAGAAGAAGATAGTGGATTTCGCATTCATATCACTATAATCCTTTGATAGAAAAGCGAGAGAAAGAACACGTATATCTTCGTAGAAGTCAGGTGTAATGAAAAATATTGTATTCGCTGGATTGGTATCAGGTGCTTTATCGCCTTGCTTCCAACTAGATTCAATATATTGAAGAGAGATTTTATCTGGTAACATATCTGATTGTTGTAATATCTCATATAAGTTGTTTATATCCTCCCATGTTAAGTTACTATATTTCTGTAGTAAATGAGTTGCTATATCACCTAATAAAGGTTTTGATTGTAATTTAAATAGATAGGTGTATAGAAAACTTGTGTTGAAAACTATTCTTCCACCTGGAAGTTTTAAACAAGGTGTTTGATAGTATCTGAAACCCGCTGAGAATATAGAGAGTTTAGCTGGTAGAGCTATTCCATTAAATTCAGGTGCAATACCATATTTTGCTAGTTCCTTTAAAGATACAGTAATTTTAATGTTACTAGTTGAAGAATCAAAGGTTACATTACTTTTTTCAATAAGTATTGGAAGTGAAAATTCTTGATCAGGTAGTTTTATCCATAGATAAACATCTTTTCTATATATATTGAATAATTCATGGTTTCTCATATGGTTAAGTAGATCTCTTAGATTACTTAGAAATCCTTTACCTATCTCCCATAGTGGATATTTGGGTTCCATATGAGCAGCGATTCTATATTCTATACCTAACTCCTTAGATGGATAAACCATGTTTTTAAAAGAGATGTACCATTCCATTACATTTGCTCTTGGAAATATTGGTCTAAGAATTTTTTTAAGATCATCTAGATTATATACTTTAATAATGAAGGAAAGGTTTTCATCTTCTCTCATTAGATAGTAGTTTTTAATATCTGCACTTTCAACAGATATACCTCTAGAAATACGTGGGAATCGAATAAAATCTATAGGTTCATCTGGATCGGAGAAAGGTAGAATCTGAACATTATTTTCATTAGAAGGTTGAAGGAGATCATTAAGAGCTGTAGATATCTCTTCATCAGAACAATTCTCTAGATTTTTTCCGAATTCGATGAAGCATATGATTTCAAGGAAATCTAGAAGAGAGAAACTTCCTGTTACATTTGAGAGTTTATCTAACTCTTTTTTAAGAGAATTTATTTCCCTTATAACCTGAGGATCTAAAATATTTCCTCTGTTAGATTTTTTGATTCTTAAAAATACAATCTGTTCATCCTCACCAAAGTATGATTCAATGCGTTTATCTGCTCTAACAAGTTCGTCATCTGGTGAGAAGTCTTCAAAATCTGTTTTAAATTGGATACTAGGAATGAAGATGGAGAAACCTATGGTGAAAATCACCATGGTTAGTATAATAACCCATGGATGTCTATGGATTAGTTTTACTAGATGAGATAACATATAATTATGTCCCCGAGGATAAACTATCTGATGTATGTATATAAT
>Ga0180300_10000721_pt1 | contig 14852 bp, 15 predicted proteins | sample GuaBasSediGuay15_FD_121798 | JGI IMG/M metagenome (GOLD analysis project Ga0180300, IMG submission 121798) | Subseafloor sediment microbial communities from Guaymas Basin, Gulf of California, Mexico - Guay15, Core 4569-2, 21-24 cm | ecosystem: Environmental > Aquatic > Marine > Hydrothermal... | reverse complement strand
GCCTTTCTGCTCTTTCAGCTATGCCAACTGCTAATGTACCACTTCCAGCCAGTTCTGCTCTACATCTTTCATAACTTACAAGGTAAGAGCCTATCAATGCTATTGCGGCGATTTCCCATTTTACTAATCTACCGTATGCAATTCCAAACAAAACTGCACCATCACTTATTCTATCAAATGTAGAATCTAAAAAAGCCCCAAATCGTGAACTTTTCCCCGTAAGTCTTGCTAAAGTCCCATCAAGAGCATCTACAAGTGATCCAAAAAGAAGCACTAAAGCTGCTATTTGTTGAGAACCATGAGCAAAAAAATATGCACCAGTTAGAGATATCAGCAAGCCAATGAGTGTGAGTTGATTTGGAGTAAGGCCCATTTTGGCTAGAGGTTTAACGATGATTTCTAGGTAACCTTTAACATCTAAACGATATTTATTCAGCATTTTGATTATCCTCCAGAGATATTACTTTCTTCCCTTTCTCTTGGGGAATAATTTTAACCTTTGCATTCTTGAAGTCTTTTCTTAGACCTTCCCCATCTAGAACCCTATCTAAAAAGACTGCTAACGCTGCAACTTCGCTGTGTGGTTGATTCCCGACACCAACATTGTAATGGGCTATTTCATAGACTTCTCTTGGCACTTTCTCTGCTCCAACAACGATTAATATATCTTCACTTTTTAGAGCCTCCTTTATTTCTGGAAGAGCTTTATCAATATGAATCCCGTACATTGTGAGGTGCACTATCTTCCCTTTCCATTCCCTCAAAACCTGCCTCCAGTGAGGATTGAATTCGACCTCAAATGGCCCTCCCCATCGTGTTACAACATCCACAACACTATCATATACATGTTCATCTTTTTCTGCTGCTATTATGATCTTATCAGCTCCAAAGGCCCTTGCAGTTAAAGCTACGTGGGTTGTTATCCTTTTATCCCTCTCCGGTCTATGTCCAAGTCTGAGCACTACTATCATTCATATACCTCCTTTAGAATATTCCAGTATTCTCTAAAATCTTCTGGCCATGGTTTGTCTTTATAAAAGCTGTATAGTGCGTCTATATTCTTTGCAAGGTTTTTTGGTGTAGTTTTCTCAAAAATTAAGTTTAGTTCATCCCCAGGTGCAGAGGCGAAAAGGAAAAGAGTAAATATTCGTTCGTTCTTCCCCATATCCACAAGCACCATTGAAAGCCTCGGCTTCAATACAGGGGAAAGCTTGTCCATCACACCTTCAGTGAGATCTTTTTCAATGTTAACTAAATACTCTGGGGTTACATCTAAATGCTCATGCCCTTTGAGCTCTTCGGGAGAGTGGGCCACCAGATTGTATACTCCTTGGGTTAGCATTTGATAGGTCTTGGGGAAATAGGGAGTTGATAAATACTCTTTTCTACTCCCGAAGAATCCCCTCTTGAAATCGACAACGTACCATAGTCCGGCAGAATAAAATTCGGAAATAGCATTTTGTGTGCAATCTGTACCATTATACAACGAAATAACCCTAGAGGGGATGTTGAGTGATCGTAAAGCTCCAGTAAATAGGAGTGTAGCTTCTTCATAACTTATTTCCTTTTTGGACATTATTTCTGTGGGGTTCAATGAAGTTGTTTTATTCCCTAGTGAATACTTGCTGGTGATAAAGTTATAGACTTTTTGGGCTGCTTCTTTTTCTGATTGGGCTCCATAGATAGCTTTTAAAAAAGTATTTCTCAGAACATCTCTATCTACAATAGGAGAAGAATTGAATTTCTCTTTCCAGTATTCGTCTACAAGGTATTGGAGGTGGATCCAGTAGTACTCCTCCCCATACGCTGTTTTAAGTATTTCTTCCCCATAATCCCAAGGCATCCAAATTACTTTTACAAATTTATTTTTGAGCTCTCTCTTTTCTATGTCTCCTTCCATGTAAACTATTGAAATGGTTAAGTAACCAGTCTTTGGCATGTAAGGTGTTTTAATTGTGTAATTCAACTTAATTATCTCTCCTGGGGAAATATCATTTGGAAGAGAGGGGGTTTTTGTCACTTCCATGGCCTCTAAGGGGTAGATAGAGATACCTTTAATTTTTACGGGTCCATTTCCAACATTTTGTAGAGTTATTTGGAGTTGGAAGTCATTTCCACCTGTGACCTCTGTGGGGGAGGTTATTATTGCATTCAGGATTCCTAGAGGGGGAATTTCATTTTCTTTTTCAATCACGTTGATAATAAACTCTTTATAAAAGCCACCCCAGGTTCTTTGTAATTCATCAGTCACTTCAACAGAAGCCTTGAGGAAGTATCTACCTGTGTCTTTAGGGGCCTTTATTATCCATATGAACTCTCTAGCTTCCCCTACTCCTAAGGGGGCGTCAAATTTAGGCTTTTGAGAAATTTTAAATCTTGGATCGTTTAAATAGAGGTTTATTCCAGTTATTGCAACTTTTCCAGTGTTGTTTATTCTGACAATGATATGGAAAACATTTTCCTCCTTAACAACGCTTTTATCTACGGTTATATCCACTTTAGCTGGTTCTTTAACTAAACACCCAGAAGCAAATATCAAGAAAATAAGTGCAATTGAGATGAGCTTCAAATATCTCATGTTTCTCCCCAAAGTTCTTTTAAGGATGAACCTTAATAATTTTTAGGTGGTAGTATTGATAACACTGACAACTGACTTTGGTCTCAAGGGTCCTTACGTCGGGGAGATGAAAGGTGCTATTTTAGCAATAAATCCAGAAGTGGAGGTGATTGACATTACTCACTCGATAACAAGACACAGTATTATTGAAGGTTCTTTTGTAATGGAACAAGCTGTAAAGTATTTCCCGGCAGATACGATTCATGTGGGTGTCATTGATCCAGGAGTAGGTACAGGAAGGAGGGCTATTATAATAGAGGGACACCAGTTTTTGGTAGTTCCAGATAATGGGATCGCCACCCTTCCTCTTAAGTGGATAGATGCAAAAAATGCATATGAGATAGATCTTCAAAAGATGGAAGCCATTATAGGGAGGAAAATAAGTTCGACATTTCATGGAAGGGATGTTTTTGGACCAGCTGGTGCATTGCTCAGCTTAGGCTACGAGCCCTCAAGGTTTGGAAAAGAAATTGACTTAGAGAAAGTTATCAAACTTGAATTAGAACCCAAAAAGGAAGAGGACTCTTGGATTTTAAGTGTTATTTACATTGATGATTTTGGGAATGTGATTTTAAACCTTGAAAACTACGAAAAGCCGAAATATGTCGAGGTTTTAGGGAGGAGGATTCCATATATTGAAACATATGGCAAAGTAGATATTGGAGAGTTTTTGGCTCTACCTGGGAGTCATGATTATCTTGAGATAGCGATTAATCAAGGCTCAGCTGCAGATGCACTGGGTTTAAAGGTTGGAGATAAGGTGAAAGTTAAATTAATATACGAGGAGGGGTAAAGAATGAGAGGTCTTTTCGTTGGTAGATTTCAGCCAGTACATAACGGACATTTAAAAGCCCTTGAATATGTTTTTGAAGAAGTAAAAGAGGTTATAATCGGAATTGGAAGCGCTCAGGTGAGCCATACATTGAAAAACCCATTCACAACGAGTGAAAGAATGGAGATGCTCATAAGAGCTTTAGACGAAAAGGGAATTCCAAGGGGGAAATACTTTCTCGTTGCTCTGCCAGACATAAACTTCAACTCAATCTGGGCCCCTTATGTTGAGGCAATAGTGCCGAGGTTCGACATCGTTTTCACAGGTAATTCGCTTGTCGCACAGCTCTTCAGAGAGAGAGGCTACAAGGTCATAGTACAGCCTATGTTTAGAAAGGACATTCTTTCCGCCACGGAGATAAGAAGGAGAATGATAGAAGATGAACCTTGGGAAGAATTAGTGCCGAAGAGTGTAGTGGAGTATATAAAGGAGATTAAGGGAGTAGAAAGAATAAAGATGCTAGCAACGGATTTAGAGAAAAATGAGAAGGAACTTCAAGCACCATTGAGGATTCCGGAGTTTTAAGTGAGAATTTGTGAAGAAGGTGGCCTCCAATGGTGGCTTGCCCTCTCTTCATATATTTTTTATTTTCTCTCACCATTAGCTAGCTCAACTTACCTCCTTCAACACAGATACTATAAGAAAAACCTCGCTGAGCTTCTTCTGGTTATTATCACGTGGTTCCCAACGACACCGGCTTTGATGCTTAAGCTTTAGCTATGTTGAAGGTTTTCATCAGATAAACATCTTAACCGGTAAATATTTATAGTAGCGAGCATAGATTTCTCTGCCATGGGTAACTCACTAAAGCAACTCAAAAGGCTCCTAAGCTATCTTAGGGATCATGAGCTTTATTTCATCACTGGCTTAGCCATAGTTCTCCTCATGTCCTACACAAATGGAATAATTCCCATTCTCATAAGAGAGGCAATAGACGGAGGCATAACAACCGGAGAGTATCGCGTGGCCGTTCGCTACGCTCTCATCATCCTTCTGGTGGCTGTGCTAAATGGGGCCTTCAGCTTCAGCGGGAGGTATCTCCTCGTCAAAGCGGCACAGCATACGGTCTACCACCTCCGCATGGATGCCTTTAGGGCGATCCAGAGGCATCGGATGGAGTTTTTTGATAAAACCTACTCGGGCCAGCTCATAAGCCGTATAACAAACGATACTGAAAGAATAACGCGCTTTCTTTCCTTCCGTGTGAGGATGTTTGTGTATTCCATCTTCCTTATCATCGTCTCGCTCTACTACATGGCCAGGATGAACACGGCACTTACCGGTGTTGCCCTCATCACGATAGCCGCTGTCGTGGCTCTTAATACCACCTACGCAAGGACAGTAAGGCCCATCTACGATAAGGTGAGGCACCAGACGGGCGTTATAGCTTCTGTCTCAACGGGCAGTATAGCGGGGGTCAAGACGATAAAGGCTCTCTCTGTGGAGGAAAACATCCAGGGAAAGTTCTCGAAGGAGAACGAGGAGCTCTACTCCCTTAACGTCGAGGCGACGAAAATTACAGCTCTCTACGGCAATGCGCCCTTCCTCATAATGGGAACGGCCATGAGCGTCATGCTCTACTACGGCGGGAGGGCGATAATGGCTAACACTCTAACGGTGGGCGAGCTGACGGCTTTTCTCACATATATGCTCACGATGACGTGGCCGTTAAGGGCTTTGGGTTTCACAATCGGGGACATCCAGAGGAGTCTGGCCGCTGCCTCAAGGCTCTTCGAGATTATAGACTCGGCTCCGGCTGAGGTTGACCCTCCAGATGCAGTGGAGCTGAAGAACTCGAAGGGTGAAATCGAGTTCCGCGATGTTCACCTCACCTACCACACCGGAAAGACCGTGCTCAAGGGCTTAAACCTCAAAATAAAGCCTGGTGAGAGGATCCTCATAACGGGTCCACCGGGTTCTGGAAAGAGCACCCTTTTGAAATTGATAGCGCGCTTTTATGAGCCCGACAGGGGACAGGTTCTGATTGACGGTGTTGACGTGGGGAAAATAAAGACCTCAAACCTCCGAAAAACAGTCGCCTACGTCCCACAAGAGCCATTCATCTTCAACAGGAGCTTAAGGGAGAACATAGCCCTTGCAAAGCCCGACGCAAGCATGGAAGAAATCATTAGGGCGGCTAAGATAGCAAAAATCCACGACTTCATAGCTTCTCTTCCGGAAGGATATGAGACAGTTGTAGGTGAGAAGGGTGTAACACTCTCCGGTGGACAGAGGCAGAGGATTGCTTTGGCGAGGGCACTCCTCCTTGAGCCTAAAATACTTCTCCTCGATGATCCAGTTTCGAACCTCGATGCTGAGACGGAAGAAAAGCTTGTTGGAGACCTCAAGGATATCCTCGAGGGCAAGACCGCTTTGATAGTCTCCCAAAGGCTCTCAATGGTTAAACTGGCTGATAGGGTAATCGTGATGGTGGATGGAAGGGTAGTGGAAGACGGAAGTCCAGAAGAGCTTGCGAAAAAGGGAGGACTCTTCATCGAGATGCTCGGCAGAGGTGGTTGGAATGGACAGTAAAAACCAAAGATCATCACTTTCTCTCCTCAAGAGGTTTATTGGAGAAGCACTTTCCCACAGAAAGACTCTTATCATAGTTGTTGTCAGCATAATTGGTTCAGCCCTAGCGACGCTTGCCCCACCATACATTCTAAGTGTGGCGATTGATAGGTACATTCTCGCCGGTAATTACGATCGTTTCTGGTTTATCGCCCTCCTTTACCTTAGTGCTCTCACAGCCCAGTGGTTCTTCGCTACCCTTCAGACCTTCTACATAGAGGTATTTGGCCAGAAGGTTCTCCGCGACCTTAGAGCAAGGCTGCACGAGAAAGTCCTCCGTTCGAGCCTTGACTTCTTCAAGGACAAGTCTACCGGTGACCTTGTGTCGAGAATAGTGAACGACACTGGGATTGTTAATGATGTCCTAGTTTCTGGCCTTTTCGGGAGCCTTGGAAGCCTTCTCAGCCTCATTGGTATAATCATTGCAATGTTTCTCTTGGATGTTAAGCTCACCCTTGTTACCCTCGCGAGCGTCCCGCTGATGATTTTGGTAGCCTACTACTTCGGTGGGAAGATGAGGGGGGCCTACAGGGAGACGAGGCAGAAGATAGCAAAGATATCGAGCGTGGTGGAAGAGAGCGTTGCAGGAGTTGAGACCATAAGAGCTTTCGGCAAGGAAGGAGAAGTTGAGAGAGAATTCTCAAGGGTCTCAAGGGAAACGATAAAGGCCTACCTCCGTGTTGCTGTTTACATGGGCCTCTTCTGGCCTCTCATGAACATCACGAGCCTTGTTTCGGTGATAATCGTCATAGCCTATGGCGGTTATCTAGCATACCAAGGGACGATGAGTATTGGCGTTGTGATAGCTTTTATCCAGTATGCACAGCGCTTTCGTGGGCCAATCAATGAGGTCATAGGCCTCTACGACAGCCTTCAATCCGCCTTGGCTGCTCTGGAGAGGATATATGAGATCTTTGACGATGAGGGTGTTGAAGATTACGAGGGAATCCACGTTGAGAAACTTAGAGGCGAGATTAAATTCGATAACGTGTGGTTCGAGTATGAGAGAGGCATACCGGTTCTTAAGGGAATAAACCTTCAAATCCCACTGGCATCAAAGATAGCAATAGTTGGGAGAACAGGGGCCGGAAAAACCACCATAGCCAGCCTAATAATGCGCTTCTACGAACCCACCGAGGGAAGAGTCATCTATGATGGCACAGAGGGCCGGAGAATAAGTAGGAAGAGCCTTAGAAGAAGGATTGGCTACGTCCCGCAGGAGACCTACCTCTTCCCAGGCACGATAATGGAGAACATCCTCATGGCGAACCCCGAGGCGAGTGAGGAGGATGTTATTAGGGTTTGCAAAGAGCTCGGTGTCCACGACTTCATAATGCGCTTGCCTAAGGGTTACAATACTTCCGCCGGTGAGGCGGGAAAGCTTCTCTCCGTCGGCGAGAGACAGCTGATTTCCCTCGCGAGGGCCCTCCTCAAGGATCCAGATATAGTAATCCTCGACGAGGCCCTTTCGAGCGTTGATCCCAAAACTGAAAGGTTGGTTCAGGATGCCATGCTTAAGCTGATGGAAGGCAGAACCAGCATAATAATAGCCCATCGTCTCTCGATAACGCGCTTCGTGGACAAGGTTGTTGTCGTTGAGGACGGAAAAATAATTGAGGAGGGCTCCTCCAAGGCACTGCTTGAGAAGAGAGGCTATTTTTACAGGCTCTATGTTTCTCAGATGGGAGAAACTTGAGTTTTCTTACCTTTCCTTGTCATCCACATGAAGAGAGCTCCAGCCGCTATGAAACCAAGGAGGCTTGCCGCATAGGGTAGTGTAGCGTGGATACTCGCTAAAGCACCGGCAATGAAGGGTGTTACGAGGCCAATAAGTCTGTTGTAGCTCGATATCGCCGCGTGGAACTCGCTGGCGCGCTCCTTTGGAATCAGCGAGAACTGCCATGAGCGGTAGAAAGGGAACCAGAAGGTGTCGCCAAAGGACTCAATAACATAAGCTACCAGTGCCAGCCAGAACGGAGGTGATAGTGTCATTATTAAGGCATAAAGAGCACTCAAGAACATTCCAACTCCTATCACTTGGAAGCCCTTCCCCTTTGGAATCCTTTCGCTGGCATATGTGCCGATTATCGAGGATATGCTGCTTGCGCAGGCTATTAATGTTACCTCGAAGATGGTCTTATGTAGGACAAAGACAACGTAATTAATTAAAACTATCTCTGGAGCAAGTGCCCATGCAAGGGTTAGTAGTGTTTCAAAGATTAATAGGAGCTTGAACTCACTTACTTTGAACGTGAACTCTTCGGGGGTTATTCTTTCCTCTTTTCTAACCGAAGGAAGAAAGAACCAGATGTAGGCTATTGTGGGAATTGAGAGTAGGCCGAAGAAAAGGAAGGCAAGCCTATAATGGTCGGTAGTATTCCAGAGATAACCGAAGATGTATCCTAAGATTGGAAACGTTATAAGCCTGCTTATTTCAGGTAGGCGCAAATGCCAGGCGAATATCTCCTTATACTTATCCTCAGGATAAATTATCTGTTCATAAGCTCGGTAAAGGGGATAAAGCACTGTGGAAAGTTTCTCTACTGTCCTTCCCGCAAAGAGCATGATAGGTGCTATGGTTCCTTTAGCAAAGCCATAAAGGACATAGGCTATCCCATCAAGAGCGTCAATTACCATAAGTCCTTTCTTTATATCCCATTTGTTAAAGGCCCTTCCAAGAAGATAAGTTAACGGAATCGCGATGATATTGACGGCTGTGAAGAATGCTCCCACTTCAAGGACGGAGTAGCCAGAGTACATCATGTAGAGCGGAAGGAGAGTCCACACTATGAGCTGTGGAGCTATGATTGTATGGTAGAGCATGTAGGCTTTGGCATCTCTGGGGATCTCGCTCCATTTCATTAGAAGCACCTTCTTGAAATTTATCATGAAATTTAAATACTTTTAGGAGATTCTACAACAGGTATCATAATGATAGAACATATATTAGAGATTCTGGCATCTTTAGGAGATAAAAGAAATGTTGTTATCTATGGGAAGAGACTCAACAGAAAAATTGTGAAAATTGCAGAGCGTCTTGCTGGAAAAATCAGAAAAAGAATGTTCCTTCAGGTTTGGATGAAAGACTGGGAGATTTTAGAGGAAGAAGGTTTTAAGAAAATCGGTAAAGTTGAGTGGATGGAAAAGGTTTTCACTTAAGCCGTTCTTTTAGTGGCCTGTTCACACTTCCTCTTTTGTGAAAGCCATCTTTTTGATGCTATGCACCAAAATGAAAAAGCCCACTGTGCTCAAAACACCAAATCCAAACACTCCAACAGCCAGCATTGAAACACCAACGTCATGCTCAATCAGCCATGCAAAAGTCAGCTGTGATACGGGTATGATGAGGGTAGCCAATGCATCAAAAATTCCTTTGTAAGTGCCGAGCTTTTCAAGAGGGATTATCCTCTGAAACAGACTGTCAAAGGAAATGTTTAGAACCTGTCTTCCAAAGTTCAAGATTAAAATTCCAGCAAAAAGCAGGACTAACGAAGGTAAACCCAAAAGCAGAACCCCTAAGCTTTCAAGCAGCATTCCAATGATAAGGGGTTTTGAGATCCTAATTTTACGCTTGTGGGCAAAAAGAGTTATCCCAATTGCACCAGCTAAGCTTCCTAAAGTTCCAACTGAGTTGAGCAGACCATAAACAATCTCCCCTGTGGTCAAATTTTTGAGAGCACTGAAGATAAAAATCCTCGCTGGGGCTATTGCAAAGTTGAAGAGCAGAACTAACGCAATTCCAACAAAAACAGTTATGTTAGAAATTCTGGATTGAACCAATTCACTTCTCTCTCCAATTGTCTCTTCTCGTCTCACTGTGACGTTGAGGTATGGAATGAGAAGTAGAGCTCCAATTAAGAGAAAAACTGCATCCAAAAGCATGAGCTTAATTCCAAAAAGATAAGCAAGATAACCCACAACGGGAAACACAACAAGAGAAGTTACCTCTCCGACGGTTTGTACTTTTGCGTTGAGCTTTTGAAGTTCGGACTCCTCAAGGGTCATGGAAGCTATGAGCGTAAACCCGAAATATCTATGAAGAACATCAAGAGCCGAGATCAGTGAAATTAAAACATAAAATGCCCAAATATTTGAAGCAAATTTTATTATTGTCAGGGCAAAGAAGGACTGAATGAACAATGCAATAAAAGCTAGCCTAACTTTTTTCTCGGTCCTATCAAGAAAGCGGCCCATTAAAGGTGGCGCTATAACCCAGGGGAGCATGGAGGCTAAAGAATAGCCCGCCACGCTGAGGAGTGAGGTGGTCTCATTGAGGAGGTGCCACGGCAGAGCTATGCTCTCAACTGCATCCCCGATAATTCTGAGAATTGTGGTAAGCAGTAAGAGGACGTAAAGTCTTTGCTTCATGAATTGTCATGGGAAAGAAGGTTTTAAAAATTTATGAACGTACCCTCATACCATGAAGTAGGACTTTGGAATCGTGGATACTGTGATACCGACCTACACGTTTCATACCGTCTTCATTATAACCATTCTATCTACAAGCACATTTGATGCAGTAGGACGACGTTACTACAGTTCTTTCCTAAACACCAAGACATCAGGCTCCTTAAAATCTGTCCAGTTCTTAAATCCGAGCTCTTTTAAAGGCTCAATTAAATCTTGTTTCTCTTCGGGGAGCATTATGTCAATGCTGTCGTAGCCTATTTTTCTGGCCTCAAAGCTCATTGCAGGTAAAATGTTTTTTATAGCCTCAGTTGAGAGTTTGAAGGGTGTGAATGCAGGTTCATTTTCATGTATTAAAGCATAAAAGAATTTATAGCCTTTGTATTCCCTAACCTCTGCCTTTTTGTTTAGCCACTTAAGGCTTTCCTCACATCTATGCAGGAACTTCCAGCCATAGGGAATATATCCCTCATAATCGAGCTCATCTAAAGAGTTGATTCTTGAAAGCGTTGGTTCTTCTTCCTCTCCAAGCGTTCTCTGAATATCGTAAAATCGCTCTATAATCTTAAATCCATCTTTCTTTGCCATTGCAATGCTCTCTTTATTGAGAAAGTAGGTTGAGAACTCTAATGTATTAATAATACCTTTTTCTGCTAGTTCGTTCCCCTTATGAAGCATAAAGTTTTGGATTAACCTTCCAAAACCCCGTTTTTGATAATTGGGGTGAACTCTAAGGCCTTCAAGCCAGCCGACTTTGTCAGGTAAGATTGTAAGCTTTGATGTTCCAACAACTTTTCCTTCCAGCTCAAGAACATAGAAGTTTCCATCTTTCACCCAGCTATCAAAAACCCTCGCTAAATAGTCCTCGCCTTCCCAAGTTAAGCGGGCTATCTCCTCGATGAAGGGTTTGTCTTCTTTGCGAACGAGCCTTATTATCGGTTCCATAATATCACCAAAAGTTCTATGCACCTTTGACATTTATAATTTTTCTACGTAGACTATCGCTTTTAAACAAAGCATTTTTGAGCTAACTTTGTGATATTAATATTGTCAGTTTTACCTTACCTCAACTTCAATCACATCCCAGCTCTTCCAGCCCTTCTCTCCAAAGGCAACTATATAAAGATAATAAGTCCCCGCTTTTTGAGCTATCACCTCAACCTGAAATTCTATGGTTTCATTGGCCTTTAAACAGAACTTCTGTGGAGTAATTTTGACATTCAAACCTTCTATTTCTGTTAATTTCCCGGAGATATAGCTCCATGAGGACTTCGAAGCTTCCGGACCGAGATATCCCTTTAGCACTACGCAACCATCATAATGGCATGTGTTTTTAGGCCCACCAGATTCTCCTACGTGATATTCCTTTCCGGCAATGTTACCTCTTACCTCAACTTTGTCTCCCTCATGAGCGATGACCTTCTTTTCACCCAACTTAATAGAGTGTATGTTTATCTCCCCATATCCTGGATGCAGGCATTCGGGTTCAACTCTAGAAGCATTTTCATTCCCTCCATTAATTTCTAAAGGTGTTGATTCACTTTGAGAGTTATTGTAGTTCTCATTATCAGCTTCCAAAGATGCCTTCTGGTGCCTTTCGCTAATGAGCGGGCTTCCAGTTATCACTATCAAGATTAAACTCAAAATTAGGAAGAAATGAGTAAATTTCATGAACCTGCCTCCCGATTTAGTGTCGTAGACTCTATGTTCTCACAGAACCATATGTTCTCAATTTATTTAAGCTTACTCACCATTGTAAAACATGAGTCAAAAGAGTAAGTCTTGGAGTTTTGTTTCTAAAATGGGTGAAACTTAAACAAAAAGTCCTCAAGATAAAACTCCGGGAAAATCCTTAAAGTTTTTATGCGCCTAAGCTATAAACTCTTTGAGGTGCTGAGATGATCCCTCAAACCCACCTCAAAGTTCTCTATAAGCTGTATGAGAGGTTAAGGATAGCAATGTGAACTGGGTTGTTACAGGGGGCTTTGGCTTTGGACTCCAAGGAGTTCTCGTTGAGCCCCATGATATTGACATCCAAACTGATAAAGAAGGAGCTTACGAAATCGAGCGTCTCTTTTCTGAGTTTGTGGTGAAACCCGTAAAGTTCAGGAAGAGCGAGAGAATCCGCTCGCACTTTGGAGCGCTGATGATTGAAGGTGTTAGGGTCGAGATAATGGGGAGATTCAAAAGAAACTCAATGAGGAGTGGGAACCCCCGGTGGACATAACCAAATACAAACGCTTCGTGTAGATCGAAGGTATGAAGATTCCAGTTTTGGATTTAGAATACGAGTATCAAGCTTATCTCAAGCTGGGAAGAGTTGAAAAAGCGAAGATGCTGGAGGAGTTTTTGGAGGAAAAGGATAAAAGGAAAAGAAACAACATTAACCTTGTAACAATTCTATAACTTTATTGACGTTTTTTGCATAACTTGCAGCACGGAAGTACAATGCATAAGCTAATCTTAGTGATTCAGTATTTTCAAATCTTCCAGAATCTATGCTCCTTTTTACCAAGGAATCCGCCGTCTTTATCTCTGAATCAACGAATCTTAAAAGGTACAAAGACAATACATTATCATTTGCACTTTTGATAGCCTCATTCAGTGCTTGAACTGCTTGTTTCTTAGCCTGATAAATATCATTAGCAGTTATTGTAGCGTTGGTATACCACGGATCCGGAACCTTTGAAAGGGTATCCAAGCTTTCTGCTAGAACAAATGCATGCATAACGTCTATAGTTGCTGATGCTTTAAATCCATGGTTAAATCTTGGCTCTGCTCTTTTAATAAATCCTTTTGCCTCATGCAAAGTTAGATTTGCAAAAGATTCTTTTGGATAATCCCTGTTATCAAGTTTCAACGTCACCTCTTTATTGAATCTCGTGTATATCCCTGTAATAATCCCTTCTTGATCAGTTCCATCTTTTTGAAGTGAATTTAGCAAGAATTCTGCATCTTCTAGGTTTCCACGGACTGCTTCTAATGTACCCATTGCATAAGCAATTCTAAGCTCTTTTGATCTGTTGTTCGAGTTTAATATTTCTTGAGCTTGATTTAGCCAATTCTCAGCAGAGTCAAGACTTCTTTCAACTTCTGCTGTAATAATTAGGGAATATTCCAAATTCTTTCCATTATACCTTAATCTGGTTTTTAGAATCTGTAGCTTGTTCATCCACGTTGGAGCTTCGTTAAGAACATCTTCTTCACTTAATTTTCCTTCCTTGGCTTGAGCATATGCTATGACTGTCACTGCTTCTACTGAGGCTTCTCTAGCATTTGTTAATGCTTTCCATGAGTCCTTTTCAGATTTGGAGATATTAAGCTTTTTGAGGGCACTTTGTAAAAATCTCTGAATTTCTTTGTCATTTGACTGGATTGATTGGGCTTGAGAGATTAAATATTCTGCACGATTAATAGCATTCTCAAGGAGTGAGTTATCTATGGCAACGAGGCTTGGAATTGTTGGAGTTTCCACTTTTAACGCGGATTCTAGCACTTCTTTCGCTTCTTTGTTATTCTTTGTACTCATTACATATATACCTATGCTTAATAAAAGGACAAAAACCAATCCCACACCTATAAATTTTTTCTTAATACCCATGATCTTCACCCTCTTCCCTCTTTACCTATAAATTTCAAAATCTGCAAAAAGCCATATGTCAATATCATCTACATGGATAGATGGGTAATAATTAAACCCTGCTTCAGCAAGAGTATGTACATCTATAAGGTACCATCCTCTATTCACTGGTAAGTCAATACTCCAAATCCAGTCTGCCCCTTGTAGACTCGGTTCAGCGTTATATCTGAACGTCCCACCTTTCAAATCGTTATCTATTATAACTTGTACCCTCACTTCTTGCTCATCAAGAATTAAACCCCATGGAGATGGGAAGGGTAAACTAACGTAAAACATTGCAAAGTCCCAAAGGACATCTAAGACATATTGAAGGTCATCAGGTAAATCACTTTCAGTCTGTGGGTTGTCAAATCCCAGTGGATCTATAATCCTAACACTGGAAGGGGTATTAACTGCGCTTACTGTTATTTTGTGATTTCGTGAGTTTGGAGTATATGGTTGCCTTCTAGACCATCGAGTATCGTCATAACTCCATCCAAATGTACTTGCTTGATGGGTGATGACAGTGCTATCCGGGGTGGGAGCATTTTTACTTGGCTCACCAGCAATATCTGCATATGCTTGTACAATAAGCCAAGTCTCCCCATTCCAATCGTAGTACACACTCTGAGTATATGGGCCACTGAGTGCATCTAATGCACCAGCAATGGCAGAACAAAAAGGCAATAGTATCAACATAGCAAGTAATATGTTGCTTCTACTAATACTCATTTGAATCTCCTTCGAGTTTTCTAACAATACTATATGATTCCAATATTTAAGTTTTTTGATTCAAAATAGTAAAT
>Ga0180300_10000720_pt1 | contig 14873 bp, 15 predicted proteins | sample GuaBasSediGuay15_FD_121798 | JGI IMG/M metagenome (GOLD analysis project Ga0180300, IMG submission 121798) | Subseafloor sediment microbial communities from Guaymas Basin, Gulf of California, Mexico - Guay15, Core 4569-2, 21-24 cm | ecosystem: Environmental > Aquatic > Marine > Hydrothermal... | reverse complement strand
GTTTATCACACGATTTGGATGGGTGAACCAGTACCGGAATCTGTAAGGGAAGAGCTGCAGGATTTCGTGCTACACGGTTTGGACCCAAATTTCCACGTGATGGATCATCGCGTTTTTGATCACGTCGTTTCCCAGATAAGTAACCGTGATGACACCACCAAACTCAAACTACTTCAGGCAGCAGAACAGCTTTTCGGTTCTGTGGGTTTTAAAGAAACCAAAGTTGGGGACATCACAACAGTGGCGGAAGTGGCACTGGGTACGTTCTACACCTATTTCAAAAGCAAAGAAGAAGTGCTCGAAGAGTTGGTGAAGAGAACTAACAACGATTTCCGGTACACATTAAAAGAGGCTATCCAGCCCTTTCAGGATCGTCGCGATGCGGAGATAGCTGCGTACTATGTCTTCCTCCAGTACTTCAAAAAACATCCACACATTTACGCCGTTGTCAGGGAAGCTGAGTTCTTCGTACCTGAGGCAGCACGATATTACTACGAGAAGATCAAGCTCTCTTACCTCCGTCCCATACAGAAAGCTGTGGAGTTGGGACAGTTCAGAGAGTTCACACCAGAACACCTAGCCATCTTTTTGATGGGCATCGGGCACTACATGGGGATGGATCTGTTAATACTGGGCCAAGCCGAAGAGACGGACTTCATTCGCAAACTTATAAAATTATCAAGATTGCTGTACAAGGGAGTGAAACGATGAGCTGGCAGGGGCTCTACGAGAAGAAGAAATCCGGTGTTGAGGATATTTTGAAGCTCATAAGATCTAACATGACCATAGTTGTCGGTATGGCTGCATCCGAACCACAGTTCTTTCTTTCTCAACTCCACAATGCACCAGGAGATTTGAATAACGTTAACGTCTTTACTTGTCTGAACATGCAGAACTATCCCTTTTTCAGCGATGCCACTAACGAAGGGCGGTTTATCAACAACTCGTGGTTTTACAACGCATGGAACAGGGAAGCAGTGAAGAAAGGACTGAAGACGGTGACCTATGTACCTAACAATCTTCACCAAGCAGCTGTGAATCTCATTGAAACACGCAAGATCGATATGTATGTGGGTATCGCCTCACCTATGGACAGGAATGGATATTTGACGCTCTCACTCGGCATCACCTACGAGAAAGATGTTATAGAACATGCCGACATCGTTGTGCTCGAGGTAAATCCCAACGCACCTCGTACTCACGGGGACACGCAGATTCATATCAGTGACGTGGACTATATCCTTGAAGTGGATTACCCCATTCCAGAAATAACCCTCATAGAACCAACGGAAGTTGAGCAGAGGATTGGTGCCAACATAGCCGAGCTTGTAGAAGACGGTGCCACGATTCAAATCGGCATCGGTGGTATTCCCAACGCGGTGGCGCAATTTCTCAAAGACAAGAAAGACCTCGGAATACACACTGAGATGTTCACCGAGACGATGATCGATCTCTTCGAATCTGGTGCGATAACAAACAAGAGAAAAACATTGTGGCCAGGTAAGTTCGTTTGCACCTTCGCTTTGGGAACACGAAGGATGTACGACTTCATCGATGACAATCCCGGCATCATGATGCTAAGAGGGCGGATTGTGAACGATCCATACGTGGTCGCACAGAACGAAAAGATGGTGAGTATCAACACCGCACTCATGGTGGATCTCACTGGAAATGTGTGTTCCGAAGCGTTGGGAACACAACACTTCAGTGGTACCGGCGGCCAATTGGATACCCACAGGGGTGCCGTGAAAAGCAAAGGAGGGAAGGGAATAATAGCACTGCGCTCCACGGTAAAGAAAGGAACGATCTCTACCATCGTACCCACACTCCCGCAGGGTGCACCCGTAACGGTGCCACGTCAGGAAGTCGACTACATTGTCACAGAACATGGTGTGGCACACCTTCGCGGTAAGACCGTTAGAGAAAGAGCGTTGGAACTCATAAATATAGCCGCAGAGGAATTCCGGGATGAGCTTAAACGTGAAGCTAAACGCTTGGGGTTGATATGAGGAGGGATGAGTGTGAACGTCTACATAATCGGTGCGAAAAGAACCGCAATAGGCACTTTTGGAGGGAGTCTCAAAGATATTCCAGCACCGCAACTGGCATCAATCGCGATAAAGGAAGCTCTTAAACAGGCTGGCGTGTCACCGGAAGAAGTAGATGAAACCATTGTGGGTAACATCCTCATGGCAGGTCAAGGTATGGGACCCGGGAGGCAGGCATCCATTTACTCCGGAATTCCAGCAGAGAAGCCAGCTTACGCTGTGAACATGTTGTGTGGGAGTGGCATGAAAGCTATCATGATAGGAGCCACCGACATAACAGCAGGCGAGGCCGACATTGTAGTCGCAGCAGGGATGGAAAATATGTCGCAAGCACCCTATCTGGTACCTTATAAAGCGCGTTTTGGATCTCGCTTTGGAAATATGGAACTTGTGGATCACATGGTATGGGATGGCTTGACGGACGTTTTCAATGGTGTACACATGGGACTAACTGCAGAAACTTTGGCAGAAGAATTCAACATCAGCAGAGAAGAACAGGATCTTTTCGCTTATGAGAGTCAGATGAAAGCGAAGAAGGCTATCGAAACAGGAAGGTTGAAAGATGAGATCGTTTCGATAACTGTGAGAACAAGGAAAGATGAGTTTGTCTTCGATACGGATGAGCATCCTCGATTCGACACAACTCTTGAGAAATTAGCCCACTTAAAACCCGCATTTAAAAAAGACGGAACGGTAACAGCTGGAAACGCGAGCGGCATAAACGATGGGGCAAGCGCCGTGATATTGGCAAGTGAAAAAGCCGTGGAAAAATCTGGTGTGAAACCGTTAGCTCGGATCATTGGTTGGTCACAAGCGGGGGTAGATCCCATGCGTATGGGCATAGGTCCCGTACCCGCCACGGAGAAACTTTTAGCAAAAACGGGATATTCCTTCAATGACATAGAACTCATCGAATTGAACGAAGCCTTTGCTGCCCAGAGTTTGGCTGTGATCAAAGGTTGGGAAAAACTCTTCGGTGTTTCCAGAGAAAGCATTCTGGAGAAATTGAATGTCAATGGAGGAGCCATCGCCTTTGGTCATCCCATTGGTGCCAGTGGTAACAGAATCGTGGTGACCTTACTCTACGAAATGAAGAAGCGTAATGCAAAGTTGGGATTGGCTACTCTCTGTATTGGTGGTGGAATGGGTACGGCTGTCCTCATAGAAAACTTGGTGTGAACGGAGGTGAAAGGAATGCGATTGAAGGATAAGGTGTGCATTATCACAGGTGCAGCGAGCGGGATAGGTAAAGCTGCAACGTTGCTCTTTTTGAAGGAAGGAGCCAAAGTTGCTGCGTGCGATGTTTCTGAACAAGCCCTGGAAAATCTCAAAATAAAGGCTGAATCCGAAGGATTAAGTGAGGGCTTGAAAACGTACAAGCTGGACGTTACCGATCGGGAAGCAATTGCAAATGTAGTGAAGGATATTGTGGATACGTTTGGAAGAATCGACGTGCTTGTTAACAACGCAGGTATTACAAGGGACCAGCTGCTGGTTCGAATGAGTGAAGAAGACTGGGATGCAGTCATCAACGTGAACCTCAAGGGTGTGTTCAACATGACACAGGCGGTGGTACCTCAAATGATAAAGCAAAATAAAGGATCGATCATCAACACGAGTTCAGTGGTGGGAATATACGGAAACATAGGACAGACAAACTATGCAGCGACGAAGGCAGGAGTGATAGGGATGACAAAGACATGGGCGAAAGAACTGGCAAGAAAGGGCGCTCAGGTAAGAGTGAACGCGGTGGCTCCGGGATTCATAAAAACACCCATGACCGAGAAGATACCGCAGAAGATAGTGGATCGTGTTGTAGAACGTATTCCATTGGGGCGCTTTGGAGAGCCTGAGGAAGTTGCTCGAGTGTACCTGTTTTTGGCTAGCGATGAATCCAATTACATAACGGGGCAGGTAATAGGGGTGGACGGCGGTCTCACGTTGTGAGGAGGGAGTGAGTAAATGAAACTTCTTCTGATTTCTATGCTTGCTCTTTTTGTGGGGGTGGGAAGTGTGATGGGCTTAGAATCTTTGAGGCTCGAAAACGGGGATTTTGCCAAGCTCAGTAACGGTGAAAGAATTTACGTGAGAGTGGCCGGACATGGACCAACCCCCGTGATCTTGCTACCAGGCAACAACACTTCCGGTACGGTCTTCGAAGCGTTACTTTCTTTCGTGAAAGCCATCGATGAGGTAAACGATGCTTACACCTTCTACGCGTTCGACTACAGAGGAAGCGGTCGATCTTCTTATCACAACAAGATAACGTCTCTGGAAGACTTTGCCAGAGATTTCAACGAGATAGTACAGAGGGATGAAAAACTCAGCAAGGGAGGAATTGTACTCGTAGGATATTCCATGGGATTCGGCGTGGCTCAGGAGATGGTTCATCTCGATCCCACCAAGTACGAGTACGTGATTTCACTCGCTGGTATGGGTACCAGAGGCATTCGTGTTCCGTTTGCCCCCGAAAATGCTGGTACCGACCCAAAGACAGGAAAAACATACCAACCGGGCGATTGGGTCGACTCCCTTTCGGCAACGGCTTTCCATCAGAGGTCATGGCAAGGAGAAAATCGGACCTATGCCAATGTTAAATCCATGTGGAACATGCTGGTCTTCAACGACGTTCTGAAGTATTCTCTCGCGAATCTCAAACCCACCAAAGAAGATTTTACCAAAACACCTTTTTATGAAGAATCTTTGAGAGATGTTCTCTCAGTGGAGTATATGCCCGAATCTCTCTACGCTTCACACATGTTCAATGCGTCCTTCGAAACTATCAGGCACACGAACTCCGATGGAACCGAGGTGATCATTCCAGGTACTGGAAGGATCTCTGCTTTCAAGGACAAGAAGGTGCTTTTAGTCAAGGCGAGAACGGATTACATGCACTGGCGCGGCGACCTTGTAGTGATGGATCAGGTCGTTCAGAATACCAAATACGATTTAAAACAGGCCGGAGCCCATGTTGAAGCTTTGATCTTCGAACCAGATAGAGGATTCGATCATGGTTTTCCCATCGATCATCCCCTGGAAACTCTCAAGATCATCCGTGCTTTCGTTGAAGGTGGAGGAACACTCAAGGAAGATACTTTGGATCACATTTTGGGGACAGGTAACTACACGCTCTACTCCCATGAAGAGACTTCATGGGAGATGAAAGTGTACGGTGGCTTCTAATTCTTATATCAGGAGGTGTTAGGGGTGAAGAGGTTTCTCGCGATTGCTTTAGTTTTGGCGTTAGTGGTGCTTGGTGTAGCAGCTAAAGTAAAGCCCATCAAGCTGGGTGCTGTTCTGCCACTCGGTGATATAACCGGCAGACAGGCGGCCAATGCCATGAAACTGGCTGTGAAAGAGATCAACGCAGCGGGCGGGGTACTCGGAAGACCCTTGGAACTCATCATCGTGGACGACGAAATGAATCCATCGAAAGGAGCAGCTGCCATCGACAAGCTCGCCACCATCGACAAGGTGGACTTCTTCATTGGTGGAATGTCCTCAGGAGTGCACCTGGCACAGATCCCGATTTTGAAGAAGTATCAGAAGATTACTGTTTGGATCGGAGCGGCGTCACACCTGTGCGAGCAGGCTCTTGCCGGTGCTGATTGGTACTTCCATCTCCATCCGTGGGATTATCAACAGGGTGCTGGATACGCACTGGGGTGGAAGCAGATACTGGAAAAGTACCCACAGGTGAAGTTTGACAAGGTATTCCTGGCTTACGAAGAAGGTGCCTTCGGTACAGCGTCTTACAAAGCCTATTTGGCCATGTTGGAGCAAGCAAAGCAAGGTAAAGGCCCCTATGTGGGACTCGTCAAGGAATTCAAGGGTGAATCTTTCAAGAGTGCGGCTTTCGGTGGTGGCGATTATAGGGCTGTCCTTCGTATTGCCAAAGAATGGAATCCCGACGCTTTCATCTGGGCAGGATACGACGCAGATGCTCTGCCAATGATGGCCCAAGCAAAGGAGATCGGATTCGCTCCTCCCATATTCATAGGTGCACCTCCAGGATGGCCTGCAGACTTTGGAAAATCACCTCTCTCAGAAGGGGTTGTGCTCTACGGCATGTGGGCACCTACACTCAATAAAGTGAGTCCTGTCGCTGAACACTTCTACAACGCCTACGTGAAAGAATTTGGAGAGGAGCCAGCAACGTACTTCGCTCCACTCGGCTACACCAACGTCTACTTCTTGGTGGAAGGTATCAAAAAGGCTGGTACTCTGGAAAAAGAGGCTTTGATCAAAGCTTTGGAACAGGTGGAGTACGAGTCGCCGCTGGGAGAGACGTTGAAAATAACACCGAGCGCGGTAATAAAGCATCAAGGCTTCACCACGCAAAAGATTCTCCAATGGCAAAACGGTAAACAAGAGGTCATCTGGCCATTCGAAGTGCAAACGGCTGAGTTCATATATCCCTTCCCCAAATGGGAAGAGCGTTAGCAGGTGTGAAGGCCGGACATCCCATGTCCGGCCCCCTTCATTCTCCACCTTGAACTTTGAAATGGAGGATTGAGAATGGCTGAAACCAAGACACATGGACATCACCGGTTTATTCTCCCGTTACTTGCTATAGTTGCGTTGATTCTGATTTTCATCTTCAAACCATACGCGGTTATCTACGGTATTCAGCGAGGCAGTTTATACGCCTTGATAGCCATGCCTTTGGCTTTAACATTGGGCATCGTGGGCATTCTGAACCTGGCTCACGGTGATTTCTTGACGCTGGGAGCTTATATCGCCTATTGGATCTTCAACTCCACGGGTTTAGATCCTCTCTTGTCCATTTTCATAGTGGCACCTCTGCTCTTTGCAGTGGGAGCTGGGCTTTACAAGATTACCGTGAGCAAGGTACTAAAAGCTCCCTTGCTGAACCAGCTCTTGCTCACCTTCGGCATAGCCATGATACTGGAAGAAGCAATAAACCTCATCTGGACGAGCAGACCCAGGAACGTTTATGTGGATTACGCCTCCGCATCCGCCTCCATTGGAGGATTCAGGTTTGGAACTTATGAGTTTTCATATTTGTTGGCAGCAGTTGGTGTGCTCGTCCTGCTTCGTCTCTTTTTGAAGCGTACACGATTGGGAAAAGCCGCTTTCGCAGTAGGACAAAATCCCAGGGGAGCCAAAATAGTGGGTATAAACGTCGAAATGATCTACTTGCTGATTTTCAGCATATCGGTGGGAATCGTGGGTATTGCCGCCGGGTTGGTTCTCCCCCGAATGTCCATATTCCCGTTGTTCGGCTCACCTTTCACTTTGAAATCCTTCTGTTTGGCTGCCATGGCCGGGTTGGGTAATTTGACAGGAATTCTATGGTCGGGGCTCGTGTTGGGAATAGGAGAAGCGCTGGTTCAATCCTTTGAAGGCTACAGTGGCTGGTCTGATATCGTCTTTTTCGGCGTTTTGATAGCAGTCATAACTATAAGGTCTTACCGGGGGTCATATGTATGAAAAAGCTGGGAATACTCCTCATTTTGGCGGCGGTCGTCTTGGGATTTCTCTTTCCTCTTTACACTGGGCCATATCCACTCCATGTGATGACCACGGTGCTCACCTACATGGCTTTGGGTCTCAGTTGGGACATGATGCTCAGAACCGGACAGCTCTCTTTCGGAACCGCGGGATTCTTTGGACTGGGCAGTTACGCCGCTCTGCTGACGACACTCTATCTTGGATTGAATCCCCTGGCGAGTATTTTCGTTGGCGGTATCTTTTCCGCGATCGTGGCTTTCGGTTTAGGATACGCCATTCTCAGACTGCGAGAGATATATTTCGCCATAACCACCCTGGCTTTGGCAGGGGTTTTCACAGTGGTTGCCAGAAATCTGCACGACTTTACGGGCGGACCTGAAGGCAAGATCCTCCCGTCCGCCATCTTCAACGGTGATCCAACAAAGGTCTACTGGTTGACATTTTTGATCGCCTTGGGCACCATTCTGGTTTCAGAAATTTTCCAGCGCACCCGTATACGTTTTGCCATCACTGCTATTCGTAATGACGAAATCACCGCAAAGTCCAGTGGAGTGGATATCTTCAAATACTTGCTTTTCGTCTTTGTGATCACCTCGGCTATCCAGGGTGTGGTTGGAGGGGCGTACGCGCAGCAGTACGGATTCGTGTCTCCAGAGAGTGCGTTCTCCACGAATTTTCTCTTACTTCCCATAGCCATGTGTCTTGCCGGGGGTATATACAGCACGTTGGGACCAGTGATCGGTTCTGTCATCCTAGGAGTACTTTCAGAATACCTGAAACTCCGATTCCCCTACGGACACCTCATCGTATATGGAGTTATCATCGTAGCCATCGTACTCTTCATGCCCCACGGTATTCTCGGAATACTGAAAAAGATGGTTCAAAAAGCCAGAACCGGAGTTGGAGGGAATGGAAATGAAAAATGAGACCCCTATCCTCACAGTAGAAAAGCTGGTAAAACGTTTTGGCGGCTTGGTGGCAGTTGATAATCTCAGTTTTACGGTGCAACAGGGTGAGATTCTCGGTGTGATCGGTCCCAACGGTGCAGGAAAGACCACTCTTGCCAACGTGGTTTCGGGGTTATATCCTCCCTCGGAAGGCAGGATCTTTTTCCGTGGAAAAGACGTAACTGAACTGGATGCTCATCAAAGATGCCGCCTGGGCATCTCTCGAACGTTCCAGCTCATGAGGCCGATAAGGGATTTCACTGTCCTGGAAAACGTGATGGTTTCCGCTCTCTTTGGAAAGGAGCTGGATTTGAAAAGTGCTCAGAACAGAGCAAGAGAAGTTTGCGAGTTCGTTGGTTTGAAGCGACTGAAGATCCCGATAGAATCGGCCACGGTATTGGAGCTGAAGAAGATGGAAATTGCCAGAGCACTCGCTTCCGGTCCCCAACTCGTTTTCTTGGACGAGGTCATGGCGGGTCTCAACGTGGATGAGACCAGTGAAATGATAGAAACCGTTAAGAGGATAAATGCCAGCGGGATCACAGTGATCGTTATAGAGCACGTGATGAGCGTCATAAAAGAATTGACTCACAGGGTCATCGTTTTGGATCGAGGTAGGATCATCGCTGAGGGTTCTTACGAAGAGGTATCTCGTCAACCGGAAGTTATAAGTGCATACTTAGGGGAGGAAGAGTGATGCTCGAAATAAGAAATCTCAACGTCTACTACGGAAAGCTTCATGTAATCTGGGATCTGTCCATGACCGTGGGAGATGAAGGTGTGGGGTTATTCGGTCCCAACGGTGCAGGAAAGACAACTTTGATCAACACTATACTTGGACTGGTGAAACCCAGAAGTGGCCAGATCTTCTTTGAAGGCCGGCGTATAGACGGGATGGATACTCACAGGATAGTGAGAGAAGGCATAGCGGTGGTGCCACAGGAGAGAGAGCTCTTTCCGTTCATGAGTGTGAAGGAAAATCTGGAATTGGGAGCGATTTTCGTACCACATGCCCAAAGCAAAATGAACGACCTTTTCAATTTCGTCTACGAGATCTTCCCTGTGCTCAAAAGAAGAGAATTTCAACTGGCAGGTACCATGAGTGGAGGAGAGCAAAGAATGTTGACAATAGGTCGTGCCCTGATGTCCAATCCTCGGTTGCTCATTCTCGATGAACCCTCGGTAGGGTTACAACCTTCCATCGTTGCCGAGCTTTTCCACAAACTGAAGCTGATAAGGCAAAATGGTGTATCCATCTTGCTCACAGAGCAAAATGTTCGTCAGGGCCTGAAAGCTATCGATAGAGGGTACATCCTTGAAAACGGTCGCATCGCTCTCGAAGGGACTTCAGAAGAACTTGCCGCCAACGAGCACGTCAAGAAGTCGTATCTGGGTTTATGAATGGAGGTGATCATACTGCCATTTGTGAAAGTAAATGGCGTGCAGCTCTATTATGAAGAGAAAGGTCCGGATTTTGGAGAGCCGTTGGTCTTTCTAAATGGCATTTTCATGTCAACCGCAAGCTGGCGTTTGATGGTTCCATATTTCGAAAAAAGCTACCATGTTGTACTTCACGATTTCAGGGGCCAGTGGAATTCAGAAAAGCCCGAAGGACCTTACTCTCTCCATCAGCATGCATACGATCTGGAAGGGTTACTGAAGCATCTCAATCTCGACAAAGTACACATCGTGGGAACATCTTATGGCGGAGAAGTGGGGCTCTGTTTCGCTCTGGAATTTCCAGAGAGGGTGAAGAGTCTCACCGTTATCAGTTCAGTCAGCGAGATTAGACCGCATCTGAAATACACGGCTCTCCGCTGGTTGAATGCGGCGAAGACACACGATCCAGAGATCTTCGTGTGCGAGTGGATCGGTGATGTGTACAGCGAGGAGTTTCTCCAAAAGCATCAGGAGCATTTTCGAGAAAGGCTTGTACAACTGTATCAAGCGTTCGATTACAACGCAGCCATACGTTTGTTGGAAAGCTTCTTAGAGCTGGAAACTTCTCCCCTCACACCCAGGCTTAAACAACTATCCGCGCCCACTTTGGTGGTGGCGGCAGAAAAAGATCTCGTCAAACCGCTTGAATACTCACATATCATAGCCCATACAGTACCTCAGGCGCAGTTTCACATCATTCCCAATGCCGGACATGCAGTGGTGATCGAGAAACCGAAGGAGACGTCCGCCGTGATTCTGGGTTTTCTCGCGAGTTTGGACACAACGCTCGATTGAACACATAGGAGGTGCTAAATATGAAGTACGCCAGAATCGTGTCTGCAGGCCTTTATTCACCACAGAAAATCATGACCAATAAGGAATTCGAGCAACTCACGGGCATGGTCATCGATCCCCATTTCAGTGAGGTCATTGGAATCAATCACAGACATCTTTCCGATTCCAAAGAGACTCCCGCCTTTATGGCGGCGGAAGCGGGAAAACGAGCTTTGGAAAATGCCGGTGTCTCTCCGGAAGAGCTGGACCTCATAATAGTGGGAACTGACACACCCGAAGCCATATCTCCCCCAACAGCCGCCAAAGTACAATTCTTGCTGGGTGCCCATAAGGCTAAAGTGAAAGTCTTCGACGTCAACGCCTCCTGTGCCAACGGTGCCTTAATGCTCGACATAGCCTCCAGATACATAGCTCTAGGGGACACGAAGAAAGTTTTGGTAATAGGCACTTATGCCATGACAAAGTTTCTCTCCTGGAGATATTCCTGGGAAGCTCTCTTTTCGGACGGAGCAGGTGCGGTACTTTTGGAAGCTTCGGATGAACCAGGGTATCTGGGAGGAGTCGGTATCTCCGATGGAAGCTACTGGAACTTCTGGGGCGTCTTCATGGGAACAGGCACGGTTAACGTCTCAGGAATCGAGAAAGGGCTGCATTTGCTGGATTTGCGGGCACCATATCCCCCCACAGTCAACGAAGAAGGATGGGTACAGCTCTTCAACGATCTCTCGAAGAAGGCTGGATTTTCAAAAGAGGATGTGGGGATGATCTTTTTCACACAGGTTAGAAGAAAGACGATCTTCAAGGTAATGGACGCCTTAGGTTTGCCACACGAAAAGACCCATAACATCATGGACAAATACGGTTATACAGGTTCTGCGTGCGTTTACATGGCCCTTCAAGATGCAATAGAAACAGGCAAGATGAAAGGATTAGAAGGTAGGGTCGTGATCTTCATAACCTCAGGCGTTGGATACCAGCAGTACGCTGTGGCGTTCAAATGGTGAAGAAAGCCGGGCCACGAAGCCCGGCTTTTTACCATTTTATTTGCTGAAGGAACATCAATTGTCAAGGACAACCACTTTACCCAGATTCTTTAGATGTTCCATATCCACTCCTTGAGTTTCTGCTATCTTCAAGACGAGAATGTGTGAAAAGATGGGTTTGGGGAAAACATCCTTTGGTCCCTTTGTCAGTCTTTCTTTCTTCACAAACTTTCCGCCGTAATCTTCGAGTTCTGCTCCCAATTTTTTCCTCATTTTCGCTCTCTTTGAATATTTACCACTACCACGCTTTCTTCTACTAAAACCTTGGGGGCCGTGTCTGTACTCAAACGTTGAATAAGCCTCGGTTTTCACGAGTGCCATTTCTTCAAGCTGCCATACAGAATGAGTGCTACAATCTTTTCTTCTTCGCAGGTCATATAAAATTTTTCCCTCTTTTGCTTTCATTAACTATAAGCTTTTCAGAATGTATCGAAGTTTTATGAAGATGCGTTTGGAACCGAGACGAATATTCAAAAATTATCATCTTTAAGGAACCTTGATTGCATGGTACTTTACTATTTCCTTCAGATTTCCTTTTCTCAATTCTATTTTGTTTGTTAACCCAAAGCTGGTAAGTATTCTCATGCCTATCTAGGATACGTCAAGTACTTATAGTTGATTTTTTGGAGATATAGTGTTATAATTCATTAGAACACTATGACATGCGAGGTGAAAGGATGAAAAGAATCTTCTTTTTAGCGAGCAGCCTGGCAGTGGCCGTTCTTGCAGCGTTATCCTTTCCATCGCACTTTGCATATGCATTGGTACTGTTGTCGGTTTTTCTGCTTTCCATGATCTTTCGCAAGGTGGGAGCTGTAATAGGATTGATGATACTGTTTTTGCTCATAACCATTCCTTTCGCTTTCACCGATTTCATAAGTTCAACACTGCCAACTCCCGGGTTTTGGTGGAAACGGAGATGGAAGCCGCCGTACTCATGGGAGGAGACGCTGAGAGATTACAACCCTGTTCGAGGGAAAATGGTGTACACTACCATATCCGAGCTGGTGATGGAAGGGATCAACGTCGAGGTGTTTGTTAACCCCTCGATAACGGGTGTGATTCTGGAGGATAAGGGATACGCAAGATACAAAGTAGAAGGCACGCGCCTGAACTTCGCGAACTCCTCCGATATGAAAGCAAAGGTCACGGTAGGAAACCTGCGAAAACTGGACGTTCAGGGTACTGCGATTAAGATCGAATGTAATGGCGGAAAGATAGATTCAATGGAATTGAATGGCACGGGAATAAACGTACACGGAGAAATGGAAACAGTGGGTACCATCGAAGTGAATGGAATGGGTGTAAAAATAGACTTGAAGGTTCACGACTGCAGAAAACTGGAAGTGAATGGGATGGGAACAAAAGTGCAACTGGAATATCTTACAAGCTTAACGGATTTCAAGCATGTGGAAGTTAATGGCATGGGTTCAGACGTTCGTATAAAAGTCCCAACACGCGCGGATAGGGAAATGATAAAGGTAGAACACACCGGACTTGGAATCAACGTTGAAGTAGATTGGTGGGATTGAAGCATGATAGTTCTTGACAAAAAATCCCCCATCCCCATTCACAAACAGATAATACTACAGATAAAAAAGGAAGTGATACTGGGACGTTTGAAACCAGGTGATAAGCTGCCTCCCGTACGCGAAATGGCTGCACGTTTGAAAGTCAATGTGAACACCGTACTCAGGGCTTTTGAAGATCTAACTCGAGAAGGAATCCTGGAATCCCAGCACGGTAAAGGATTTTTCGTGAGCGCCCAGAACATGCAACAGGAACTGAGCAAAGTCATAGAGTACCTCAAGAGAGTAGTGAAAGAGTTCAAAAAGCATGAAATAGATAAATACCTCGGTATGACCCTTCTTCTGGAGGTGTGGAAGGATGAAAGTGATCAATAAGATGGAGTTTTTCATCAGAAGGAATTTCAGAGAAAAGGGTGCCTCCATAGTGATGGTGTTGATACTCTATCTCATACCTTCCCAAGTGTGGAAAGTGTTGATGGCTCTGTTTTTTATGGCCGCTCTCCTGCCAAGGGATATAGAAAATGGACGTTCACAGCTGCTGCTTTCTTTCCCACTGAAAAGGAGCGAGGTGTTCCTGTATGATTTTGTCTTCGGCTTTTCCATACTCACCATATCCACCTTTCTCAGCATGGTTTTCAGGGGACAATTCAACGGTATAGACGTGATTCGCTGTCTTGGAACTGCCATGTTCGTTTACGGCCTCTCCACCATGTTTGCCAATACGGGTAAAGGAAACATTGCTTTTCCCTTGCTCATCATCTTTCTGGATTTAGTGTTTTCCTTTTCACGCTGGCAGTATATAAGCCCTTCACTGCAGCTTACTCCTCTGGCTTTTCTCGTATCGATCGGGGTATTCGTACTCGCGTATTTTCATTACACTAGGGAGGGGAAAATATGGTAGTCAAAGTGGAAAATATAGAAAAGAGGTTCAACGGTAAAACGGCCATCACGAGTGTTTCTTTTGAAGTGAACGAATGAGAAATATTCGTACTCGTTGGCCCGAACGGTGCTGGGAAAACAACGACCTTGAGATGTATAGCAGGTGAAATAACGCCCGATTCAGGACATATCCTGGTTTTTGGCAAACGTCCATCAAAAACCAAGGAAAGGATAGGAGTCCTCACAGAGGCACGTTTGACATTCTCAAAGCTAACACCCATAGATTATGAAGATCTTGCAGATTTGCTCTATCCCCACTGGAATAGAAGAATCTACAGGGAACTCATCCTTCATTTCGACATTCCAGAGGATAGGGCCGTCGAAAAGTTTTCGGCGGGTATGAAAACGAGCTTTTACATCGCCCTATTGCTTGGAAGCGGAGCAGATCTCCTGATACTGGATGAACCGACACAGAATCTCGATCCATCCAAAAAAGATGAGCTCCTAACAATGCTTCGCCAGATGGGAAACAAAACTCTGATCATAGCCACCCATCAACTGGATGAGGTGGAATGGCTTGCCACATCCTTCGCAATAATCAACGAAGGACGTACGGTTTACGCCGACACCCTGGAAGCTGCCAAGGAAAAGCACAGAATCGTGACACCTGCTGAAGCGAAAGAAGGTGATGAAGCCATATACATTATGTCGGATGGC
>Ga0180300_10000719_pt1 | contig 14874 bp, 12 predicted proteins | sample GuaBasSediGuay15_FD_121798 | JGI IMG/M metagenome (GOLD analysis project Ga0180300, IMG submission 121798) | Subseafloor sediment microbial communities from Guaymas Basin, Gulf of California, Mexico - Guay15, Core 4569-2, 21-24 cm | ecosystem: Environmental > Aquatic > Marine > Hydrothermal... | reverse complement strand
GGGAACATGTGCAGAGAACTCACCAATTATACCCATCTCTGCTCACCACGAAGTGAATTTAGACACGCTAATAATGGCAATAGAAGAATATATACCAACACCTAAAAGAGATAGAAGCAAACCGCCTTTAATGTATACTGCAAGAAGCTTCGATATTAACAAGCCGGGAACAAAACCAAAGGATTTGAAAGGAGGAGTGATAGGAGGCTCATTGAAACAGGGAGTACTTAAAGTAGGAGACAAAATAGAAATAAGGCCTGGAAGAAAAATAGAAGAACATGGCAAGGCAAGATATGAGCCAATTTTTACAGAAATTTCATCTATAATAACAGGAGGAGAAATGGTGAAGGAGGCAGGGCCAGGTGGCTTATTAGGAGTCGGCACCTATTTGGATCCTTCATTAACAAAAGCTGATGCTCTTGCTGGCAAAGTAGTTGGCAAGGAAGGAAAGTTGCCACCTGTATTTTATGAGCTTCAGATGGATATAAGTTTGCTTGATAGAGTTATTGGAGAAAAGGAAAAGAAGAAAATAGATGATATACGCCTTAATGAGCCCCTAATGCTAACTGTTGGGACTGCAACAACTGTAGGAATAGTAAAGCATATAAAGAAAGACTATATGGAAGTTAGTCTGAAGATACCGGTTTGCGCTGAAGTTGGGCAGCGTATAGCCATATCCCGTAACATAATGGGAAGGTGGCGCTTGGTTGGATATGGAGAGATAAAATGAGAGCCGTCGTTTTAGATACAAATGCCTTGATGCTGCCTTATCAGTTTGGTATAAATATTGAAAAGGAACTGAGCAGACTTTTGGGCGTGTGTAGAATAATCGTTCCCAGAACTGTTGTTGAGGAAATGGAGAAGTTGGCGGAGCAGGGAGGAGAGGTAGGAAGAGCAGCTAAACTTGGCTTGAGCATAATTAAGAAGCGAGGCTTTCGTTTGATGGAAACAGAGAGCAAAGGAGATGATGGGGTGCTTGAGACAGCATTGAAAATGGATGCGGCAATTGTAACCAATGATAAAGAATTGAAGAGGAGGGCAAAGGATCTCAAGCTTCCAATAATATATTTGAGAGGAGAAAACAAGCTCGAGATGGAGGAAATTTTATAATGAAGTACGGGGAAAAAGCCATAAAGGAAGCGAAGCTGGAAGTATGGGAAAATCCCGCCAAAGAAAAAAATTATGTTGTTGAAATTACTTTTCCTGAGTTCACATGTTTATGTCCTCGTTCTGGCTATCCCGATTTTGCAACTATAAAAATAAGATATATTCCTAATGAATACATTGTGGAACTTCGCTCCTTAAAACACTATCTCAATTCTTATCGTGACAAATACATGACTCACGAAGAGGCAACAAATAAGATATATGATGATTTGAAAAAAATCCTCTCACCCCGCTTTTTAGAAGTAACAGGCGATTTTAATATTAGAGGCGGAATAAAGACAACAGTAAAAGTTTCATCGGAAGGAGAATAAGTCTGCTTATCCTATGCTTTACCGTCTCAAAAATAACCTTTATATAATCCATTGCTATTGCCTTTTAGCAATATGGCATCTAAAGAAATATTAGAAGCGGTTGAAAAGGCACTGGCTGAGGAAAACAATAAAAAGAGGAAGTTTGTGCAATCCGTTGACCTAGTTGTAAATCTGAAAGATGTTGACTTAAAAAAGCCAGAGAACAGAATAGATGAAGAAATAGAGCTGCCAAAAGGGCGTGGAAAAGAAGCTAAGATTGCAGTTTTTGCAAGTGGTGAATTAGCTTTCAAAGCTAAAAATGTTGCAGACGCCGTTATAACGCCAGAGCAGATTAAAGAGCTTGCCGAAGACAAGAAAAAGGCGAAAAAGCTTGCCGAGGAATATGACTTTTTTGTTGCAGAAGCTCCTTTAATGCCAACTATCGGTAGAGCTTTAGGTAGGGTATTTGCGCCTAGAGGCAAAATGCCAAAGCCAATCCCACCAGATGCTGATATAGAGGCAGTAGTTAAGAAATTGAAGAAAAGTATCAGAATTAGATCTAAAGATAGGCCTACATTCCATTGTTTGGTTGGCAGGGAGGATATGCCACCAGAAGACATTGCTGAAAATGTTGAGGCTGTTTTGCAGAGAATAGAAGGCAAACTCGAGAGAGGAAGAATGAATATTCGCTCTGCTTATATAAAAACGACAATGGGTACAGCTGTGAGGGTGATTTAATGCCTGCTCAGTGGAAATTTAAGGAAGTAGAAGAACTTAAAAAAATAATACAGTCATATCCTGTTGTTGGTATAGTTGGTATAAGAGGCATTCCTGCCCCTCAAATGCAGGAAATGAGGGCAAAGTTGAGAGGCAAAATGGTGCTTAGAGTTTCAAAAAATTCGCTGATTGAAAGAGCTTTAGACAATGGAACAAAAGAATTGAAGAAATATATTGATGGAGAGGTAGGCATTATAGCAGCGAACATGAACCCATTCAAGTTATACAGAGAGCTGGAAAAATTACGAATGAAAGCCCCTGCAAAAGGAGGGGAAATAGCTCCAGAGGATATAGTCATCAAAAAAGGAGATACTCCATTTAAGCCAGGGCCTATTGTAGGCGAACTGCAGAAGGCAGGAATTCCAGCTGCTATAAGAGAAGGAAAGGTTGTAATAGAAAAGGATGTAACTTTAGTTAAAAAAGGAGAAAAAATTTCTCCAGAATTAGCTAAAATTTTGAACAGACTAGAAATAAAGCCAATAGAAATCGGGCTTAAAGTTCATGCATTATTTGAGGATGGAATAATCTTCACGCCAGATGTCCTGGCCGTTGATATAGATAAGCTTATAGCTGACATACAGGATGCAGCAAGCAGAGCATTTACACTGGCTGTTGAAATAGGATATCCAACGAAAGAAACAATAGAATGTCTGCTTCAAAAAGCTTACAGAAATGCTTATATGCTTGCGACAGAATGCAATATATATACGAAGGAAACGATAGAAGAATTTATAAGGAGGGCATATTTACATGCTAAAGCATTAGAAGGTAAAATAGGAGGTTGAAAAAATGGAATATGTGTATGGCGCCATGCTGCTTCACGCTGCTGGAAAGGAAATAAATGAAGAAAATTTGAAGAAGGTGCTTGAGGCTGCAGGTATTGAAGTGGATGAAGCAAAAATAAAGGCATTGACTGCATCACTTGAGGGAGTAAATATCGAGGAAGTCATTTCAAAAGCAGCAACAATGCCAGTTGCAGCAGCGGCAGCACCAGCTGCAGCAGAAGAAAAAGCAGAAGAAAAGAAAGAAGAAAAGAAGAAGGAAGAAGAAGAGAAAGAAGAAGTCAGCGAGGAAGAAGTAGCAGCAGGACTGGGAGCACTATTTGGCTAAACTCTCCTCCTCTTTATTTTCTTTCGTTACTTTTTTATTTTCTTTTGTCATAAGATTTTATGAAAAAACTTCTTTGTATGGCAATGGCATTTCTCATTTTTCCTGCCTTTACTGGTTTTGGTGAGAACAATAAAATTGAAGAAATAATAGATGCAGTGGATGGCAGCATGCTTTTTAGCTATGTTGAAACGATACAGAATTTTGGTACCCATCCTACAGGCAGTGAAGCTTGTCAGAAAGTGGCGGAATATATTTATAATGAGTTTAGCAACATGGGATTGAACACAACATATTATGAGTGGAGCAATGGCAAATACGAAGGAAAAAATGTTGTTGCTGTTTTAAAGGGAGAGACAAACTCTTCTGTCATACTCACTGCTCATTACGATAGCTATCCAGGTTCTCCGGGAGCAGATGATGATGGCTCAGGCATTGCGTGTCTTTTAATGGCTGCCAAAATACTAAGCAAATATGAATTCTATCATACAATAAAGTTTGTTGCTTTTTCTGGAGAAGAGCAGGGAAGCCTAGGAAGCAGCTCTTACGTCAGGTATTTATATGATAGGGGAGAGGACATAATAGCAAATATTAATGTTGACACAGTGGGCCATGCTACAAGTAAGGAAGCAGGAAGTTTAATAAGAACTTTAACCAATGAAGCTTCCATATGGCTTTCTGATGTTGCAGAGGAAATATGCAATACATATAGCGATAAAATATCATTACAGTTATACAGGCATGCAAATTTTGGAGGAAGCGATCATCAATCATTTGTAAATTATGGTTATGAAGCAATATTTTTTGTTGAATATGAATTCAATAAAAATATGCATACTCCCGATGACACCATAGAGCATGTTAACGTAAGTTATTTAACAAAAGTCTGCAGATTGATTGTTGCAACAACAGCAAAAATTGCTGATATGCACTTCAGTGTTAGAGTAAGATTTGCAGAGCCAAGATTGGGAAGCGTGTATATAAACGACAGGAAAATATTTTCCTTAAAAGAGCATCATGCAGTGATATTTGGAAGGGTATATGCTATTGCAGATGTTATAAGCAATGAAGAAATAAGAAGAGTTGAATTTTATTTTGATGGAGAAGTTGATGGTTTTTGCAACAGCAAGCCGTACAGTCATATATATGACAATATCGCCCTTTTCAGCCATTCCATAAAGGTGGTGGCAGTTTCTGAAAATGCATTGGATATGAGTAAAATAGATATAATAATGTTTAATCTGCTTCCGCCTGGCCCCCCTCACTGATTGCAGCGATTTTTTTGTAGAGAATATCTCTTATCTTTTCTTTATTCTTTTTGTCAAAGCCGAAGTATTCATAAAAATATGGAGATGTTTCTACAATTTTGGTTCTCCCTTCTTTTCTTGTCTTTATAAATCCCTTTTTCTTTAGTTCCTTAACATGTTCATATATCTGGCTTCCAACAATTTTCTTCAATTCTGATTGCTTCACAGGCTGATGATATGCTATTATGGCAAGAGTTTTCAGCAAGCTTTTTGATATTTCCATTGGTGCAAATTTTTTGGCATATGCAGCATATTCATTTCTCAGCTGCATAACATATTTTTCATCATCTATTGCCATTATTTCAATTGCAGAATCTTCGTATTCTTTCATAAGTTGTTTTATTGCTTTATCAAAATCTCTTTTTTTGACTCCCGCTTTTATAATTTCTTCCTTGCTGATTGGCCTGCCTGCTGCAAATAATATTGCCTCAACAATTTTTTTAGCTTCCATGGTTTAGCTTGATATATATTTCTCCATAAGGAAATTCTTCCTGCCACATAATTATTCTCCCTTCCTTTACAAGGAACAGGAGAGGCAGAAATATAGAGAGCATTTCATCTTTGTTCCTATACAATTTTCTCAGAGGAATGGCTCTTCCATTTAATTTACTCAATTTCTCCATAACAATTTTCATATCTTTTTCTATGTCTTCTTTGTGAGTTATATCAGTGGCATTTACATTCTTCCATTCCTTTTCCTTGTTCCTCCTTCTTTTCACTCTCTTTTCTATTGCCTCTTTTGCCTCCTCAAAAGCGTTTATTAGTTCAACAAGCGTTACCTTTCTGTTTGGCATCCTCCTTATCTTCTTTTCTAACGGTATTTCATTCTGGATAACTTTCTGTGTGTAATAGAATGTTTCATCCTCGCCATACCAGTCTGGAATATCGTAATCATATATTGTTTCTTCTTCCTTTCTTTCCATATTTCTTATGATTTCCTCACTCTGCATCCTCAGTATTTTCCATGCCATTAATACTATTTTCCCGGCTATGAATAAATCTATGCCTTCTTCCTTTAACTTTTTAATATAAAGTTTTGAAAAAGAGATTAAATCAATCTGGCAGGGGTCTATTTCCTTTTCAATAACAAGTTCAAAAATTATGGCTATAGCTCTGTCAAATGGGTTTTTAATGAAAACCCTATGCTTTATTATGTCCACATACTTTTCAATATTCTCCTCTCTGTAAAGCATGTTTTTGCTAGAGATTATATGATTTATTATCTCTTTCTTAATCATCTTCATCTTCATTTTATCTCAACCATTTCCTCAACTTCCTGCAGATTAACATTTCCTATTATAGTGGAAACCCCATTGCTTATTGTAACGCCATAAATATGGTGAGCATGTTTTAATGTTATCCTTCTCAATGAAACAACAATAAACTGAGCATTTGATGAACGCTGGGAAATTATTTTTGCAACCCTCTCTGCATTTTTTTCATCCAGAAACATGTCTATTTCATCTAAGATATAGAAAGGAGATGGCTCATATGCTTGAAGAGCAAATATAAATGCTAATGAAGCTAAACTTTTTTCTCCTCCAGATAAAGCATTTAGATGTAAAGTCCTTTTTCCAGCAGGTTTTACCTTTATAGATAGCCCTCCTTCAAAAGGATTCTCAGGATTTTCTAGAATTAGTTCGCCTTCTCCATCTGCCAGCTCCCTATATATCTCCTTGAAATTTCTGTTAATTTCCTCAAATACATGATAAAAGGTTTCCTTTTTCTTTTTCTTTATTTCCTCTTCAAGTTTTATCAAATTCCTTTTTTGCTCCTTCAATTTTTTCAAATCTTCCTCAAATTTATTTTTCCTTTCCTCCTGTCTTTCATATTCTTCGAGAGCCCTCATGTTAACTGGCTCTATTTTTTGCAGGTTTTCTTCAATCTCCTTTATACTCTTTTTTATCTCATCAATTGAGGGAATCTCTTCGTCCTTAAATTCATATTTTATGTCCATTACTTCTGCCAGAGCACTTTCAAGAGTTGGCAACCTCGCTTTTGCTCTCGATATTAAATCAATAGAAGTTTCAATTTTTGTTGATAGTGAATCTATTTTATTTTCCATTTCGACAATTTCTCTGTAAAGTTTATCCCTTTCTTCTGTCAAGCCCTTTGTTTTTGATAATAGCTTTCCTTCAATTTCTTCATATGTTTTTAGTTCATTTTTGCTTTCCTCGTAATTTCTTTCCTCTTTCTGCAACTCTTCCTCGATGGTTTTTATTCTGCTATTTATATCCTCAATTTTTTTCATCACTTCTTCTTTTCTTGCCAGAATGACTTCATATTCTTTTGCTATCGCCTTTGCATCTCCATCAAGCTTTATCTCTTCATTCATTATCTCTTCCAGTCTTTCCTTCAATGCTTCTATTTCCTTCAATGCTTCTTTCTTTGCAATCCTGAACATTTCTTCTTCCTTCAATCTCTTTGCTTCTTCAAGTTTTTCTATCTCCTGGCTTTTTTCTTTAATCTTTGCTTCCAGCTCATTAAAAGCATTTTCTATCTTTTCATATTCCTCCTGCTTCTTCTGGAATTCTTTAGCTACCGTCTTTAGCTTATTTTCTATTTCCCTCTTTCTTATCTCAAGCTTTTCTATTCTCTCAAAATCAAGAGATGGCAAAGTGTGCAATTCGTTTTCTATTTTGCCAATTTCATCCTTAATTTCGATGAGTCTCTGTGACAGCATTTCCTGTTGATCACTTATTTCTCTCAGCATTTCAGTGATTTCTGCAATTCTTTTTGCATCTGCAGCTCCAAATAAAGTTTTTTGTGGCAAGCTGCCTCCAGTAATTGCTCCAGATGCTTCAACAAGCTCTCCATCTAATGTTACCAGTCTTACCCCACCCATTAGTGAGCGGGCTGCATCCAAATTTTTCACGACTACGGTATCTCCAAAAACATACCAGAAAGCATCCTTATATCTATCATCAAATTTCACCAGATTAATGGCAAAGTCAATTGCATCTTTATCCCTTACAGCGAGCAATGCTTTGCCGCGCGGTTTTCCACCCATTAATTTATTTAATGGTAGAAATGTAGCCCTCCCATATCCATTCTTTTTTAAATAATCGATGCATTTCGCCGCCACTTCATCATTTTCAACAACTATTGCCTCTATCCTCCTTCCGGCTGCTACTTCCAAAGCCCTCTGATATTTTTCATCAGCTTTTCCTAGTTCTGCAACGATTCCATGAATGCCTTTTATTATGCCTTCATCTCTGAGCCTCAGAATTTCTCTTGTTGCTGAAGACAAAGAGGCAACGTCCTCTTTTGCTCTTAGCTGTGCAAGTTCTCGCTGCAAATGTATCATTTCTTTCTCTAGATTCCTCAGTTTTTCTGATATTGTTGCCTCCTCTTTTTTCTTATCAAAAAGTTCTCTTTCCAGTTTTTCCTTTTTCTTTGCTATTTCCTTTTCTTCTTTGCTAAGCTGACTTATCTCCCATTTTACTTCTTTCAATTCAAATTCAAAAGCATTTTTGTTATCCTCCGCCTCTTTCAGCTGCGATAATATAGATTCCTTCTGCTGATAAATGCGGTCTTTCTCGAGATTTAATACATGCAGTTCATTTATAGCTTTTTCATATTCTTTTTTTATCTTTGCAATTTCTCTGCCTATTTCAACAGTTTTTTCATCTGTTTTTTCTATCTCTTCCTTCCTTTTCTTTAATTCCTTTTCAATTCTCTGCAACTCTTTTCTCTTGTCTTCAATTGCAGTGTTCAACCTCTTTAACTGTTTCTGATAATTTTTCTCTTCCTTTTCAATTTTATTTAAAAGAGCCTCTAGTTCTTTAACCTCTCCCTTTTTCTCTGCTATTTCCTTACGATAGTAATTTATTTTTTCCTTCGCTTTTATTGCCTCTTCTTTAAAAAAATCAATCTTATTTTTTATTTCAATTAGCTCTTCTCCTCCTATCTCTGTAAGTTTGTCGTCTATTTCCTGGAATCTTATCTGTTTTTCCTTATAAATCTCCTTAAGTTTTTTTATCTCTTCCTCGTATTTCTGCCTGTTCCTCTCATAATTTTCAATCTGTTTTTGCACCTCGCTAATTTCCTTTTCTATCTCGAGTTTCTTCTTGTATGCCATCATTGCCTTTTTCCTTTCAAGCTCTTCAATTAACTGCTTGTATTTGACTGCCTCATCCCTCTCTTTTTTAAGCTGCCTTATCTGTCTCCTTATTTCACTCAGAATAATTTCAATATGCTCTATATTTCGCTCTACTTCCTCTCTTTCTTTCTTTGCCTTTTCTATTTCCTTATCAAATTCTGATATTCCAGCGATTTCATCTATAATTTTTCTTCTTTGCACATCTCCCATTTCAACTATTGCTGTAACATCTCCTTGCTGCACTATGCTGCTTGATGAAATGTTTGCCGCCGATAATAATTCAACAAATTCGTTCAATGATGCTGCTTTCCCATTTATATAAAAATAGCTGTAATAGTTCTCCGGATTATTGGGAAGTGGAGCCATTCTTATTTTTCTTGTAAGTATGATTTCGTCGCTGTCCACAGGAATCTCTCTAGCTGAATTATCAAAAACTAGAGAAACCTTACAATACTTCGCCTCTTTTTCTCCTTTAAAAATTAAATCACTCAGCCTCTCAGCTCTCACCATTTTGGGGCTTCTTACACCTAAAACAAAAAGAATGGCATCTATGATATTTGATTTTCCGGATCCATTCGGCCCAGTTATTGCTGTAAAACCAGGAAGAAAGGGTATCCTAACTCTGTTACCAAATGATTTAAAGTTTTCAAGTTCGATTTCCCTTAAATACATCCCACCCCTAAAATTTAATGGCGAAGAGTATATAAGATTAATGATTTTTTGGTGAAGAGTTATTCTCCTTTGCAATCATTTCGACCAACCCTGAAATTATGAGCAGAATACTGGATAAAAGAAGCAGAATGGCGCCCTTTTCCAGCCCCCATTCTAAATAAACATTTCCATAGTCTGGAAGATTCAGCGTATCCTCACCTCCAACAGGGTGTGATGAAATATTCTTTATAATCTCCTTTACATCTTCCGCTGTCTCAACTTCGCTAATTTGAAATGCAAGAATTTGCAGAAACATTATACCTATAATGATGAGTATCACAGGAATCAAAAATTTGATGCCTCTCACCATATACTTTTTGCCCGCTTTTTTGCTTTCCATGCCTATAGTTCTCAAAATGAAGAATATTATAGCTGCACCAATTATAAGAGAAAACGGAATGGGCAATGCTCCTATCTGAATCATTCCACTATTTGCTTCAAGCAAATTTATCTGTACACCCTGCATCCCATCAATTGAAAGTATTTCTGTTAACCCGGGTGTTTTGTATTTACCCTCCGGTATATTAACAGATATATCATACCATGGGTAAAAAAGAGCTGCTATTGCAAGAGCAACGCCAATTATTGCAAGAATATTTCCTATGCTTTTCATATTGATTCCATCGATTTTGAGGAGATGTATAAAAGGCTTTTTCAATCCGCCTTTTTTATATCTCCTGTAAATTGAAAATAAAATAAAGGTCAGAAAAGCTACTAATACCATAAAATATAGTGTGGTAAAATGATAGAGCAACCATTCTATTTTAAGCACATCATTTCTCAACGCTGGCAATGATTCTCCCCATTCTATGCCATTCCATATTTCCCCATTTTCTCTGTAAACAGGACCATAAGGTCCTCTCTTTCCTCTTAGTTCATCTTCTCCTCCTCCAAAATCACCCCATCTGCCGGCAAAATCAATCCAGTTTTGATTTGTTCCATGATTCCCTTCCCCTGCTTCTCCCAAAATAACCAAGCTGTAATCATCCGGTTTCAATATTCTACCATTTTTTCCAACAACATCTCTTGCCAGTCCAAGCATTCCCTGATAATAACGGAAATAGTTTGCATGGCTGCCTCTTGCAACATAAACTTTTATGTGTCCTCCATTTTTTTCCACCTGCTCCCATTCTGCCTTCTGCCCGCTTATATGCTGACTGTACATTGCTTTAACTGGTTCTCCATTTTCATTTAAAATGATTTGGACCATTTCCCAGTCGCCTTCATGTGTATTTAATGTGCCTCTGTTGAAAGCGTAAAATATCCAGTACTGGATAATTATGTTATTATTTCGCTTGAAAACATGAGAGTACACAGTATATCCTAAGCTGCCCATGTTTTCTCTGTAATCTTTTATTATGCTATTATCATCTATTGTTCCTTTTCTGTTATCTAGATAGTAATTTTCATCTGCATCGTTATATTTAGAAAGTTCTTCCACGCTTGGATTTGCATCAATCAATATTGAAGCATTGCCTTCACTTTTATTTAAATTTGAATTTGATAGGTGATAACTAATGGCAACAGGAAATAATTCTTCTTCTTTTTCAAAGTAAAAGATGGGGGCAAATCTTTCTGCAAGCGTTTTCTCATCTTCATCATCGATTCCATCGTTGTCATAATCTGCAGCATTTGAAAAAGGGATATTTAATAAACAGACGAATATCGCGCATAAAAATACACATTTTCCTAAAATTTTTATATTCATTGGACCATTCTAAAAGATTTCATCTTATAAAAGTCTTTATGTTTTTGACAAAAAAGCCATTAAATGAAAAAGTGAATGACTTCATTCATTTCTTAGTAAATGAAAATAATGGCAGCAGCGGCATCCATTAGAGCCATTCATCTTCAAATCACATAAAAAACATTATATAAAGCATATTCTTATAAACAAAAAATGAGCCTCCCAAGTATAGATGAATGGATTGAAAAGCAAGATTTCGAAACAACAGCAGATGTGGAGATTCCGAAGCTGTTAATAGATCAGGTTATTGGACAGGATCATGCTGTAGATGTAGTTAGGCAGGCAGCCAAGCAGAAAAGGCATGTTATGCTTATTGGAGAGCCTGGAACTGGCAAATCAATGCTTGCTAGAGCCATGACTGAATTTCTACCAAAAGAAGAACTTGAGGATATTTTAGTTTATCCAAATCCAGATGACCCCAACACACCTCGCATCCGTGTTGTTCCAGCTGGCAAGGGAAAAGAAATTGTAGAAAGAATGAAAATCGAAGCCAAGAAAAGGGAGCAGCAACAGGCTCAGATAATAACCACAATTGTGGGATTCATAATAATGATTTCCATAATGGGGGCAATTTTCACTGGCGATTTGATGCTCGCTTTATTCGGCTTAATAGCTGGGGCAATGATTTATTTGATTGCTGGAAGAGGGAGCATGATACAGCGCAGGGAGGAAGCAAATATTCCAAAATTGCTTGTAGCGCATGATAAAAACGATCCCCCTCCATTTATCGATGCTACAGCTGCTCATTCTGGCGCTTTGCTTGGAGATGTGCGTCACGATCCTTTCCAGGCTGGTGGATTGGAAACGCCCCCTCATTTAAGAGTAGAAGCTGGAGCGATTCATCGTGCTCATAAAGGGGTGCTTTATATAGACGAAATCAACACTCTAAGCCTGCCTTCTCAGCAACATTTGTTGACCGCCATACAAGAAAAGAAGTTTTCCATTACTGGCCAATCAGAGAGGAGCGCTGGAGCAATGGTTAAAACTGAGCCAGTGCCATGCGATTTTATACTTGTGTGTGCTGGAAATTTGGATGCTGTTGCTGGCATGCACCCTGCTTTGAGGAGCAGAATAAGGGGATATGGGTATGAAGTCTACATGAACAATGAAATGGATGATAGCGAGGAGAATAGGCAGAAATTGATAAGATTTGTAGCGCAGGAGGTTGCAAAAGACGGAAAAATTCCTCATTTTGATAAAAAGGCTGTGGCAGAGGTAATAAGGGAAGCACAGAGAAGAGCAGGAAGAAAGGGAAAACTCTCTTTAAGATTGCGTGAATTGGGCGGGCTTATAAGAGTGGCTGGCGATATTGCAAAAAATGAAGGAAGCGAGGTTGTTACAGCAGAGCATGTACTGAAAGCAAAGAAAATTGCCAGAAGCCTAGAGCAACAGGTTGCTGATTTGTACATTGAAAAGAAAAAAACATACCGCTATTTTGAAATAGAAGGAGCAAAGATTGGCACGGTAAATGGCCTAGCTGTGATGTCTGCTGATCCCTCATTGAGCGAATATTCTGGCTTAATTCTTCCAATTGTGGCAGAAGTAACACCTGCAGGCTCGAAGGCAGAGGGAAAAATAATAGCAACAGGCAGACTGGGAAGAATAGCCAGAGAAGCTGTACAGAATGTTGCGGCAATAATTAAGAAATATATGGGTGAGGATATTTCTGACAAGGACATTCATATTCAATTCATAGGCACTTATGAAGGCGTGGAGGGGGATTCAGCCTCCATTTCTGTGGCAACAGCGGTAATATCTGCAATGGAAAGAGTGCCTGTAAGACAGGATGTGGCAATGACTGGCTCCTTGAGCATACAGGGCACCGTCCTGCCAGTTGGAGGAGTCACAGCAAAAATTGAGGCAGCAGCGAGGGCAGGAATAAAAAAGGTGCTGATACCAAAAGCAAATATTCAGGATGTGCTTATTGAAGAAGAATATAAGGATAAGGTAGAAATTGTGCCGGTTTCGACAATGAAAGAAGTACTTGAACATGCTCTGGAGGGTAAGAAAAAAGAAAAATTAATCAAAAAACTGGAAGCAATGGAAGAAAGATAATTTATGTCACCCATCCAGGACCAACTTGTGCATATACTTTTGCTATGTGTAAAATGAGGTTTATGTTGGTTACAGTTATTTTAACATAATTGCTGCCTGATGATAAGCTATAGGACATTCCGCTTTTTTCAAGTTCGTTTTCTAGATAGTGACGCCATGCATTTGGATAGTTTGTTGTCATGTTAATTGTTAAATTATAGCCATAGCATCTATATGTATCTGAACTTGAAAAATTGGTTCTTATTGAGTATGTTCCATATCCGGCAACAGCTGTCTTTCCTGTGGGAGCAAGGATACTTATCAGTGTGAAATTAAACGTTTTTGTGACATTTGAAATATAAAGGAGTGGCGGATACAGTAAAGTATCTCCTGTGTACTGACTCAAAATAACAGCTCCTCCTTCATATATGTAGTCCTGATCCACAAAATATGCATTGTCTGCCTCATATTTTATGATACCAAACGAATTATAATATTGAATGTTTAGATTGCTATCATCATATCTGTAACATTTTATCACAAATGTGCCATTGGTTGAGGCATTAAAGGTCATGTTGAATGGTGTGGATAAATAAGGCAGAATTTCGGTGGATATTTTATAATCCTCGTTGAGAAGATTTATCCTATAACTGCTGCCTGCTTTCAGCCCCACCGCTACAGGTTGATTGAATATTATCTGGCTGGCGTTTATTACCGTCAGATTTATCAGTAAAGTATTGCCGATAAAATTTCCTACCTCAGCGGAAATCGTTGTACCATAAAATGTAGCATTGTATTTATCTCCTATTTCAAGATCATTTATTACAATTTCAAAGGAAACAATTGAAAGTACATATGTTAAATTTCCACTATTTTTTTCGTATGTTGCTAGCAAAGACTCCATGCCTCTTCCGCTAACGCTGATGCTGAAATTACTCGTTGTTGATGAAATGATCTGCAACGAACCAAAAGCACGAGAAGAAACAAAATATGGTAATTCCTTGCTACCCAATGTTATGGAATTTGTTAACGGAGAAGAGCTTTCCTCCATTGCCTGCAAATCAAGAGAGTATTTCAAACTGGCAAATTGATTTGTTACCACATCCATATGTTCTGCTTCTCTTTCTTTCATCCACTTTGGAATATAATGAACCTGTACTATAACAAGCACAGAAGCAAGCAATGTAACAACTAATATGGCGACGATAATTCCTACCTGTCCTTTATTATTCATCACTATTAAATCCCTCCTTATTAAATAATTTTGCGATATTTTAAATAAATCAATACAGCCATGACCATGATGATTACTGCGATAATGACTGGAATGAAAGGAAGTTTCTTTTCCTCTTTTTCGTTCTGCACATTTATTTTTATTGAAACAATATTGCTATATGTAATGCCATCATAACACCTTGCTTCAATAACATGCTCTCCATTTTCCAGCTTTTTTGTATCCAGTTCATAACTCCAGTTTGTTTTGCCAGCAACATTTTTCCATTGCTGCCCATCTATTCTTATCTCCACTTTGGCAATACTTTCATTTCCATCCACATCCCATGCGATTCCCTGTATTGTTATAATGCCTGACACAACACTTCCATTCAATGGTTTAATAATTTCAACAACAGG
>Ga0180300_10000718_pt1 | contig 14875 bp, 10 predicted proteins | sample GuaBasSediGuay15_FD_121798 | JGI IMG/M metagenome (GOLD analysis project Ga0180300, IMG submission 121798) | Subseafloor sediment microbial communities from Guaymas Basin, Gulf of California, Mexico - Guay15, Core 4569-2, 21-24 cm | ecosystem: Environmental > Aquatic > Marine > Hydrothermal... | reverse complement strand
CTCGGATATTCTCTCCTCAAGGAAGGAATCCTCTACAGAGAAGTCGTGGAGGTCATAGAGGATTTCGTGAAGAATTCTGGAGCGAGATTGGCGTTTCCGGTGAACATTTCGGTGAATGAGTGTGCTGCACACGACACATCCGGAGAAGGAGATGAAAGGTGTTTTGAAAAAGGAGATTTAGTGAAACTGGATATAGGGGTACACCTCGATGGTTACATAGCTGACACCGCGGTGACCAAGGAGATTGGGTCGAGAAGGTATGTGGAGATGATAAGGGCGAATGAGGAGGCCCTGAGAAAGGCGTTGAAAGTGGCAAGACCTGGGGTCCAAGTACGGGAGATAGGAAAAGTGGTTGAGGAAGTCGCCTCAAAATATGGTTTTAATGTGATCAAGAACCTCACTGGCCACTCCATATCCAGATATGAACTACATGCCGGCTTGGGCATCCCTAATTACGACAACAAGGACAAGAGCACGTTGGAAGAGGGAATGGTGGTGGCAATAGAACCATTCTTCACGGACGGGGTGGGTTATGTGATAGAGAAGGGGGAGCCCAAGATATTTAGGGTGGTGAAGAAGGGGCGTGTTGGAAGGGAGCTCTTGAAGAAGTTGGAAGAAGAGTATCACGGCCTCCCCTTCTCAAAATTCTGGGTGAAGGACCCTAAATTGAGCTTGCTCTGTAGAGAAGGTGCCCTCAAGGCTTATCCTCCCTTAGTGGAGAAGAGTGGTGGGATGGTGAGCCAGTTCGAGCACACCCTAATAGTGGGAGGGAAGGTCACGACCAAGTAGAAAAACATTAAAAGGGTTTTCACTTTTTCTCCACCCATGATTATAATTATAGCTGAAAAGCCCGCAGCTGCGGAGCGCATAGCTATGGCTTTGGGCGAACCCGAGAAGAAGGAAGAAGGAGGCGCCCATTACTTTCAGGTTGGAAACAAGGTAGTGATACCCGCTGTGGGTCATTTGTTCGGATTGAAGCAAGCCACGAGTGGAAGTTATTATCCTGTGTTCGAGGTCGAGTGGGCCCCTACATTTGAGATAAACAAGAGGAACGAATATGCTAGGAAGTACTTGGAAAACTTGAAGAAGTTCGCTGATGTGGCTGAAGACATCTACATAGCTACCGATTATGATGTGGAAGGGAGCGTCATAGGATACAACATCTTGAGGTTCGTATTCAACAGGGAGAAGGCTAAGCGAATGAAGTTCTCCACCCTCACAAAAGAGGAATTGCTCCATGCCTTCCAGAATCCCATAGAGTTAAACAAGGGGATGATCAAAGCTGGTCTAACTAGACACACCTTGGATTGGTATTACGGCATAAACCTTTCGAGGGCCCTAACTCACTCCATCAAGAAAGTGGGAAAGGTGTTCAGCGTTCTCTCCATAGGGAGGGTTCAAGGCCCCATGCTTTACTTCTTAGTCAGGAGGGAAAGGGAGATAAGGGCCTTCAAACCAAGGCCCTTCTGGCAGGTCATCTTGAAATTTCGCTTGAAAGGAAAGGAGTTCGAGGCCCTCTACAGGGAGAAGCAGATATGGGAAGAGAAAAGGGCGGACGAGGTCGTCAGGAGTTGCGAGGGAAAGAAGGGTGTCGTGAAAGACGTGAAGAAAAGGGTCGTGAAGAAGAATCCCCCCGCCCCATTCGACCTCACTTCTCTTCAAACAGAAGCTTACAACTTATTTGGTTACTCCCCGAAGAGGACCTTAGATATAGCTCAATCTTTATACACTCAAGCCTACATCTCTTATCCGAGAACCTCAAGCCAAAAGCTCCCAAAACAGTTGGATTTAAGAGGGATTTTGAAGAAATTATCCGCTCAAAAGGAGTTTAAGGAGCTCTGCCAGGAAATCTTAAAGGGGGAAGTGGAACCTCATGAGGGGAAGAAAAAGGACCCTGCTCACCCAGCTATCCACCCAACAGGGGAGGTTCCAAAAAAGTTGACTGGACCTGAAAAGAAGATATACGAACTGATAGTCAGGAGATTCCTCTCTTGTTTCATGGAGCCCGCGAAGAGGGAGAGCATATCCTTGACCGTTGACATCAACGGGAACGAGTTCTTGACCTCTGGCTCCAGGACGCTAAAGGAAGGGTGGATGAGGGCTTATAAGCCGTTCCTCAAGCTGCAAGAAGTGGAGTTTCCAGAAGTGAAGATTGGGGAGGAGATAGAGGTGAAGGAGCTGGAGAAGTTGGAGAAAGAGACACAACCCCCGCAAAGGTACACCCAAGGGTCCATCATAAAGGAAATGGAGAAGAAGAACTTGGGAACTAAAGCTACGAGAGCCCAGATCCTCCAAACTTTGTACGATAGGGGGTACATAGTGAACAAGAGCATCCAAGTGACCGAACTAGGCATGACTCTGGTGGAGGCCTTGGAGAAGTACTGCCCAACCATCCTGAGCGAAGAGTTGACCAGGGAATTCGAGCGAAAAATGGAGGAAGTGATGCAAGAGAAGATCCCTATGGAGAAGGTCTTGGAAGAGGCGAGAGCTGTGTTAAGGGAGATCCTGAAGGAGTTCAAGGAAAATGAGGAGAAGATTGGGAAGATACTCGACGATGCCCTAATGAGGACGAGGGAGGAAGAAAGGACCTTGGGAAAGTGTCCGAAGTGTGGCGGGAACCTGAAGATCATATACACTAAGAAAGGGAGATTCGTGGGTTGCAGCAATTACCCGAAGTGTAAGAACATGTACCCCATCCCGAGGGTAGGAGTGATCAAGAAGACGGAGAAGACGTGCGAGAAATGCGGCACTCCCATCATCTACGTGTTCAGGAAAGGGAAGAGACCTTTCAAAATGTGCTTGGATCCAAATTGCGAAACTAAGAGCGGGTGGGGAAAGAAGCAATGACCTCGTATATGGGGCCTTTAGGGGTCAAGGTTGACCTGAAGAGGGAGAAAGAACTCACCTCGAACTCGTCGGAGGAGAACTCCCTCTTCAAGACTTCCACTCTCCCTTTCGCCCGGGCTATGGTGACGTGAGGAACGAAACGCTCATCCCTTCCCAATCTCCTCTCGATCTCCTCGTGCAACTTCTCAATTTCTTCGCTCCCCTTTCCCACTCCTATCCAAATAACCCTTATGAACCTCTCATTCGGGAAGAAACCGATTCCTTCCAACTTGGCAGTGAAGGGTTTGAACTCCACGTCTTCTAGTGCTTTCATGACTTGATTCGGATCCACATCCCCCAAAAACCTGAGGGTGAGGTGGAGGTTCTTCTTCTCAACGAACTTCACCCTCCCCCTCACCCACTTCTTGAACTCCTCTATTTGATCTTTGACGTGCTCTGGGAGTTCGATGGCCAAAAAACACCTCATGTCTTTCATTGGAGGTCCTTATTTAAAATAATAAAGGTTAGAGGAGGGCTTCCAGCTCCCTCCCCTCCGCGTTCCTCTTCAGCCCTTTCTCCTCCAGGGCCATCCTCTTCCCTCTCAGCTTCTCCTCTATGATGTCGAGGACGTAGTAGGTGATGGCTGCTTCGACGGGTCTATCGAGCTGATAGAGCAGCAGGAAGGGCAGTACCTTTCCGGCTCCGTCCACCATCAAGATGGTGAAGTCAAGGGTCTTCTTCTCGAACTCCGGGCTGTTCAGGGTTTTAGAGAGCCCATCCGCCGTCTCCTTCACGTAGCTCCTGATGGGTTTAATCCCTTCTCTCGGGCCCTCTGTCAGGAGGAGGAACTCCGCGTCGTACAGTGCTTTCAAGAAGGGCTTCACTGTCCCTGGAAGTGGGAGCGCCTTTAAGGCCCTCGGATAGAGGACCTTCTTTTCTTTCATGCCCCCCACCTCCGATAATTACTTTGTTTTCCGAATTTAAAAAACTTACTACTCTACGGTAGTTGCATATTTTTTTATTGGTCGGTCAAGTGATAGAAAAGATGATAGACATCGAGATTTTGAGGAAAAATCCAGAGGTTGTCATAGAGAGTTTGAAGAAGAGGAGAGATGAAGAGAAGATAGGTTGGGTGAAGAAGCTAATAGAGTTGGATGAGAAGTGGAGGGAAAAAGTGAGGGAGGATAACAGGTTGAGGAGAAGGAAGAACGAACTCGTGGAGGAGATCGCCAGGAGGAAGAAGGAAGGGAAAGGAGTGAAGGTCCTCATAAGGGAAAGTAAGGGGATCGAGATAAAGATAGAGGAAAACGAGAAGGAAATGAAGGAGCTCCAAAAGCAGATAGAATACTACCTCCTCCGCATGCCAAACATACTCCACGAATCCGTCCCTTACGGGGAGGACGAAAGCGATAACGTCCCCATAAGGTTTTGGGGAAAGCCTTTGGTATGGAAGGAACACCTGGAGGAGTTCAAGCGTCAAGGTGGGAAAAAGGCGAAGGTAGTGAAGTGGAAACCTTTGGATCACCAAGACTTGGCAGATAAACTTGGGCTCATAGATGTGAAAAGAGCGGCTAAAGTAGCTGGCTCCAGATTCTACTACTTGAGGAAAGAATTGGTGATCCTAGATCTCGCTTTGCAGAGGTTCGCCATGGACTTCTTGGTCAGAAAAGGGTTCACTCCCATAGAGCCCCCTTTCATGCTGAGGGGAAAGGCGGAGGAAGGGGTCACGAGCTTCGAGGACTTCGAGGAGATGTTGTATAAGATAGAGGGAGAAGATCTCTATCTCATACCCACTTCAGAACACCCCATAGCTGCTATGCATATGGACGAGATCTTGAACCCAAAGAACCTCCCCTTGAAATACGTTGGGATAAGCCCTTGCTTCAGGAAGGAGGCCGGAAGTCATGGGAGGGATACAAAAGGAATCTTCAGGGTCCATCAATTCAACAAGGTGGAACAGTTCGTGTTCTGCAAGCCTGAAGAGTCATGGGGCTGGTTCGAGAGGCTCATTAAAAACGCTGAGGAAATCTTCAGAAAGCTAAGGATACCCTACAGGGTGGTCAACATTTGTACTGGAGACATAGGGATGGTTGCGGCGAAGAAGTATGATTTGGAAGCGTGGCTCCCCGGCCAGGGAAAGTATAGGGAGATGGTCTCTTGCAGCAATTGTACGGAGTGGCAATCCAGAAGGCTGAACATAAGGTATTTCCTACCTACTGGGGAGAGGAAGTACGTTCATACTCTCAACTCCACAGCCATAGCTACTGGAAGGGCTATCATTGCCATCATGGAGAACTTCCAGAGGAAGGACGGAAGCATAAAGATTCCAAAAGTTCTACACAAGTACACCGGTTTTAAACGCATAGGTTTAAAAAGAGACTGAAATTCTTGAGCTTATGGAAGCTTACATGCCGGATACGAGCGCAGTAATAGAAGGCTTACTCACGAGTATGGTGGAAAGGGGAGAAATAAAGGGGAAGATCTTGATTCATAAAGCAGTCATAGCTGAGTTAGAGCATCAAGCGAACTATGGGAAGGAAATAGGATTCTTAGGTCTGGAGGAGATCAAAGATTTGAGGGAACTGGCTCAAAAGAAAGGGATCAAGGTGGAATACGTTGGGGAGAGGCCTTCTAAATATCAGATAAGGGGGGCTAGAGCTGGGGAGATAGATGCTATGATAAGGGAGGCTGCTTGGGAGAACGGCGCCACGCTCATTACCTGCGACACAGTCCAAGCAGAGACCGCAAAGGCTATTGGGATGAAAGTCATCTTCATCAAGAAGGTCAAACGTAGGAGGAAGTTATTGTTGGAAAAGTTCTTCGATGAGGAAACAATGAGCGTACATTTGAAAGAAAAGACTGTCCCATTCGCGAAGAAAGGGAAACCCGGGAGTTGGAGGTTCGTGAAACTGTCTAAGAAGATGATGTCTCACAAAGAGATTTTAGAGATAGCTAAGCAGATCATAGAGATGGCCAAGATGACCGAGGGAAGTTTCGTAGAGGTGGAGAGAAAAGGTTCCACCATAGTCCAGTTGGGACCTTACAGGGTCATCATAACGTGGCCTCCTTTCTCCGATGGGTTGGAAATAACAGCTGTGAGGCCCATTAGGAAGTTGAGTTTGGAAGAGTATGGATTGGACCCAAAGCTCATGGAGAGGTTAGAAAAGAAGGCGGAAGGCATCCTGATCGCTGGAGAACCTGGGGCAGGGAAGAGTACTTTCGCTCAAGCGTTAGCGGAATTCTACGCAAGTAAGGACAAGATCGTGAAGACCGTGGAGGCCCCAAGAGACCTTCAGCTTCCACCGGAGATCACTCAATATTCGAAGAACATAGGGACGAGTGATGAGATTCATGACATCTTACTCCTGTCAAGGCCCGATTACACGATCTTCGACGAGATGAGGAACACCCCAGATTTCAAGCTCTACACCGACATGAGGCTCGCTGGGGTAGGGATGGTGGGAGTAGTGCATGCCACCACCCCCATAGATGCGATCCAGAGGTTCGTTGGGAGAGTGGAGCTCGGCATGATCCCAAGCATCATAGACACCGTGATTTTCATAAAGGATGGGGAGGTACAAAAGGTCTACGAACTCAAGATGACCGTTAAGGTCCCGACGGGCATGACCGAAGCGGACCTCGCCAGGCCCGTGATAGAAGTGAGGGACTTCCTAACGGGTCAGTTAGAGTATGAGCTGTATTCCTTCGGGGAAGAGACCGCTGTAGTACCCATAGTTAAGGAGAGGTCAAGAGCAAGGGAGCTCGCTTCCAAGACCATCGAGAGGGAGATGAGGAGGTTGGTGAGGGGAGAAGTTAAGGTAGAGGTGCCCTCTGATAGGAAGGCCGTGGTGTACGTGGAGGAAAGAGAGGTCCCGAAGCTCATAGGGAGAAAGGGAAAAAGGATCGCGAGTATAGAGAAAAAGTTGGGGATGAGTGTAGACGTGAGGCCCTTGGAGAAGGAGAGGATAGACTTTGACGTAGAGATAGGTAATAAAAACGTTATCGTGTATGTGGAACCAGGGCTCGTGGGGAAGAACGTGGAGATCTGGATAGACGGGAAGAAGGTCTTCGAGTCCACGGTTGGAAAGAAGGGAATGATCAGGATAAGGAGGAGGAGTGAGGTAGGAGAGGAAATCGTTCGGGCTTTCAAGGAAGGACGGGAGATAAAGGTGGTTTTGTGAAGGTCTTGGCCTTCTCGGATATTCATGGGGACTGGTATCAACTCATGGAGCTAAAGGAGAAAGAAGCGGATCTCGTGATCGTTTGTGGTGACTTGAAAGGAAAGTCGAACAATGTGGAGTATGGGCTCTCCATCCTGGCAGAGTTCAACAAGAAGGTCTTGATCGTACCTGGGAATTTTGAGAGGCCCGAAGAAGTGGATGAGTGGTGCCTAAAGTACGATTTCATCAACCTCCATGGAAGGTTGTACGAGTTCATGGGCTACAAGTTCTTCGGGATAGGTGGGGCGTTGAGGGGTCCTTTTAACACGCCTTTTGAAATGGAGGAAGAAGATTTCGAGCGCTTCTTGAAGGGGTTGAAGAGCGATGACAAAACCATCTTGGTGACCCATAATCCTCCTTACAAGTGCGTGGACAGGACCGCCATGGGGATTCACATAGGTTCCAAAGCCCTCAGGGATTTCATAGAAAGGAACGTCATCAAGCTCTGTTTGTGCGGACACGTGCACGAAAGGGCTGGTGAGAGTTGTATAATAAACGATACTAAGGTGATAAATGTGGGGAAGAAGGGAGTGGTGATAGAGCTTTGAGGATAGTGATCACTGGGACCCCAGGGACGGGAAAAAGTGAGGTCGCCAAACTCTTGGGGAGGAGGCTCAGGATAAGGGTTGTTGACTTGAAGCCATTCCTGGAAAGGGCGAAAGTCGGGTACGATGAAAAGAGAAAAAGTGATGTGATAGATGAGGAGAAGTTAGTGAGGCTCTTCAAAGGCTTAGAGGGAGATTTCATCTTGGAAGGTCACTTAACTCATTATCTCCCTCCAGATGAAGTGGACCTATGTGTGGTCCTCACTTGCAGCGGGAAGGAGTTGAGGGAAAGGTTAAGGAAGAGAGGATGGAGTGAGGAAAAAGTGGAAGAAAACGTGATGGCTGAGCTCGTAAAAGTCTGTTTGGGAGAAGCTATGGATAGGGGACACAAACCTTTAGTCATAGACACCACTGGCAAGGGCGCTGAGGAAGTGGTGGAGGAGATCGTGGCTTTTATATCTGAGCGTATGAAGAAAAAAGTATGATGCTCGCTTTCTTAGGAGTCCTCATAGGTCTCATACCAGGCCTCCATGTGAACCTCATAGCCCCTTTGATCAAGAACGTTGAGAACTTCTCTTTCATCGTGGTCTCTATAGCTTTGATGGCAAACTTCTTCGAGTTCTTGAGGTCCTCCCTGTTCTACTCCCCAGGAGAAGGAGACGTCCTAACAGTGCACCCTATGAGGAGGTTGACGGAGGAAGGTAGGTTCTTGTATGGGATCAAGTTATTAGCCTTGGGTGGGTTGGGTGGAGTTTTATTGAGTGTGGTCTTTCACCCTCTCCTCTTGTCCCTGATACCGTTCATCTATTACGAAGTGAAACCCCTCATCCCCTTTCTCCTCTTATTGATCTCCGTTCACCTGATCTTAAAGGACAAAGTGCCCTGGGCTCTAACTTACTTCTCGCTTTCTGGCCTCCTGGGACTTTGCGCTCTCAATTCAAACATGAGGGAGCCCTTGCTTCCCCTGCTCACTGGCATGTTTGGGATTAGTTCTTTACTATCCGTCAAGAAACCCTTTAAGAGACAGATGAAGATGGTATCTTTTATTCTGGATAAAGTGGACGTCATGAAGGGGCTCTTCCTTGGCTTCTTTTCCTCCTTTGCCTTGAGCGTCATCCCATCAATAGGCCCAAGTCAAGCATCCATGATTGGGGCAGAATTCGAGCGAAAGAGAAAGGATGAAGTCTTCCTCATCTCCATAGGTTGCATAAACACGAGTGACGTTTTACTTTCCCTCTTCTCCTTGGAGGCGATAGGAAAAGCAAGGCTAGGTGCTTTCTCTTACATAAGGGAGGTCAACCTTCCTCTCTTGTTGTTAGTTTCCCTCCTAACAGCCTTTTTCTCCTACTTCCTTCTCATCAAGCTCTCCTACTTTCTCTCTAAGAGATTGGAAAAGATGAACCTCTTCCTCCTGAAATCTTCCTTGCTCTCCCTCATCTCCTTCCTTTGTTTTTACCTTGATGGGTTCAAAGGGGTGTTGGTGCTCTTCTTCTCCACCCTTTTAGGGCTCCTAGCAGAAAGGAAAGGTGTCATGAAGAGTCACGGGATGGGTTGCTTGATCATCCCGACGCTCCTCTACCATTTATGAACCTCTCCAATCCCTCTTGCACTTCTTTTTCCTTTCCGAAGAGGGACTCCACCCTGCGCTTGACGATCTCTAGAACTTGCCTCATGTACCCAGTGATGTTGAACTTCTCAGCCAATTCCAAGGAGGGTTTTAAGTATTTGTTCACTGTTCCCTCTGCCACTGTGAGCACGAGTTTCCCCCCACACTTCAAGCACTTCCCTCCCAAAGGAATCCTCCTGTACAATTCATTACAATCTATGCACCTGAAGCTCTGCTTGCTGAACTTCCTCAGGTTTCCCTTCAAATCTTGAAGGAAGTGCTTCTCTATCACCAACCTGGCTACATCTTCGGAGTCCACCGCCTTTATCTTCACGGCAAGCTCCATTTGTTTCTCCAACTTATCTAGCATGAGGAGTAAGGTCTTGTAGGAAGATATCAGTGTCCCAGAGTTCATATCCTTGACGGGGTGTGTATACCTCATCCCAAAGAACTGTTCTGGCTTACCGAGCCTGTCCTCTATCCTCTCGATTGAAATGTCCCAAGGATAAGCGAACTCTTGGCTCTTCTCATATAACGCTAACGGGTAGTAGGGAACCACGTCCATGTTATATACTTCTGAGTCCACTCCCATAGGGTCTAAGTTCACTGTCAGGACCAAGGGGGCATCCATGGTCCTTGAACCCCTCTTGTCTGGGAGGTATTGTCTGGAGAAGTTCAGGAAGGCGTCCATCAACAGGATGATGGCCGATTCGTCCCCATCACAATTCCTCCTCATGGCCGCGTGGAAGTAGGGGTGAGCATAAAAGCCTTGGGTCTTGCTGAACCCTATGATCCTCCCGACTACTCCAGCAGAAGTGTGCGGAGCTATTCCTATCACCAACATCCCTATGAGATCCTCCTTCGACTTAACGTTATAGAACGGCTCGAGGCCATAGAACCTGACCAGGAGGTCATCTATGAAGTTGGCCGCTTTTATCAAGAAATCCACTATGCTCGCCTCTTTGTACTCGCAATCCGGCAGGATCAGATCTTGAGGGAACAGTTCGACTACTTGGTCATCTCTCACCAACTCCCTCCCGTACATGTCCTTCTCGTAACCCAACTCCCTCAACTTCTCTACTGGAGTCCCTATTTCCTTCGGTGTGAAGTGGGTCACTGGGACCTCTATCATATCATATCTCATAGTGCCATCCTTGTTCACGTATAACCCATGTATTGCCCTCAAGATGCCTTTCTCCAATCTCTCCCCTATCCTAGTCTTGTTGGAGACTCCTCTAACGCCCTTCAGCATGCTAGGCATCTCCACTCCTAAATTCCTCAAGGCTGCGTTCAAGTAGTGTTTTATGTCGATTCTCCTCCTTTGGTATGGTTTGGTGGGGACACAGTGTCTCTCTAATTTAGTTAATTTCCCGCACTTGGGACATACCCTGAAGGGTTCCGTGGGCTCGCCGCAGACTTCACAAGTAGGAAATATGGTGGTGCGATTGCATTTTCCACAATAGAAAATAGGGAACTCTGCCTCCACGTACCCCAAGTCGTATGCGGCTATTAAGTCCCTCATCCTCCCACCTTGTTGGCCACAAGGGAAGAGGACCTGTGGTCTCCCTTTCAACTTCCTCAGCTTGGCCTTTTCTGGCCTCCCCAACCTAGCTCCCAAATACGTTTGAGCTACTTCCCTGACCTCGAACACACAGAGGTTGTTCACGTTCTCTAATGTCTTTTTATTCAAGTCCACTTCTCCGAACTCCTTCTTGGGTATATATCCCAATTGAACTAGGAGGGAGAAAGCCCATTCCCCTTCCACCACAATCTCCTCTCCTTCCACCCTATGGGGTAAGAGGATCTCTTCCAAGATCTCTTTGACCTCCGGATCGTTCCTGACCCTAACGAGTTTTGGGGAGAGGTGGGAACCCTTCAAGGCGGAGATGAGGGTTTGGAGTTGCTCTGGAGTTATGTGACTCCAGAACAGGGTGTAATCGGGATGAAAGGGGACACCATATCTCTCTGATATCTTACATGCCTCCAGCACGTCTATCTTCTCGAACGGATCGAGTTTTGGTCCCCCATTCCTCTCGACTTCTTGAACCCACCACTCTGGGACATAGGGGCTTGGGACTAACTTGTGGCCCTGCTCGTAGAAATCCCCATAGGAGAAGAGGATGTCGCCAAGGAAGAGGATCTTCTCCACCTTGTCCCTCACCCTCAAAGCCTCTTCTTCATCGTTCAACCTCAAGACTGTCCCGTCTTTCAACCTCACCACAGGACCGTAGATGGAGTCACAAGGAGTTATGGCACAAGCCTTGCCAGGCCTCTCCACCTTGAGTTGGGTCCCAGTAGCCACAAAATCCCCAAGTATTCTCATGGTCGCTGGGTGTATGGCAGCTGCTGCCAAGCCGGACAGCCTCGTGCGACCATACCTTATCCTAAAACCACCCTTCCTCAAAGGATAAGATAAGATAGGTCTGCCTGCCACAGCCTCTTCTATGAACCTGTAGTTTGGTTCTACCCCTTTGATTTCGGCCTTCCCCTTCCCCCCGTGTGCCTTTTTCTGAATTTCCAAGAACTCCTCCAACCAATCCCAATTCAATTCGAAGTCCTTTCCCCATTTCTTCAAGTTCTTCAACAGCTTTTTCGCCTTTTGAGCCAATGCTTCCGCTATGACCAAACACATACCCCCTCTCACCCTAGGGGTCTCAGCCACGTCCTTCAAGTTAGAGACCTCGAAATCCGTGGTCGGGTCTCCAGTTATCTCGATGGGTATGTGCTCGAGGAGAAAGAACACTTCCTCTTTGGTAGGCAAGTATTGTAGCCTAGAGACCCTGTGGTGGTAATCCATGAGCTCTATGTAGTACCTCTCTAGCTCTTGCTTCGTCGGTTTGAAGGCATCAAAGCCGAACTTTATCCTCAAATAATCCGTGAGCAAGACAGATACGGCAGCAGCAGTCCCCCCGGCTGCCCTCACAGGGCCAGCATAGTAATTAGCTAAGTATCTCTTCCCTCCCCTGCTCTTTATCCTCAACTCCACGAATCCTTCCAGAGGGGCGGAGACGACCCCGAGGGTCAGATAGGCGAATCCCGCCCTTATCCCAGTCTCCAAGGCTTGTTCTTGGGAATCGAACTCGCAGAACTTCTCTTTGGCTACCTCCTCTGCTATGATGAGAGCTATCCTCCAATCTCCCGGATGGTATTCCTTCTCCAATTCTCTTATCCTTTCCGGGACGCCTTTCCCCACTATCCTGGGTTGAACAGCCCCCACAAGCCCTTCCACCCTTCCTGCCACGTCCTTCGCCAGGGGGATATCTACCCTCGGTTCGGGGTCATAACCTTTCTTCCTAGCTTTTTGGGCTATGGCATATGCTCTTTTGACTTCCTCCTCTATGGCTTTGAAGTACTTCTCCATAACTTAGCCGAAACCCAGCTCATAGAAAAACATTGTTGTAGGAGATTATATGAAGTTCAGGACAGTTACTTTCCCGGTCTTCAAATCCACTATAGGAACTTTTCCTGGTTCTGGATGGTGGCCCACCCTTTCTTGGAAGGTGGTGGTGCTCTGCCAACAAGAAGCTGATAAGAGGGTGACGTTCCTGTACATCCCTACCTTGGATTTATGGATGTGTGCTGTGGCAAAGATGTCTGGAACGTCTTCTATCACCAAGTGATCCTCCTCAAGAGGGGCTGTGGGGACTGCCCCAAAAGTAGGAGCTAAGTGCCTCTTCCTCAGGGCGAGCTCCATGATCTTATCAGAGGCATCGTAGCCACCTTGTGCCCTCAGCTTCTCTAGGTTCGACACGAAGAAGTCAAAGGAGTAGCCGTGATATAAGAGGACGTTAAACCCTGGGAAATCGTCGTAGCTATGGATGTTGACGTAGGCAGGGTTTGAGAGCATCACCACGTTATCCAGCTCGTAGACGTCTTCTAACAAATCTTTGTAAATGGGTGGTTGGGGTTCCTCCAACCTGACCGCATCGTGGTTTCCTGGCATGATGAAGATGATTTTGTCTTCTGGGATTTGAAGGACGTACTTAGAAAAGAGAGAATATTGTTCGTATATGTCCGCTATCTCCAATTCCTTATACTGTTCTGGATAGACCCCGACACCATCCACCAAATCTCCAAGGATGAAGAGGTATTTTATCCTCCTCGCGAGTTCTTTCTGTTTCTCGTTCCCAATCTCCCCTCTCAACCACTTGATGAATCGTTCGAAGTGATCCTTCAAGAACATCTTTGAACCTATGTGCATGTCAGCTATGAACGCTGCCAATCCATCGACAGGAGAGGTCTTCCTCTCTTTTTGGGGTATGTCTGGGAAGATTATGTCCTCGATGAAAAAGAAGTTCCCAGACTTCACTCCCACGACCCCTATAACCTCATCTGGCAAGAGCTCCTCCGCTTTTTCGAACACCCTCCTCTTCCTGAAGCTCACTATACCATTCACCACTCCAGTAGGGTCTTCCAACTTCAGGATGATGTTGTCTTTGGACGTCTTGCGCTTGTCCATGACCATAGCTATGAGGGTTGCTTGTGTCCTCCCGCTCGAACTTTTAAGCCTATCTATAGAGAGGGCATCCTTTACCTCCATCCTGTTCCTCAAGAGAGAGCTCATCTTCTCGTACCTCTTGTTGAAGTAAATCAACCAATCGTTGATGTCCACTTTCTTCCTCTTACTCTCCTCATAGCTGAAGAGCACTTTGTAATTGGGTCCTTTCTTCCTCCTCGACTTGAACTTATGATACAACTCTCTGGTCACCACTAATGGCTTCTCAGGCATCCTTTCCAAGAACTTCAAGAACTCTTTGGCATCGTCACCCAACTCTAAATCTGGGCTGAGTAGAAAACCTTTTTCCTCGAATAAATCTCTCAGATCCCGAACACCTCCTTGGTCAAGTCGCATATCTTATCTAGGATTTCTCCTTTTATAGATAAGCTTATTTCCCTCGTCCTCCCATATCTACCTTTAGAGATCACTTCTGCTTTTATGAGCCCCAACACATCCAATTCATCTAGAAGGTCAGAGACCCTCCTTTGAGTTAAAGGATTAAGGCCGATGTTCTCACATAATTTACAGTAAAAAGAATACACATTCCCAGTAGTGAGGACATCCCTCAACTTAGAGAGTAATATGGTGGAGTAAAGGACGAGTAGGCTATGTTTCGTGAGCTTCCTAACAATCTCCAACACACTATCAGTCTCCATCTTCTTTATAGCCTCGTTCAAGTGTTCCTCTCTTATAGAGTTAGCGTTCTCTCTCTCAGCCAATTCCCCAGCTATGCGTAGGAGGTCCAGGGCCTTTCTAGCGTCTCCATCCACGCTCGCAGAATAGGCAGCACATTTTGAGATTATCACTTCATCCACAACCCCTTTGGAAAACGCTATTTCCGCCCTCTTCCAAAGGATATCCCTCAATTGGAGGGCATCGTAGGGTGGAAAAACTATCTCTTCTTGACTCAAGCTCGACCTTACCCTTGGGTCCAACAAGTCTTTCAAAGTTGCATCGTTAGATATACCTATGAAGCTCATCTTGGCGTTCTCCAACTCCATCCTAGTTAGGTTGTAGAGCACATCACTTCCTTGTTTCCTCACCAAAGCATCTATCTCGTCCAGGACTATGATCAACATCCTGGGTTTGGAATCCAAGACTTTCACGAACCTGTTGTAGACCTCGTTCGTCGGTAAGCCTGTTGGGGGTACTTGCTCTCCTAAGAGGGAACAAAGATAGG
>Ga0180300_10000717_pt1 | contig 14878 bp, 8 predicted proteins | sample GuaBasSediGuay15_FD_121798 | JGI IMG/M metagenome (GOLD analysis project Ga0180300, IMG submission 121798) | Subseafloor sediment microbial communities from Guaymas Basin, Gulf of California, Mexico - Guay15, Core 4569-2, 21-24 cm | ecosystem: Environmental > Aquatic > Marine > Hydrothermal... | reverse complement strand
GAAAGGTATCTTATCTGTGGAGCAGGGGGATTCATAGGGAGCCACATGGCCAGAAGGCTGTATGAAGAGGGTAATTTTGTCAGGGTTGTTGATATAAAATGGGACGGATTCATGGAAGAACCTTATTACACTGAAAAGATTACCCTTGACCTGAGAAACTACGAGAATTGCCTGATTGCTACGGAGGATATTGATTATGTGTTCCAGTTTGCTGCTGATATGGGAGGAATTGGGTACATCACCTCTATTGGTGCAGATATAATGAAAAATTCTGCATTGATAAATATTAACATGCTCAGGGCATCTGTTGAGAACAGGGTGAAAAGGATATTCTTCTCCTCTTCTGCCTGTGTTTATCCTGAATTCAAGCAACTGGATGAGGTAGCACCTGCCCTGAAGGAGGAGGACGCAATACCAGCACAACCAGACTCTTTTTATGGATGGGAAAAATTGTTCTCTGAACAGCTCTATACCGCCTTTCACAGGGATTACGGTATTGAGGTAAGGATAGCACGGTATCACAACATATACGGGCCCTATGGAACATATGAGGGAGGAAGGGAGAAGGCACCTGCTGCACTATGCAGAAAGATTGCATTATCCCCTGACCCTGGGGTTATTGAGATATGGGGGGACGGAAATCAAAAGAGGTCTTTCTGTTATATTGATGATGCCATTGAGGGTTCATTAAGGCTTATGCACTCTGATTTCATGGGACCTCTCAATATCGGGTCAGATGAACTTGTAACAATAAATCAACTTGCAGATATGATTATAGAGATTTCGGGTAAAAAAATTGAGAAGAAGTACGACCTTACAAAACCCCAGGGTGTGAGGGGAAGAAACTCTGACAACACGCTGATAAAGAAGGTTCTTGGTTGGGCTCCCTCCACACCGTTAAGAGAAGGGATTGAAAAGACCTACTGGTGGATTGAAGAGGAATTGAGAAAACGGAACAGGATTAAATGAAGATTTCAATAATAACAAGTGTTCTGAATTGCTCCCAATTCATTAGGGATAATATAGAAAGTGTTAAAATGCAGACGTACAGGGATGTGGAACACATTGTGATTGATGGTGGGTCAACAGATGGCACCTATGAAATTGTAAAAAAATCAGGAGTGTCATTCTCAATAAGTGAAAAGGACAGAGGAATCTATGATGGAATGAACAAGGGTATCAGTTTTGCAACAGGGGATATTGTAGGTTTCTTAAATGGTGATGATATGTACAATGACCCATTTGTTCTTGAAGATGTTGCAATGGCATTCACCAGTGGATACGATAGTTGTTACGGTGATATTGTTTATGTGGATAGAGAGAACACTAACAGGATAGTAAGATTCTGGAAGTCAGGAAAATATAAAAGGGGTATATTCAGAAGGGGTTGGATGCCCCCTCACCCCACCTTTTTTGTGAGAAGAGAAATCTTTGAAAGATTTGGAAGATTCAATACACTGTTCAGGATTTCAGCAGATTACGAACTTATGCTCAGGTTTCTTGAAGTGAATAGAATTTCCACATGTTATATACCCCGTGTGCTGGTAAGGATGAGAACTGGTGGAAACAGTTACACAAACTTAAAGAATTTCTTTAAAAAGTTTGAGGAAGACTGCACAGCCTGGAGGGTTAATCGTCTAAGCATAAATCCTGTGTTTTTACTACTGAAGCCTTTTTCAAAGATTGGACAATTCTTCTACAAACATCAATGAACCGAGTGTGGACCAGCCAAAATCCCTCATTGCGCCACCAGGAAACCCTTTGAATGGGTCATAGAATTCACAGAAACCATATTTTTCTATCAAACCCCAGGTCCTCTTCACAAGTTCATTGGCAAGATGAATCTCACCCGACTTCCTCAATCCCTGCCATATAAACCAGTTTGTATTTATCCATGTTGTCCCCCTCCACAGGAACCTCGTCTCTGTAAGTGGGCCAAAACTCCTTTCATCCATTGACACACTTGGAACAGGCCACTCACTCCAGAAGTGTCTTTTGCTCTTTATATAGGATACAAGGGAAGACACCATATATTCGGGGATATCAAGCAACAGAGGGAAAAGGGAGGATACTGTCTTGATTCTCAGCATAACCTCTTTGTTTCCTCTGGACATAAGGCTGTAGAATATGCCATCATCAGAATCCCACATTTTATTGATTATTGCCTTCTCCACCCGCCTGGCAAGTGAAGAAATCTCCTCAGACCTTGCCCTGTCATACCTTCTCAACACCCGTGAGAGTTCCTTCAAACCCAGAACATAGATGGTATTAAAGGCAACATCCTCTACATCAAAAACCTGCGCCTCAAATACCCTTTCAAGATTCCAATCTATTGATTTGTAGAATGTTAACATCTGCCTTATCAGCCTCTTCTGATACATCGGGTCGTGATCTGGAGTACCAAGCACATTGTCATAGATGGGGAGCATGTCCATACCCGATTCCAGTGGCGTGATTATGGAGATAAGCCCATCATTGTCGGGGTCTCTGTGCTTTGAAAGATAAATGTAGAACCTGTAAACCCTATCAACAAGGTATTCTAACACCTCTTTGTTTTTCAATCTATTGTCAATATGCCCAAGGGATATACCTGCAACTGGTGGCTGAATTTCTGCTGTATAGAACAGTGATTTACTCTTTACCTCTCTGTACCACCAGGGTTTTAAAAGGTCAACAATCCTCCACTTCCAGAGTATGATGTGGGGAACAAAACCATCCTCCTCCTGAACAGAAAAAAGGGTATTCAGTTCTCTTATGGCAAATGATGGGTCAAATCGTGAAAGAACAATCGCATGGAAGCATGAATCCCAGAACCACTGGTGAAAATGAACACTATCAGGGGATGTGTATCCATAAAACATCTTCAGGTTTCTGCTGAAACCTTGTTTCCTGTTTGATTCCAGCAATTCCTCAGAAAATATTCTGATTTTTTCATTATAAAAGCATTTAAATTCCAAATTTTTCCTTGACACTTCAATATTTTAATGTTATTTTACCAATAGTCAATAATGAAAGGAGTGGTTCTTTGGAACTCATACTGAGTAGAGGACTTAGAAAAAGGATAATAACGGTTTTTGTGGAAATCACAAATTTCTACAAACAATTTCCACATCTACCTTTAAGTGAAAGGGCAAATATCCTCTGGGGATACTTCTATGAACTTGAAGGGCTTGCAAGGTTGTATGGTGCTGAAACTTATAAGTTTTTCTGGCTAAGAAGGCTCATGGCAATCTTTGGAGGAAAAGAGACACACCACGATGACCTTGAGCGTGCATTTGAATTTGCCCTTGAGGTTAAGAAACTCAGGGAAAAGTGGAAAAAGGAACTCTCAGAGGGAATGGAAGCGGTTATTGGTGCAAGGGTGGGCATAACAAAAGGGCTCACTTATTACGGAGAGATAAGTGGATTGAACAATGCAGTAACTGTTATGGGAAATTCGGTCAACCTTGCCTCAAGGATTGTATCCATTGCAAATGATGGAGAAATTCTCTTTTCTGGTTTTGAGCCGTATGAATTGACAGGGTTCAAACATAAAATGCATGGTTCTGTGAAGGTGAAGGGGCTGGAGAAACCTGTTGAAATCTTTGAACTACTCTCAAGAGCAGAAAAGGAAGAAGGAAAACCACCCTATGAATTTGCCTTTGTTGGAAGGAAAAAGGAGTTAAACCTTCTGACCCTTACCCTGAAAAATTACATCAATGACAGACGGGTAAGAAAGGTTTCAATCATAGGGGAACATGGTATTGGTAAAACGACCCTTGTGAATGAATTTATTAAGGGTGCAGACATCCCGGTGTATTATGCATCCTGCCATTCAAGAACAGTAACAGCACAGTTCAAACCCATAAGGGAACTGTTAAAAACCATTTTTAAAATAAAGGGATTTGAACAGGACTCTATTATCAAAACAAATATCAACAGGGTGCTCTCAAAGTTTGGTGGTATTCTTGAAGAAGAGGCAGAGATATTCCAGTGGTTCTTCTCTGTGAAGAGTGCGGAGATAAAACTCCTCCATGTATCACCCTACCAGAAAATGCAGAGGTTTACACACCTGTTCATAACCCTTTTGAAGGCAATAGCAAACCAGAATAATGGTGTGATATTTGTGTTTGATGACTTCCAGATGGTGGACAAGACTTCTCTACTCTTACTGAAAAGGGCAGTAGAGGATGCAAAGGTTCCTGCACTATTTATCTTTGTCTCCCTGCCCACTGGGAATGAATTCCTCCAAAAAAATGACCTTCTCATTCACCTTGAAGGTCTCTCCCCTGAAGAGGCAAAAGAAATACTTGAATCATCAGGACTGTTTGATGAGAAGGATATAAAAAGAATACTTGAGATCACTGAAGGGAATCCATTCTTCATAGAAGAACTTATAAGATACAAAATGGCAAACCCAGAGAGTGAGATTACAAAGGAAGAATTGATATCCTCTGTATACAGTGTTACAATGGAGAGAATTGATACACTTCCATCTGAATTAAAATCTCCATTGTATCTTGCGTCAATCATGGGAAACTCCTTCCCAAAGGAACCATTCCTCAGAATTATGGGGAACAGGGCAATCATCTATCTGAAGCGACTGGAAGATACTGGTATCCTGAAGGAGGAAGAGGAATATATTAGATTTACACACTCACTCATCCAGGAGATAGCATACAGAAGCATACTTTACAGTGATAGAAAACAGTATCATGGAATTGTTGCCTCCATGTTTGAGGAACTCTACAGGGATAGACTTGAGCAATTCGCTGAAACCATTGCATTTCACTACATTGAAGCAGACGAACTTAAAAGGGGTCTTTACTATACCATACTTGCAGCAAGGAGGGCAAAAGAGTCCTATCTCAACGAACATGCTATAGAACTGTACATGGATGCCCTTGAACTCATAAATCAACATGGGCTTGAAATTGACAAGAGACCTGAACTCTACTTTGAAATGGCAGAGGTCCTTAACAGGGTAGCAAGGTTTGAAGAGGCGGAAAAGTACTATAACCTTGCAATTGATGAATACAGGGCTTCACTCAATAAGGAAAAAGAAATTGAGACACTTGAGAACCTTGGAAAGGTTTATGTGAAGAAGGGTGATATGAAAACAGCAGAAACCCTTTTCAGGGAGGCAATGGGGCTTGCCCAATCTTTTGACCTTCCAACACTCCTGGCAAGGGCGTATTTTGAAATGGGGAATCTGTATTCATTAAAAGGTGATTTCGCCGCTGCACTGATAAACTTCAATCTTGGTTACAACACATTGAAGGTTTACAGTCAGGAAATGATAGATCTTCTCACCCACATGGCTGAGATGCACTACTATTCAGGGAACTTTAAAAAGTCCATTGAACTTCTTGAAATCGCACTTGAGAGATCCAACGAACTCACAGACCTTGCAAGAATCCACACACTACTTGGAAGGGTTTACGAGAGTATTGGCAGTTATGATAATGCAAGTTCATCCCTTGAACATGCCTTTAACCTTTCCAGAAAGACTGGGGATAAGTTCCTTGAAACTCAGTCCAGTGCCTATCTGGGTGGTGTACAACTCCATACTGAACCTGAAATGGCATATAAAACCCTCAACCATGCTCTTGAATCTGCTGATGCAATAGGTGACCTTATAGGTAAACAGGTTTCTGCCCTGTATATCTCAAAATACTACTTCAAAAAGAAAAAATATGGTAGTGCAGAAATCTACATAAATGAGGCAAAAAGGATCGGGGAGATACTGAAGAACCATTTCCTTCAGGTTTCAACAATGATACTCTCCTCCCTTATCCACAGGTCTGTTAAGGAAGCAGAACAGGCACTCAACAGGGCAAGACAATTGAATAGCCCTCCACTTGTCCTCCATGCACTGAGTACAATGGGACAGATTAACGAAATATCAGGGTATTCAGATACTGCCTTTGAAAATTACGCAAAGGCTCTGAACATGGCAAACCAGCTTGCAAATCAACTCACTCAGGAACTGAAGGACAAGTTTTATAAACAGGGTTATGTGAGGAGGCTACTTGAAAAAGTGCAGAAACTGTCAAACAGATAATGATGATTCTGCAATCCTCTGCAAAAATTGCGGGGCAATTCTTTACAATCCTGATGAGACATTCACAAGGATAAATCATCTCTGTATTCTCTTTGGTGATGTTGTTGGTTTCACATCACTGAGTGAAACACTTGACCCTGAATTCATCACCAATATACTGGATGTCTTTTTCTCTAAAGTGAGGGAGATCATTTCAGAAAGGGGCGGTTTTATTAACAGGATTATAGGTGATGAATTTATGGCTGTTTTCGGCTTTCCTGTTTATAATGAGAATTCCATTGTTAATGCCTTTGACTCCGCCATTGAAATCCTCAAATTCTTAAAGGAGTACAATTTCAACCCTGTATCAAACAACACAGTGAAGAAAATCCACATAAGGATGGGGCTTGAATGCGGTTCAGTTACCATTGGTATGGACAGGGACAACCCCTACTCTCTCATTGTCTATGGTGATACAGTCTTCTTTGCCTCAAAACTTGAGAAGTTATCCGATGTTGATGGGATTACAGTGGGTAGAAATGCATTTGATACACTTAAAAACACTCACAACTTTAAACCACTTGAAAAAGAGGATATTACAGGTTATACTTACATAGAGAATGGATGAAGAATTAGTTATTGACTTCATAAAAAGGATAGGCCTTGGGCTTAATGCCGTTGCCAGTTATCCTGAAGGTCATCCCGTGGTAAAGGGGAGGATTAGGGATATACTCTCAATCCTTCAGAGTATTTCACGCTACAAGGACAACATCTCCCTTGTTTTTCTGGAAAACACAATCATTGTAGAAGACTTCAAGATAGAAAGTTCCGTAGCACCTGTTGTTGGAAGTGTGTTGAAGAGATTCAAGAGGCTCGGTGTTGAGAGTATAACCATATCAACCGCCACAAATGACTCAGACATCCATTCCCTTCTCAGAATAGGAGTAAAACCACCTTCAAACTTCAAGGAGTATTCAAACCCAAACGACCTTCTCATAGAACTTGGTGTCAATACTGTTTTCTTCAATGTTGTGAGGGTACAGATAAGTTCAACCGAGTCCTCGTTTGCAGAAATTGACACAGAGTCCCTTTTGCTGCTTGGAGGAGGCGAAGGAGAAGGAACAGGTTCTGGTGAGGGTGAAGGTGGCGGTGAGGGTGAAGGGATAAGTGAGGAAAAGGTAAAGGGGCTTGTTGATGGCATTATAAAGGGTGAAGCAACAGGAAGACATATTCTTGAGACCTTTGGTGTAAAGAAACTGGACAAAACTGCAATTGATAAAATTGTTGCTGGAATGAACCTTGTTGGAGAGTATCTCCTTCACAAGTATGGTACAAACTCCGAAGAGGAGTCCCTTGTATTCTCACGTATCCTTCTATCACTCACACCAAAACTCAGAGAAAGGGTTGTTGAAAAAATCTCAAAGATTGAAGAAATGGCAGAAACTGCAAGGAGAATATTGAATTCACTCTCAGACCTTGACCTAGTGGAACTTCTCACATCAAGGGCTGTTGAGGGGGATAAGGAGTTTATCAGAGATATTGCAAAGCATCTACCCAGGATAAGGGTTCAGAAGATGCTCCAATTGATAAGACAGAAAACCTATGGTACAGGCCTTGGTGGAGGTACTGGAGGATCTGGCACAGGTGGTGGAGGACCAGGCGGAGGTGGTCCTGGTGGGGGTGCTGGAGAAGGAGGTGGAGGTGGTGGCTCAGGTGAAGGAACCGGTGGTGGCGAAGGTGGCTCAGGTGAGGACTTTGATATGAGTGCCATTATTATTGAAGAGGCTAAGAGGCAGGACCATTTAATAGTGGCTAATAAGATGCTTTATGAAAGGCTCAAGCAGAGACTCAAGGAATCACTTGACGTGCATGAAGTCTCAAACCTGATTGAAAACATTGCTGAATCCCTCAAATCAGATTCAATTGAAGCAAGAAAAAACGGGGTTGAAACCCTTTACAGATTTTTAACAGATGCCATAACTGAAGACAAACCAAGAATTGCAAAGAGAACCTTCAGTATTCTCCTTGACCACGTAAAGGAGGAAACAGACCCTGAAGTCTATTCCATCCTTGTGAATGGGCTTGCAGATGTGTACAAACTCTGCTTTGATAAAAACATTGAAGATATGCCTCGGAACATTATCAATATACTTGCAGAAGAGATAAACAAGGAGGAAAAGAGGGATGCCATTATTGGAGCACTTGCAAAAATTGACAACCTCCCAGCACTGAACCTGATTCTCTCCCTGCTGTGGGAAGACTATCCAATAGAAAAACTGGTTGAAGCGGTGAATAAAATGACATTCAATGCAGCAGAGACAATCATGGAACTACTTATAGAGACAGAGGATAAGAATGTCAGGTTGAGGCTCATGGAACTCATTATCTCCCTCAGGGACAGGGCAATACCAGCAGTATCAAAGTACCTTGAAGACGAGAACTGGTATGTTAGAAGGAATGCAGTTCTTATACTGGGCAGGTGTGGAACAAAGGATATACTTCCAAGACTCAAGGAGATGATTGATGATGAGGATTACAGGGTGAGGCTTGAGGCATTAAGGGCAATATACCACATTGGAGGGTCAAAAGAGGTTGACTTCATTACACCTTTTATATTTGATAAAAAGTATGAACTGGCAATTGAGGCAATCAACATCCTCAAAAAAATCTCCTCCCACAAGGTCATACCAAAACTCCTCCAGAGGATATTCTCTCCAAGATTCTCCCAACTGATGGAAAACAATATTGTTTCTCTTATCCTTGATGTGTTGAAAGAAGTGCCAGATACCAGAAGCATAAGGAGTCTTCAGAAACTCATCACTGATAGGGGTCTATTAACATTCAAGTACCCTGAGCAGATAAGAGTAAAGGCAACAGAGATTCTTTCCCTGATAAAGGAGGATGAGGTCAGAAAGTTCTTCAAAGAATTAAGAAAGGAAAGAAATCCAACAATCAGAGAGATTGCAAACAACTATCTTTCAGGAAAAACTACTGAATAACAACCAATTTTTTCTCAATCCTGTTATTGAGCATGAAGAAATATACACCAGATGGTAATGAGAGCCTTATCTCCTTCTTTCCTGATGTTTGAAACTCACCATGCATTACCCTCCTTCCAAGACAATCAAATATATCCCATCTTGAGTTATTCAATCCAATGAAAACCCTCAATACCTTATCAACAATAATATTACCATATTCTCCCCTTTCTTCCTCAATACCTGTCAGTGAAATCGGTGTGAATTCGTCAGATTGTATATCCCCATCATTCACACCGGGCATTGGAATCTGCCACTGGAGTGTTCCTCCATCCCATGTCTCATATGTTCCAACAGCAATCCACAATGTTTCTGGTATTGTGTCAAAGAGTGATTTTAAATCAAGCACACCCTCAAGCACCTCTCCTGTTGCATGAGGCATGGGCATTGTATCCTGTGCACTATCATACCAGGCTGAATAATCATTGTCATTCTCATCTGCAAGGAAGTAATCATACCTTCCAACAAGCCCTGTTTTAGACCATGGTGCAGGTACCATGGTATCAGGTGAAGCTGAAACAAATATAAAGTGGTCATTCCTGAAATAATCATTGGGGTCATCACCCGCTGCCTCTGTTGCAAGATACAGTTTCATTGAATCCTCATAAAAATAGTACCACAGATGCATATCAGGGTTTTCAGCCAGAAGAATTGCCACCCTATCCAGAATCCCATCCATCTCAAACTGAACAACACCAACCCTGTAAGAGTAATTTTCACCATTGTTGTTATCCCATCTATCATGCCCCAGCCCATCATAGGCATGTATATCAAACTCAACAAGGGTTCCATATGCCTGGGGTGGAATTGTGTATCTGTACAGTGTTGAATCAGTGGAATCCCTTGTCATCAAAGAATCACCCCAGCCTCCATTTATGCCAAGGTGAATATAAACAGTGGAGACACCTGACGGGTCAACAACATGCGTTTCAACAACAACCGAATCATCAGGAAGAATGGATTTCTCAGGAGAAAACCCTGTTGAATATATTATGGGTCCCTCCAGGTCTCCCGGGCCTGAGGTATCCACCTCTGGACTGCCCTTTCCTGCATAAAAGTAAAACCTGTAATTCCCATATAAACCACCTATCTCCATCATCTCAGCACCAGAGGAGGAACTCCCAAATTCATTGTATGTAAGTCCTTCACCAGAACCCCATAAATAAACTGCCTTAACATCTGTAAAGGTATCCCTGTATCCACCATACATCCATCCTGAATCACTGACACCCCATATAAACTCAACTGGATGACCTCTCAGGAGCACATCCCAGGCATCAGGAACAACCATGGACTTTGTCCAGTTGGTAAATCCAGAATTGTATTCACAAACAAGGTAATTTTTATCCTCTTTCAACAGGAAGGACTTCCTTAAATCCCATGAAGAATCTCCATTTGCATCATAAACCTCCTGGAAAATAAGTTCTGCATAATCAGTCCCGGTTGAGGAAGCAACCTTAAAGATTGAGTTCCATGCCTGTGTATCGTGGAACAAACCCCAGTGTCCACCATCATCAAAATCCCCCTCACCATCCCAATTTGAGTAAAGGTTTCCGCTTACTACAGCACTATCACCTGTTACAACCCATAATGCCCGGCCACCCCTTTTCTCAAAGGCAAAGAATATTTTATTATTGTAAAGAAGATACTCATACTCACCATCACCATCAAGGTCAACTGAATCAACCACAGGGGAGGAAATGGTATCACAGTATGAAAGCCAATCAGATGCGTATGCAAACCCACCAGCATACCTTGAATGATTCCAGAGATTCTTCCCCCAATAAACAAGTTCACCCCCAGGACCTGTATGCCAGCCTGTTTCATAAAGCATACCCATTAAAACCACCCATCCCAGTTTTGAAACATTATTATCAGATGTTCCAATGAGTTCCTGTCTCCCGAACATGTAAAGGTCTTCATAATCCCCATATGTTCCATTCCCGTTCAGGTCAGGTGCTCCTGAACACCCATATGCCTGTGTTGACTTGAAATCATTATACCAGTTGTCATAGGTTCCTCCTGTCCAGTCATGGAGTTCAGGATAGGTTGAATAAACAAGTTGTGTGTAATCCAGTTCAGGTAGTGTTCCCTGGGTATAACCATTCACCACATCAGAACCCCACCACTTTGCTATTTCACAGATATGAACAGGTTGAATCCATGTTGATTGGGATTTAATCCAGGATATGTTGTGATCGTATGAGTTTGAAGGTGCACCTGCCTGACCGAAATCCCATCCTGCAACACCTGCTGCCTTTTCCCAGTCATCACCATAAATCAAAACCTTCCACTGGTCAGAATCATTGCTTAAACCTACCAGTTCCTGATGAAGGGGGTTTGAAGGGTCTGAAATATCGTTCCACACCATATTGTTCCTTGCATCTGTATCAATAAATACAAGGAATACATAATCCCCATCTGAATCATTCAATTTATACACCTTCCTTGTATCAATGGAAAGGGAGTTTATCCACTGTGCCGCATCATCAAGCACGATACAGGGAGCAATGTAATTACCATTTGAATCATACTTACCATACTCCTGATTTAAAACATCTATAAGGGAGTAGGGCATCAAAATCTCACTCTTCCATACCCTTTCAGGAATCCATATAACAGTTGGATAACCAGGCCATCCAGGTTCTTTTACAAGGGAGGAGTCAATAATCCTTTCATACCAGAGGGAAAATCTGTTCATGTCCTCAGGAACATAGGGGGCAATGTGTTCAGCATAGAACCCTCCAACTATGTCCACAAGGTCTCCCTTCAGCCTTTCAAGGAGACCATTATCATTACCAAGATAGGCAAATGATTGGAGCAAGGGGCCTGATATATGAATGTCAACTGGAACGCTGTAATACTCATGAGTATCCATAATCCTGTGATATGAGTTCCCATTGTATCCATAATCACCAGGCCTTAAAGCATAAGCACCATTATCACTGAATGACTGGTTCCCATGGTGAAGGAATGCAATTTTTGCTGTTCCAGATAAAAGGAAAAGGATTACGTAGAACATCACTTCAAAACTACAAACTTTGTTCTTCCAGTATATGTATTTCCACTCTTAATAACAACAATATATAGACCAGGCCTTGATGGTACAGGGATACCTTGTGAATTACCTGATGCGCTTGTGGATGAAACAAGCTTGCCACCAGAATCAAATACCAGTATATCGCTACCAGATATATCCTCTCCCCTCACTGTGAGGGTCCCTGAATATCCTGCTGGCACAGGATTGGGGAATACCTGGATAACAGGAGTTCCAACATAAGAATCAATATCAATGGTATAAATTCCCTGATAAGTTCCTATCCACAACCTGTTTTTTGAATCAACAAACATGGGATGGGAAGCCTCTTCAGTTGTTATATCTGAAAATTCTGGTAACCTGTGCCACAATCCAAGTCCATCCCTGTAAAGAACCCCTGCACCACTCTGGACAATCCAGCACCTGTTATCCCTGTCAAATGCAATACCAGAGACAGGGGCTGGATAAAGTTCAGTATTATCAGAGTCGTACTTTGCCAGGACAGATGTTCCAGTAATCTTGAATAGTCCGGCCTCTGAACCCACCCATATATTCCCAGCTCTGTCGGATGCCATTGCAAGAATGATCTCACCAAAATCATAATCTATTTTGGCAAAGTTTTCACCATCCTTATAAAATACACCGTTTTCAAATGTATGTGAACCTGTTCCAAGATAAAGCCTTCCACTTCTATCAAAAGCATAGTGCCTTGACCAGACCATATCTGCCTTTTTGTAAACCTTCCATGAATAGGAATCCCCTCCTGTATAAAGGGAGTAAATTATATTATCTATGCCACCTATCCAGAGGGTATCACCAGGCCCATATGCCATAAATGTAATGGCTGATGCAGGTTCAGGAGGCATGAAGCATTGTGGCAGGGTAGTATCACTCCCATCCCATCTCCATATAACACTATCACTCACACCAGACCAGCAACCAATCCATATATACCCCTTTGAATCCAGTGCAAGGTGCCAGAGCCGACTTTTCATATGCCACTCATTCATGGTGTTCAATGTGTGCCAGTCCCCATTAGAAAAGATTGAAAGCCCAAGAAGTCCGTTGGGCTGTGCTGGATTACTCCTTCCAGAACCAAAGGAAACAAGTATCCTGCCCTTTGTGTCCTCAATAAATTCGCTTCCAGGAACAAAGAACGGAAGGTTCAAAGACTTCCATACAACTGGTGGAGGAACAATCCTGAAAATTCCCCTGTTTGGATGAACAGCATAGGTTGTATCACCTATCTGGAAAACACCCACACTTGTCAGCGAACAATATCTGACCCAATCATCTGGCTTCCTCCACACATTATAAGCACCTGAGGCAAAAAGGATATTCCCTACCTTTGATACACTGGTAACACCTTCACTGGTAAACTCCCACATACCTACAGTGTAATTGTAAATGCCTCTTTCCGGAGAACAGCAGTAAAGTGTATCATCTATCACAATAACTGAGGAAAAAGAACTGGACTGAACTACTGATACAGTATCCCTGAAGTCAGAGGTTTTGTAAAGACCGTTTGAAGTAGCAAGAAAGAAAGTATCTTTGAAAAAAACAATTCCCTCAACAGAGAAGGGATACCTGATGGAGAAAACACTGTCAGGGTATATATCAGGGTTCATATATGCCAACCCATTATTAAAACCAATATAAAGAACCTCATCTTTTGTATAAAGGATATTGGGTATCGTATCAGGGAAAAGTGGCGGGAAAAAACTCAGGTGCTCAACAAAAACCATATCCTTCGTAAATATATCCAGTCCCTTTGCAGTGATAACATAAAGTCTGTCATTCCCATCACCCACACCCATTACATTCAGGGAACTCAATACCTCTATCTCTGTTAAAAAACCTGTTCTAAAAGAGGGAGTGCTCACATAAATCAGGCCACCAGTCCTGTTAGGTAAAAAAACGAGGGTATCTATCTGTTGAACCCTGTAAAATTCTGAGGGGAATGGATAATGGGTTATCTCAAAAGCAAAAAGCAAAAAGAGGGTCATTTTATATGGATTTTACCCATCTTCAAGGTCATGATGTAAGAAGAGGCACTTTTACCTTCCCTCTCCCCTATTTTTGACTCAACAACCTCACCCCTTTCTACCACAACCTTCCCCTTCTCTCCCTCCACTTCAACCTCAACCTCCAGCCTTCTCCCCGTTGCCCTGGAGAGTTCAATAATATCAAGGATGTTTAACTCCTCCAGAGAAGCCTCTTTTACTTCACCTGTACTTATCTTCTTCAAAATGGAGGCCTTTTTCAGTCTTCTCTTCACCTTATCAAGGAGTTTCTCCATATCAAAGGGTTTGGTGAGATAGTCATCAGCCCCCAGTTCGTACCCTTTAATGTAATCGTCAACCTCGTCCTTCACTGTGAGAAATATAAAGGGAAGCAACGGGTTCTCAAACTTCTTCCTGATTTCCTTTACCAGCTGGAAACCATCCATCCTTGGCATCATCACATCTGATATAATGAGTTCTGGTACTCTGTCTTTGATAACCTCAAGGGCAGCCTCTCCGTTCTCCACATCAACAACCTCAAAACCCTCCTTTTCAAGCCCCTTTTTGATGAGAAGCCTTATTGTGGGATTATCCTCAACAACAAGTATCATAATTACCTCCTTTTTCTTCTATCCTGCCCACTCCTTCTGTCCCTGCCACTCCGTCTCTCAACAAAATGGAAATCAGTGGGCATGGTTATAATGAACCTTGTTCCCTTACCAGGCTCAGATTCCACATCAATCACACCAAAGTGTTCATATACCACCTTGTGTACAAG
>Ga0180300_10000715_pt1 | contig 14892 bp, 16 predicted proteins | sample GuaBasSediGuay15_FD_121798 | JGI IMG/M metagenome (GOLD analysis project Ga0180300, IMG submission 121798) | Subseafloor sediment microbial communities from Guaymas Basin, Gulf of California, Mexico - Guay15, Core 4569-2, 21-24 cm | ecosystem: Environmental > Aquatic > Marine > Hydrothermal... | reverse complement strand
GGTCCCCTTCCTTGACCTCGAGTAACTTAGCAAACTCCTTGGGCACCAAGACGTAAAGAGAAGTCCCCTGCCTAACCAACTTCTTGACAAAATGTACCTTTTCCATGATAATTATGTTATAATTATGGTTTATCAAGTTTTCGGCAGGTTCCTTACGAATTCGTCCACTTCCAAAACGGCCTCCTCGTATCCCTTGTCCCCGATCATCTTCTCGATCCTTTCCCTGTACTTCTCCAGGCTGGAGAACATGAGGTGATATTTCTGTTCCTTAAGGGATAAGTCGAACTCCTCGTTCAACTCCTTGAAGATCCTGCTGGTGTAGTGGATCACAACTATCTCCCTAGACGCGTCCCTCACCTTCTCCCCAATCTTGCGAGTTATCCTGTCCACGTTAACGTGAATGGTTTCGTGTACAGCTATGTTCAACACCAACTCCAAGGAAGCCAGCCACTTCTTGGGATAATCCACCCCCACGAACACATTATTCCTCACGTAAGAACCTCCCTTGTAAATGACGGGATAATAGTTTATCTCGTCAAATGACCATTTTTCCTTAGTTATGCTTGGTATAATTCCTATCGCGTATCTCAAGTACCTCCTCGCCCTCCTTAGAGATTTCACCAAGATCTTTATCTTCTCTTCGTTTTCCTTCCACAGCTCATCGTGTATCCTCCTCAACTCCTCCCCTTCCACCTTCACGGGCCTCTTCAGGTCGAATAAAACATCTTCCCTGGGCAACTTGAAATCAAATAGTCTCTCGTCCACATCCTTCAGCACGCCCACCCTCGTCCAAGGCCACTTCTTGAGATTCCCAAGTGTATAAACGAAGAATCGAAATGAGATTTGTTTGCTGGATTGGACGTTCAGTTTCACAGGCTTCTTTAAGCGAAGAAAATAAAGAAGTTTAATTGCTTTCATCTTTGGCTTAGGAAGTAGAAGATCGCTATCAATACCACTACGACAGAGCCAATCACGAGTCCTGCTAAGAAATTCTGGAAGAAAGCGTCCACCATTTGATTGAATGTTGGCACTGCTCCACTAGAGTATACCACAATAGCAGCTAGGATTGCCCCAACCAAATAAAAGAACCCTTCTCCTTTCATTAGGTAAAAAGCTTCTCACTACTTTTTATAAAAAATTGTCATGCAGAACAAATTTCGTAAAATACATCTTATCCCCTACCTCAAAGATCTCATGGCTTCTAACTCTTCAACTAAGGCGTCATAGATTTTTGGCAACCACTCATTTATTTCTCTCTCCGAGAACCCAAGGATCTTAAGGATTGTTTTGTCCAACTCAACTCTCGCCCAGAAGCGATTTTTTAACTGTTCAAGAATCGAAGGGAACTCTACATTGCGAAGTTTCTCAAATAAATTTAAAAGACATCTTTTTTCTGCTTTCGATAGCTTGTTAGGATTCAAGATACGCATCAAAATTAAATCGGATTCCATAATGTGAATATATTCTCCCGTGGTTTCCTCTTTGTTTAAGAAAATCTGAGAAAGGAAAATTATGCTGTTCATAAATAGCCCTTGGATTTTCGCCTCTTCCAAGTTCAGATTTATACCCATCCTAAGAGTGTGAGGACATACCAACTTCTCTTCTGAAATGAATGCCAGAAGATGAGTGTTTTTGGAATAAGGATTAAACCTCTCTGGAATAATCAAGAACGCTCTCTTCCTTGTCCCTTCATTTTTTATTTTGTCCCAGTACAACGGCCTTCTTTTGTTCCACTTAGACAAGCTTACAACTCGTTCAAAATTTTTGTAATCGGAGAAAATAAAGTAATCAAACTCTATAACAACCATGGTATTAATTCCAGTTACTGTTCTCAAAGAGGGATAAGTATAGCTTTTTGGTATCACAACTCGTATGTGTGTATTTTTAACCCTTGCAACTATTTTTTCCTTATCTGACTTCTCAAGAATCAAAAATGCTCTTTTGGTCCTATCTTTGGTTATTGGATTCGTCACGAAAACTAATTGAGATAAGCCTTTAGGTGAGGCATGAAACCCTTCTGGGAAGGTTCCTTTTTGGATTTTGATTAGCTTATTTAACTTACTGATATTCTTTATCCATTCTAGAACATGTTCCATTTTTTGTGATAGAAGCACCATGAGGTTATTCTTTAAAGAAATTAGGTTTCTAAATTTTACACTTTTTATTTCAACATTTTCGTCAAAGTACGTTTGCTTTTCACGTACTAATGAGATTATCTTTTCTGTATCATCAAATTTTCCCCTTATTGACTTCTTTAAAAACACGATTTTAGTAACATCTTCTTTTTTTGGTCTCCGCTTTTCAGCGATTAGCAAAATGTCTCTAAAAGCCGCACCCTCGCTGAGTGCTATGTCACCCATGGGTTTTATGATGTATCTTATGTGGTAATTCTTCAGCAAAAAATTTCTAATCTTTTCGGTTGCTTTGCCCCTTGCTATGTTTATTGGGATGACTGCCCCAATCTTCCCACCGGGTTTCAGTAACATGTCCGCTAGGGCTAAAAAGTAACCCCAAAGATTGACCTGGTGACCGCAAATTTTTCCCAGCACTTCATTATTCTTTAACTTCTCCCTCATTTCAGGAGGCATTTTCTCCCTATCGCTGAAAGGGGGGTTCATTATGACAACATCTACTGGTTTGATGAAAAATTCTGAACCCCTCCCTTCAGGAGAGACCGCGCCTTTCTTCTTGATTTTCTTTGGCTTTCCGTAAACTTCTTGTAATGTCAGTTGAATCGAAACGGTATAAGGAGAGATCTTTATGCCCTTTCGCTTGAACTGTGATGTTTTTAACAAGCTAGCCAATTCCAAGGAGTCCAATGTTGCTATCCTCACCGTATTTGTCGTTTCTTTTATGTTTTGCATGGTCAGGTTAATTGCGGAGATATGGGCAGCAAAAGGCATTATGTCAATGCCTGTTAAGTCTTCTTCAATGAATTTCTTATGCATCTTTCCAAGGTCTCTGTATCCGTACAATCTTTCGTAGAGTTTTTGTTTCCTTCTATATGCAGCAACCAGGAGCGTTCCGGATCCACATGCAGGGTCTATAACCGTTTCGTCCCAAGAATCGATGGTCAGTCCAGCGAGTATCTCAGCAGCGATCGGGTGTGTGTAGAACGCAGCTAGAACTTTCCTAACCTCAAATGGTATCAAATCGTGGAAGAATCTCCCAGCAAGATCATGTGTTATGTGTTCTGCTCTTAACAACTTTATTGCCTTTATAACTTCGTTGAGAGTTTGAATAACAACTTGCTTGTTTGGAATATGACCAAGGATATTCACCTTATAAATTGACTGATAGTCGATGTTAGTGATCTTGTCAAAATATACCTGGAGCTCCCTTATGTCGTTTATTTCTTCTAACTCAGGCAGTCTCTTATCATTGGTTTTTCTCTTGTAGATGTGGTAAAATAGTAATTGGTTAAACAGCATGTAAGAGGCCAAGTTGACGACTTGTTTCTTTGCTGTTTCCTTGTCCTTGATATCCCCAATGGAGGAAAATAATTCGAGCTTCTCAACGACCTCTGCAATTAACTCATCGGTCTTGATCTGATAAACGACAGAGTTTAAATCCTTGACGTAAGTCTCAATTAACTTGACGATGGTCTTAAAATCGATCTTGATTTTCTTGAGAGTAAGTTGTCTCTTTAGAAGCTCAAATAGTTCTTTCGGTTTTATCTTTATGCTTTCAGTCCAATATTCCGTGAGCACTAATGCTTGAACCTGCTCTTGCAGTGCAATCTGATCTACAACTTCTTTTTTGAGAATTACTTGGTCCTTGTATTTTTCTGGATAAATCAGGATTATGATGTTCTGAGTCCCAAGTTTTTTGGCATAGTCAGAGGCCTGAGCTACAGCTTTCAGACCTATTTCCGGTTTACCTATTTTGACCTCTACGACAAAAGAGGTTGAATCAAACCAGAAGGTTATATCTGGGTGCTTTTTTCTAATAGTGGTTTCTCCAACCGCTCTAAAACCTAGGTCTTCTAAGTGTTTGACTAAAGGAGGGTAAAGAGTTCTTTCTTCAATCCTAGGAACAACCATGAATTTTATGATTTTTCTCTTTTTTATTACTTTAACTCCTCCTCAAGCTCCTAACAAAATACAAAAAATACGCAATTGTCCCGATGATGTAGCCGATCTCTAACTCCCTTATACCATAAAAGAAGTATCTCAGCGAAAGGAGGAGGAAAGCAAGGGGCAGGAAACTGCTCCTGGGAAATAGTGCGAACTTCTTGGCGAAGATGGGCTCGCCGAAGTGCTTGTGTACGTCTTCCTTGGTCTTGAGCTCTCCCTCTCTATGTAACAAGATCGCTTGGGTGCAGTAAAGCCCGAGCTTCTCGGGGTTCCCGGTGTGGTTTATGATCAGATTAACTAAGTCATTTGGAATTTCTTCGAGCTCCTTTTTCAGGGAGGAGATGACTAAAGCCCTCGCCTCTTCCTCGGAGAGTTCCTTTAACCTGATCTCCTTGTAGAATTCCAGGCTTTTCGGATACTCCGTCCCTGCCCCAATGATCGTGAAGTTCATCCTCCTGAGTTTCCTCAATAGGTAAACCGTCTGCTTCGTCGTCCTCTCGAGCTCATCGACCAACAAGATGGCGTCCGAGTAATGAGTCCTCTCTATGTCATCGAGGACGTCCATCATCCTTCTCTTCTTGGTGGAGATGTCCAAGGATCGGGCGACTTCCTCGATCATCTTGGAAGGGGGCCTGCTGTAAATGTAAATCGCTTCTGGGAAGTATCTCCTCTTCAAGTGCTTGAGGAGAGTAGTCTTACCTATTCCATTTTCTCCCAAGATGACCACATCCCTCTTTAACTTGACGCATGCGAGTATTTCTTTGATCACACCCTTCCTCCCTATGAAGAGCTCTTCCCTGTCCAGATACGTGTTTATTTCCTCTGGTTCTGGGGGATTCCCTTTGAACTTTCCCAAGAGGAAGCATGCTAGGAATTTTCCCAGTGGTGTGAGAAAGTATCTTCCTTTCTCGTCGGAAGAGATCAAGCCTAACTTTCTAAATTCCTTGGATATCTTGAGGGCGGTCTTGTAACTAACTCCCGTGCGATTTAGCTTCCTCGAGCCTTTCCAGAGGGAATTCAGGAAGGCCAGGCGACTCTCACTCTTACATACAGTCAGGACTAAATCCGACCATTTCATCTCGATAATTAGGTGGGGTTAAAAAGTATTTAAGCGAGCTTGCTGGTTACAAAGTAGTATCTATTCCTTTCGAGGCGTCCAACCACACCTCTCTTTTTTTGGACATAATGTTAACCCTAGGTAGGAAGACCCTAATATACAAATTCCTTAAGCTTGAAACCCTCAATCGAAACCGTTTTCCACATTTCTTAATAATTATCTTCGTTTTTTCCCTTTGTTTCCACCACTCATAAATTTCAATCAATCTCATAAAGTAAGCTTTCTCTTTTCTTAACTCTTCGATTGTCTTGCGAAAAAAAGGTAAAACTTCTGGATAGCAGCTTCTTTCTATTAGTTTGTCGTTGTGCCAAAGTAGAACCAACAACCCATGGTGTTTTCTGACATTTTCTATTAGTAGTTTTAAGATCTTCTTGGCCCCATCTAAATCTTCCAAATTTTTCCTTGCAGAAAAGAAAGAAGCGTCCATAAATGCAGGAGGAAACTCTAAAATGTGTGATAGATCGTTTGGGTAAAAGGGGAAAGCTAAACCATTCCTAAAACCCGGATTCTCTGGACAGAACAAACTCGAGTCGTATTTCATTGTGCGAGTTCTCTCTAAGATCTCCCAAAGAAGCGGTACTTCAAATTTGAAATAGTGGCTCCTAAACCCACATATCTCGCTTTTTGAGTTCATGAGTGCTAAATCTTCATGAAGTGTCTTTGGCTCTTTCTTATATCTAGAAAATTCTCCGTGTAAACATACTTCATGACCTCTCTTAACGATTTCTTCAATGATCTTCTTTGCGTCCTTCTCTTTGAGTTGATTGACCAAGATAAAGAATGAAGCTTTTATTCCTAAAGTATCGTCGATTTCCAAAATTTTGTTGACGTCCCATGACTTGCTACTGAACAAAAACCTAACAAGCTTCGCAAATCTTTTTCGCTTGAGTAAAAACCTCAGTATATGAAAACTTTGCAGAATGCTAGGTTTGGTCTCATCTATATCATGTGTTACTGCCGCGACAAATTCCGCTTTCTTGGGCCAATACCATTTCTGAATAAAGGCTACTCTTTGTTCCATGCAGAGCCATTTAATAGCTCCATGTAAGTGATCAATGAATTGATTTACAACTGGAATAACTTTCCTAGAGGATTTGTCTTTTTCCGAAAAGGTTCTGTAGGCTCGAGTAAATCTTTTTTTCGAGTATTTTACTTCTTTATCGGTCACATAAACTTCGGGAAAGCGACAGCGATCATCTAAAGTAAGTTGATAGTTAGTGCCAATGATCTCAAAAACATTTTTGACAAAAAGATAGTGTTTTCTATTCGTCTTCACTTTCAGCTTTAAATCAGAGGAACTCATGGATGACCCTCAGAAATTTCTTCTTCACCTCTTCATAGAGGATTTCCTTTGGGACTCTTGTCCTGATGGGGTTTTTAAGTTGCTTTTCGATTTTCCTACACAAATCTATGATATTCCCTGGTTCGAATAGCAAAACACCATACCCCTTTGCTTTGTTAAGATCGCCTACGTCTGCACATACGATAGGTTTATTTGCGGATAGATAATCTGCTAGTTTTAGTACAGAATAAATGGAATCAAAATCTGAGGCATAAGTCCTTCTCATAGGGACTACGCATAACAGAGCTTCTCTTATCCACTTCAGGCATTCCTCATGATCGCGATACCCTAAGATCTTTATTCTTTTATCGCTCTTAGCCAGATCAAACAATTTTCTTTGGAGTGGTCCTTTACCTATCAAAATCAACTGGACTTTTTTATTCTTTATCATTTTAAATGCTTTGATGAGAATGTCTGGTCCCTCCATCTTCCTGAAGCTTCCACAATATATAATAAAGTTCTTGGTAAAGGTCTTTTTTTGTTCTTTGACAGCTTGAGGCATTAGCTCAATATCCCATAACTTAGATAATTTCAAAATAGGCGAGAATGTTTTATCAGAAAGGTGGACATTCAACTTGTAAAGGAAGAGGTAGGCCTTCCTTAGAAGAGGATTACGTTGGCCTGGAGTTAGTGTCCTCAAGTCATATATTGCCTTAATGTCAAACAACTTTGATATCACAAGCACAATAGTATCTGATATGGGGTCACCATTCAGCAGGCAAATTACTTTAGGTCTCAAATTCAAGATACTCTTTATTAAGGCCGAGACAGAAGTCTTGTAAAGAACCTCTGATTCTATACCTTCCTCCCTTAACATTCTTCTAAAGTTCTCGGCCCGGACGTTTTGGAAGCGTGATTTGTTGCTTTTATTGTCAATGATTAAAACATGCACCATGTGTGAAAATATTAAAAAATAAAGAAATACCTTTCGAAAAGTAGATGGAGAGCATACTCATTCTGTCACCACATGTGGACGACGGGATAATCTGTGCTGGAGCCACTATATCAAGATTTTTGAATGAAAGTAAAACTATTTATTACATCTCCTTCTCTTTGGGAGGATATAAGAACTTCCTTGAGAAGTTGGCCCGCGAATTTTATCAATCACTTAAAGAGATAGGTCTTCCTAAGAAGAATTCAATTCTCCTAGATTTCAAGGCAAGATACTTCAAAACATGTAGGCAGAAAATCTTAGACAAGATTTGGGATTTAAAAAAAGAATTCCAACCAGATGTCATATTTTGTCCATCTTCGTGCGATCTGCACCAAGACCATCAAACTATCTACGAGGAAACAGTGAGGGCTTTTAAAGGGGACGACTCTTCGCTTCTTGGTTTTGACTTTCCCTACAACAGTCTCAATTCCAAACACAGCGTGTTTTTCGAAGTGAGAAAAAAAGATCTAGAAGCAAAATGGAGAAGTCTCTCAAAATACACTTCCCAACTGAAGAGACCTTACATGAACAGAGATTTCATTTTTTCACTTGCAAAGGTGAGAGGTCTACAATCGGGCTGTGACTACGCAGAAGCTTTTGAGCCGATAAAAATCGTCTATAAGCGTTAGGTGAGCAAAAGTGTTGGTAGCACACCAACCAAACTATTTCCCCTGGGTTGGTTTTTTTGCAAAACTCTCAAGGGCAGACACTTTCGTGATTCTTGACAGTGTTCAATATTCAAACAATAGCTACACTCATCGATGTATGATAAGGAACAAAGAAAAAGCTTTATGGCTCACGATCCCTATCCCAAGGAAGGAGTATTTTAAACCCATAAATGAAGTTCGCTTACCTCAAGACAACTCTTGGAAAAATAAACATTGGAAGTCAATACTTCTTTTCTACAGTAAAGCAGAACACTTCTCAGAAATAAGGGAATTCTTAGAGAGGATATTCAAAAAAGAGACATTCAGCAAGTTAGTCGACTTGAACCTCGAAGTGATTCGCTTTTTTATGGAGAACCTTAACATAAAGCCAAAGACTTTGCATCTAAGTGAGTTACCTGTAAACGAGAATGCGAAGAAAACGGACTTAATAATTAACATCATGAAAATCGTTCAGGAGGACACGTATCTTTCAGGTATGGGAGGAACAAGATATATAGAAAGAGCGTCTTTCGAGAGGGAAGACCTAAGGTTAAAATTCTTTGAATTCAAGCCCACAGCTTATAAGCAAAGGTGGAAACCATTTATTCCTAATCTAAGCATACTTGATTTAGTCGCTAACGTGGGTTTTAAGAATGCAAGAAAATACCTTAAGGGCAGGATAATCTCCGTACTATAGTAGGTATTGCTTGACACTTTTGTTTTTCGTGTTGTAAACTACAAAAGAGGGTCTTTCACTGATCCTCGATATGCTTCCTGGATTCACTAGCAATGTTTTATTCACCCTCTCTACTTTAAATTCATGTGAGTGGCCATAAAAAACCACATCATATTTCCCAGAGAGAGCCACTAACCTTGCTAACTTATCGTCATGGAGGAAGGCTATTTTGTTCTTCTCAAGTACAAGCTCCCCAAAGTATCCATATAGTTTCACATTTTTTACAGATTCGTAGCTCTTTTTGGTCAAAGCGAACACGTCTCCATCATTGTTTCCAAATACTGCATGAACCTCTCCCTCATATTCCTTTAACTTTTTAAGGGAAAATGGCGAGCAGAAGTCGCCACAATGTATCAAAACTCTAATTCCCTCTTCGTTTAATTTCTTAATTGCTGTTTCTAGATTTTCCACATCGTCATGCACGTCTGAGATAACACCCACCAGCATTTAGATCACCTCCGTTAATTTTTTGAAAGTATTTATTGGATTTCCAAAAACGAAGTAGTTCTCTTTACTACCTGCGAAGAGTTTTCTTACAAAATCGATTCTTTTTCTCATGAGGTCTGAAGTGTCAAAAGAGGGAACAGGGAAGACATAATTCATCATCGAGATGCATCTTACTTTGCTTGTGATATCTTCATAAACCTTAGTAATTACTTTGCGATCTGCTTTTATTTTCCTCAAGTGAGCCCTATCTGAGATCTCTATCCGTGGGAAAACGATGTAATAATCTTTGTTTTTTAGGGAATTTCCGTTTATCAAGAATTGGTTTAGTTCCACATCTATTTCATGCCAGCCTCCATTTAAAATCTTGTCTTCACTGATTAAATTGTTTTTAATAAGGAACTCTTTGAAAAAAACAGCAGACATGTGCTTGATAGTGGCCTCCGTAGGTCCCGTAAATATTTTGAGACCCTCAGAACTGGGACAAACAGGTACTAAATCATCACCAATGAGTTTCCAGCCCATGTTTATTCCAGCAATCGCAAAACTGGTTTTTCCTGCACCCCTAGGGCCAAGTATCAATAAAACTTTTTCACTTTCTTCATTGTAAATCGCGCTAGCATGTAAACCAAATAAGTTTCTTTTTTCAAGTTCACTTAGCAAAAAATTGTAGATCACATATCTGAAAACAGAATGAGCACTTCCGTACCTCTGCATATATGACTTAAACGCTCCTGTACAGATCAGCTTGGAATTAGAAACCTTAAAAAGAGGTTCTTCCCGCTCTTTATCGTCAATAACCTCAATCTCAACCTGATACTCCCTTGCTGATGTCGTTTTTTGCACATTTCTTGCACCAAATTTAGACTCAAGGAAAGACTGAAGTGAGAAATTGAAGTTGTGCCTAAGTAACACTTCCAAACCGAGAACATCATAACTCTCGACAAGAAGTTCTAGACTCACTTTTCTACACCTTGAATGAGTATTTTGTTTTTGCTCAATTTTATCACCTTTCTACCCATAATTGAGTTAATTAACTTAGCCTCGGTCACAAGGTGATCCGAGATCTCATTTACAACGAATTTGGAAAGACCTCTGTTGAAAATCAAAAAGGGAAGCACCTGCTCAGCTGTATAGATGTCAAGAGTTGCTTTACTACTGATCAATCTCTCAAACTCCTCTCTAACCTCTAAATAACTTTTTTCGTCTTTTCCGTTCCCTATCAGCCCATCTATTCCCAAGATCGTTTTCTCGTACTTTGCTTTGATTAACACATTTTCTCTGTTACAACGTTTAATAACAACATCATTTGTAATACCTAAAATCTCAGGAAGCGTGCTCTCCTTTGGTACGTAATACTCTATTAGTATGTTTTCAAGATTTCCTCTTTCCATCAACTTTAAGGGCTCCATGTATTCACGTTTGATCCTCAGTTCCAGCTCTGAGTCCCTCTCGGGCTGAAATGATAGCCTATGATATTTTACTTCTATCGACAATCCGATCTTCTCTAAGGTAGGGCAGACTACCTGGACGAAATGAGGGAGATGATGGCTACTCCCCCCCTGGAGCCTTATCGTGCTCTCCGATTCTTCTAAGCTAAGCCCCAAACAAACGGCCTCTAGAAAACTGACGACACATCCATCGTTTTCGATACGAAAACAGTAATCACCACTACGAACTCCTTTTGGATAGAAAAATATTTCAGAAGAACCTTCAAAAACACCTTCCGTCCTAGCTTGTGATATTTCAGCAAGGGCGTCGATAGTATTTTTGTGGTGCAATAGTAAATAGGGAGGGTTTCTATATTTCCTGATATTGAAAAGATGAACATCTTCGTTAAGTAACACACCTAGCGAGAGAGTCAACCTTACGACTTGACCGCTACCAAGCATGTAGGACCCATCCACATTTATAGTCATTGTTAAATGATAACAAAAACTTGGAATTTTTATTCTTTTTCTTTAAAAAATTAGAGAAAAGCCCCGTCTATGAGCGTAAAACAGACCCTCTTCGGATAGAAGAACATGACGCCTTTTTTATCGAGCATGTCGAGGAAGATGTGGGAGGCATAACCAATGAGGAAGTGAAGCATGAAGGGTTCTTGGGAGATGAGATATAAGGTTAAAAGGAGGGATAAGGGGGTCCAGGAGTGGATTAGCGTCCTATGTCCGAACTTCTCGTTCAACCTGTAAGAGATCCAAGGGAAAAGCCTGCCAATCATGGTGAAAGGAGAGTCGATGTCTGGGAGAAGGGAACCCAAAATGGTTGGTAGAGGATTTAAGTTAAAGAACAAGCTGAGCAGGAAAGCTAGGGAAATGTGAGCGAGGCCGTGCATCTCACTAGAAGAATGAAGATGAGAAGTATTTAAGGGCTAAAAGAATCATTTACAAAGGCTTTTAACTGGGGAAAATATCTTACATCATGAAGGTAAGAAGAGCGTACCTCGTGTTTGAGGTTCGGGAAGAGGACTTGAATAGGATATTTGAGGGCACGGAGAACATGGCTGAAGATGAGTTAGCGGAACATGACACTAACATGCTCAACGAGTTGCTCAAGGCCATGGTGGAGGATGAAACCGTCCAGATCATCTGGTTCGCCTCAAGGGAATCCGTAGTCGATGCTGTGGACAAGTTCGTGGAAAAGAAGTTCGGTTGATAAGTCCGCTATAACCTCTTTGTAGCCCTGAACAACTTTCTCAGAAACCTCTTTACTTTAGACATGAAGCTCTCTTTTAGGGGTTTGGACTTAATTAATGCGTCCAGAGCTCGAGCATATCTCTCTTCCTTCCTCTTTTGCTCGGCCTCCCAAAACTCAAAGTAAGGGACACAAGGATGGCCGGGCTTACGCCACTCTTCCATGAAGAGCTTGTTTTCGCGTTTAGTGCTCTCAAAGTTGGGTAGTCCGGGTGGTCTCGGTTCTAGATGTCCTGTACAGAAGTATTCCCCACAAAAGGGACATCTATAGACTTTGGTTCTCTTCCTGCACAAGTGATAGTGACAAACACCGATCTTCGAGTCCGGTTGTCTCCCTTCTTGCGAATTCATCGAATATGATACTTGCTTTGAATATTTTAAACGTTCACTAAACGGTGAGGGGCTTAGGAATTCACCTACAAATACTTATAAAAGAGGGTTGAAATGCAAAGATTGACAACCTCTTAGGAGGGGAATGAATGTTCAAGGTTATCGTAACATCCTCCCTTAAGGAGGAGATAGATCGAATTAGGGACAAGAATCAGTTAAAGAGGATTCAAAAGTTGTTAGAGAAGCTCGCCTCCAGGGGTAAAAATGTACTCAAGATCTGGACGTTCAGGACAGATACCTTCTAGGTGAGATGAGATCATACAGGCCACCTTATCGGCTCTACGTGTATGTGGATCAGGAAAAGGATGAATACTATGCGGTTCGCTGGGAACATAAAGATCGTCAGGAGAAAGTGATAAGAGAATTGAAGGAAAGATTGTATAAGGCAATAAAGTTCGGATTAAGTGATGTGTTTAAACTCAAGTAGATAATTTCTTCTTGATTATCCCCTTGATTTCCTCTAGAGAATAGCCTCTTTTCTTCTTCTTTTGAATGGCCTCTATTTCTGGTAGGTATTTTGCGTGCAGTAGTTTGTAATATATTACCCTGCTCACGCTTTCAACTATCTCCCTTGAGATTTGTTCCACTATTTTTTTATCTTTTGTTGGTTGCATTTGTCTCTCCATACTTTTAGTAACTTATCGCGGTTTTTATAATTATCCGTGATGCTTAAGAAGCGCCGGGGGTGGGATTCGAACCCACGAGGGCAAACGCCCAGCAGCTGCCTGCCTCTGGTTAGCAGGCTGCCGCCATACCACTAGGCGACCCCGGCACGATTGAACTTGAAGTCAAGGGTTTAAAAATCATTCTTAATCTTGGTGTATGAACTTGAAAGTGGTAAGTTAAGGAAAGGTTATAAATGCTCGAATCCAGTTAAATAACGTGTTGGAGAAGAAGCTCATCAAATATTCTGGGATGAAGAAGGAGGAGATCAGGAAGACCTTGGAAAAGGAGATACCTTATCTCCTGGAAAGGGGGAAGGTGGGACTCGTCGTAGGTTTAGTTAGGCATTTGGAGCGCCCGATTCGGACGTGTTGGTGAGGAAGGTAGCGGAGTACATGAGAAAGGGCCTCTTCCAAGAAGCAAGGATGCTATCAGAAGTCGTGAGGTTGCCGAAGGGTGTTGTTCATGAAGTCTACAAGAGCCAGTTGGAGACCATCATCGCAACGGGATATTGGAACGGGATAAGGGAGACCTACGAGATCACCGGGATAAAACCGAGGAAGGAGGACATCGCTGGGACGTGTTGGGTCTGCTTGGAAAGGGATAGGATCGGGACCTTGGAGAGGTTGGTGAAGTTCGCCAGGGAAGTAGGGATCAAGGTGGAACTTCCAAAGAAGGTGGTGGGGGAGAAGCAGAGGGAGTACGCGAGAGCGGGGAAAGGGGAAAAAGTGATGAGGTTGTGGGAGGTCACTGGGGTGAAGCCCAAGCTCTCGAAAAAGGATGTCCTCCAAGGGGTAAATGCCTGTTTAGAGGAAGGGAGGAAGGGGTTTGATAAGGGGGAGTGGCTCCTCAATTTACATTATTTGTTAAAAATCAAGAAGGTGAAGTTGCCTCGAGAGGTCTACGAGCTCTTATCAGAAGTTCTTAAGTCTCCAAAGCACGATTAGGGAAGCGAGCACTAACAGAGATAAGGAGTAGACGTTCATTTCTGGGGAGATGGAGTAGCTGAACAGGCCCACAGTGAACACTGCCCTCACGTCTGCGGTGAACATCTTCGGACAGTTCTTGGCGGGTGGGCTCGTGGTGGTGCAGTTGTCGTACGGAGTGGTCAGGGAGTTGTACTGCAGCCAGAAAGTGTAACTTCCCACCGTGCTAGGTATGACGTCTATGTAACCCGTGTAACTATCCCCTGGATTGAGGGTTATCTCCATGGTGTCCTTGTCCGAGTAAACGAACTTGGCAGGTAGGTCTGAATATATCACCTTGAGCTGATAGGTGGCGCTCTCCGAGGATGGATTGGTCAGGGTGAACTCAAAGTCGTTCTGGTCAGTACTCCCCGCCTTTATCACCTTAGAGGTCACAGGCATCTCCAATTCGGAGTCCGTCACGTAGTACCAAATGGTCTTGTAATCCTTTAGCGGTCCCCTCTCCGCGAAGACCGTGAGGTTGTAAACTCCAGGGGTCTTGGGGTTGGTGTAGCCCACCTCCACCTTTCCAGAGGAGTCCGTGATGTTGGTGGCCAATAACTGGTTATCTAGATATGACTTGACCGTAGTCCCTGAGTAGTCATCGCTTAGACAGTATTGGACCTGAATGGTGAGCACGTGATTAACTCCTACCAGCGAGTTGTTCAGTGCACCTATCCCTATGCTCAGGTCCTCCACGGACATGTAGTCTGAGTCATAATCCATGAACTCATTTATGTTATGAGCGGTGGCGTTCACCAAGTAGGTGCCGCATTCCAGGCCCGTCACGTTGACGGAACAGTTCATCGTGTTCGCGTCTATCTGGACGCACTCGTTGGGTATGGAGAGGTTGTCGTAGAGGAACACGAAGCCGTCCTGAGATAT